>ERZ779889.91-NODE-91-length-113735-cov-4.019880_pt1 | contig 113735 bp, 105 predicted proteins | sample MGYA00511030_ERZ779889 | MGnify/ENA primary metagenome ERZ779889 (study PRJEB29588, sample SAMEA2160616) | human gut metagenome | biome: human gut; feature: human-associated habitat; material: faeces | place: Denmark | collected 2008/2010 ...
GGCGAATAAAAAAGCCGCGAAAAAGTACCCGCAGCTTGAAAAAATAATTTTAACCGAAACTACAACGCTTGGAGTGCGCTATTATGATGTTGCACGTCATTGTTGTGAAAGATATTTTATTGATATAACTTTGCCGCAAGGTACGGTAAAAGTAAAATACTCAAAAGCAGGGGGGCAAATTTTAAATATTGCTCCGGAATTTGAAGATTGCCGTAAATTAGCTGAGAAGACTGGCGTGCCGCTGAAAAAAATAATGCAGCTTGCGGCAGCAGCAGCGGAGGCACAGCTTGAGCACTGATTTTAAAGCTTACATTGCAGAGATTGTAAGTAATTTTTCATCAAACGGTATTAATGTTGAAGAAAAAGATTTGCAATATGGCAGGCAGCTTGTACTTATAAAAGGCAGCGATAAAACTACATTATCTGTTTACAACGGCAAAAAAGGCCTAAAACTGGTTTGGAACGGCAAAAATGCCGCGTTTACCGATGAATGCAAAAGTATTTTAATAAACGAAGGCACAGCCGGAACAGATTACCAGTTGCTGAAGGATTATCCCGGGTTTAACGGTATTTGGGCAGGAAGCGATGAATCCGGCAAAGGAGATTTTATCGGACCGCTTGTGGTTGCTGCTGTTGTTTGTGATGAAAAAAGCGCAGCCAAGCTATTTAATATCGGCGTAAAAGATTGTAAAATAGTCAGTGATAAAGATGTGCTGAATTTACGCAAAGAAATTGAAGCAAATTCATTAAGTACATCTGTTTTGGCGCTGACTCCCAAAATGTATAACTACCGTTATGGGCAAATAAAAAATGCAGGGCAAAACCTTAACCATCTGCTTAGCAGCGGACATGCCGCGGCGTTATGTGCTGCGCTTGCCAAATGTCCGCAATGCAATTACGCTTTGGTTGACCGTTTTGCTGCAAATAACAACATCGGTGCGATGGTCACTTCTAAATTCCCAAATGTAAACGTGGTGCAAATGCCCAAAGCAGAAGTCGATATAGCCGTTGCGGCGGCATCGGTGCTGGCACGTGCTGAGTTTTTACGCATTATGGCAGATTTGGAAACGCATGCAGGCATGGCTTTACCAAAAGGTGGTGGGCCTGCTGCTACAGATTGTGCACGTATGCTTGCGCAAAAATTGGGCAAGGAATCTCTTGGCAATTTTGTAAAACTGCATTTTGCCAACTATAAACGTATTTAACCGGAGATACTATGAAAAAACTGATAATTAACGCAGATGATTTCGGGCTGCATCCATCAATAAATGAAGGAATTATTAAAGGTTACCGCGAAGGTATGATAACAAGCACATCAATCATGCCAAGCACACCTTATTTTGAAGATGCCGTAAAACTGGCAAAAGAAAATCCTTCTTTGGGTATAGGCGTTCACCTTACTTTGGTAGGTGGGGTTAAGCCTGTATGCACCAAAGACATAAATTCTTTAATAAATGCAGACGGAGTTTTTGCAGAAGATTATACAGTTTTTGCCAAAAAATGGTATACTGGTAGTATAAAGAAAAAAGAAATTGAAATAGAACTTTCAGCACAGATAGAAAGAGTGCTGAGTGCCGGAATTGTGCCGACTCATATAGACAGCCACCAGCATATGCATGTTTTACCCGGCATTGCCGGAATTGTTGTAAGATTATGCCAAAAATACAACATTAACAAGATACGCATGCCTGGCGAAAATATTTCTTGGAGCGGAGGCTTCAGTGCAGGTATCGGCAGAAAAATAGGCCGTGACGGGTTAAGTTTTTGCACAGCTCTTGCTAAAGCCAAAGCGAACAATGCAGAATTAAAATATCCGCAGTACTTTTTTGGCATGCTTGCGGGTGGTAATTTAGATGAAAAGCTGGTGCGTACTATTTTGCTGAACCTGCCGGAAGGCACAAGCGAAATTATGACTCATCCAGGGTTAGATAGCACTGCACTGGCACAGAAATTTACATGGGGTTATCATTGGCAGAACGAACTTAACGCTTTTCTGTCAGTTGAAAATAAGAAAATAGTCAGGGAGCACGGAATAAAATTAATTAATTTTGGCGGGCTTTGATTATGAATAAAAAACTTTTACGCAGGATGCTGCTGGTTTTTGCAATCATCATTTTGATTTCAGCGGCAGTTATCTATTTTACATTTGATATAAGGGCGCTTCAGTATTTAACAATGTTTAAACCCTGGAGTATTGCTGCTGCCTTTGGCATTTTAGCCGTAGGGCTTATTTTTGACGGACTGAGGCTGATGACTTTGGCACGTGTAACTGATGAACGGCTAAGTGTTAAAGAAGTTATCAATGTAGTTTTAAGCAATTACTTTCTGGCTGTGCTTACGCCGGGAGCAAGCGGCGGGGCAATTGCGCAGATTATGTTTATGAAGCGCGCAAATGTGCCTGTTGCCAAGGCAACAGTAATTGTGTTTGTGCGCACGATTATGTCGATAACTTTTTTAATTCTTTTGGTGCCGCTTGTTTTATATAACGATGCTTTTTTGAGCGAGTGGATGCCGCCTGCGGTTATTGCTACCGTATCAGTGATTTTTATTTCCATTCCGGTAGCGGTAGTACTTTTAATGCGTACACGTTATCCTGAGTTCTGGCTTGTTGCGCTTACAGGAAAATTATCACATGATTACCGCCGCAAATGCTTTAACAGTTATTACGAATTTAAAAAAGCATCTTTTATTATCGGCAACCATCCTTTTAAAGTTTTGCGTGCCTTTATAGAATCGGGCATAAGTCTGCTGGCTATTTATGCAACTGTACCAATGTTTTTCCTTGGTATGAATATACAGTTTGACTGGCTGCAGGTAATGGGGCGCATGGTGCTGTTAAACCTTGTTTTGTATTTTTCGCCAACACCGGGCGGCAGCGGCATTGCTGAAGCAGGATTTTTAGTATTATTTACAGCAATGCTTCCGGAAGGCATGGTTGGCATTATGGCTGTTTTATGGCGCTTTACGGCGGAATATTTTCCATTTTTGCTGGGGGCATTTGTTTCTATCCGCGCATTCGGCTCCAATATTATGTCTGCCAATAATTTGAAAGAGAGAGATAATTGATGAAGTTGCTTGTTACCGGCGGTGCCGGTTTTATCGGTTCGCATCTTTTAGAGCATCTTGCCAAACAAAAAGAATATGAAACCGTGGTACTTGACAACCTTTCCACAGGTTCAGCCAAAAACGTCCCGCAAAGTATGAAACTTTGTGTGGGCGATATTTGTGATTTACAGGCAGTTGATGAACTCTTTGCCGCAGAAAAATTTGATGCCGTTATTCATTTTGCGGCTCAAACAATGGTTCCATATTCTTTGGAGCATCCGCAGGAAGATTGCAGCACTAATCTTATAGGGCTGCTTAATATTTTGGAGTCCTGCCGCAAATATGAAGTTAAAACTGTGGTATTTTCTTCAAGTGCTGCCGTTTACGGCGATAACCCTGAGATTCCGCTTACAGAAAATTTGCCGCTTATGCCGACATCATGTTATGGCATTACCAAAATGACAAGCGAGCATTACCTGCGTATGTATCACGATTTATACGGCATAAACAGCGTTGTATTGCGTTTTGCCAATGTGTACGGTGAACGGCAGGGCGAAGGCGGGGAAGGTGGAGTTATAAGCATTTTCTGCAAACTGCTGGTGCAGAATAAACCGCTGACTGTTTTTGGGAACGGTGAACAGACCCGCGATTTTATTTATGCAGGAGATATTGCTAAGGCTGCTGTCAAAGCATTAAGTTTACAGGGTTTCAATGTTATAAATATTTCAACCGGAAGGGAAACTTCCCTGAATACGCTTTTAGGGGCTTTTAAAACCGCCTGCGGATATGATTTAACCGTAAACTATGCCGCAGAACGCAGCGGTGATATTTTCCGTTCCGTTTTAAGCAATGAAAAACTTAAAACATTGCTGAATTTTGTTCCGGAAATGGACATTGAACACGGCATTCCCAAAACTTACAACGATTATTTAACACGCCGGAAGGAAGGTAATTGATGAAAAATTTAAACCTGCAAAGCCTGATTATTATTGCTGTTTTAGCTTTGATAACAATTATGTGGGGCATTGGCTCTGTACCGCTGTTTGACCCGGATGAGCCGGTATATGCGGAAACAGCGCGTGAGATGATTAAATACAGTGATTATTTATCTCCGCGTATTTTCGATAATTACTGGTACGATAAACCGCCAATGTATTATTGGCTTGTTGCCGCTTCTATCGGGCTTTTTGGCGATGGTGAAGCTGCGGCAAGGTTTCCGGCAGCTTTAATGGCAGTTGCCACCACGGTTATGCTTTATTTTTCTGTAAGCAAAATTTTCAGTGAGCGAGCCGGTTTCTGGTCATCAATAGTTTTAACAACCTGCGTGGAATTTTTCTATCTCGGTAAAGCAGCCGTTACCGATACAACACTGCTGTTTTTTATGACGGCAGCGCTTTTATGTTATTTACATAAGTGGTACTGGGTTATGTATGTTGCCATGGCTTTGGCAACTGTTACCAAAGGGCCTATCGGCATTGTTTTCCCCGGTGCTATCATTTTTTTGCATCTTGTTGCTACAGGCAACCTGCGTGAAATTTTAAAAATGCATGTTATCCGCGGACTTGCAGTTTATTTTGCCATTGCTGCACCATGGTATTATTTAATGTATCAGGTTCACGGCATGGAGTTTATTAATACCTTTTTAGGGTTTCATAATCTTACGCGCTTTACTACTCCGGAACATCCGGACCGCGTACTGTGGTGGTACTATCTGCCGGTAATTATTCTTGGCATGTTCCCATGGACTGGACTGCTTTTGCAATCTGTCCGTGCTTCAATATCCGAAGCCAGCAGTGAAGAATTGGAAAAAATGTCATTTTTTAATATCTGGTGGATTTTTGTACTGCTCTTTTTCAGTATTTCCCAAACTAAACTTGTATCATATATTTTACCAATGTTTCCAGCGCTTGCCATTATTATTGGCTGGAACATCGCCCGTCTTGAGAACCAGCGCGGTGAATCACTGCTTTCGTGGGTAATTGGCACAATAGTAATGTTTGGGCTGCTTGGCGCAGGCTGGTTTATAGGCGGGCGCGAACTGCCGGAAGCAGCACTGGAAGCAAGTGTTTTAAGCGGCATTACGGTTGTTATAGGGCTTGTAATATTGTGGTTCCTATGGCGTGAACGCGATATAATTTTTGCCGGCTATTTACATGCCGCAATGGGCTTTTTAACTATGCTGGTAGCATTTTCGTTTATCCTGCCGCCTGTGGCAGACCGTTTCAGCGTAAAAACAATGGCTGCCGAATATATGGCAACCTGTGATACAACAAAAACTGTTTACGTCGATAAATTTTTACGCCCCGGATTTATGTATTATACCGGCATAGCCGGTGAAGAAATGCTGCCTAAAACCGATGCGCTGCAAAAAGCGGTTAATGATTCAGCACCTAAATATATTGTTGTTCGCCGTTTGGAATACAAACGCCTTGATAAACCGGAAGCAATTCAAAATATCAGAATCGTAAATGAAAAAGACGGCATCATGATTTTGGAAAAATATTAATAAAGAGATGAAGATTTAATTACGGCGGTTTTGAGAAATCAAAGCCGCCAATCTTTATTTTAGGGCGTTTTTATGGTATCATTAAAAGATAAAGCCTGAATGATTTTAAGGAGATTTTTGTGAAGATAAAGGGAGTTTTATTTGACCTTGACGGCACACTTATTAATACAACGCCGCTTATTTTACAATCGTTCCGCCACACGTTTAAAGAATTTAATCTGCCTGTGCCAACAGACAGTGAACTTGTGGCAGGTTTTGGCTTACCGCTGCGTACTGCCGCTAAAGCATATATGCCTGATGCAATGATAGAACCGTTTTGCAATGCTTACAGCGATTATCACCGTGCACATCACGATGAACTGATACAGCCTTTTGAAGGCATTAACGAGGCGTTGACTTCGCTTGCCGAACGCGGCATAAAAATGGGTGTGGTAACTTCCAAAAAACGTCCCATGGCTTTGCGCGGACTTGCTTGTTATGGGCTTGATAAATATATCAGTACTGTTGTTACATGCCAGGATTGTGAAGAGCATAAACCATTGCCCGGTCCCAGTATTATGGCTCTTGGGCAGCTTGTATTAAAAGGCAGTGAATGCATTGGCGTGGGCGACAGCCCTTTTGATTTGCAAAGTGCCAGAGGCGCCGGCTGCAAAACCGCAGCAGTACGTTATACCAGTTTTGATTGGAATTACATTTTGACAGAAGGAAAACCGGATTACGTTTTAAATAAAATGGACGATTTGGTTAAATTAATTGATAAAATAAACAAACAGGAGGATTAAAATGCGCAAAATAGCAATCATTGGCGGCACCGGCGTATACAGCCCGGAAACGCTGGCAGATTTTGAAGAAAAAGTAATTAAAACGCCTTATGGCGATGCGCTTTGCAAAATGGGCATGCTTTATGGCAACCAGGTAGTATTTATTACCAGACATGGAGTTGGGCACAGCGTGCCGCCGCATAAAGTAAATTACCGTGCTAACATCTGGGCGCTTAAAAGCCTTGGCACAGAAGAAATTTTTGCCACAACAGCAGTAGGTTCTTTAAATAAAGACATGAAAGCCGGACATTTTGTTGTTTGTGACCAGGCTATTGATTTTACCAAAAGCCGCATTAATACTTTTTATGATACGCCTGAACGCGGAGTTGCTCATGTTGATTTTACCAATCCTTACTGCCCGCGTCTGCGCAGCAAGGTAATTAAATGCCTTGAAAAAACAGATATTCCGTTTCACAAAACCGGCTGCTATGTATGCACTGAAGGACCGCGTTTTGAAACGGCAGCCGAAATTAAAATGTTTGCCATGCTCGGCGGCGATCTTGTTGGCATGACTAACCTGCCGGAATCTGTGCTTGCACGTGAAGCAGAAATGTGCTACACAAATTGCAGCATCGTTACCAATATGGCAGCAGGAATTTCTCCTGTACCGCTTTCTCACAGCGAGGTAGTGGAAGCAATGGCGCAAAGCGGCAAAAACATGGCGCAGCTTATTGAAGCTTTCATAAGCGCAAATGAAGAGGATGAAACCGAATGCAGCTGCGCTCATTGCATGGCAGAATTCGGCGGCTTTAAATTATAAGAGGCAGTTATGGTTAAAACAATGGAATGGCAGCATAATGCGCTGGAAATTTTAGACCAGACTAAGCTGCCGGCAGAAATTAGTTTTATAAAATGCTTAACTTATAAACGCGTTGCTGAAGCCATAAAAAAACTTGAGGTACGCGGCGCGCCGGCTATAGGCGCAGCAGCAGGTTTTGCCATGGTTCTTGCCTGGCAGCAGCTTGTGCAAGAAGGCAGAGCCGATTTGCAGGCTTTTGCAGGTATGCGTGATGAGCTTATTGCATCCCGTCCGACGGCAGTTAATCTTTCATGGGCTGCCAATAAATTGTATGCTCTGGCAGAAACCATGGTAAAGCAAAATAAAAATGCTGCCGAAATTGCGGCTGAACTTGAAACGCTCGCCATAAAAATTTATGATGACGATATAGCCTGCAACAAAAAGATGGGTGAATACGGAGCAGAACTTTTACCGCCGCATACACGTATTTTAACGCATTGCAATGCAGGTGCTCTGGCAACCTGCGGTTGGGGTACTGCGCTTGGAGTAATCCGTGCGGCTCATGCACAAGGCAAAATCGATATGGTTTATGCCGATGAAACACGTCCGCTTTTGCAGGGGGCACGCCTTACCGTGTGGGAACTGATGCAGGATAATATTCCGGTAACGGTTATAACCGATAACATGGCTGCATGGACAATGAAGCAAAAAGGCATCAACGCTGTTGTTACTGGTGCTGACCGTATTGCTTTAAATGGCGATACTGCCAATAAAATAGGCACCTATGGAGTTGCGCTGGCAGCAAAACATCACGGCATACCGTTTTATATTGCGGCTCCGCTCAGCACATTTGATTTTAACATTGCAACCGGAGCAGAAATACCTATTGAAGAACGCAGCGCAGAAGAAGTTAAATGCTTGCAGGGAGTAGTTACAGCGCCGCAGGAAGCAGCGGCTTTTAACCCTGCCTTTGATGTTACGCCTGCGGAACTTATTACAGGCATTATTACCGAATACGGCGTTATTAAACCGCCTTATTTGGAAAACATAAAAAAATTGCAGCTTAAAACCAAGGAGGAAAATTTTAATGGATAGTATGATTAAAGATATTGCCCTTGCGCCTTCCGGCCATCAGAAAATAGCCTGGGTAAAAGAGCACATGCCGCTTTTGAATATTTTAAACGAGCGTTACGGCAGTAAAAAAATATTCGATGGCTTGAACATGGTAGTTACCATTCATTTGGAAGCAAAAACGGCTTATTTAGCGCAAACGCTGAAAAACTGCGGAGCTAATGTAGTTGTTACCGGCAGCAACCCTCTTTCCACGCAGGATGACGTTGCGGCAGCGCTTGCAGACAGCGGCGTTACTGTTTTCGCAACCCATGCCTGCACTCAGGAAGAATATGATTTGTATTTAAGCAAAGCGCTTGATACCAAACCGAGCCTGATTATTGATGACGGCGGCGACCTTGTTAATATGCTGCATACTACTCGCCGTGAACTTATTCCTAACCTTTTGGGCGGCAGTGAAGAAACCACTACCGGCGTACATCGCCTGAAAGCTCTTAATGAAGCAGGCAAACTGGCTTTCCCGATGATTGCCGTTAACGATGCTTACTGCAAATATTTGTTCGATAACAGATACGGCACCGGCCAATCTTCATGGGACGGCATTATGCGTACTACCAACCTTGTAGTTGCAGGCAAAACCGTTGTAGTTGCCGGTTATGGCTGGTGCGGCAAAGGCGTTGCCATGCGTGCCAAAGGCTTGGGCGCAAACGTTATCGTTACCGAAATTGACCCGATTAAAGGCATTGAAGCAGTATTTGACGGTTTCCGCGTAATGCCGATGAAAGAAGCAGCCAAATACGGCGATTTCTTTGTAACCGTTACCGGCTGCAAAGATGTTATTACCAAAGAACATTTCCCGCTGATGAAAGATGGCGTTGTTCTTAGCAACGCAGGCCATTTTGATGTTGAGGTTAATGTAAAAGACCTTGAAGAAATGACCGTTGAACCTGCTTATGAAGTACGCAAAAACATTACCACTTACACCATGCCTAATGGGCACAAAATTAACCTGCTCGGCGAAGGCCGCCTGGTGAACCTTGCCTGCGGCGATGGACATCCGGCAGAAGTAATGGATCTTTCTTTTGCCATGCAGTTCCTTGCCATGAAATATCTGCTGGAACACAAAGGTGAACTTGAAAATAACCTTTATGTCCTGCCGGAAGAACTGAATACCGAAATTGCTGCTTTAAAACTGGAAGCAATGGGCTATGGCATTGATACTTTAACACCGGAACAGTATGCTTACCTGCATGCAGAATAAAATGGATATTAAAGCAGTTAACATCGCGCGCGCAGACATTATTAAAGCAGCACAGAAAATGGCGCATCAAAATATGCTGCCAGGTTCATGGGGAAATTTAAGCATTAAAATTGATGCCTGTACTGTTGCCGTAACGCCATCCGGACGCAGCTACGATAGTTTAACGCCGCAGGATATAACGGTAGTAGATGCAGCAGGAAAAACACTGGACGGAAATTTAATCCCCAGCAGTGAACTGCCGCTGCACCTTGCAATTTATCAAGCCATTCCGGAAGCCGGTGCTGTTGTGCATACGCATAGCATTTACGCCAGCGCATGTGCTGCTGCACACAAAGATATACCGCCTTTAATTGAAGACCTTGTGCAAATTATGGGCGGCGCAGTGCATTGTGCTGAATATGCGCTGCCCGGTACGGATGAGCTTGCCGCCAACGTAATTAAGGCAATGGGCGGCAAACGTGCGGCTCTTTTGGCAAACCATGGCGTTGCAGCCTGGGGCACAACGCTTGACGAAGCAATCATGGTAGCAGGCATTGTAGAAAAAGCAGCGCAGCTTTACTGCATAACGCAAAGCATCGGCGGGGCAGTACTGCTGCCGCAAAGTGATATTGATACCATGCATGCCTTTTATGAAGCACATTACCGTAAACGCCAGTTAGGAGAAGAATAATGGCTAAATTACTTATTAAAAATGCTGAAATAATTTCAGCACAGGATAATGATAAATACTATATCGGCATTGAAGATAACCTGATTAAAGAAATCAGCAAAGTATTGCCGCAAGGATACGAAGAAGCAGAAGTTATTGATGCTGACGGCAAAATTGCCGTGCCCGGTATGGTAAACACCCATACCCATGCTGCTATGACGCTTTTGCGCAGTTATGCGGATGATATGGTGCTGATGGACTGGCTGCAAAATAAAATATGGCCGGCCGAAGACGGTTTGACTGATGATGATATTTACTGGGGAACCATGCTTTCTATTGTGGAAATGCTTAAAAGCGGAACAACCTGCTTTGCAGATATGTATTTTGCTATGGACAGAGTGGCAGACGCTGTTGCCGAAACAGGTATCCGTGCTGTTTTAAGCCGCGGACTGACAGGCTTCAGTGACGAAAATTTTGCTAAACTTGAAGAAAACGCAAAACTTTTTAAAGAACGCCATAACAGTTGCAACGGCCGCATCCATGTAATGTTTGGACCGCATGCACCATATACATGTTCTTTGGATTATCTGAAAAAAGTTATTGCCAAAGCACAGGAACTTGGCAGTGAACTACATATGCATCTTTGCGAAACAAAAGGTGAAGTGGATAACTGCCTGAAAGAACACGGCGTAACTCCCATTAAGCTGATGGACAGCATTGGCTTGTTTGAATGCGGTACGCTTGCAGCTCACTGCGTGCATGTAGATGAGGAAGATATAGCAATTATGGCTGCTAAACATGTGCGTGTTGCACACAATCCGCAAAGCAACCTGAAACTTGCCAGCGGTATTGCACCAGTGCCTGCCATGCTTAAATACGGCATAATTGTGGGGCTTGGCACCGACGGCACCAGCAGCAATAATAACCTTGATATGCTTGAAGAATGCCGCCTTGCAGCTATGCTGCACAAAAATATGACAGGTGACCCCGAAATTTTACCTGCTGCCCAGGCACTTGCCATGGCAACAAGCGAAGGCGCTAAAGCCCTTGGCTTTGAAAACCTTGGTGAAGTAAAAGCAGGGCAAAAAGCAGATATTGTGCTTTACGATATGGATAAACCTTACTGGCATCCGCGTCACGACAGAACTTCGCTGTTTGTATATGCAGCCAATGCCGGTGATGCCGATACTGTTATTGTTGACGGCAAAGTACTTATGCAAAACGGCATACTGCTCCATATGGATGTGGAGAAAATCTATGCTGAAGCAGATGCCCGTGCACGCCGTTTAACTAATAAATAATTAATAAATTTTGTTTTGGGAGGGAAACATAAGTGGCTAAAATTTTATTTAAAAGTAATTTAGCACCTTCTGTTTACGAATTTTTGGTAGACACGCCCTTAATTGCACATAAATGCCAGCCGGGGCAATTTGTAATGATTCGCACTGATGAAAACAGCGAACGTATTCCGCTGACTATTGCTGATTTTGACCGCGAAAAAGGCACTATTACCTTAATTGTGCAGGCAGTTGGCAACACAACAAAACATCTGTGTGAAAACTTTGAAGAAGGCGATGATATTCTTGACGTTGTCGGTCCGCTTGGACATCCTTCCGAAATGGGCAAGTTCGGTACAGTTGTATGTGTTGGCGGCGGTATCGGTGTTGCACCGGTGTACCCGATTGCACGCGCTTATCACGAACTTGGCAACAAAGTTATTTCTATCGTTGGCGCACGCAGCAAAGATTTAATTATTTGGCGTGATAAAATGGAAGCTATCAGTGATGAACTGATTATTACTACCGATGACGGCAGCGAAGGGCATAAAGGTTTTGTAACCGACCCGCTGCGCGAAATGCTTGAAAAAGGCGAAAAGGTAGATTTAGTGCTTGCCATAGGCCCCGTTATTATGATGAAAAACGTAGCCGCTACAACTAAACCTTTCGGCACTAAAACTACAGTCAGCCTTAATACCATCATGGTTGACGGTACCGGCATGTGCGGTGGCTGTCGTGTGACCGTAGGCAGTGAAACAAAATTTGCCTGCGTTGACGGACCTGAGTTTGACGGACATTTGGTTGACTTTGCCAACTTAATGCAGCGCCAGTTAATGTATAAAGACCAGGAAAGCCTGGAATATAGCTGCGGAGGTCATTGCAAATGCGTGGAGGAATGAGAAACCCGATGCCGGAACAGCCGGCTGACGTAAGAAATAAAAACTTTAAAGAAGTAGCGCTCGGCTATGATATGAAAACTGCCGTTGACGAAGCAGAACGCTGCCTGCATTGCCCTAAACCGCTCTGCGTAAGCGGCTGCCCGGTTAATGTTGAAATTCCTGCTTTTATTGCTGCCGTTAAAGAAGGCAATATGGAAGAAGCCATTAAAATTTTAAAACGCAAAAACAGCCTGCCAGCAGTTTGCGGACGCGTTTGCCCGCAGGAAAACCAGTGTGAAAGCAAATGCGTACTGGGCATTAAAGGGCAATCTGTCGCTATTGGCCGTCTGGAACGTTTTGTAGCCGATTACGCACGTGAACACGGGCTTGATAATGCAGATGAATCCAAAGCTGCTCCCAACGGCAAAAAAGTTGCTATTGTAGGCAGCGGCCCGTCCGGGCTTACTGCTGCCGGTGACCTTGCAAAAATGGGTTATGATGTAACAATTTTTGAAGCGCTGCACGCTCCTGGCGGCGTACTGATGTATGGCATTCCGGAATTCCGCCTGCCTAAAGAAATTGTACAGCATGAAATTGAAGCGCTGAAAAAACTGGGCGTAAAAATTATGGTAGATGCTGTTATCGGCCGCCTGTTTACTATTCAGGAGTTGTTTGAAGAAGAAGGCTTTGATGCTATTTATGTTGGCACCGGCGCAGGCCTGCCGCATTTTATGAATATTGAAGGCGAAAATCTTAATGGCGTATATTCTGCCAATGAATTTTTAACCCGCGTAAATTTAATGCGTGCTTATCAGTTCCCAAAAGTTGCAACACCTGTTTACATTGGTAAAAAAGTTGCAGTTGTAGGTGCAGGCAATGTAGCAATGGACGCAGCGCGTACAGCTAAACGCCTTGGCGCGGAAGAAGTTTATATCGTTTACCGCCGCAGCGAAGATGAAATGCCGGCACGTAAAGAAGAAATCGGCCATGCCCGCGAAGAAGGCATTGAACTGCGCCTGCTTAATAATCCGGTACGAATTTTAGGCAACGAAAAAGGCTGGGTAAGCGGCATGGAATGTATCAAAATGGAACTGGGCGAATCTGATGCCAGCGGACGCCGCAGTCCGGTAGCCATTAAAGGCAGCGAATATGTGCTTGATGTAGATATGGTTGTAATGGCAATAGGGCAGGGACCAAACCCGCTCTTAAAACAAACCACGCACGACCTTGAAACCAACAAGCGCGGAAATATCGTAGCTGATGAAAACGGCGCAACCTCTATCCCCGGCGTATTTGCGGGAGGCGATATTGTAACAGGCGCCGCAACCGTAATATCCGCCATGGGCGCAGGCAAAAAAGCCGCCCATGCAATTGATGAATATTTAAAAAATAAATAATTGGGTGTAAAATAAAGCAGTTTACCTGTATAATATATGGGTAAACTGCTTTTTTATGCGGTTATTTAAATTTATAATACGAGGTAAAGAATGATAGAGTTTGCGGTTTTGGCGATGTTTTGTTCGCTTTTGCTGTGGTGCGTGCTGTTTGGTTATTCTATTTTGTATGCGCTGGGAGCTGGCTTAGTACTTTTCTGGTTATATGGCAGGCATAAAGGTTTTGCATGGCAGGAACTGTTTAATTTATCATTTAACGGTATTAAACAAGTTAAAAACATACTGATAACTTTTATGCTTATCGGCATGCTTACGGCATTATGGCGAGAGGCAGGTACAATTCCTGTTATTGTATGTTATGCTGCCCAGTTTATTAATCCTTCGCTGTTTTTGCTAATGGCGTTTTTACTTAACTGTTTAATTTCCGTACTTACTGGCACAGCTTTTGGTACTGCTGCTACTATGGGTGTAATTTGCGCGGCTATTGGTTCTACAATGCAGGTTAATCCATTACTTACAGGCGGAGCAGTGCTTTCTGGCGTATTTTTTGGCGACCGCTGTTCGCCGGTATCAACAAGTGCGCTTCTGGTTGCAGAACTTACTTCTACAAGCATTTTTACAAATATCAAAAATATGCTCCGTTCGGCAGTTGTGCCTTTTATATTAAGCTGCATATTATATGCTGCCGTTGGTTTTATTTTAAATGTTTCCGGTGAAATGCTTGATTTAGAACATATATTCGGACGTGCTTTTAATCTAAACTCCATAGCACTTTTGCCGGCTATTGCCATTTTTATCATGGCAGCAATGAGAATTGACGTAAAAAAGGCTATGCTGGTCAGTATTTTAACAGCGCTGCCGGTTTGCATATTCGTACAGCAAACTCCGTTAAGCAAATTCCCTTATCTGCTTTGGGCAGGATATACGGCAAATGATGCCCAACTTGCAGCAATGCTGAATGGGGGAGGGATAATTTCGATGCTGAACGTATCGGCAATAATCTTTCTTTCGGCAACATATACAGGAATTTTTCAAAAAACAGGTTTGCTGAATAAGGCAAAACTTGCAATAAACCTTATTGCAAGACAAACAACATCATTTGCAGCCATTCTTATAACCGCAATTATATCTTCAATTATTGCATGCAACCAGGTACTGGCAACAATGCTTACGCACCAGCTTTGCAATCAGCTTGAGCCTAACAGAAACACTATGGCGCTTAATCTTGAAGATACAGCCGTTGTTGTAGCTGCATTGGTGCCGTGGTCAATTGCCGGGGCAGTACCGCTGGCATCTATCGGCGCACCGGCAGAAAGCATTTTATTTGCCTGCTTTTTGTATATACTGCCTTTATGGCGTCTGTTTACTGCATCATACCATAAACATAAAAAAATCAGGCAATAAATTAAACTGCCTGCATTACAGCCGGTCTGTTTTTGTAAAATTTTATAATGGCTATTGAAAGTTATTATAATTGTATACAAGTAAAATTAAATGACAGCAGGCTTACTTTTGGTGTATAATAAATATTGAATTAGTATACTAAATTTAAACAAGAGGTGAAGTACATGCGTTTTAAATTAAGATTAGGTGTTTCCGGACGCCACTGCCATTTAAAAAGAGAAGATATGGATATATTGTTCGGCTACGGAAGCGAATTGCATCCTATAAAGCCTATTGTGCAGCCCGGTCAGTATACAAGCGAAGAAACCGTTATGCTTGAAACCGATAAAGGCAAAATGAAACTGCGTGTTATTGGACCGCTCCGTCCTTATACTCAGGTAGAACTTGCCAAAACAGATGCCCGCAAAATGGGGATTGACCCACCGATTTGTTTCTCCGGTTATCTTGACGGTTCTATGGGCGGCAGGCTTGTTGGACCTAAAGGTGAAATAGTTATAAAAGAAGGCATTATGCTGGTACAGCGCCATATTCACCTGTGCCCGGAAACTGCTGCAAAATATCATTTAAAGAACCATGATATCGTTGCTATGGAAACAGCCGGTCCGCGTGCTCTGCGTTTTGAAAACGTTTATGTAAGAACCGGCCCTGACCATGCTGATGAAATTCATATTGATACCGACGAAGGCAATGCTTGCGGACTTGAAACAGGCGCCATAGTTGATATCGTTACTAAATTCTAATTATATTGAGGCATAAAAATGCGTAAAATATTCTTTTTAGCTTTGCTGTTGCTGCAGCTTGCGGCAACAGCTTATGCCTATACCAACAAAGAGGACGGCTTTAAAACATTAAGCCCGTCCTTTGATAGTTACATAGAAGTTGCCGGGAAAAACTTTTATGGTTTTAATGACGGCATTACAGCAGGCTATGCTGAAGCAATTACCACTGAGCAGGCTGATAAATTTTTAGGCAGCAGTTTTAGTACTGAGAAATTCAATCAAAAGTACGAAGATATTTTGCTGTTGCAGCGCAATGGCATCAGCACTCAGCGTATCAATAAACAAATTGCTGAACCTTTTGTATCTCCGTTAATTGCTTTTACTTCAACAGATGATTTGGAATACAGCATAAGTGCGGAAAAGTTCGGCAAAAATAAATATATCGCCATCGCTGTAAATGGCAATACGGAAAAGAACAGCGAACCGGTAATATTCTATTATACTTCTGCCAACGACAGGCTGTATTTGCTGCTTGCAGAAAACAGCTTTGCCAACATACAAAATACAGAAAATATGCCTGAAAACACTATTGGCGTTATAGGCGGGGCCGATGCTGCCACTGCTATTACTGCAACAGATAAAAATGCACAGAACACAAGCCAGGCACCTGTATTTTTAAAGAAATTTAAAACTATCAAACCTCAGCCGCAAAGCCATTTTTTAAGCTTCACCGATAAAATTGCAGGCTATAATGTAAGCCTGCCTGATGATTGGTTTTATTTGCAGCTGAAAGATAGTTATAATGAACAGACAGTCTGCTTATCTGCGGCACTGCCATTTGAAAATTTGCAGGCATTATTAAATTACGAAGTATTAGGCGTTGGCGTTAGTGATATAGATACGGCAATAGACGCCGCAAGCGCTAATGCAAATGCTGTACAGGAAAATAAAGATAAGTTTTTTGGTTCATTACATCATGGAATCCTGCTTGCCAGCATAAAAATGCAGAACAGCAGTGAGAGTGATAAAATTTTCAGCAATCCCAATCAGTCTGTTTTAGAAACCAAACAGATTTTGGAAGAATTAAAAACTTACTTTGTTGAAAATCAAACTGACATAAAAACTTATAACTATGATGTTGATATAACAAACGGGCAGGGGAATGTTTATTTACAAACAGAAATCAGCCCTGCTGATAGCGGTTTTTATTACAATCTTTTTGCAGAAGGCAAAGTATTTGCCAAAACAGCATTTTTGGCACTAGTGTTTGACCGTACAGATGATAGTGAAGCCTTGGCACATAAATTTTGGAACAATAAAGTTTTGGAGCAATAAGGTTTATTTTTAAAAGAGGGTGTACAGATATGAAAAAATTGTACGCAGGTATTTTGTTTACAGGTCTTTTATGCAGCTGCATACAGCCTGCAAACGCATTTGAATATGTAAGTAAAGAAGCAGGATTTGCCGTAACTGTACCGGACCAAAACATTATGGTAGTAAGTGAAAATATGTTTGCTGCCGAAAACCGTGTTTTTGATGTAAAAAAACAAGTTGTAAAAACCAACGGCATGCATATGGTTTCCTGCCTTACAAACCAACAATTAAACCGTAATTTTGCCGACGGTTTTTCAACCGCTAAATTTAATGCTGATTTGCAAAATATTAAGCAGGCACTAAAAAACACTAAAAACCCGCTCCAAAATGATGCTTATAAATATCTTGCACAGGCTGCTGCCGGAGCGTATGTAAATTATAATGGCGAAAGCAGTGATTTTGGCGGGCTTTTGCAGTTAAACAAACAATTAAGCGAACTTGCACAAATTGATAAAGTAGCAGTTGAAAATATTAACGGCAATGCTGCATTAATGCTTGAATCGAGCCTTGACAAAATGGGCTTTGAAATGAAACTGCCGCTGAAAAAATCCGAGCTGTTTGCTGACACGCCTAAATATTCTGCTGAAAAGGCAGACCTTGCAGAGCAGGGCATGAAAATAGACTTTGCCGATGACGGATATATGGTAGCAAAGTTTGATAATCTTTATAAACTTAAGGAAAAAACATATCTGCTTTCCGCAAATGATAATTTATATGCTGTAACCAGTGTTTATGCGGCTGCCGACAGCCTTCCCGGCATGGAAAATATGTATAAACTTGACAGCAGCGGCTTTGATAAATTCAGTAAAGCTCTTGTAAAAGGGCTTAAATTCAACAAGCCGCAGCAGCCGGAAGCACTTGTTATTGATGATAATGTAAGTGGGAGAACTTTAAACCTGCCGGAAAAATGGCTTTATACCAAAACTGATTTCAGCAGTATTTATAGTATGGAAAAAGGCGGATTTAAACTTACTGCTTACAGCGCTCTCCCGGAAACTTCATTTGAAAAAGCGGATGAAGCCATTAAAACCTTTGGCATCAGCTTTGATAATAACACCAATACTTTAAAAATGGATTTATCAAAATTTACAATGCCTGATTTATTAAACCTTGTTGATGAAGGTATTGTAATGGCAAGCGGTAATTTTAACGGCGTAGCGCAAATTGAACCTGATTTTTCACAATATGTGGATGAATACAAACTTATTTTTGACACTCCGCAGATGACCAAAGCCATGTTTGATAATGTTATGATTCAGCTTCTTAACAGCTTGCGCCCGGAAGAAGTTGCCGCTATTGAAAAATACTTAAAAGCCGAGAATTTTAAGTACAGCTTTGATATTAACAATTATAACGGACGTTTTGTTTGCGATGCTGATTTAAAAGCGCATATTCCTGATATCTTTAAAGTTATCCAGGATGCGAACATTTTAGTGGAACAATCAGCAACAGCAGAAGAAGCCCGCAGCATTGTTACTGATGATACGCTTATGGCAATGCTGAACGCAAATCTTGTTCCGTTTGATTGTTATTTTAAAAATCAGCTTTACTTTGACAGAAGCCAACGCTTTAATAATTTGTTCTATTTTACAAAAGGCGATAAACAAACAGCCAATAAACAAATTATGAAGCAGTTTGAAACAACCGATTTATATTTGTACTAATTTGTGTTATAATAGCTAAGTAAATAAGAGGCTTGAGCAGTAAATGCCTGAGCCTCTTATATTTTTGTTGAATTTTTCAAAAACCGTCTTCATAAATCGTTTTTAACGAGATTTTTATTAATAACGCGAGTTACTACATGGATTTATAATAAAAAACGCTTAAAACAGAAATATGACGACATATATAAAAATAGGAATAATTGAAGCTGTGAGTAAATTAAAAAAATCAAAATTCAGCTCACGTATATAAATGTGATATAAAATTTTGCGTAAAACCAGCACAATGTTAGCTGTGTAATTAAACGTAATGAAATAAGCTTGAACGTCTTCTGTATGAAATGCGTAAATTTTACATAATATATATTATCGGACGTTATTTATTATAAACTATTATGTTCTTATCAATACTTTCGTTACATACAACGAACACCAGAACTTTATTTTGGCAATAACTTTAATTTATCAAACAAATGTTTTGACGGCTCTTCTAATAACTGTTATAATAATTATATAACAAATAAATTTTCAGGAGGCTCGCGTCAATGGCCAGACATAAACGTTTTTCCAATTTTGAAGGACAGATTACTGAAGATATGCTTACTGAACGTCAACGCCAAATTTTAGAATACATCCGTGAGTGCGTTAATACCAAAGGTTATCCGCCTGCCGTGCGTGAAATTGGTCAGGCTGTTGGGTTATCTTCAAGCGCAAGTGTACATAACCATTTACATAAATTAGAAGAATACGGCTTTTTGCAGCGCGACCCTGCCAAACCCCGTGCCTTGGAACTTACACAGGAAACTGAATGGCGCCAGAAAACAGTTGTGCCTGTTCCTCTTGTGGGCCGCGTAACTGCGGGAGTGCCTATTTTGGCTGTTGAAAATATCGAAGATACCTATCCTATTCCTCTTGATTTATTGGGTAGTTCCGAAGATGTGTTCATGCTTTCCGTTAGCGGCGACAGCATGATTAAAGCCGGTATTTTAGACCACGATTACATTGTAGTGCGTAAACAAAATTACGCTAATAATGGTGATATTGTAGTTGCCCTAATAGACGGCGAAGAAACAACGGTTAAGCGTTATTTCCGTGAATTGCGCTGTGTGCGTTTGCAGCCGGAAAATGACGCTTATGCTCCTATTGTAGGTGGCGATAATATTCAGGTTATAGGTAAAGTAATTGCTGTTTTTAGAATGTTGTGATTTAACTTAAACACAATCCTAACATTTTTATGATTTCAATAAAACATAATATAGATATTATTTTGACATCATACCAACATCTATAATTAAAAATAGCAATTTTAAAAGCAGAACTAAAATGTTCTGCTTTTTTATTTTGTAAAAAAATAAACTGTTATTTTGATAGCGAAAATTTTAATAACATACTTCAAAATAACAGTTTTTATTATATTTTTAAATTATCATTACCATTTTTCTGGTATATTTTCAAACTGGCCAATAACAAACATAGTACCAGTCATTTCTGTAAGCAATGTTCCATCGCCGTTAAAAGTTTCAACATTAATAATAATAGTTTTACGGCCGCGGTGTATAACTTTGGCAACAGCAGTTGCTACATCGCCTGCGTGGAGGTTTTTAATAAAATTAATGGTATAGTTAATTGTAACTACCCTAGCCCCTACACTTGCACTTGCCATGCCAAGAGCTGTATCGGCAAGTGCAGCAAGAGAACCGCCATGAGCAACTTCATAAAGATTTGTATGTTTTGCTGCATCAATAGGCATTTCCAGTTTAACTTTACCGCATTCAACGTCAACAAGTTTCATGCCGCACAGTTTTACAAAACTATTAATGCTGTAAACATCTTTTATTGTTTGCATGTATTCTTCTTTTGCGCTCATAAATAATACCTCCGCTGTTTATGCTTTAGGCCCAACCATCTGCGCTGCGCTCATAATAGCAATGCGGCCATGTTCAAATGTTAAGCCGCCTTGAAAATAAACATTGTATGGGTCGCGGCAGGGACCATCAGCGCTTAGTTCTATAGATGCTCCTTGTACAAATGTACCGGCCGCCATAATAATTTCGTCCTGATAGCCCGGTATCATGGCAGGTACAGGCTCTACATGCGCATCTACCGGTGAGTTGGTTTGGATAGCAATACAGAAATTGCATAAACGTTCACGAGTTTCCAAACGTATAGCCTGGATAATATCGCTGCGGATTTCTTCAGGCAGCGGTTTTACTGCATAACCTAAATTTTTGAATACAGCAGCGGCAAAAATTGCGGTTTTTACAGCCTGTGTTACCACATGAGGTGCAATAAACAGCCCCTGATAAAATTCACGTGCTGTATCTCCCAGCGTTGCGCCCATTTCTCCTCCCAATCCGGGAGCTGTAAGACGGAAAGAAGCCAGTTCAACCAAATCGGCACGGCCTACAATATAGCCGCCTGTGGGCGCAAAACCGCCGCCCATATTTTTAATCAAGGAACCGGCCATAAGGTCTGCTCCTACTTCGGTAGGTTCCTGCTTTTCAATAAATTCACCGTAGCAGTTATCAACAAAACATATAACATCAGGTTTAACCTGTTTAACTACACGGCAAATTTCTCCAATTTGAGCCACATTTAATGTTTTACGCACGCTGCTGTAACCGCAGGAACGCTGAATATGAATAAGTTTGGTTTTATCGGTAATAGCACTGCAAATAGCATTTAAGTCAGGTTTATCATCCTGCATTGGTATTTCTTTGTAAATAACGCCTAAATCTACCAAAGAACCTGGTGTTTTTACAGGGCTGCCGATAATAGTCTGCATAGTATCATAAGGAGTTCCGGTTGCTGCGATCATTTCATCACCAGCGCGCAGTACACCTAAAAGAGCAACAGCTAACGCATGTGTACCGCTGACAAACTGTGAACGTACCAACGCTGCTTCTGTTTTAAAAATATCAGCATAAATAAGGTCTAAATTTTCTCTGCCAACATCAGAATAAGCATAACCGGTTGTAGGTTTTAAATAAAAATCAGAAACCATATGCTTACGAAAGGCTTTCATTACTTTTGCAGTATTAAAAAGAGCTGCTTCTTCATAAATTTTAGCGTGTTTGTTTACTTCTTCCAGTGCAAGTTTTTCTATTTCTGCATAGTCTGTCATTAAATTTTCACTCACTTTTTACGATATATTCATTATAAATTTCCATATCTTCTACAGGAATAATTACTTTCAGCAATGTCCCCTGCTCTGTATATTCCTGCGAAAGTACATTGGCTGTTTCATGCAGGCGCGCTGCTTTAGCACTTTCTGCATAAGGAATTTCCAGTGTAACTTCAACTGCTTTACTTTTTAAATGTTTTTCAATCTGCTGCTGCAAGGTTTCTAAATTAAGCCGTTTTACTGCAGATATGCAGACAGTATCTTCTTCCTGAGCCAAGCGTTCAGCCAGTTTGCTTTCCGGAGGAAGTTTATCAATTTTATTATAAACAGTTATAACTGGTTTTGTTTCAGCGCCGATTTCTTTTAAAACTTCATGTACTGCTGCTGCCTGCTCTTTATAAAGTTCATGGCTTACATCAATAACATGTACCAGTAAATCTGCTTCTGTAACAACTTCCAGTGTTGAACGGAAAGCAGCAATTAACTGATGCGGAAGGCGTTGGATAAAACCAACAGTATCCGTAAGAATAATTTCCTGCTTGTTAGGCAAAGTAAGCTGCCTTGTTGTCGGGTCAAGCGTTGCAAAAAGCTGGTCTTTGGCATAAATATCAGAATCGGTAAGCGTATTAAGCAGCGTTGATTTGCCGGCATTGGTGTAACCAACCAGGCTTACTTCAAAAATATTATTCTTTTTGCGGTTAGTGCGGTGCAGAGTGCGCACTGATTTAACTTTTTCAATCTGTTCTTTAATAAAAGCAATTCTGTCACGTATTCTGCGGCGGTCAACTTCCAATTTAGTTTCACCGGGTCCGCGTGTGCCAATGCCGCCGCCCAAACGCGAAAGCATAAGTCCTTTACCCATTATGCGCGGCAAAGTGTATTGGAGCTGTGCAAGTTCTACCTGTAATTTTCCCTCGTTAGTCCGGGCACGTTGGGCAAAAATATCAAGTATCAGAGCAGTTCTGTCCAAAATTCTTATGCCCATAACACCTTCTATATTACGCTGCTGAGCGGGAGAAAGTTCGTCATCAAAAATACACAGGTCGATATTTTCCTGTTGAGCGAAAAGAGCAAGTTCCTGCACTTTGCCTTTGCCTATATAAAATGCCGGATCCGGTTTTTGGCGCCTTTGGATAAACTTTTTAATAACGGTAGCTCCTGCAGTATCGGCAAGCTGTTTAAGTTCTTCAAGGGAATCTTCTACGGTCCACAAAGAATCGTTTCTGCCCCATTCCATACCAACTAAAACAGCCCGTTCAGAAGTTACCTGCAAGGAAGATGAACCGGTCTGCTTGTCCAAAATACGTTCAATTGTAGCAACGGTGTTTACAAAATTAATATTCTCTGCTTCTTCAAAAGTATAAGGGCCATAACATTCGGCAGTATAATTTTCATTGCTGTCGATACCGGTAATTAAACCAAACGTAAGTGTAGACTGCGTAAAATCCGGTGTTGCTACGCCGATTGCAACCATGGCATCATATTTATTATTTTTTAAAGCGGAAATATCAACTCCGCTTAAATTAGGGTTTCCTCCCGGATGAGTATGGACGCAGCGTATGCCGCTTAAACGTCCGGCGCCACGCCTGCCGTTAAAAGAAGGTAATTCCACTGTAGCATTATCGCCAATGGCAATATTAATAATCTGTCCGCTGCGCGTTATATAAACGGAAATTTCGCGGTTAATGTATTCTGTAATATCTGCCAGTTTTAGGGCAAGTTCCGGAGAAACAAGCTGCGGTGACTGAATATCATATAATTTTTGTAATTCTGCTAAAACGCTGTCGCGTATGCCTTTTTTATTGCCTGAAATCTCGCGCATGATTATACCTCAAAGAGCAGACATTACTGCCTGCTCTCTTTCATAGTCAGATTTTATTGACGGCTGCGTGCCGGTTCAACATTAACTTTATAACCTTTAACAGTGTTGCGGTGCATTACACCAAGCACTTTTTCTGCCACATCTTCCGGCACTTCCACAAAGGTAAATTTATCATAAATATTAATTTTACCAATATCTTTGGCAGGAATATCTGCTTCGATAGCAATAGTACGCACAATATCCTGCACGGTAATTTTCTGGCTGCGGCCGATATTCATAAAGAAACGCACCATACCGGGACGTCCGCCGGTATTGGATAAGTCTTTGGCAAGAGTTTCTTCTTTCGGTGCTTCCAGTGCTTTATTGCCTTCCTGCATTAATTTTAATGCAGCGGCAAGTACATCTTCCGGCGCATATTCATCACTTAAAAGTGTTTCTGCGATAGGCATATAGTCATGATAATGGTTCAGTTCCAAAACAGCCTGCATGCGGGAAACGATAATTTCGCGCTGGCGTTCCACAACATTAGCTGTTGTAGGAAGCTGACGGCGCATAATTTTGGTATTGGCAGCACGTTCAATCAGTTTTAACTGACGGAATTCGCGCGGCGTAATAAAGGTCATGGCAGTGCCGGTATTGCCTGCCCTGCCGGTACGGCCGATACGATGTACATAACTTTCAGGGTCCTGCGGAATATCGAAGTTAATAACGTGAGTAATATTATCAATATCAATCCCACGGGCGGCAACGTCTGTAGCAATCAAAATATCTGCCGTGCCTTCACGGAATTTTTTCATAACACGGTCGCGCTGAGTCTGGCTCAAATCGCCATGCAGGCCTTCAGCCATGTAACCGCGGCTTGCAAGAGCAATTGCCAAATCATCTACGCCCTTTTTAGTACGGCAGAAAATAATAATTTTACCATCAATTTCTGCATCAAGCAGACGGCACAAGCCTTCTACTTTATCTTTGGTTTCAAAATAATACTGCTCAATCAAAGGTACTGTCAGCTCTTCTTTGCTGACGGTAACATTTTTAGGAGCTTTCATGTATTTTTTGGTAAGGCTTAAAATCGGGCGCGGCATGGTTGCCGAAAAGAGCAGTGTCTGACGTTCGGAAGGAAGATTACGCATAATTTCTTCCATATCATCAACAAAGCCCATATCAAGCATTTCGTCAGCTTCGTCCAATACTAAAAATTTAATATGGTCAAGTTTAATTGTATTGCGGTTAATATGGTCAATTAAACGGCCGGGAGTGCCGATAACAATTTGTACGCCGCTTTTTAAGGCACGAATTTGTCTTTCTATAGGCTGGCCGCCATAAACCGGCAATGCCTTAATGCGTGAAGTTCTGCCGATTTTTCCTACTTCTTCCGCAACCTGAATTGCCAGTTCACGGGTAGGGGTCATAATAAGCGCCTGAATATGTTTATGATCTGTAATGCTCTGGACCAGAGGAATGCCAAATGCGGCAGTTTTACCGGTACCGGTTTGCGCCTGCCCTATTACATCATAACCATCCAGAACAAGCGGAATAGTTTGTTCCTGTATAGGCGATGGCTCTTCAAAACCCATGTCAGTCAACGCTGTAACTATTTTTTTATCCAGCAGAAGGCTGCCGAACATTTCCTGTTGATTTGTTGTCATTTTTCTGTATTCTCCGTTTCTTTTATTCTATCAATAACCATTGAAATGGCTGTTAATGCACTGCGCATTTTATTATCTGTACGCGAACCGCCGAAAATATGTTTGGCCCATTTTACACCATTTTCATCGGCAACTGCCATATAAACAAGCCCTACAGGTTTATCCTTGGTTGCTCCTCCAGGCCCAGCAATGCCGGTTATGCCAACGCCATAGGTTGTGCCAAATAACTCACGCACGCCCTGCGCCATTTCACAAGCTACCTGCTCGCTGACGGCTCCATAGGTATCAAGGCTTTCCTGCGGTACATTAATCAGTTTGTGCTTAGCCATATTACTGTAAGTAACGGCGCTGCCCAAAAGATAATCGCTGCTGCCGGGCACATCAGTAATAAGGCTGCTTGCCAGCCCGCCCGTACAGGATTCAGCAAAAGCAATAGTACTGCCGGTACGCAAAAGTTCTTTGCCTAAATAAGATGCCAGCGTTTCGTCATCAGTTCCGTAAATATAATTATTTAAACGGTTGGTAACAAGCGCTTCCATGGCGGCAATTAGCGTTTTTGCTTCGCTTACTTCCATGCACTTGGCAGTAAGACGGATTATAATTTCACCCTTGCGGGCGTAAATTGCAATAGTTGGATTTGTCTGTGATGTTATAATATCGTCCAGCTTTTCGGCAACGGCGCTTTCGCCAATACCGCGCAGACGGATAATTCGGGAATAAATGATGCCCTGTTTGGCAAAATGGTTAATTAAAAAAGGTTCAAGCTGCTTTTCATAAACGTGCTGCATTTCTGAAGGCGGACCGGGCAAAAGTGCAATCAGCTTTTCGCCATATTTTATGGCAAGTCCCGGCGCAGTTCCAACTTCATTGGTTAAAATTTCCGCACCAAGCGGAACCATTGCCTGCTTTTCGTTATTGCCGCTCATACACAGCCCGCGTTTATAAAAATAATTGTTAATGCGGTTCCATGTATCTAAATCAAGATAAGTGGCAATATTAAGTGTTTCACATAAAACTTCTTTGGTAATATCCCCGCGGGTTGGGCCAAGGCCGCCGGTAGTAATAATAATATCAGCACGCTCCAAAGCTGTTTTAAATACATCTTTTAAGCGCCCGGCATTATCACCGACCGTAGTCTGATAAAGTACATCAAAACCAAGTTTATTCAGTTGTCTGGATAAATACTGGAAATTGGTATTTAAAATTTCACCCAGCAATAACTCGGTACCAGTATTGATTACTTCGACCTTCATGGCCCTGCCCCCTTTAGTTATATTCTTTCGCCTACTGATTCATAAGTAAAGCCTTGCAGGATGTTTACCTTAACGAAATCTCCCGGTGCAATTTCGCCGGGATTTTCGATAAATACTAAACCGTCAATATCCGGAGCTTCTCTGTAAGAACGGCCATAATACAGTCCTGAGCCGTCTTCTTCGATACCTTCCACCAATACTTCAAGAGTCATACCCTCGGTATCCTGGTGCAGTTCTTCCGAAATTTGCGCCTGCAATGCCATTAACTGGTGATAGCGTTCCTGTTTTATTTCATCCGGAATCTGATTAGGCATGCTGCCTGCAACAGTGCCCTCTTCCTGGGAATAAGCAAAAACACCTGCGTTTTCAAAGCGCTGTTGCTCAACAAATTCTTTCAATTCTTCAAAATCAGCATCCGTCTCACCGGGGAAGCCAACAATAAAAGTAGTTCTTATTACGATGCCCGGAATACGTTTCCGGAGTTTGGCAAGCAGAGTCTCTACTTCTTCTTTTGTATCATATCTGTTCATAGAAGCAAGCAGTCTGTTGCTTGCATGCTGCAAAGGCAAATCCACATATTTGCATACTTTATCCAAAGATGCAAAAGTTTCAATCAATTCATCAGTAAAATTGTTTGGGTAGCAATACATTACCCTAATCCATTTCAGGCTTTCGATTTTATTAAGTTCTTTTAATAAATCAGCCAAAAGAAGTTTGCCACCGGGCAAATCTTCACCGTAACGCGTTGTATCCTGAGCAACAACTATCAGTTCTTTGACTCCTCCATCAGCAAGCGCCTGTGCCTCTTTAAGCACCTGTTCCATCGGTTTGCTGCGGTAAGGGCCGCGGATTTTGGGAATAGCGCAATAAGAGCAACAATTGTCACAGCCTTCGGCAATTTTTAAATAAGCCGTATAAGAAGGTGTTGTTAAAATTCGCGGCAAAAATGTATCTTTACTGGTATAAATTACATCCGGTTTGCTGCGTTCAAGCATTATAAAACGCTCACCGTTCATAACGCGCTTTATAATGCTGCCTATTTCATCATAAACTTCAACACCGGCAATAGCGTCAACTTCCGGCAGTTCACCAAACAGTTCTTCTGCATAACGCTGCCCAAGGCAACCGGTAACAATAATATGGCGGCAAGTGCCGGATTTTTTATATTCTGCCATTTGCAAAATGGTATTAATTGATTCTTCTTTGGCAGATTCAATAAATCCGCAGGTATTAACAATAATGATTTCTGCATCTGCCGGATTATTGGTTATTTCAAATTTATCTTCATGGATAAGCCCCAGCATGGTTTCGGAATCAACCAGGTTTTTGGGACAACCCAAACTTACTACACCTATTTTCACTGTTATCCTCCGCTTTAGTTTTCAAATCTTACTGTTTCAAGCCATTTATTAATCAGCAAATCAGCTTTTTCAGAGGCAAGATAATGCGTGTTAAGCCATAATTTACTGCTGTCGGTGTTATCACCGTTAAGGCTTTCCAGCCCGGTATTTTGCTGAGATAAAATAAGTTTTACGTTTTCATCTGTTAAAAGCCAGCGTGAAAAATCCTGTGCAGCATGATTTTCACTGCTTTCTGCGGCAATGGCTACACCCCACAGATTTACAGGCGTTCCTTCAACAGGCCTTGCAACATAGGCCGGAAAAGAATTTTCCAGATACTGAAAAATATAACTGCTGCGGGTTAAAGCAATATCAGCATCTCCGGTAGCTGCCATACGTATAGAAGTAAATGGAAATTTGCCATACTGCTCAATATTTTTATGTAGTTCACGCAGATATTTTATGGCATTTTCCTCGCCCCAATGGCTGGCAAATGCACACAAAAAATTCCGTGTACTATCAGTATCACTTAAATTTTCCAAAGCTATGCGCACATCACTGATTTTCAATAAATCTTCCCATGTGCGGATATTTTCCTGCCCTGCCCTGCGTGCAAAATTATGGTTTACCAAAAGCACAACAGGGTCATAAAAAACACCATACCAGCAATTTTGGCTGCTTTTAAATTCTTCAGGCAGATAATCTGCTTCCTGTATAACAACAGGCAATAGTTTCTGATCTTTTTCAAGCTGCATCAACTTGCTGCATTCCATTAAGTAAATATCAGGCTGCTTAGGATTTTTATCGTCAGCAGAAGCAAGCCAGACTTTATATTCGGCATGTGATTTATTATATTCTTCTGCCAATGCCTGCAGCAATGCAGCATTTTGGTCAGAATAAAGTATTGCTTCATTTTCGTTTTTTAAATGCACAACATCATCAAAAAACGAACATCCGGCAGCACACAGCAGAACAACTGCCACTAAGCAGCTTAATGCATATTTTTTTAAAGACATAAAATTCCTCATCTTTTTTTGGCTTTGCTGCTAACACGAGTATTGGCATATGGTTTTGTTCTGCGTCCATCATTTACTTTCAGCAGGCATTTATCTCCGCTGCCAATCAAATCATTGCGTCCGGCTTTTAAAAGTGCATCTTTAACAAGCTGACGGTTGCGCGGATTTTTAAACTGCATAAGTGCACGCTGCATTGCTTTATCATGCGGATTCCGCGCTACAAAGATTTCACGACCTGTCTCCGGATTATATCCGGAGTAGTACATTGCTGTTGATAAACTGCCAGGTGTTGGTATAAAATCCTGTACCTGCTCAGGCTGATGCCCAATATCACGCAAAAACTCAGCCAGTTCAATTGCATCATCCAACGTGCAGCCGGGATGGCTGGAAATAAAATACGGTACTAAAAATTGTTTTAAGCCAATATCTTTATTCTTTTTAGCAAAAGCACGCATAAATTTTAAGTAAACTTCTTTACCGGGTTTACCCATATTTTTTAATGCACGCGGTGCCACATGCTCCGGCGCTACTTTAAGCTGTCCGCTTACATGATAGCGGCATAATTCATCCAAAAATTCACCGGTTTTTTCTTCAAGCAAATAATCATAACGGATACCGGAACGGATAAATACTTTTTTTATACCGGGAATTGCCCTGATTTTTCGTAAAAGTTCAATATAATCGCTATGGTCACTGTCTAAATTAGGACATGGTTTTGGAAAAAGGCATTGTCTGTCACGGCATGCCCCTGCTTTTAACTGTTTTGCACATGCCGGATGGCGGAAGTTTGCCGTAGGCCCGCCGACATCATGAATATAGCCTTTAAAATCAGGCATAGCTGCTATTATTTTTGCTTCGCGCAAAATAGATTTATGGCTGCGCGCTTGGATAATACGCCCCTGATGGCTGTGAATTGCGCAAAAAGAACAACTGCCAAAACAGCCGCGGCAGCTTATAATGCTGAAGCGTACTTCTTCAATGGCGGGTACGCCGCCTAAAGCATTGTAAGACGGATGCCATGTACGTTGATAATCAAGGTCATAAATAGCATCCATTTCTTCCTGCGTAAGCGGATATTGAGGCGGATTTTGCACTAAATATTTGGCACCATTTTTTTGTACCACTGTTTTGCCATAAAACGGGTCCTGTTCTTTGCTTTGCAGGTAATGCGCTTTTGCAAACAGCCTGCGGTTTTTCAGGCAATCTTCATAAGAAGGTATTTCTACATATTCGTCAAGTTCATCAATATTATCTGCCAGATAAGCTGTACCGCGGATATAATGCATATCCTGCATGGATGCTCCGCCGCTTAAATAATCAGCAGCTTCTGTAATTTGCTTTTCGCCCATGCCGTAAATTAAAAGATCAGCGCCGCTGTCGGCTAAAATAGAAGGCAGAAGTTTATTTTCCCAATAATCAAAATGGGCAAAGCGCCTTAAACTGGCTTCAATACCGCCGATAATTACAGGCATTTCAGGCCATAATTTTTTAATCTGGCGTGCGTAAACAACCGTAGCATGGTCAGGACGTTTGCCCATTTCACCGCCCGGTGTATAATTATCTTTTTTACGTTCTTTCTTTGCGGCTGTATAATGGCACAGCATAGAATCAAGATTGCCGCCGGATATAAGCACCGCTAAACGAGGTTTGCCTAAAACGGCAAAATTTTCCGGTTTATGCCAATCGGGCTGACACAAAAGCGCAACTTTATAACCATGTGCCTCCAACACGCGGCAAATAACTGCCGGACCAAAAGAAGGATGGTCAACATAAGCATCACCGCTGACAAACAGAAAATCAAGCTGTTCCCAACCGCGTTCCTTTATTTCTTCTATTGTGATTGGCAGAAACTCTTTCATTATTTATGAAAGCCCTCCAAAATTATTTATTATATGTTCTTACAACAGAACCAACTTCAGGGTCTTTAGGCAAAGTTTTGCCGTTAACCGTAATTTCCATAGCGCCAACGTTGCCGTAATGAACGCTTATGGTATCTTTGGCTTCAAAAGCCTGCTGTTGTCCTGCTGTCATGGTACCACTGAATACAATCTTTCCGTCAGCAGTAACTTCCATCCAGCAAGTATCTACAACACATTTTAAATTAAGGTTTACACCTTCATATACAGGTGCCTGCGGAGCATTATTTTCAATTGCCGCAGTTTCCTGTTTTACAGGTGCAGAAATCGGTTCAGGTTCTGCATCGCCGTTCATAAACCAGGCAACGCCACCTGCCACAACTATAACCAAAACAAGCACTGCAATGTAGCTCAGCCAATTGCCGGAAGAAACCCTTTCAGGCTTAATCTGCGGTGAAATGCTGATTTTTTCCACCATTCTTATCGGCTGCGGCGCAACCGCTTCTTTTGTCAGGCCACTGTTTTGAGCCTTATAAGTATTGACAAGGTCCGGCCCGTTAAGCCCTAAAAAATTACCATATGTGCGGATAATGCCTTTAGTAAAAACATCGCCGGGAATTTTATCAAATTCTCCATTTTCAACCGCATCCAGGTAAAGTTTACGGATACTGGTTGCCGCTTCGGCTTCTTCCAGCGACAAACCTTTGGCCAGACGTGCTTCTTTAAGCATATTGCTGACATTGTCCATATCCATAACTGTTTCCTCCATTAATTATTTGTTGTAAAAAATTTATCTTCTATAACAGCTTTAGGCATAATAAGTTCGCGCGGTTTACTGCCTGCCGCATGGCTGATAATGCCCAAATCTTCCATAGTATCAACAAGGCGCGCCGCTCTGGTATAACCAATGCGGAACTTACGCTGCAGCATTGATGAAGAAGCCTGCCCTGTATCCATTACAAGACGTACTGCATCTTCAAACAATTCGTCGCGGTCGTTTTCAATTCCTGCTAACTGCCCGCTGCTGTTCTTCTCGCTTTCCAAAGCCTGTTCCGTTACTTCATTGCTGTATTCAACAGGTATAGCCTGTTCCTTAATAAAGCCCACTATGCGGTTCAGTTCATCATCGCTTACAAATGCGCCCTGAACTCTGACCGGTTTATTTACGCCAATCGGATAGAACAGCATATCACCTTTGCCAAGCAGTTTTTCGGCACCGCCCATATCCAAAATGGTGCGTGAATCTGTTTGTGAAGAAACAGCAAATGCTATGCGGGAAGGTATATTTGCCTTGACAATGCCTGTAATTACATCAACTGACGGCCTTTGCGTTGCCAGAATCAGGTGAATGCCTGCCGCTCTGGCTTTTTGCGCAAGGCGCAGAATAGCATCTTCAACATCTACTTTGGCAACCACCATTAAATCGGCCAATTCATCAATGATAATAACGATAAACGGCATTTTATTTTCAGCATGTTCGTTGTAACTGTTAATATCGCGAACATGGCTGTCGGCAAAAGCCTTATATCTGCGTTCCATTTCGGCAACTGCCCAATGAAGTGCAGATGCAGCCTTTTTACTATCCGTAACTACCGGTGTTAAAAGCTGCGGTATGCCATTATAGTTAGAAAGTTCTACAACTTTTGGGTCTACTAAAATAAGTTTTACATAATCCGGCGGATATTTGCATAAAAGTCCGGCAATAATAGTATTAATGCAGACAGATTTACCGGAACCGGTAGAACCGGCAACCAGTAAGTGCGGCATTTTGCTCAAATCTGCCGTAATTATATTGCCACTTATATCCTTGCCCAAACCAATACACAATTTGCCGCTGGAATTTTTAACTGCTTCACAATCAACTACTTCTTTAAAAAATACAGTGTCATTTTTTAAGTTCGGCACTTCTATGCCTATAGCTGCTTTGCCGGGAATAGGCGCTTCAATGCGCACACCGGGTGCAGCAAGCTTTAAAGCTATATCATCGGCAAGGTTTACAACAGAACTTACCTTAACTCCGGGCGCAGGTTCAAGCTCAAATCTTGTTACCGAAGGCCCGCGGGTAACGGCAACAACATCGGCACGCACCTTAAAGTCAGATAAAGTTTGTTCTAAAATTCCGCACTGATGGCGTATGCCTTCTTCCAAATTATGGTCCTTAGTTACAGTAGGAGTATTTAAAAGCGCCATCGGCGGAAATTTATAGCTGCTTTCAGGCTTTTCAACATCATCCTCAACTGCTTCGGTCACAATACTTTCTTCAGCTGCTTTTTGAGAAACTAAATCTGCCGAATCAGCAATATTTATCGGTTTTGAAGCCACCGATTCTTCTGCTTTATTTTCGTTATGAATAATACCTGCTGTTTTTGGCGTTTCCATATCAGAAAAATCTATGGTTTTTGGCTTATAAGGATTTAAAAAGCTTCCTGATGGCGGCATAACCTGCTGCGGTTCCGTAAATTTTTCTACAACAGTTTTAACCTGAGGTTTATCTGTAACTGGCTGAACTTCTTCGCTGGAAGGAACATCAGCATATACCTGTTGTTCTGCTTGATAAATATTTTTTTCAGCTTCCCTGGTATCTTCTAAATAATCCTCAAAAGTTTCATTACTGTAATTTACAATATGTTCGCTGATTGCAGGCTTTTTATTTTTGCCAAACAGCTTTTTGAACGGACCTGGTTTTTCAAGCCCTTCCGTAAATTCCGAAAATTCTCCGTCACGGTAAGGGTTAAATTGTCTGTCTCTGTTATATGTAATTGTACTACGTTCTTCTTTTTGGGTTGCCTTGTAATCAGTTTCATCATTGTCGGTTTTATCGCGTTTACGCATTGATGAAAAAGAATTTTTAATTTTCATCAATAAAAGCTGTAACGAAAGACGGCTTAATAACAATATGCTTGTTAAACTGAGTACAATAAGAATTATTACAGCTCCGGCGGTACCGGCAATTTTACGCAAAGTCCATAAAATTATACCGCCGATAAAACCGCCGCCTTCCGGAAATGAATACAAATCCATCTCCTGACCGGCAGGTGTAAAAACATGCTGGGCAATGCCCAACAGGCACAAAAGCAGAATAACCAGTGCCAAAGCACGGCGTGAAATGCTGAACGGACCGGAAAATGCCAGCATATAAATGCCGCATATAATCAGTGCCAGCGGAGCTAAAAAAGCACCTAAACCTAACAAATAAGCACATGCTTCCGACAGAAAACTGCCGGTAAGCCCTATAAATGATGCCGCAACAAAAAGCCCTGCCAAAAGCATAATAATACCGCTGATTTTTCTGTTACGGCCTTTATTCTTTTGTTCTTGCTGTACTTTTTTATATCTTGCCAACTGCGGCACCTCTTTAAAACATTAAACTTCCATAATAATAGGTAAAATCATCGGACGGCGGCGGGTTCTTTCATATAAAAAGCGTCCCAGGCTGTCGCGGATAGCGCCTTTAAGTACGCTCCACTCCGTCACATTATTTTCAGCACATTTGTCAAGCGCTGCTTCTACTTTTTCTTTTGCCGTTTCCATCAAATCTTCTGCTTCGCGCACATATACAAAACCGCGGGAAACAATATCTGGGCCGGAAACAATGCGGCAGGAATTTTTCTCAATAGTTACTACAACAATCATAATGCCATCTTGAGAAAGCTGGCGGCGGTCACGCAGAACAATATTGCCCACATCACCTACGCCAAGCCCGTCAACCAGAATTTTACCGGCCGGAACACGCCCTGCTATAGCTATACTGTTGCGTGTAAGTTCAATAACTGCGCCATTTTCGCCTATAACAATGTTTTCACGCGGCATGCCGAGAGATTGGGCCAGCTGCGCATGTTTAACCAGATGGCGGTATTCACCATGTACCGGCATGAAAAATTTAGGACGCACAAGGTTATGCATCATTTTTATTTCTTCCTGGCTGGCATGGCCGGATACATGTACGCCGTTGCTTTTTTCGTAAATAACGTCGGCGCCCAGTTTATATAAATTATCAATAGTGCGGGAAACAAGTTTTTCGTTGCCGGGAATAGGCGTTGCAGAAATAATTACCGTATCTCCGGGCATTATATCTACTTTTTTATGGTCATTCATGGACATACGCGTTAAAGCAGACATCGGTTCGCCCTGGCTGCCGGTAGTTATAATAACAATCTGGCTTGGCTGATAATTGGAAGTTTCGTCTATATCAATGAGCACGCCTTCCGGAACTTTTAAATAGCCAAGTTCTATGGAAATATTTACAACATTCACCATGCTGCGACCGATAACGGCAACTTTGCGTTTATACCGTACGGCACTGTCAACAATTTGCTGAATGCGGTGAACATTAGATGAAAATGTTGCTACAATAATACGGTTTTTAGCGTAGCGGAACTCATCATCGAATGTCTGCCCAACCATTTTTTCACTGGGAGTATAACCCGGCCGCTCTGCATTGGTGCTGTCTGCCATCAACAGCAGTACACCTTCATCTCCGTATTCGGCAAAACGGTTAAACTCAGTAACCTGACCATCTACAGGAGTCTGGTCAAATTTAAAGTCGCCGGTATGGATAATAAGCCCGACAGGAGTACGGATAGCCAAAGCTATTGCATCGGGAATACTGTGATTAACGCGGATAAAGCCAAGTTTAAAAGCACCAGCGGTTATTTTATCGCCAGGTTTAATAACATGGCAGTTTTCATCGCTGACGCCATTTTCTTTTAAACGCCCCTGCAAAATGCCCAGCGTAAGTGCAGTGCCATAAACAGGAACGTGAATTTGTTTCATAACATAAGGCAATGCGCCGATATGGTCTTCATGTCCGTGCGTTAAAAAAATTGCCCTTACTTTGTCTTTATTTTCTAACAGATAAGTTATATCAGGTATTACAAGGTCAATGCCAAGCATATCCTCTTCAGGGAACATCAAACCGGCATCGACAAGAATGATATCATCACCATAACGGAATGCTGTCATATTTTTGCCGATTTCACCAAGTCCGCCGAGAGGAATTATATTTATTTTATGTTGTGTTTTACTCAAAAAAAATACACCTCCAAATTATTTATTTCCGATCAAGTATCACACACTTTAACGAGAGTATCAGCCGTACACTTACTCTACCGTATATTATACATTAAAATTCATTTTAAAACAAATGTTTCCCCATCGAAAACCATGTTTTTTGTAAATGTTTTGTGAATAAATACTTATAAAAAACAAAAACGCTCCAAAAAGGAGCGTTTTGTAAATATTTTAAATTATTTAGCGTAATCAACTGCGCGTGTTTCACGAATGATAACAACTTTAATCTGACCTGGGTATTCCATTTCAGATTCAATCTTCTTGGCAACATCACGAGCAAGAAGAACAGCGGTTGCATCATCAACCTGTTCAGGCTTAACCATAATGCGGATTTCCCTGCCTGCCTGAACTGCATAACATTTTTCTACGCCATCAAACGATTCAGAAATTTCTTCCAAACGTGTCAATCGTTTCAAATAGCTTTCCAAAGTTTCCCTGCGTGCACCCGGTCGAGCTGCGGAAACAGCATCGCATGCGGAAATAAGTACTGCTTCAACGCTTTTCGGCTCAGTATCGCCGTGATGCGCTGCAATAGCATTGATAACAAGTTCGGATTCGCGATATTTTTTAGCTATTTCCACACCAAGTTCAACGTGGGAACCTTCAACCTCATGATCAACAGCTTTGCCAATATCATGCAATAAACCTGCACGTTTTGCCAAAGTAACATCAACGCCAAGTTCGGAAGCCATAATACCTGCCAAATGTGCAACTTCAACCGAATGGTTGAGAACGTTCTGCCCATAGCTGGTACGGTATTTAAGGCGGCCAATCAATTTAATCATTTCGGGATGCAAGCCATGCACGCCAACTGAATACATTGCCTGTTCGCCGGCCTCTTTAATACGCTGTTCAACTTCCTTCTGTGCTTTTTCGACCATTTCTTCAATGCGGGACGGATGAATACGTCCGTCATTGATGAGTTTTTCCAGAGCTATACGTGCAACTTCACGTCTTACAGGGTCAAATCCGGAAATAATAACAGCTTCCGGAGTATCGTCTATAATAAGATCTATGCCTGTCAGTGTTTCCAAAGTTCTAATGTTTCTGCCTTCGCGGCCGATAATGCGACCTTTCATTTCATCATTAGGCAGTGCCACAACAGAAACCGTTGTTTCGGCAACATGGTCCGCAGCACAACGTTGGATAGCAAGGGAAATTATTTCACGGGCTTTTCTGTCCGCTTCATCTTTAGCCTGCTGTTCCAACTCTTTTATCATCATTGCGGATTCATGTTTAACTTCTTCTTCCACAGACAAGAGCAATTCTTTTTTTGCATCTTCAGTGGACAAACCGGAGAGTCTTTCCAGTTCGCTTAATTGTTTTTTGTATAACTCATCTACCTTAGCCTGGCTTTCGTTAAGTTTATTTTCTTTTAAAGCCAAATGTTCCTCTTTCTTTTCAAAGGAATCTATTTTACGGTCAAGGTTTTCTTCTTTTTGCAGGAGTCTGCGTTCCTGACGCTGCAAATCACTGCGGCGTTCTTTATTTTCGCGCTCCATTTCGCTGCGCAGGCGGTGAATTTCTTCTTTAGCCTCCATCAGCGCTTCTTTACGTTTAGTTTCGCCGGTTTGTTCTGCTTCCTGAATAATTCTGATAGCAGTTTCTTCTGCAGTAGCAATTTTGCTTTCAGCAACATTTTTGCGGACAAAATAACCAACTATACCGCCTGCTGCACCTGCCCCGGCAATTGTAATGAACAACTCTAAAATGGTACTCACCTCCTTAATAAAATTCTAAAAAAAATGAGGCAACCTGCTAGTCGCCTCGTGGTTAACTTTGAATCTTTATTAACACGATTGGATAATATAATTTTAAATGGATTTTAAATAAAAGTCAAGTTTGTATCAATAATCGCAGTTATCATCAGCGGTATAATTTATTTTTTCAGCCATAGTTTTTAATTAAATCAACCGCAAAACCTCTGGCAAATAAAAATCTGCCCAAACCCGCTTTTACTTTCATCGCGTCTTCAAAGCTGTTTATTTTTTTCTTTTTAATATAATTATCTGCCGCTGCCTTACAGCGAGCGTATTCTGCCGTCTCCTGGGCTTGTCCTGTCACTTCTTCAATAAGTTCATCGTTTATATTACGCTTTTGTAAATCAGTTTTTAACCGTCCTTTACCGTAATATTTTTTAGCAAGCCAGGTATCATACATACGCTGCGCATAACGCTTTTCATCCAAAAAGCCATATTCGCATAATTTAGTAATAACCGCTTTCATATCACTTTCGGAAACAGAACATTTTTTTAATTTTTCCTGCATTTCCCAAATGCTGTAATCGCGGTAATTTAAAAGCGTCAGCGCATAATTATAAGCATCTTTTTCGTTATCGAACGTTTTATTATTCTTCCGGCGCAGCAATTTCAGCTTCACCTTCCGGCGCAGTCTGTTTGGTAATTGTCATTGCGCGGATTCTGTTTTCAATCTCCTGCAATAATTCAGGATTATCTTTTAAATAATCCTTGGCTTTTTCTTTGCCCTGTCCCAAACGTACATCGCCATAAGAGTACCATGCACCGCTCTTGGTAATAAGTTCAAGTTCTACACCAAGGTCAACAATGCAGCCTTCATGAGAAATGCCTTCGCCGTACATAATATCGAACTCTGCCTGTTTGAACGGCGGAGCTACTTTATTTTTAACAATTTTAACCCGTGTGCGGCTGCCAATCATGTCATTGCCGTTTTTAAGCGTTTCTACACGGCGCACATCCATGCGGACGGTAGCATAAAACTTTAATGCACGCCCGCCGGTAGTAGTTTCCGGGTTACCAAACATAACGCCAACTTTTTCGCGTATCTGGTTGATGAATACAGTAGCGCATTTAGATTTGGCAATTAAACCTGTCAGTTTACGCAACGCCTGGCTCATCAAACGTGCCTGCAAACCAACATGGCTGTCGCCCATTTCGCCTTCAATTTCAGCACGCGGAACAAGTGCGGCAACAGAGTCAATAACAATAATATCAATAGCGCCGCTGCGTACAAGTGCATCTGCAATTTCCAGTGCCTGTTCTCCGTTATCAGGCTGTGAAATCAAAAGATTGTCGACATCAACGCCCAAACGACGCGCATATTCCGGGTCAAGAGCATGTTCTGCATCGATAAAAGCAGCATAACCGCCAAGTTTCTGCGCTTCAGCAATCATATGCAAAGCAACGGTTGTTTTACCGGAAGATTCAGGACCATAAATTTCTATAACCCTGCCGCGCGGAATACCGCCGACACCCAAAGCAATATCAAGCGATAATGCACCTGTCGGTATTACTTCAATATTCATTTTAGTGCTGGCTTCGCCAAGTTTCATAATGGAGCCTTTGCCGAAATCTTTTTCAATTTGGCGCATGGCAAGGTCAAGCGCTCTCATTTTATCTATATTTTCAGATGCCATAAACTATACCTCCACAGTTGTGTCTGCTCTTTCTAAAAATATTATACAAACAGTTGTTTGCTTTGTCAAGCAGTTTTATTTTATATTCAGCTGTTTCAGTTCTTCGCTGCTGATATGGTAAATTTTGTTGCAGTACTGGCAATGCACTTCTGTGTCCGGCTGTTCGGTCAAATAATCAATATCGCTTTGTTTTAAGGTTGCCAGCATATTTAAAATTTTATCTTTTGAGCAGCTGCATTCAAATTTTACAGGCAGGCTTTCTTTTACATCACACTCAAGCCCGCGCGCTAATGTGGTAATAATTTTTTCCGGCGTATAACCAAGTTCAAGAAGCTGAGTTACATAAGGGGTCTTGGTTACATTGTCGCCCAGTTTTTCAAGTACATCTTCATTGCAGCCGGGCATGGCCTGTATAAAATATCCGCCTGCTGCCAGCACTTTGCCTTCTTTGTCAACAAGTACGCCCAAAGCTACAGATGACGGAGTCTGTTCGGACATATACAGATAATTGGTAATGTCTGTAGCTATTTCGCCGTCAGCCAGTTCTGCATGCCCTGTAAAAGATTCGCCGTTTTGCAGGTAACGGGTTAAAGTAATTGTGCCTTGCCCAAGCGCACCGCCTATATCAAGTTTACCGTCTTTCAGCGGCATAAACACATCCGGATTGCCCACATAGCCGCGTACGCTTGTTCCCTGCGCTTCTGCAACAACTTCACCCATAGGGCCATCGCCTTTTAATTTTAAGGCAATGCGTTCCCCATCTTTCATTGTTGCGGCAAGCATCAGGGCTCCGCTCATTGCCCTGCCAAGCGCGGCTGTGGCCAGATGGCTTGTATGATGGCGGTCTGCTGCTTCCTGTACTAAATTTTTGGTAGTAATGGCGTAAATACGTACGCCTTCAACAGTTGCTATAGTTAAAATATCTTCCATACAAATTCCTTCTTACATTTCACGCATCAGATTAACCATTTCAATGGCGCAAATAGCTGCATCGGCACCTTTGTTGCCTGCTTTTGTGCCGGCGCGTTCAACTGCCTGTTCGATATTATCGGTGGTTAAAACGCCAAAGGCAACCGGCACGCCGGTTTCAAGGCTTACATGTGCAATACCTTTGCTGGCTTCGGCACATACATAATCAAAATGCGGAGTTGCGCCGCGGATTACCGCACCAACACAAACAACGGCATCATATTTGCCGCTTCTGGCAAGTTTTTGCGCAGCAAGCGGAATTTCAAATGCACCCGGAACCCAAACCAAAGTCAAATCATCGCTGTCGGCGCCATGGCGCAGCAGGCAGTCTTCTGCACCGCCGATAAGTTTGCTGGTAATAAATTCATTGAAACGAGATGCTACGATAGCAACTTTCATATCTTTTGCGGTTAATTTTCCTTCTAAAACTTTCATTTTCATTCCTCCAATTATTTTTCGTGCAATTTGTGTCCCATTTTTTCTTCTTTAACATCAAGATAATGTTCGTTATAGCAGTTTGCTTCCATTACGATAGGCACCCTGCCGGTAACGGTTATGCCATAACCCGTAAGTCCTGCGCGTTTGGCAGGGTTATTGGTTATCAAACGGATGCTTGTAAGCCCCAGGTCTGCCAAAATCTGCGCGCCAATGCCGTAATCGCGCAAATCCGGCGCAAAACCGAGTTTAACATTAGCTTCAACAGTATCATAACCCTGGTCCTGCAATGCATATGCGCGGATTTTGTTGGCAAGCCCAATGCCGCGTCCTTCCTGGCGCATATAAACAACAACGCCGCAGCCTTCTTTTTCAATCATGCGCAGGGCTGTGCCAAGCTGGTCGCCGCAGTCGCAGCGGAGCGAACCGAGCGCATCGCCGGTAAGACATTCGGAATGTACGCGTACCATAACATCTTTTTTGCCGGCAATATCACCTTTGACAATTGCCACATGGCACTGATTGTCCAAATCATTTTCGTAGGCAATGATGCGGAAGTTGCCGTATTTGCTTGGCAATGCTGCTTCTGCAACGCGGTGTACCATTTTTTCGTGCTTTTTACGGTATGCAACAAGCGATGCAACCGTAATAAAAACAAGATTATGTTTTTTGGCAAATTCAATTAAATCAGGCGTACGTGCCATATTGCCGTCATCGTTCATAATCTCGCAGCAAATGCCGACAGGAGTCAAACCTGCAAGGCGGCATAAATCGGTAGTTGCTTCTGTATGACCTGTACGCCTTAACACGCCGCCAACTCTGCTACGCAGCGGGAACACATGTCCAGGGCGTCTGAAATCCTGCGGCTGTGCAGCAGGATCAGCACATTTACGCATTGTTAAGGCGCGTTCGTATGCCGATATGCCTGTAGTTGTTTCAACATGGTCAATAGAAACTGAAAACGCAGTTTCATGGTTATCGGTATTATTGGCAACCATTGCGCCGAATTGCAGTTTGTCCATAATCTGCGGGTCTGCCGGCATGCAAATCAGCCCTCTGGCATATTTTGCCATGAAGTTTACATCGTCCCCGGTACAAAACTGAGCTGCCATAATAAGGTCGCCTTCGTTTTCGCGGTCTTCGTCATCAGTTACCAAAACCATTTTTCCGTTTTTTATTGCTTCTATGGCTTCTTCTACGGTATTAAATTTAAAATTTTCCATTTCTGCCTCCTTAAATAAATCCGTTTTCAAAAAGTTTAGCTTTGCTAAGCCCCTGTTTATGTTCAGGAGCTTTAAAATTCAATAAATGCTCAACATATTTGCCTATGATATCTGTTTCAAGGTTAACTTCATCACCGGGCTTTTTAAAACCAAGCGTGGTTTCCGCAGCCGTATGAGGTATAAGCGATACGCTGAAACTGTTATCAGTAACTTCTATAACTGTAAGGCTTATGCCGTCAATTGCAATGCTTCCTTTTTTAATAATGTATTTGAGCAGTTCCGGCGGCGTTTTAACCTTAACAATTTCAGCAATACCTTCTACGTTTTTAGAAAGAATAATGCCAATGCCTTCCACATGTCCGCTTACTATATGCCCATCCAAGCCGTCACACAAGCGCAATGTACGCTCCAAATTAACTTTGTCGCCGTTTTTTAAATGGCGCAGGTTAGTTAATTTTACTGTTTCCGGCATTACGTCAGCGGTAAATTCTTTCCCAGTTATTTTTACAACAGTCAGGCAGGCGCCGTTTACGGCAACACTGTCGCCTATTTTAAGGTTATCAAGCACTTTATTGGCTTTAACTGTAATATTATAACTTTGCTTAAGCGGTTTCAGCGCTGTTACAGTACCAAGTTCTGCCACAAGCCCTGTAAACATTTCAATCACGCTCCGTTCTGCCGGTAATTAAAAAATCTGCTCCGAGCTGTTTATACTCAATATCAATCAACTGCAAAGCTTTTGCCATATCCGTACTGCCGGTTCCGCCAACAGGCCCTATGGCATCCCTGCCGCCAATAATTTTCGGCGCAACAAAAGCATATATTCTTTCGCCAAGCGCAGCATCCATAAAAGCACCGTGAACTTCACTGCCGCCCTCAACCAAAAGGCTGGTAATTTCCAATGCAGCAAGTTTTTGCAAAAGTTCATTTAAATCTAAATGACCATTTTGTTCCGGCAGTTTTAAAATTTCTGCATTAGCGAATTGCTGCAATTGAGTAAGTTTTTCATGCGGCGCTGATTCACTTACAGCAACAATGGTTTTGGCTTCTCCGTTTAAAATTTTAGCATCCAACGGCAATTCAGCTTTGCTGTCAAGCACAATGCGTATCGGATTTTTACCTTCAACCATACGTGTAGTAAGTTCGCAGTCATCCTTTAAAACAGTATTTTTGCCAACAAGTACGGCATCGTGCGTTTTACGCAGATAATGCGCATAAGTACGTGCTTCCTTACCTGTAATCCATTTGGAATCACCGCCCGCAGCAGCAAGCCTGCCGTCAAGAGTCATGGCATATTTAAGCGATACAAACGGCCGTTTGTGAGTAATCCAGAAGAAAAACTTTTCGTTTAATTTTTTAGCTTCATCTTTGCAGATGCCTTCAGTTACTTCTATGCCTGCTTCGCGCAGACGGTTTAAGCCACGTCCCGCAACGAGCGGATTAGGGTCTGTAACAGCACTTACCACTCGTTTTACGCCTGCTTTTATAAGTGCTTCGCAGCATGGGCCTGTTTTGCCATAATGAGAACACGGTTCCAATGTAACGTATACCGTTGCGCCTTTTGCATTATCACCTGCTGCTGTTAAAGCATTAATTTCTGCATGCGGTTCACCGGCTTTATGATGATAACCTTCACCAACAATTTTGCCGTTTTCGTCAACAATTACAGCACCAACCATAGGGTTGGGACTGGTATTGCCTTCTGCCATCTGCGCTAATTCAAGCGCACGTTTCATAAATTTTATATCATCCATATTTTCGTACCCTCTTTAAAACAAAAACAGCCAAAACCTCCGGGGTCTCGGCTGTCAAAATCAAGTTTCTGCTTTTGCCTTTTCTCATCCAGACTTTACTGTCGGTACCGGAATTACACCGGTTCGTGCTTACGCTCGCGGACTATACCGCCGGTTGGGAATTTAACCCTACCCCAAAGGCTGTTATTAAATTTTTATTAGCTTATTACAACATTAAGTATCTACCATCAGCAAAGATTTGTCAAGAACCTTAAAAGCAAAAATTCTGTGACACAACTTGTTCATCAGATAAACTGCGGATTCTGCAAAAGCATCATGCACAGCGCACTCAATGTTTTAGCATCAAAAATTTCTTCATTTTGCAGCATGGCACGTACTTGCTCCGGTTTTAATGCCGCAATATCAATAAATTCATCTTCATCAGTATGCTGGTTAAACTTTTCAAGCCCTGCTGCCAGATATAAATGTATTACCTCATTGGTAAATCCAGGCGTTGTAACAATGCTTGTCAGTTTTTGCCATTTAGATGCTGTGTAACCGGTTTCTTCCGAAAGTTCCCTTTTAGCGCAATCTAACGGGTCTTCATCAGGTTTATCAAGTTTGCCTGCAGGCAGCTCATATAAAACACTGCCAACTGCATAACGATATTGTTTTACAAAAATAATGCTGCCGTCATCAAGTACCGGCACAACACATACCGCGCCCGGATGGGCAATTATTTCGCGTGTGGTTTCATTTCCGTTAGGCAAAGTTACGGTATCAACCATCACTTTTAAAAGCCTGCCGTCAAAACCTTGTTTGCGGCTTACAAATTTTTCATCAAGGTTGTCCTGATGTATTTTTTTCATAATATCACCTTGCATTTTTAAAATTAGCGGCATTTGCTAAAAGTTCTTCCGCATTGCGGCGGGCAGCATCGCTTGTATTTTCGCCTGCCGTCATGCGCATCAGTTCATCAACTCGCCCTGCTTCGTCTAAAACATTAAGCAATGTCTGTGTACGTCCTTCAACGCTTACTTTATTAATTTTAATATGCCTGTCGGCAAAACTTGCTATCTGCGGCAGATGCGTTATGCAGATAACCTGGCCTTTTTTTGCAATAACGGCAATTTTTTCTGCCATTTTCTGCGCTGTAACACCGCCGATGCCGGTATCAATTTCGTCAAAAATCATTGTCGGCACACCAAGCTCATTGAACAATACTGTCTTAACAGCAAGTGCAATACGTGACAATTCGCCGCCTGAAGCAACTTTTGCTAACTCCATCAGCGGCTCTCCTGCATTGGCAGAAAATAAAAATATCATTTCATCGCAGCCGTTTTTGCCAAAATTTTCCTGTTTTGTAAAACTAATTTCTATTTTGCCCTGCGGCATTGCCAAATCTGCAATATGTTTTGTAATTTCCTTTGTTAAAAGCTGAGCGCTTTTTTTACGCAGTTCAGTTAATTCAGAAGCTAACTTTGTTAGATTTTCTGTTTGCTGAACCAGTTCTTTCGTTTTTTGCGCAATGCTGCGGTCTATTTCTTTCAGGTCATCTGCTTCATGCTGTACTTTTTGCAGATAAGCATTTATGGCGTTATAATCTGCGCCATATTTCTTCTGCAATCTGTACCACAAATCCAAACGCTGTTCCACAAATGCAGCACGTTCAGCATCAAATTCATTGCTTTCAAAGTAATCAAGCAAATTTTTATGGCATTCTTCAAGAGTAAGCCAGCAGCTTTCCAATAATTCGGCGCAGGCAGTAAGGCTTTCATCATAACGCGCAGCAGATTCCACCCTGCTTTTTGCTTCAGCCAAAGCATCCAAAGCGCTGTACTTACCGTCAATAAATTCATTGGCATCACTTACAGCCTGCATAATTTTGCCGTTATTTTGCAGGCGTTTCCATTCATCCTGCAATTCTTCAAGCTCTCCCGGCTGTAAATTAGCATTGGTTATTTCTTCAATTTCCCATTCCAGACGGTCTAAAATACGTTCGCGGTCTTTGCCGATACCCTGTAAATGTTCAAGTTCAGCCTTAACTGCATTATATTTTGCAAAAGCTGTGTGATAACAGTCCAGAACCGGGGAAATCTCCTCATGTTTATATAAATCTGCCAGCTGTTGAGGAAAATCAGCTTTTAAAAGCGCCTGATTTTCGTGCTGCCCATGAACATCTACCAATACGGAAGCAAAAGCGCGCAATACTGCAACAGGAACCTGCACGCCGTTGATGCTTGCCTGGCTTTTGCCGGCTGCTGTAATGCGGCGGCGCAGAAAAAGTCCGTCTTCGTAATCAATGCCCTGTTCACCCAAGAGTTTTAATGCCGCCGGGCAATCGCTGATATCGAACACAGCCTGTACCGTTAAAGCATCGGTGCCGCTGCGCACATAATCTGCCGAAGCACGTGCTCCAAGCGCAATGCTGAACGCATCTATAAGAATAGATTTACCGGCGCCTGTTTCACCGGTAAACACATTAAAGCCATCAGCAAATTCAACTTTGGCATCTTCAATTAAAGCAAAATTATGGACGTGTAAAGATTGCAGCATCTTACAAACCTCTATTTTGTAGTAAATCTACCAATAAAAACTTCTGCGCTTTCGGGTTTATCAAGCGCAACAAAAATAGTATCATCACCGGCAACAGTGCCAAGCACTTCAGGCCACTTCATATAATCAAGTGCCAATGCCACAGATGATGCCGAACCGGGAAGGCTGTGAATTACAACAAGGTTGCCGCCTGCACGCAGGTTTAAAACAGAATCCTGCAAAACACGTTCCAGCCTGCCGGAATTCATTAACGCATTCTGTTCTTTCGGAAAAGCATAATAATAACGTCCGGCTGCATCCGGCACTTTAATAAGCATCAATTCTTTTATATCACGCGAAACTGTTGCCTGAGTTACTTCGATGCCGCTGGCACGCAAAGCTGCTGCCAATTCATCCTGGGTTTCAATTTTATGTGATTCTATAATGTTTTTAATTTTAGCATGGCGGTTAGTTTTTAATTGTTTTACAGATACTTCTTCATTCATTTTGCATCCTCATTTCCGCAGGTACGCATCAGTTTTTGCTGCCAGGTTTCGTAATAGCTTCTGCCGTTTAAACGGATTAACCTGACAGGTTCCGGGTTCTTATCAATTCGTATTATATCATTTTCAGCTATTGCCGCCGCAATTTCACCGTCTGCCGAAAGCAGCAGTTCTTCATAAGGCGGTACAGCCGTTATTTCTATTATATTATTGCCGGGTATAATCAGCGGACGGGCATAAAGCGCATGTGCACATATTGGAGTAATGATTGATACATCAAGGCTTGGGTGCACCATTGGCCCTCCGGCTGATAAAGAATAGGCCGTTGAACCTGTAGCTGTTGCCACAATCAGCCCGTCAGCAGCATAAATGCCGGAATGTTTGCCATTAATTTTCAGTTCAAGATGTGCGAGTTTGGAAAAATGGCCTTTGGCTACAACCATATCATTAAGAGCATGTGACTGCACGGCAATCTGTCCGTTACGGATTACACATGCCTTTAGCTGGCTTCGTTCTTCGATTTCAAAATCGTGCTGTGCTAATTTTTGCAGCGCTTTTTCAAAATCCTTCATTTCAGTTTCTGCCAAAAAACCAAGTTTACCAAAGTTTACGCCAAACACAGGTATTTTTAAAGGCGAAAGATAACGCGCCATTTGCAAAAATGTACCATCACCGCCGAGAGAAATGCCGGCATCCATTTGCATCAATGAGTCATTATCACTCACAGAGTAGCTTGATTGTTTAGCCTGCTCCAAATTTTGCGGCAAAAGTATTTTAAATCCATATTTTTGCAGCAGCGCTAAAATATCCGGCAGGCAGGCACGCACCCTGTCCTTCAGCATATTGGGGAAAATTCCCACAGTATATGGCATTATTACACCCTCTTATTTTCCGGTTGCATCAAGAGTTAAATGAGAATTTTTAACTATGTCTTCCGGATTTACTTCAACATCATCTTCTGAAACATCATTTTTTAAATATAACAGATATTCAATGTTTCCTTCCGGTCCTTTTACCGGCGAATAATCAAGCCCTGCTATTTTAAAGCCAAGTTCCTTAGCAATACCAATTACATTATTAATAACGGTAAGATGTACGGCAGGGTCGCGTACAACTCCTTTTTTGCCTACATTTTCTTTGCCAGCTTCAAACTGCGGTTTAATTAAGGCAATAACTATGCCGTTATCTGCCAAAATTTTCTTCACGGCTGGCAATACTTTGTCAAGCGAAATAAACGCAACGTCGATAGTAGCAACATCAACTTTTTCAGGCAGGCTGTCAGCTTCCAGATAACGTACATTGGTACGTTCCATATTTACAACGCGTTCATCGCTGCGCAGTTTCCACGCCAACTGCCCATAGCCAACATCAATGGCATAAACGCGGGACGCACCGTTTTGCAATGCGCAATCCGTAAATCCGCCGGTTGAAGCGCCTATATCTGCCGCAACTTTGCCTGTTAAATCAAGTTCAAAACAAGCTACAGCTTTTTCCAGTTTCAAACCGCCGCGGCTGACATATTTTAAATCGGCGCCTAAAATGCGGATGACTGCATCCGGAGCTACCTGTGTACCTGTTTTATCAATTTTTTGTTCGTTTACAAGCACCTGGCCAGCCATAATTGCCGCCTGTGCACGTGAACGCGTTTCAAAAAAACCGCGTTCAACAAGCAATGTATCTAATCGTTCTTTTTTCACGTTATTCTCCGTTGTTTAAAAATTCTGCAATACGCTTTACAATGCTGTCATGGTCAAGCCCTATATCACGCATTAAAAGTTTTTTGTCGCCGTGCGGTATATATTTATCCGGTATACCGAGGTTGAGTACCTTAACCTCGCCAAGCAATCCGTTATCATTGAGTTCTTCAAGAACAGCGCTGCCGGCACCGCCTTCAATAGTGCCTTCTTCCAGGGTTACGATATTTTTGCATTGCATTGCAGTTTTTACAAGCATGCCGCTGTCAAGCGGTTTTACAAAACGCATATTTACTACGCCTGCGCTTATTCCCTTTTCGGCAAGCGTTTCTGCAGCTTTCATGGCTTCATCAACCATACTGCCAATAGCCCACAGGCAAACGTCATTGCCTGTTTTTAATTCTTCAGCCTTGCCGATAGGTAAAGTATGCAAAGGTTCGGAAATATCAACGCCAAGGCCACTTCCGCGCGGATAGCGCAATGCGACAGGCCCGCTAAAATTAAATGCTGTTGCCAGCATATGCCGGAGTTCGTTTTCGTCTTTTGGCGCCATAATAGTCATCTGCGGTATCAGCCTGAGATAAGCGTAATCGAAAACACCGTGATGCGTATAGCCGTCATCGCCTACAAGCCCGGCACGGTCAAGTCCTAACACAACCGGAAGATTCTGCATGCAAATATCATGCAGAACGGAATCATAAGCTCTTTGCAAAAATGTGGAGTATACTGCAACAACCGGGCGCAGTCCTGCTGCCGCCATACCTGCCGCTGCCGTTACTGCATGCTGTTCTGCTATGCCGACATCAAAAAATCTGTCCGGGTAAGCATCGGCAAAATAATTTAAGCCTGTTCCATCCGGCATGGCAGCCGTAATGGCAACAATTTTTTTGTTTTCTTTGGCAATATCAACAAGAGTTTTGCCAAAAACTTCTGTATAAGTTACAGGCGCACCTGGCTTGGTAATTTTTTTGCCGGTCTTAATATCAAAAGGCCCGGTACCATGAAATTTGTTTGGGCTTTTTTCGGCAGGTTCATAGCCCTTGCCTTTTTTGGTAATAACATGAATTATTACAGGACCGGGAGTTTGTTTGGCAGTTTCCAAAACTTCGACAAGATGTTCAAGATTATGTCCATCCACAGGACCGTAATATTTGAAACCAAGATGCTCAAACACAGAACCGGGAACCAGTAAATATTTTACGCTGCCTTTAACGCGGCGCACAATATTAATAATGTTTTCGCCGTAGTTTTTATGTTTCAGCCAGCCTTCCAAATCCTTTTTGATGCGCGTATAAGTTTTGGCTGTACGAAGCTGATATAAATAATCGCTCATAGCGCCTACATTTTTGGCAATGGACATTTCATTGTCGTTCAGAATGATAATGAGCTTTTTCTGCAAATCACCGGCATTATTCAAGGCCTCGTATGCCATACCACCGGTCATGCTGCCATCGCCAATAACGGCAATAATTTCATTGTTTTCGCCTTTTAAATCACGCGCTACCGCCATCCCCAAAGCAGCCGATATAGAAGTACTGGAATGGCCTGTGCCAAAGGCATCATATTCACTTTCCTGAATTTTTGGGAATCCGGAAAGGCCGTTATACTGACGCAGCGTTTTAAAAGCTTCGCGCCGGCCGGTAATAATTTTATGGATGTATGACTGGTGCCCTACATCCCATATAATTTTATCCTTCGGGCAATTAAACACTTTATGCAAAGCCAAAGTAAGTTCAACAACACCCAGATTAGGCGCAAGATGTCCCCCATTTTTGGAAATAACGTCAATCATATACTCGCGTATTTCTGCCGCCAGTTTTTCCAATGCTTCATAATTTAAGTTTTTTACATCTTCGGGTGAATTAATATTTTTTAATAATCCGGCTGTCATCAAGGCATCTATCCTTCCGTTAAGCATAAAACCGGTAGAAATTTATCAGGATTTGCGTCCGCACATCATTTTTGTAATATGGCGCAGCGGCTCGGCTTTTTCGCCAAAAGTATTCAGGCACTCAAGCGCTTCTTCAACAGTTTTTTCAGCCAGTGCTTTTGCGCCTTCAAGGGTATATAAACTTACATAAGTAGATTTATGTTTTTTCTCATCGCTGCCGGCGCTTTTGCCCATCTCGGCAGGGTCGCCTTCAACATCAAGAATATCATCGGTAATCTGGAAAGCCAGACCCAGTAAATCAGCAAAACGTGTTAATGCCAAAAGCTGGTCGCTGGTAGCTCCTGCAAGGTGTGCACCGCCGCGCACTGCTGCAATAAACATGGCGCCGGTTTTGCCGGAATGAAGTTTGCGCAGTTCAGCTTCGCTGATTTGTTTGCCTTCGGCATCCAAATCGAGTGCCTGACCGCCTACCATGCCAAAATTGCCTGCGCACATTGCAACCTCGCGTACAACTTCAATCAAAACTTCCGGCGGAACGTTTTTCTGTTCCAGCATTACTTCAAACGCAAGCGTCAGTAGTCCGTCACCTGCCAAAAGCGCCATTGCTTCGCCAAAAACTTTATGGTTGGTATACTTGCCGCGGCGGTAATCGTCATCATCCATACACGGCAAATCGTCATGTATCAGGGAATAAGTGTGAATCATTTCCAGGCCTGCGGCCACAGGCAAAAAATTATAGCCGTTAACGCCTACAGCATCGGCAGTCGCCATTAAAAGAATCGGGCGGATACGTTTTCCGCCTGCAAACAGGCTGTACTCCATTGCCTCATCAACACGGGAAATGCCTTTTTTCTGCATACGTTTTTCTAAAAAGTTATTTACAAGTTTCTGTCTGTCAGAATAATATTTTTCAAAATCCATCTATCCATCAATCTCCTCAAAAGGTTTTGTTGTATAACCGTTATCAGTTTCAATAATTTCTTCAACTGCCCTGCGTGCCGTATCAAGCCTGCTTGCACAAATTTTGCTTAATTCAACGCCTTCTTTAAAAACTTCTAGCGATTCTTCAAGTGGCAGGCTACCATCTTCAAGCAGCTTAACTTTTTCTTCCAGCATTGCCAGAGCTTCATCAAATTTTAAATTTTTCAGTGATTTTTTTACTGCCATTTTAACGTCCTTCCGTATGCTGCACTACTGAAATAATATTGCCGTCCGCAACCAGGGTTGTTATTTCATCGCCCCACCGCACATCGCTAATACTTGCAATAATTTTTCCTTCGGTGTTTTCTGTAACACTGTAACCACGCGCCAGTACAGTCAGCGGGCTTAAAGCATCAAGTTTAGCCGCAAGCACTCCGCATTTATGCTGCCTGCCGATAAATGACGTATTAAAAGCCTGTTTTAAATGTGCCGCTGCAAAATCATAACGCTGCATGCGGCTTTCAAGCATGCGCTGCGGATTTGTCAAAGCCCATGATGACTGTAAACGGTTAACAGCAGTTTCTGCTGCCGTCAGTTGTTTTAACATAGTATTTTGGCAGCGTTTTTTTAGTTCCAAAACGTAATTTAAGTAAGCGTTAGCATCGGCAACAACAATTTCCGCCGCTTGCGAAGGGGTTGCCGCACGCTTATCGGCAGCAAAATCCGCCAACGTAAAATCTGTTTCATGCCCTACTGCGGATACAACCGGAATTTCCGAAGCAGCTATGGCACGCACGATTTGTTCTTCGTTAAAAGCCCATAATTCTTCAATTGAACCGCCGCCGCGGCCGACAATTAATACATCTGCCATTTTGTTTCTGTTCATAAATTCAATGGCATGGGCTATTTCTCCCGGTGCTTCCTTACCCTGTACGCGTACCGGATAAAGCAAAAGCTTAATGCCGCTGTTGCGCCTGCGCGATACTGTGATTAAATCGCGTACAGCCGCGCCTGATGGCGATGTAATAATGCCAACGGTTTTAGGATTAACAGGAAGCTGTTTTTTGCGGCTTTCATCGAACAATCCCTCTGCCAGCAATTTCTGCTTTAATTGTTCAAAAGCAAGCATCAAATCGCCTGTGCCTTCTGGCAGCAGCAAATCTGTATAAAGCTGGTATACGCCGTCACGTTCATAAACGCTGATGCGCCCTATTGCTGTCACCGTATCACCGTTTTGCGGTTCAAACCTTAATGTACGCGCAGCAAATTTAAACATTACGGCTTTCAATACGCCGCCTGCATCTTTTAAAGTAAAATAGCAGTGTCCGCTGCTGTAACGCTTAAAATTAGAAATTTCCCCGCGCACCTGAATGTTGGCAAAGCGGCGGTCATCATCTATCAGCGATTTAATCAGCTTATTTACCTGACTGACGGAATAAACATCTTCATACACGGTTTTCACCTTTTAAAACTGCAAAAGCGGCACAGCCGCAGGCATTATCGCAGCTAAAGCGTGCCTGTGGGTGCCAAAGCGATATTCTTTTTCTGCTTAATTTATTATGCAGGTATTCTCTGATATATGTGTTGGAAGCAACTCCGCCCACAATAAGCGCGCTGCTTACTTTGTATTGTTTGGCTGCATTAAAAATCAGCCTGTAAAAAGTCTCGGCCAATACTTTTTGTACACCGGCCGCTATACCGGCACTATCTTCTCCCGCTGCCAGTTTGCGTTCAGCTGCCGTTGCAGGACCGGAAAGGCTTGCTTTGCACTCCTTGACGGATACCGGCAATTCAACAGGCTCTGCCGCTGTTTTGGCAAACTCTTCCAAAGCCTGGCCTGCCGGAAACTGCAATCCAAGGCTTACGCCAATGCGGTCAATAAACTGGCCTGCATGCAAATCAATGCTGCCGCCAATTTCAGTAAGCTTAAAACTGCCTCCCGGCTGCTGCTCTGCAAGCAATAAATCAGTTGTCCCTCCGGAAGCATGCAAAAGCAAAAAACGCTCATCATCCGGTCCGCCTGCCGACCATTTTCCTGCCAGCAGATGGTTTTCCTGATGGCTGATAAGCCAAAGCGGTATATTATTTAATACAGAAAATGAACGTGCAAAACCAGCGCCCACCAGGAACGCCGGCATGTAAGAATCTGTAAGCGGACGCGGACAGCCGGAAGCGCAAACGCCAATAATTTTTGCCCCTTGCGGCATGGCATTAGCAATCATCTCAGGCAAATTACGAGTATGTTGAAACACCATTTCTGATTGCTGCAACCCGCACTTACCCTCACGCACTTTTAAAATCTGCCTGCTTTCACCTACAAGCTGAGCCTGTCTGTCCATAAAAGCAACAGATGTAGTATAACAGCTTGTGTCTATGCCAAGATAAACTTCCAAATCACTCATTGTTCCTAACCATTTTGCCAAGCAGTCCGTTAATAAAACGCGGACTGTCTTCAGAACCGTAAATTTTGGCAATTTCTACGGCTTCATTAATTGCTATGCCTGCCGGAATTTTATTTTCAGCAAAATAAATCTCATATACTGCAAGGCGCAGAATGTTGCGGTCAACGCCCGGCATACGTTCTACATCCCAGTCAATGGAATATTCTTTAATTTTTGCATCAATGTCAGCTTTGGCATTTAAAATGCCGTTAATAGCAATTTGCGCATAGCTTTGAGCTTTAACTGCATCTTTGCTGTTCTGTTCTTCAACGGCTGCGTTCAAAGCCTCTTCTGCTGTGCAGCCGGAAAAATCTATCTGAAATAAACTTTGTACAATAAGTTCTCTTGCTGTTCTGCGAATCATGTTTAACCTCGTTCTTTTAGTTATTTATGGTAGCCGGGAGGCAGCAGCCTGTCCAGCCATTCAAGCAGGTCTTCTTTTTTATCAAGCTTATTGCCGATAAAAAAGCCTGCCGAAATACAAATCAGTAAAAATATTGTTTGGAAAAATCCCAAAATTAAAAACATGGCCCCTATAAACAGTCCAAAAACAGACCCTAAAAGACGGCCGCGATAGATTCTCCATAAATCGCTGAGAATTTCATTCCACATCGCTTTGCGCCCCCTTTCTAATTTTTGGCCTTAATCTGCTTAAAGAATAATTCAATGTCTTTAATTTCCATGCCTAATACTTTTTTTATCGTATCACGCACATTATATTTAATTTCTTCCGTTGTTTCCGGAATATTTATACCGGGTTCAATGGAAGCATTAATACGCACGCTAATGGTTTCATCATCAAGTTTTGTTTCGCATTTAACATTGTAAACGCCGTAAACTTCCTGAGCAATTTCAGAAATATAATCTTCAATGGCATTTTTGCCGACAAAGATTTTCCCGTTATCTCCCGTTTTTAAAATTAAGGAGCTTATTCCCGTAGCACCGATACCGGCAATTAAAAGGCGCAGGCTGACCAGTAAAATTATTATGCCGCCAACCGCATATTCCCAGTTACCCGGAATTGTTGCCAAAAACTGATTGATAGCCGCCTGTGATATAATGCCGAGGCTGCATAAAACAACCAGCACCGCTACAACAGCCATTAAAAATGTATATAAAGTAAGGATAATTCTGTCAGGTATTCCCATTGTTATTTCCCTCCCAATGAGCATTAATTATTTTCCGGAGCTTCAAGGCTTTGTTCAAGTTCCGTTTTACGGCGCCTCTGCACGCCCTGCACATGTACGTCTACAATTTTCACTTCATAGCCTGTCATGTTTTCAATGGCTTCACGCACTTTTTCCTGTATTTCCAGTGCTATTTCAGGTATACAGCCGCCATACTCTATGTTTACATAAACTTCAGCGCTTACAACATGCCCTTCAACCGTAACACGCACGCCTTTAGAGACATTTTTGTTGCCAAGAAATTCGCTGATGCCATCGGCAAAGCTGCCATTCATACCGGCAACTCCTTCTACTTCCTGTGCAGCAAGGCTTGCCACAATGCTCAGCACTTCATCGGCAATCTGTACATCACCGATTTCTTCCTGCGGTGCGCCATTGGCAACAGCTTCTTTCGCCTGTTCATTTGCCGCTAAAATTTCTTTATCAGCCATTGCATAGCCTCCAATACTGTAAAAGTATCTTTTTGCTTACAGTTTACTATCTTTTATATTATAACATAACTGCAAGGTAAATACCACGCCGCACTTTTTAAAAGCTGTATAAAAATAAAATGGCACGCCTGTAAAGGCAATGCCATTAACATATCATATGCTTTTTTTAACTGCCTCTGCCATCTGGGCAGTTTCTATAACATCCTTATGCAGCACCGGCATGCTTTCAAGCTGAAGCATTTTTTTCGGAACGGGAACTTCCGTAAGTTCATGCAGCTTATGCAGAGCGTCAAACGGTTTTAATTCATCATCTTCTCCCTTTAAGGCTGCATAAACATCTCCGCTGAATTTGTAAGGGCTTGCCGTAGATACTACTATTGCGTATCTGTCATCAGAAGTTACCAGACGGTATTTTTCGCATGCACGCCATGCAACCGCTGTATGCGGGTCAAGCAGATAATTGCAGTCATTATACACGCGCCTGATTGTTTCGGCAGTTTCCTGCTCATCAACCCATGCGCCAAAGAAATTGGCAGTTATTCTTTTATGAATTTTTTCACCGACGTTGTAAAAACCTTCGGTATTAAGCTGCTGCATCCATTCGGCAACTTTTTCATTGTCTTCTTCTGTTACATTATACAAAAGGCGTTCCAAATTGCTGGAAACCAAAATATCCATAGAAGGAGACATGGTCTTTTTAAATTCACGGCGTTTATCATAAATACCGGTGTTTATAAAATCAGTCAGTACATTATTACTGTTTGATGCGCAAATAAATTTATGTACCGGCAGCCCCATAATTTTAGCATAATATCCTGCCAGAATATCGCCGAAATTACCTGTAGGCACTGCAAAGTTAATTTCTTCGCCGGCTTTAATGCGCCCTTCGGCAACAGCATCGCTGTAAGCGCTGAAATAATAAACAATTTGCGGTACCAGCCTGCCCCAGTTAATAGAGTTGGCAGAACTGAATACACAACCGTCAGCAGCCATTTCTTCTTTTAATGCTTCATCGGCAAAAATATTTTTTACGCCGGTCTGGGCATCATCAAAATTACCTTTAACAGCAAACACATGCACATTTTTGCCCTGCTGTGTTACCATCTGCTGTTTTTGAATATCACTGACGCCGCTTTCCGGATAGAATACTATAATTTCGGTACCGTCAACACCTGCAAAACCTTCCAGTGCAGCTTTGCCGGTATCGCCGCTTGTTGCTGTTAAAATAACAATTTTATGCTGTTCTCCCGTTTTGGCAATGGCTTTTGTCAAAAGCTGCGGCAAAATCTGCAAAGCCATATCTTTAAAAGCAGATGTAGGCCCATGCCAAAGTTCAAGCGTATCGGTATTATCGTTAACTTTATGGACAGGCGCCGGCTCATTGCCGAACTTATCTTCGGAATAAGCTTTATCGGCAGCATCTTTTAATTCTTCTTCGGTATAATCGGTTAAAAACAACGAAAGAATTTTTACAGCGCGTTCCTGATAACTTAAATTATGCAATGCAATAATTTCATCTAAAGGAAGCGTCACGAATTTCTGAGGCACAAAAAGACCGCCGTCTCCTGCCATGCCGCGTGTAATGGCATGAGCGCTGCAGCAAAGGTCTGCTGTACCGCGTGTACTTAAAAATAACATAAAAGCCATCCTTTCATCTTTCCATGCTGCAATAATAGCATATTTATGTACTTTGAGCAAGTATTTACAAACTCATTCATAAATAATGTTTACTACCGCAGCACTTGTTGCCTTTACCAAATCATCAGGGTTCAAAAAAATCTGCATACCGCGCTGCCCGGCACTGATTGCAATTTTATCCCATAAAATGCTGGTTTCATCAAGATAAACCGGGTAATTTTTCTTGGCGCCCAACGGCGAGCACCCGCCACGGATATAGCCCGTAAGAGGCAGAACTTCCTTTAAATGCACAAGTTCTGCCCTTTTATTGCCGCTTGCTTTGGCAAGCGCTTTTAAATCAAGTTCGGCATTGCCGGGAATTACGGCAAACACCGGGCCGGTTTTATCACCGCGCACCACAAGTGTTTTAAAAACCTGTTCAGCAGGCAGCCCTACCTGTTCAGCTACATGAACAGCGTCAAGATGTTCTTCATCCACAGTATATTCAATAAGGCTGTATTCTATCTTTTTGTCATCTAAAATGCGTGCGGCATTGGTTTTTTTCTGCTTTGCCATGTTCATCTGCCTCCATTTGTATGGTATTAGAAGCCTTTATTTGTTATAATAACATCATAAATCTATAAACGCAAACCGGAGAGATGCAAAGTGCTGTTAAAAATTGCCTGCGCCCAGCCGGAAATTACCGCCGGGCGACCTGACCTTAATACCGAAAAAATTTTAAATTTTATAAAGCAAGCCGCACAAAACGGCGCAGATATTTTATTTTTGCCTGAGTGCGCCGTACCGGGTTATCTTATTGGCGACCTGTGGGAACAAACATCATTTGTTGAAGATTGTGAAGCCTGCGGGCAGGATATTATAAACGCCACGGCAGAGTATGATATTTGCGTTGTGTTCGGCAATATTGCGCTTGACCGCAGCCAGGTAAATGAAGACGGACGCATGCGCAAATACAACGCTGCCTTTGCGGCTTACAAAGGCCAGGCGTTTGGCAACGGAAAATTGCCGCATAACTTTATTGTTAAGCACTCACTGCCGGATTACCGCGAATTTGATGACAGCCGTTATTTTTACAGCCTTGCCCAGCTTGCAGCAGAACTCGGCACAACGCCGGAAAATTTAACCGCACCTGTCGAACTGTCAATTAAAGGGCATACGATTAAACTCGGCATAATGCTGTGCGAAGACGGTTGGACCGACAATTACCATTTTAATGTACCGCAGGCACTTGCAAATAGCGGCGCCGATATTTTATGCAATATCTCCTGCTCTCCGTTCACTTTAAATAAAAACGCCAAACGCCACCGTCTTTTTGGCGCACAGGCAAAAGCAGCGCAATTGCCGCTTGTTTACTGCAACAACACCGGTATTCAAAACAACGGCAAAAACGTCTTTACCTATGATGGATGCAGTTCTGTTTATAATGCCGACGGAACACTTGCCGCCGAAACAGAAGCATACGCAGAAACAATTTTATACTTTGATTTTGACACAGTGCTTAAAACCATAAGCGCTGCACCACGATATACAGAAACAGCCGATAAAACAGAAACGGTTTATAAAGCCATACGTTACGGAACGCAGAAATTTTTGCAGCAGCTTGGAATAACAAAAATGGTTGTCGGTCTTTCCGGCGGCATAGATTCTGCCGTTACCGCAGCACTGTATACCGATATTTTAGGCCCGCAAAATGTACTTTTAATTAATATGCCCGGCCGTTACAATGCCGAACTAACCAAAAACATGGCGCTGAAAACAGCACAAAGCCTGCAGGCAAATTACATGGTAGTGCCTATTACCGCAAGCGTTGAAAATACTTATAACCAATTTACGCAAACGCCTGTTACCAGCTATTTAAATGGCAGCCAGTTTAATTTAAACGTAACGCCATACATTATGGAAAACATCCAGGCGCGCGACCGCGGAGCCCGTATTCTTGCAGGCGTTGCCGCCGCTTTTGGCGGAGCTTTTTCCTGCAACAGCAACAAAACGGAAATAACCGTCGGCTACGCAACCTTTTACGGCGATATTTGCGGTGCAATAGCCCCCATCGGCGATTTATGGAAACATGATGTATATGCGCTTGGGCATTATTTAAACGAAAAAGTTTTTGCAAAACCGGTTATACCGGAAGAAATTTTCACTATGCGCCCCAGTGCGGAACTATCGCCTGAACAAACTGTCGGTACAGGCGGCGACCCGCTTGTTTATCCTTATCACGATAAATTGTTTGCCATGTTTATAGAAAGCTGGCGCAAAACCTCCCCTGCTGATATTTTAGGATGGTACAGCAACGGCACATTGGCAGAACACTTAAATTGCAGCCAGGAACTTATTGATGCTGCTTTTAAAACACCGGCAGATTTTATTGCCGACCTTGAACGCTGGTGGAAATTATTCTGCGGACTTGCCGTTGCCAAACGCATACAGGCTCCCCCAATTATCAGCATCTCACGCCGTGCATATGGCTATGACCACCGTGAAGCACAGCTAACGCCATATTTTTCACGAAGATACTACGAATTAAAAAACGAATTACTAAAAAAATAAGAGGGCGCAGACCCTCTTTTTTATACACAAAAGGCTGCCTGCGATAACAGACAGCCTTAAATTTTTATCTGGTGGAACTAACTGGGCTCGAACCAGTGACCTCTTCGATGTCAACGAAGCACTCTAACCAACTGAGCTATAGTTCCGAAGCATCATTATTTTAACCTATAACGCATTGCTGTTTAATCAGAATATCTTTCAGGGAAAAATGTGCGCAGCACTTTTTCATCCTGCGGCTTGCCAATATAATTGCCAATTAAAAACAATACTAAAGAAATACCAATGCCTATAACAATCTGGTGCAAATCCAAAACTTTAATCTGCATTGCCATAGAAACGCAATAGCAGATAACACCACCAAGCATTGCCATAATTGCGCCGGTACGGTTAGCTTTAGGCCAAAACAGCCCAAACAGCAGCACCCAGAAAAACGCCGTTTCCAAACCGCCAAAAGCAAACATATTAATCTGCCATATTACACTCGGCGGGGCAATAGCAATAAGGTAAACTATCAAACCAAGCACAACCGTTGCCAGCATACTAAGGTTTTTAATTTTATCGTTGCTGACTTCAACATTACGTTTTTCCATTTCACGCATATACACATCTTTAATAATAGATGAAGAAGAAGAAAGCAATAAAGAAGAAACAGTAGATACTGTTGCCGCAATAGGCCCGATAATAGTAATTCCGGCCCAGAACGGCCCCATAGTCTTAACAATGGTAAGCGGCGTAATATTATCAACACTGTTGCCATAAGCCGCAAGATTATCCATTAAAATACCTTTGGAAAGCACGCCAATCCACGTAGCAACCAAAGTCATGGCGCCGATTGTAATGGTGCCTATAAGCATAGCATTATGCAATGCCTTGGTGTTTTTATAACTAATGCCGCGCACAACGGATTGCGGCAGTGCCAAAGTACAAATACCAACCAAAAGCCACTGGCTTATATACAGCGACATCGGCATTTTGCCCTGTGATAAAGGCTCCAGCATATCATGATGGTTAGTATTGATATAATTCATAATATTATCATATCCGCCGCCTGCGTTAAGCATAGCGCTGAACAAAATGCCAAGCCCTACCAGCATGGCAACAGCGCAGATAGCATCTGTAATGGCAACGCCTTTAAAACCGCCAACCGTAGTATAAAACACCACAATCAGCCCAAACAGGCTTAACCCCGTTAAATACGAAAAACCTGTAACCGCTTCAAACAATTTGGCAGCGCCAACAAACTGCGCCACCATTGTACCGCAGAAAAACATTACAATAAACAGTGCAGACATATTGGCAAGAAAATCAGACTGGTAACGGCTGCGGATAACGTCAATAACAGTAATGGCATTAATTTTACGTGAAATAAGCGCTATTTTTTTCCAAAAAACACCAAAAACCAAAAAAACAACAACACCCTGCACAATAGCCATATACAGCCAGCCATAGCCTATAAGCCACGCCATGCCCGGCCCGCCTACAAACGTGCTTACAGAGCTGTAAGTTGCAACCGTTGTCATTGCCAGCACAAAGCCACCCAAACTGTAACCGCCTATAAAATAATCGCGCGCAAAATTTGTGCTGCGCTCCTTGCGCGAAGCATACTGAATATAAAAACTTACACCCAGCATAAACATTAAAAAGCAAAAGACCGGCAGAAGATTAACCCAGTTGCCCATGTTATTTTTCCTCCCCGTCTTCTAAATCAAAATCCATAAACACATATTTAATCAGTACCCAGCATACCAAAACAGCAAACAGCCATGTACCAACGCAGCCGCCGATAACCCAAATCGGGGTATGAAAAAACTCAATGGTTGAATTTTCCAAACCAAAACCGGCTGCATACCAAAACAAAATTACAAGAGCAAGCGCTATCCATGTAGCTTTCGCTTCACGGTTAGCCTGAACAAATTTTTCACTGCGTTTCATAATACGCTCCTTCTGGCGTCGCCACAAATGTTGCCGCGCCGTTTATTAGGCATAAGCCTCTCCATATTGTACCACATTTTTATATTTAGCCAATACCTTTTAACTGAAAAGTTTTTGTTTATTTATCCAAGCGTGTTATAATATAAACAGTCTCAATTTATCTGGAGGTATACTATGATTAACGAACAACGTCTTGTAAACGAATTTATCGAACTCGTCAGCGTTCCCTGCCCCAGCAAAGATGAAAAGGCAGAAGCTGATTTAATTATTAAAAAACTGGCTGAAATCGGCATTAAGGCCGAAGTTGACGAAGCCGGCGTTAAAAGCGGCAGCACAACCGGTAATGTATGGGCATTTATTCCGGGCAATGTAGATTACAAAGTTCCGGCTTTAATGTTTGAAGCCCACATGGATTCCGTTGCACCGACTACCGGCACCAAAGTTGTGCGCAAAGACGGCGTTCTTTATTCCGACGGCACCACCACACTCGGCGGCGACGATAAAGTTGGCATTGCCGCAAGCATGGAAGCAGTAAAAGTTATTTTGGAAAACAACCTGCCCCATGGCGATATCCAGCTTTGCTTTACCATTGGCGAAGAAATTGGCAGCATCGGCGTAAGATATATGGACCCTTCCTGGATTAAAGCCGATATTGGCTACTGCCTTGATGAAGGCTATGAACCCGGTTTTGTAAATAACGCCGCACCGCGCGCCCTTAAAATTTTTGCAAAAATTACCGGCAAAGCAGCCCATGCAGGCGTAGAGCCAGAAAAAGGCATCAACGCAATTATGCTTGCCGCACAAGCATTAACCGCACTGCCTGCCTACGGACGTTTAGATGACGAAACTACTTTGAGCATAGGCAAAATTGAAGGCGGCATTGCCAGCAACATTGTAGCCCCTAATGCCGAATTTGTTATTGATATGCGCTGCCTTAACCCGGACAAACTGGAAACTTTAAAAGATGAAACCATTAAAATCATTAAAGAAACCGTTGAAGCCGGCGGCGGCACTGCCGAACTTATTGTTGAAGAAGGTTCCCCCGCTATGCGTATCAGCGAAGATGACCAGGGCGTTGTTTTCGTTAAGGAAGCAACAGCAAAACTCGGCCTGCCGTTTAAAACTTTCAGCAGCGGCGGCTGCACCGACGGCAACTATCTTTGCGGCATGGGTCTGCCCTGCGTTGCACTCAGCACTGGCATGGATAAAATCCATACAACTGAAGAATGTTTAAAAGAAAAAGACCTGTGCAACCTTGCACGCTTAATTGTTGAAATTATCAGCGCAGCAGCTAAAAAATAAAATTTTATAATCAATTAAAAGAGCCTTTTACCTACATTTGTAAGTAAAAGGCTCTTTTTTTAACCCTTGCCGTTTACAATTAAAGATACCGAAGGCTGGCTGATATTAAACAAATTGCCTAAAAATATCTGGCTCAGGCCTTCTTCATGATACAGACGGTAAATTTCAGCATTGCGCTCCGCGCGCGTTTTAAACGGATTTATTTTAATTTGCTCTGTACTTATTTCAAAGCCGCTGTCGCAGATTACAACAATTTTACGTGTTCCGTTTGTATTTTTTATTTTAAGTTCCCACGTAGGCATGCCGCTTTTGCTGCGTTGGTTATATAAACAAAATTCTATTGTGCCGTCACCGGCGATGTGTTTTAAGGTTTCATTGTCTAAAGTAGGGGCAGGCATGGTTTTTCTCCTTTTGTTTTATTTACTCTTTCGTCTTTGCACTTAGTTTTATATTTTTAATTTTCGTTATTACTCATTTTGGTTACGTCTTTGCAGATACATTTCGCTTTTTATTATTGCTTTCTTGTTCATCTTCATTCTTTTGACTGAGCAAAAGAACGAAGCAAGAAAACTCCTGCGGCGAGCGGATTTTTTAACGCAAGCATGTTTGTCTAAAAACGCCAAAAATTGGCGGAACTCGCTGCGCTCAGACACCTGATTTTTGGCGTTTTTCTTAGCAAATCTTGCTAAAATCCAATGCCGCATTATTACTGTACCACACTTTGCTGTTTCTTATTTTATGTAAACATCTGTCATACGTTTAACATATCCTAAAACTAATGGCACCACTGTTGCCTTACTAAAAATTTACCAAAGTATGAATTTGAGCGGAGCGCGACTTTCAAAAAATAGGCGAAAACTTTAAATAACAAGGCACTTGCAGCGTTTGCCGAGGACTGTTTGAGCTTGCGCAGCAAGCGAGTTCCGCAGGAGCTGCAAGTGCCAAACTTATTTAATACTGAGCCGTTAAGTTTTTTACTGAGTCGCCAATTAGTGCCAAGCTGAAAGCGCAGGCAATAATTGTGACAGCTAAGTATGCAAATTTTGCGATTGAATAAAGAGCAAAATTTACGTTCCTCTATTTTTATACTTGGTAACTTTTTGGTCTCTTCAAAAAGTTACATGAATGAGAATGTCATAACTTAAAAAGCGTAATGTATATGCAAAGACGTAACCTCAAAAACAAAAATATTCCAACTCTATAATTTAATATTAAAATATTCCTAAAAACAAAAGGGAGCAATGCTCCCTTTTGTTTTTAATTAAAACGTCCAGCGTACACCGGCGTTAATTTGATAAGTATCATCATTATCATTGCCGAAAGATTGTTCCAAATCAATGAAAGCATAAGTGCTCTGGCTTAACATTGCCGCATATCCGATACCAATATCGTACCATGTACCCTTGTTTTTATAATCAACGCTCTGCCACTGCCCGCCGGTTGTTCCGTCCAGCGCACGGATGGTCTGGTCGCCCAAGAATTCGTGCAGTACGTCTGCTTTAAAGTACAGAGTGCTTTGTTTTTCTTCGCCAAAGTCCTTGCCAATGCGGAAGCCTGCACGCCCTATTAAGCTGTTAATACCGTCTACGCTTACTTTGGTATTTTGGCTGGTGGTGTAATTTGCACCGGTTACACGCGCTAATTGCAGCTGTGCCTGCGGTTCAATATACCAGTCATTGCCCATATCTTTTTTACGTCCGTATTCTGCGCTTACGCTGAATACATTGTTGCTGTAATCGCCGGTTACTTTTTTGCCGTCGCCCATATTGTATACTTCAAATTCGTTATCCAGGTGTCCCCATTTAGCAACGTAATCTACATAATGCCCTTTGTTGCCTGTCCATGTGTCATACAGCCATAAGCCGTAACGGTCAATTTCGCCTTTGCCTGCAATATCGCTGTAACCGGTATCACCGTGCATATAGTCAATAGCAAAGCCTACGCGGCGTTTGCCGTTGTCGCATTCCTGGCGTTTATCATAGCCGAGTTCATACATGGTGTTCTGGCTGCGGAAGGCGTCTTCCTTGCCAATGCGGTCATGACGAATACGTACCCACATGCCCTCGTCTTCTTCCGGGTCATCATTAATATAACGTGCTTCACCAAGACGTTTGTTTAATCTATCCATATAAATGGCATTGCTGTAGTTGGCGCGGCTCATATTCAGCATGGTTTTGCCTGCATCGGTAAGCCCATCACTTACCATATCAACCAATTTATAATTGAGATGCTGAGTTTCGTTATCATTCACCGGTTCATCCTCAGCGGCAAGCAGCATTGCTTCATTTGCTTTAGATTGCTCTGCTTCTTCAAGCATATTTTCAACCAAGTCGTTGCCAGGCTTTTCATCGCTAAGGCTTCCGCCGTTATAAGCATCATTTTCATGTTTGCTTTCCTCGGAATTATAAACGTCAGTATCAACTATATAGGTAACGTTATTAAAGCCCTGGTCTTTAGCGGTTACATTAAATTTAACATCAGAACCCATACCAACAGTAGCAAAACGCAAACCGCTGAATTTATAACCCTCACCATCTGCATACATATCATCAACAGTTACAAGGTTTTCAAGCTCAATATTATATTCACCGTTGCCTTTGCCGATATACAGCATATCACTGGCGCTTCTGTCGCCGTCAAGATCCATTTTTATATCCGCATTACCATTTAAATTACGGATAGTTAAAGCATGCGAATCATAATTTTTATATTCATCTGCTACATTAGTTAAATCTATTGTTACCTTGCCGTCAGTGTTAAGTGTTGTAATCCAGCTTTGCCCCTGTACGTTCCACTTGCTTCCATCACCCATGGTAAGCGTAATGTCGCCGCCTTTATAAATATCACTGCTGAAAGCAGGGTCATAGAATGTTTCTCCATGCCCACTGTTTTCTACAACACCGGCATCGCCGTAATCATCGGCACGTCCGCTTAAAACACCATTTTTCCCAATATTGACATTTAAAATGCCGTTGTTACCTGCAAGCAGGTTGCCTGTAATATTAATGCCTGCATTATTTTCAGCCCTGCTATTTTCTGCAAGCGGATTTACATTTACTTCACCGGCATAAGCAGCAAGAATATCGCCTTGAATATGACTTCTTCCGCCACCAGCAAAATCGCTATAATTAATGTTTACTTCAGCTCTTGTGCCACTAAAATTATTAACCATATCTTCAGTCAATCCTGTTGCCGTACCGGCAGCAACAGCCACGTCAGCACTTTTAGGGCTTAACTCATAATTATTTGTTCTTATATCCGAAGCACCTGTAATATTAACAGAACCTTCTTCATATGCCCAAACAGTACGTTCAAGAGTATCGTCATCGTTATAATCAGCCCAAGTACCAATATGGTTTTCACCATTTAATTCAATGTTGGCACCATTTTCAGCATATAATGCAGATGTAACTTGCTTACCTTCAAATTTACTTCCAACTGATGTGTCAAGGTCGCCTGCATTTTCAATAACAGCAGCGGAGTAAACGTAATTTTCTGAATCAAAACCTTCATTAAGGTTTTTAATATTTACGTTAGCATCTTTAGAGCTTGCATAGACAGCACCATATATAGTATTTAAAAGTCCTGCTTTTAAATTAACTGTACCTTTTTCAGCATTAATGGCATAAATGATACCATAACCATCTTCATTAACAATATCGCTGTTAATATTATTAATAGCTTCTGCTTCAACATTTATTAAACCTTTACCAGTTGTATAAATACCATTTTCTTTACCACTAATATTGTTATTATTATCAGCTATAATATTAGTTGTACCAGTAGAAATGGATTTGATGCCATTTAAATCGCCATATAAGTTATTGTTATAATTATAATAATCTTTTAATGTACTAATACCATTATTTGTATTACTATCTTTAGTTGCATTTATATTTATAGTACCGGAACCATTCGCATAAACAGCATTTTTATCTGCATTAATTATGTTTGTACCATTAGTATTTAAATCAACAGTACCATTTTTATTTTCTATACCATCTTCAGTTACTTGCATTGTAACTTTATCAGAATTTAATACCGTAATACCACTAGAATTAGTAATACCATCGCCATATACATTTTGTTTAATTCCAAAGAAATCCTTTTCACTTACGCCAGTTGTTAAAAAAATTGAACCACCATTAACAATAACTTCGCCATCACATCCATTATTTAAAGCTGATTGATAAGATAAATGTTTCCAATCAAATTTACCATTGTTATTAGCAGAAATAACAATCTCACTATTATCTTTACCATAAATATAAACATTGCCGTTTTTATTATCGATGCCTTGTCCAGTAGCATTAATATTTAAACTGTTGATTTTTCTATTTTCAGAACCTATTGTTACATTGCCACTGCCACCATCTTCAGTAGCTGTAAAAATACCATTAGCACCTGAAGTTATAGCAATATTATTAGCCAAAATATTTACTTGAGCATCTTTAATCCAACCACTTGCAACACCATTAGAGCCTGCATTAATAGTTAAATTACCATCAATAACATTAATAGTTCCTTCATAACCAGCACCAATACCATCAGCAGTAATAACTAAATTATCTCCAGCTTCAACCTCTTTGTTTGCATCAGTCCACAATCCACTACTTTGAGTATCTTCAGCCCATGCCGTACCATACACACCGGCACTTAAAACTAATCCCAACACAATCGCTTTTTCTAAATTTTTGCGCTTCATAAAAAATCCTCTTTCCTTTCTGCCATTAAAGCAAATTAATCAGTATTGAAATTATACCATACATTTACCCCCCCGCAAGACATTTCAGCTTGCGTATGTCTAACTTTTTCCGGTCTTGTGGTAACAGACTTTGCTTTCGCAGGCTAGAGTTTTTGACAGAGCGCTGAATCGTTTTCTGTTAAAACCTTTTAATGTAACATAAAAAATTTTACAAAAACAGTCTTGTTTTTTGGCTTTGGTTTTTGCTATTATAGTTTTCGCCGCTTTTTTGGGTGCGCACCGCAAAAGCAGGTTAAAAATTAATTTTTAAGGAGGTACATAACTATGTACAACAACGAAAAATTGAATACTGTGAACCATTTTGCAGGTGCCAAAAGCGAGCACCCGCCCAGTTTTAACGCCTTTGGCAAAAATGCCAGCGCCGTTAAAATGCCAACCGATTACGAGGCGCAGGCTGCCTTAACACAGCAATTAGTCACTGCCGCGCAAAACGGCGATAAGGCTACTTTGGAAAAGCTTTGCATTTTTTATGAGCCTCTGTTCCGCCGCGAGATGAAGCGTGAGATTTTTTATAAGGGATTAGGCTTTGAAGAAGGCTTGAGTTTAGCACGTTTAAAATTTATAGAACTTGTTTTAAATTACAACGGTGCGGATTTTACGCACTTTGCAGGTTATGTTAGGTGCAGAATTCATTATGCCCTGTACGATGCCATGCGTAAAGTTTGGAAGGAAGAAAAACATGCCGCTCCCCTGCCTGCCGGTGATGAAGATGTGCCTGCACTTGCAGATAACGTAATTGAACGTGAGGAACTTGCCATTTTATTAAAACTTGCGCTAAAGAAACTTACCGAAAAACAAAGAAATACCATTAAAGCCTTGTACTTTGATGGTTACAGCGGCAAAGAAATTGCCGCCAAATTAAAAATAACGCCTGCTATGGTTTCCAAGCACCATAAGCAGGCGTTAAAAAATTTAAAAGAGAATGTTGCCTGAAATTAACTTGCTGTAACAAAAAGACACTAAATTTAAATATATAAAAATTAAACCCCACAAGCATTTGCTTATGGGGTAAATTAATAAATAAAATAAAAAAGCCTTCAAAACAAACGTTTTTGAAGGTTCTATGTTAATATTCAATTAGCTAGCCATTTGGTAGCGCTAACGGGAATCGAACCCGTGATTTCGCCTTGAGAGGGCGACGTCTTAGCCTCTTGACCATAGCGCCGTAAAAAAATGGCTCCGGGACTAGGACTCGAACCCAGACAAAATGATCCAGAGTCATTTGTGCTACCATTACACTATCCCGGAGTTACCTTGTGTTCATCTCTCCTGAACACAAGAGTTATTATAATATAGTTTAATCAAAAATGCAAGCCTTTTTTCAAAAAAATTTTAAAAATTTTTAAAGAAAATCCCTGCACCAAAAGTACAGGGATTTTACTATAATTTGTTATTTTGTTTTTGCGTTTCGTCAGGTTTATCGCCCGGTTGGGCGTTTACTACTTTTTTGGGAATACCACCTGTTTGGGGCCAAACTCTGCATTTTTAGGTATCAACACTTCGTCGAACTTAATGTTGCGGGTATGAAGCGTATGGCTCCATTCGTGGTCATGCCTGTGCAGGAAGCCCAGGAAAGTAATGGGAATCCAGCTGTAAATAAACAGCGGATACAGCAAAAGATAAAACCACGATTTAAGCGAGGCGCGTATTTTCCACAGAACAATAACCGGGAACACATACTGCCCTACGCCGATAAGAGTCCATACTTCTATCGGCAAGATGGAATACAGCACATTGGTATAGAACGGATAGTACATATAAATGTAGCTGCAAATTACATAGAACGTTGAAAGCAGTAAAAAGTAAGGCTGGAACAAGTGGAGAATGGCATCAAGCATAATCGGGTTATGTTCTTTAATGCCGCGTTTGAACAGTTTGCCTATATAACGGCTGCCAACATCAAACTGGCCCTGCGCCCAGCGTTTGCGCTGATTCCACGACTGCATAAAAGTCAGCGGCTTTTCGTCATAAACAATGGCATCATGCGCCCATGTTGTAGGAATGCCTTCAAGAATTGCCTTCATGGTAAATTCCATATCTTCCGTCAGGCAGGTTGCGCCCCAGCCATAGCGGCGCAGAATATCGGTGGAAATGCACATGCCGGTGCCGCCAAGGCAGCTTGATAAACCGATATTGTATTTTGCCAGATGGTATACATGGTTAATAACCCAGAATGCAATGGAGAATGTACCGGAAATCCAGGTATCGTTAGGATTTTTGGAATCAAGATAACCCTGTATTAAGCGTTCGCCGTTGCAAAGGCGGCTGTTCATTTCTTTTAAAAAGTCCGGATGCACAAGGTTATCGGCATCAAACACGCAAACTGCATCATACTGGCGTTCCATTTTAAAAATGCGGTTGAACATCCAGTCCATAGCATAGCCTTTGCCCTTTTCGGTATCGTTAAAACGTTCATGAACCTGAGCACCGGCTTTACGCGCCACTTCTGCCGTTTTATCCGTGCAGTTGTCGGCAACAACAAAAATATCATATAGTTTGTCAGAATAATTTAGTAAATGCAGGTTTTCTACCAGGGAGCCGATTACGCGTTCTTCGTTATGCGCGCAGACAACCATGGCGAAAGTATGCTTTTCTTCATAAACCTTTTTATCTTTTTTACGGTAAACCAGCCCAAAGAAAGAAAGCGTAAAATAATAAATGGTAAAAAATACGATTAAGAGCTGGAGAGGAATCATAATTATATCAAAATACGTCGTCATAAAAAGGCTCCTCGCTTTGCACTAATACTGTTTGTTAAACAGTTTAACATAAACCGCATTGATGATACCGATAATTGTGTAGGTAAACATAATTACAAACGGCCAGCCTTCGGGGCGCAGATAGAAAATGCAAGCGCCAATGGCAAGACCGATAATAACCGGAAGTTTAAAAAGCGGGTTGCCCTTGCCTTTAAAATCCGGATAACGGATGGAGGTATACAAAAGGCAGCCGATAGCAAAGGTAAGCACTGCAATGTAGGTTTGCGGAACATCGTAACCTGCAAGCACAAACGTGCAAAGTACGCACGCGCCGCCCGGAATGGGCATGCCCTGAAAATAACCGTGGATAACATCGGCATTGATGTTAAAACGCGCCAGGCGCATTGCTCCCCACACCGGGAACAATGCTGCAATAAGCTGGCCCCAGATGCCGAAATCGGTTAAGCCGTAATAATACATCATTACGGCAGGAGCAACGCCGAAGGAACATACATCGCAGAGCGAATCCATTTCAACGCCGAACTTGCCGGCAACGCCCAAAGCCCTTGCCGCACGCCCGTCGCAGGCATCAACTGCCACGGAAGCGATAATGTAAATTGCCGCCAAATCGAAGTTACCGGCAACAGATTCAAAAATAGAAAGAACGCCTAAAATCAAGTTTGTACCGCTGATACTGTTAGGTATTATACGACGGTATTCCATTAGTCCAAAACCCTCCCGATAATGGATTTACCGCCGGTGACGGCATCTCCTTTTTTAACAAGAACTTCTACATTTTTAGGCAGCACCAGCTCTGTGCTGGAACCGAATTTAATCATGCCGTAGCATTCACCCTGGCTGAGCTTATGCCCAACGCTTACCCACGAAACAATGCGGCGCGCTAAAAGGCCTGCCACCTGAATAATCAGCACTTTCATTTTATCGTTCTGCACGCCGATGGCATGGCGCTCGTTTTCAAACGAAGCGTTTTTTTCATAAGCGGGAACAAACTGGCCGCAGGTATAACGCTGATATTTTATTTCGCCGCTTACAGGGCTGCGGTTGACATGTACGTTAAAAACAGAAAGGAAAATAGTAACCTTAACGGCGTCTTCGTTAAGGTATTCCTCATCGAAAAAATCCTCAACCGCCATAACAGTACCATCAGCCGGTGAATAAATTATTGAACCATCCTGCTCGGTAGCGCGGTTTGGATTACGGAAAAAGTAGGCAAAATACGCTGCTAAAACAAAGAAGGGAATACACCAAACGATACCTGCCCAGTACCAGACTGCCAAAGCAACGGCCAAAGCGCCCAGTATAAACGGGTAACCATCTTTTACTATTGTCATTGCTGCTCCTTTCTGTAAATCCACAAAAAAATAATATGATAAACATCATTTGTTCATCATATTATTATAGTATAGGCAGCTCTTTTTGTCTACCTTATTATTTACTTTGTAACACTTTAATCACAAATTGCGGCAGCACCATCATTCTGCCGATGCGGCTGGGCTGTTTATACAGACGGAACAGCCATTCAAGCGATGCTTTCTGCATCCACAGCGGCGCACGGTCCATTTTGCCTGCCAAAACGTCAAAACTGCCGCCAACACCCATTAAAATCTGCGGTTTAAGCTGTGCGCGGTATTTTGCCAGCCAGTTTTCCTGCTTCGGCGCGCCCAGCGCAATAAAAAGCATCTCTGCCCCACTGCCGTTAATTTCGGCAATTATTTCTTCATTTTCTTCTTCTTTAAAATAACCGTTGCGGCAGCCTGCCACTTTCAGCCCCGGCACCATGGCAAGCAGTTTATCCCTTGCCGCTTCGGCAATGCCGGGAGCCGCGCCAAAGAAAAATACCTTGTAATCTTTTTTGGCAGCCAGTTTGGCAAGTTCCACAAATAAATCGCAGCCTGCAACGCGTTCCGGCACGTTATGACCGAGTTTGCGCCCTGCCCATACCGTGCCCGCACCGTCGGCAAGTACCAAATCGGCGTTTTGGCAAACAATTTTTTTGTATGCCTCGTCCTTTTGGCACATCATAATAATTTCCGCATTGGCGGTAACTACAAAGGTTTGCTTTTTATTTTTGATTTGTGAATTTAAAAAGTTGACGGCTCCGTCCATTGTATATGGATATACGGGAACATCAAGCACATAAAACGGTTTTATTTTTTCCATGGCTTTATCCTTTAAATCTTCGCTACATCAGAAGGAACGGTTAAGAACTGTAAATTGGGGTTGCGGTCCAAAATCCAGTTCAGCGCCCATTCGTTGTTGACCAGTATTACCGGGCGGTCTTTTTTATCGTAAACCAGCATGCCGTTATCAAGGCCTTTAAGGTTTTCAATATCTTTTTCGTTTTCGGCATATACCCAGCGCGCAACGCTGTAGCCAAGCTGGTTCATTAAAAGCTGGGCGCTGTATTCGTTCAGCAGGCGGTATTCCAAAACTTCAAGCTGCAGGGAACCAACCACGCCTACAATGAAACTTTCTATGCCCAAATCTTTTTGGCGGAACACCTGAATGGCGCCTTCCTGCGCAAGCTGCACAATGCCTTTTTCAAACTGTTTGCGTTTTAAGGAATCTTTCGGCTGCACGCGGGCGAAAATTTCCGGCGGGAATACAGGGAAATCCTCAAACTGGATTTTCAGTTTTTCATCGCTCAAAGAATCGCCAATGCCGAAGATGCCGGGGTCGAAAATACCGATAATGTCGCCCGGGTAGGCTTCTTCAACAATAGTACGTTCCTGCGCAAGGAACTGCTGCGGCTGTGCCAGTTTAACCGGCTTGCCGCCCTGCATGTGGTAAACCTGCATGCCCTTTTTGAACACGCCGCTGCAAATGCGCATAAAGGCGATGCGGTCGCGGTGTGCCGGGTTCATGTTAGCCTGAATTTTAAATACAAACGCGCTGAACAGTTCGTTGTCCGGATTGATTAAATCGCCGTTTTGCAGAATACGCGGCTGCGGCTTCGGAGAAAGTTCCAGGAATTTTTCCAAAAAGCTGCGCACGCCGAAGTTGGTCATGGCGCTGCCGAAGAACATCGGCGTAAGTTCGCCGCGGTTTACCTTTTCCATATCGAACTCATCACCGGCGAGGTCCAAAAGTTCAATATCTTCACACAGTTTATTGTACAAATCTTCGCCAATGGCTTCAATAATTTCCGGGTCATCAAGGCTGCCCGTGGTGGATTTTAAAATTTTAGAACCATGGCTGCTGTCATTTTCAAAAAGTTCAATCTGGTTTTTAACGCGGTCATAAACGCCGATATAGTTACCATCGATACCGATAGGCCAGTTAATCGGGTAAGCGCGGATGCCGAGCACCTGCTCAATTTCGTCCATCAAATCAAACGGGTCGCGGCCGTAACGGTCAAGTTTGTTGACAAAGGTAAATACCGGCAGGCGGCGGTGGCAAACCCAGAACAGCTTTTTGGTCTGCGGTTCCACGCCTTTGGCGCAGTCGATAAGCATTACGGCGCTGTCGGCAGCCATTAACGTACGGTAAGTATCTTCCGAGAAATCCTGATGGCCGGGCGTATCAAGAATGTTCACGCGGTAGCCGTCATAATCAAACTGCAAAACGGAACTGGTAACGGAAATACCGCGCTGCTTTTCAATTTCCATCCAGTCAGAAACTGCGTGACGGTTGGATTTACGCGCCTTTACCGTACCGGCAAGGTGAATGGCGCCGCCGTACAGCAAAAGTTTTTCCGTCAAAGTAGTTTTACCGGCGTCAGGGTGCGAAATAATAGCAAAAGTACGCCTTTTTTCAATCTTTTCAAGTAATTCCTGCATTGTTTCCTCCGTTAATCCCTGTTTTGCAATTCGTAAATGCTGTAAGCATCAATAATCTGTTTCAAAATATAATCGGGCACCGGCACTGCCGTTTCCATAATGCCCTTAATGTTTACCCTAAAGGCAACGTCCTCGTATTTTTCGCCGCCGTAAGTTTCGCAGCTGAACGAAGTACGCATAAATTCATCTTTAAAGGTGCAGTATTTAAGCACATCGCGCTTGCGCTGCAAATCCCACTCACGGTAAAACTCATATAATTTTTTCTGCGCCTCGGGCGGAACATCCATGCCCACCACAACGCTGCCATCCATAGGCGTACAGTCCAAATCTTCGTAAACTGTGCCGTCGGCAAGTTCAATGGTAACAGTCATTACATAATCAACATCATGAAATTCGGCGTTTTTAATCTGCCATTTATCGTGCCATTTTTGTATGCACGCCGGGCAGATGAATTTTGCCTCTTTTACGGTGTTGTTAATGTAATTATCTTTATAATACAAAACGCCGCCTTCCGGCGTAAAGGTTTCGCCGCATTCAGCACAGATTAGTTTTACGCTGCGAATCATAACTTGCACCCCTTTTGGCAGGATATAAAAAAGCCTTCACGGGGATTTCCCGTAAAGGCATTTGTTTCGGAATGGTCGGAGCGGCGGGATTCGAACCCACGACCTCTTCCACCCCAAGGAAGCGCTCTACCAAGCTGAGCCACGCCCCGAAACACAAGTAATATTATAAACAACTAAAAGCTAATTGTCAAGCATTAATTATCAACTGTTCTTGCGCCTTCGGTATCAAGTTTTAAAACATGGTACACTGCCTGCTGGCCTGCTTTTTCAAAAGCTTGCTGCATGGCAAGCCCAATTTTGCCGCAGTCTGCCTTCGGGCTGGCATAAGCCATTAAGGTAGAACCCGCGCCGCTGATAATTGCGCCGTAAGCGCCGGCATTTTTTGCTGCTTTAAACACAGCCTGCGTGCCGTTAATAAGCGGCATGCGGTAAGGCTGGTGCAGTTTATCTTCCAGTGCATCCGGCAGATACTGGTATTCTCCAGTTAACAGCGTGCTTACCAAAAGCGCGCTGCGCCCGGCATTAAATACAGCATCCTTGTGGCTTACAGTTTCCGGTATCGCCTGACGCGCTTTAGCTGTAGAAAGCGGCTCCGACGGAACGCAGGCCACAAAACGAAGTTCACGCGCCGGTATAAAGCGCAGGCTGTTTGCTTTGCCGTAGGCCATATAACTTACGGTAAAACCGCCCAAAAGCGCCGGCGCTACGTTATCTGGATGGCCTTCAATTTCCGTAGCATAATTTACAAGCTGCTGTTTGGTTAAAGTATTGCCGGTTAAATAATTGGCTGCCATCAGCCCTGCCACTATGGCGGTGCTGCTGCTGCCAAGCCCGCGCGAAAGCGGGATGCGGTTATGCATGGTAACTTTTAAACCGGTATAGCGGCGGTCTGTAAGTTCGTTCCACAAACGGAAAAACGAGGCAAACGCCAGATTTTTACCGCTGGCGTGCAGCCGCCCGCTGCCTTCGCCGGTTACTTCAAGTTCAAAACCGCGTTTTGTAAGTTCATAAGTAAATTCGTTGTATAAATTGCAGGCTGCGCCCAACACATCAAACCCCGGCCCGCAGTTTGCCGAAGTTGCAGGCACAATAACCTTTACAAAACTCCTCATGTCCTTACTCCACGCTGTCGTCTTCTACATGGATGACGCTGCAAACTTCTTTAATAACAGGCAGGCCTTTTAAAGTCTGCACTGCCATCTGCATATCAAGTTCCGAAACATGATAGGTAATTACCACAAGTTCTGCAATCTTGTCGCCTACCATTTGTTTTTGGATAACTTTTTTAAGCCCTACGTTTTGTGCGGCAAAAGCTGCGGCTATCGCTGCCAGCACGCCCGGCCTGTCTGCAACGTGCAAACGGATATAAAACGGCGAAAGCATATCTTCGAGCTTGCACAAATGCTTTTCATCAAAGCAGGTGCAGTTAATGCGCCCGGTAGATTGATGCACCATATTGCGGGCAACGTCGATAATATCGCCGCAAACGGCGCTTGCTGTAGGCAGCCCGCCTGCTCCGCGCCCCATAAACATAGCTTCGCCCAGTGCATCGCCTTCCACAAACACGGCGTTAAACACATCGTTCACGCCTGCCAGCGGATGGCTTACCGGCAGCATGGTAGGCCTTACGCATACGGTAATGCCCTTTTCTTCATCATGTTTGGCAATGGCAAGCAGTTTAATGGTATAGCCAAGTTCTTTGGCGTAATCAATATCGCACAGTTTTAAACTTTCAATGCCCGATACCATCACATCATCAAGGCTGATGCGCGTATTAAACGCTATGGAAGCCAGTATTACCAGTTTGCGTGCGGCATCAAGCCCGCCTACATCAGCCGTCGGGTCAGATTCGGCATAGCCTTTTTCCTGTGCCTCACGCAGCACCTCATCATAATCCATGTTATCGTGCAGCATTTTGGTAAGCATGTAATTGGTAGTTCCGTTTACAATGCCCATAACGGAGGTAATACGGTTTGCCGCCAGGCACGATTTTAACGGGCGGATAATAGGTATGCCGCCGCCTACCGCGCCTTCAAACATAAAATCAACATTATGGGTTTCTGCCAGCGGAAACAGCTCTTTGCCGTATCTGGCAAGCACATCCTTATTGGCAGTTACTACATTTTTGCCATGTTCCAAAGCTGCGGCAATGTATTCCTTGGCTGGATGCTCACGCCCGATAAGTTCTACAACAATATCTATTTCCGGGTCGTTTACAATATCCTCAAAATTATCCGCAACAGCATATTTTTTGCTGATTTGCGCCGCTTTTTCCTTATTACGCACTAAAACTTTTTTTATTTCTATTTTGCAGCCTGCCTTTTTGGCAATTTCGGCACTGTTATTTTCCAGCACATGCATAACGCCGCCAGCAACAGTGCCCGCGCCCAAAAGGCCTACATTAATACATTCTTTCAAACTGCTCCCCCCGAACTCAAACGTCAGGCTTATTAAACCTGGCCCAAAACTTCAAGGCGTTTTACGCCGTCAATCATGCGCAGTTTATCAAGCAGCGCTTCCAAATCAACCGTAAGATTTTTGGTTTCAATGGAAATAGTGGTATTGGCTACTCCCTGCAAAGGAATGCCCTGATTAATGCTCATAATGCTGCCGCTATCGCCTGCTACGGTGTTCAGCACGCGGGAAAGCACGCCCGGTTTGTGTTCGAGCAGCAGAGAAAGGGTAATAATTTTTTCTTTGCTTGCTTCATAAAACGGAAATACATAATCTTTATATTTGTAATAAGCGCTGCGGCTCAGACCCATTTTTTCAACGGCCTCATTAATGGTTCTGATTTCGCCGCGTTTTAAAATTTCCTTAACCTTAATGGTTTTCTTAATTGCTTCTGGCAGAATTTCCTCTCTCACAAGATAGAATGTAGATTTTTCTGACATGAAATCATCTCCCTAAAATATTTTTTACTGCATACTTATAGACATATTATAACACTGTTTCGTGGTAAAAGCCATATGTTTTTATAATTTTACTGTAATTTTCTTATAATTCTAAAAATAAAACACATTCTGCCATTTATAGCAGAATGTGCCGTTAATTTTATTTTTTTAAATCTTCCGCATGTCCCTGGCGGATTTTACTTTCAGTGCCATTTAAAAGGCGTTTAATGTTATCCTTGTGGCGGATAATTACAAACGCCGCCGCTATGCCGGCAAATATCAGCACCGGCAGCGGATATCCAAAATACCACGCCAAAAACGGAGCGCATAACGCACCGACGCAGCTTCCAAGCGATACATAGCGTGTTGTAAGAACAATGGCAAGCCATACCAAAAAGCATACGCCGCTTACTTTGGGCATTAAAAAGATTAAAAGCCCAAGCCCAGTAGCTACGCCGCGTCCGCCTTTAAAACCGAGGAACAGTGAATAATTATGACCCAAAAGCGCGCCGATAGCCGCAAACAGCACAACGTACATATCGCCCGTAAGGGTTTGTGCAAGGTAAGCTGCTATAATGCCCTTGCCGGCATCGCACAAAAGCACCAGCGCCGCCGTTTTGCCGCCAACAGTGCGGAAAACATTGGTGCTGCCGATATTTTTGCTGCCGTACTGGCGTATATCAATGCCGTGAACAGCCTTAACAAGCCACAGCCCCGAAGGAACAGAGCCGCAAACAAACCCAACGGCAAACCATAATGCAAACATCATTATATCCATTTACCCAGCCTCTATTCGTCTTCTTTTTTGCCGCGGATTATCATCGTCAGCGGCGTGCCTTCAAAACCGAATGCCTCACGCAGTTTGTTTTCCAGATAACGCTGATAGGAAAAATGCATGATTTCCGGTTCATTAACAAAAATAACAAACGTAGGCGGTTTAATTTTAACCTGCGTTGCATACAGAATTTTAAGGCGCTGGCCTTTATCGGTCGGCGGCGGGTTAACCGCAACGGCATCGGCAATAACCTGGTTCAGCACGCTTGTTGCAACACGCATGGCGTTTTGTTCGGCAACATAGTTAATAACTTCCGGCAAGCGGTGAATGCGCTGCTTGGTAAGCGCAGATACAAACACAACCGGCGCATACTGCATAAAAATAAGCTCTTTGCGCAAAGTTTCTGTATAACGCAGGGTGCTGGTTTCATCTTTTTCGTAAGCATCCCATTTATTAACTACAATAACAATGCCCTTACCAGCTTCATGAGCATAACCGGCAATTTTTTTATCCTGCTCCGTTACGCCGTCCACAGCGTCAATAACCATCAGCACAACGTCGCTGCGGTCAACGGCGCGCAGGCTGCGGATAATGCTGTATTTTTCAATCGGCTCGTCAATTTTGCCTTTGCGGCGCATACCGGCCGTATCAATAAACAAATATTTCTGCCCATCGCGCACAACCGGAGTATCAATAGCATCACGAGTAGTACCGGCAACATCACTGACAATGCTGCGTTCCTGCCCTACCAGCGAATTAAAAATGGAAGATTTGCCAACATTAGGGCGGCCGATAAGGGCAACTTTAATCTGGTCTTCGTCGTTATCAAACAAACCTGCCTTGTTTGTAGGGAATTTGGCAACAACGGCATCCAATAAATCGCCAATGCCCAGATGGTTGGCCGCAGAAATCGGCAGCGGCTCGCCCAAACCAAGGTTATAAAACTCATAAACATTTAATTCCTGTTTCGGAGAATCGGCTTTATTTACCGCAAGTACAATAGGTTTGCCGCTTTTGCGCAGAATTTTTGCCACTTCGGCATCTTCCTGCACAATACCGCTGCGCGCATCGCAGACAAACAAAATAACGTCTGCCTCTTTAATGGCAATTTCCGCCTGCTGACGGATAGATACGGCAATGGCATCGCTGTTCATAATTTCGATACCGCCGGTATCAACCATCATAAACTGATTATCCAGCCAGTCGCCTTCAGCGTACAGACGGTCGCGCGTTACGCCCGGCGTATCTTCAACAATGGAAATGCGGCTGTTTGCAAAAATATTAAACAAAGTCGATTTGCCAACATTAGGCCTGCCAACAATGGCAACTATCGGTTTACTCACTGTCTTAACCTCACTCTCTAAAAATCTATGCCTGCTCTGGATGCTGTACCCAAATGGAAATAGTGCTTAACTTCCTTCATATCCGTAACAAGGTCGGCTATAGCGCAAAGTTTTTGCGGCGCACCGCGACCGGTACAGATAATTTCTGTCCCGCCCTTATGCGCGGAAAGAAAATCAACCACTTCATCCACCGGCAGCATGCCAGTCTGTAATACTATGTTAATTTCATCAAGAATAATAATATCGGCGCTGTTATTTATAATGGCATCTTTGCCCTGTTCCCAGCCGTTGCGCGCCATATCCAAGTCTATTTTATCGGGATTTTTGAAATTTACGAAAACATCACGCCCAACCTGCTTCAGTGTAAAGCCGGGCAGAAGATGTGCGCCAATGGCTTCGCTGTAATCAGGGTCATCTTTTAAAAAGGCAAGCATTAAAACACGCGCCCCGCGCGCGCACGCCCTAAAGGCAACGCCAAGCGCGGCACTGGTTTTTCCCTTGCCGTCGCCTGTATAAACCTGTAATTTTCCGTACCCCTTCATACTGCCACCCTATCTTTGCAGAAGTTTGTACAAATCGCCTGCCGCAGCCGCACGGTGAACCGGTGCGCCGCAGTTTTTGCAAAACTCTGCGTAACTCATATCATCCAAAAATAAATCGTCGCTGTTTAGTACAACTTCCGGCAAAATAATGCTTTCCGCGCCTTTAACAGCGTTTAAAATATCCTGCCCGCACAAAAGACCGGTTACGTTAACCGTGTTGCCGAAAAACTCATTTTCCACTGCAACAAGCCTGTGTTGCATACCGGTTTTAGCATTAAAGCCTTCAATAAGCGGCAGCAAAACCTTATAAGCACTGGTACCGACCGGTATAACGCTGTTTACACTGCCTTTAAGCGGCGCTATCTGGGCTGCGTTCTGCCATTCTTCCAAAAAATTGCGGCTTAAGCCGATGCCGTTTTCAAGCTGCGGGAAGCCGTCATACCATTCTGCCTGCGGCAGCGGCATGCCTGCCAGAATATAAAACTCATCGCCAAGATATACAAAAGATTTGCCAAGGCTTTGGCGGCATTCTTTCTGCCATTCGGTAACCATTGTTACAATTTCACGCGCTTCTTCCGGCGTAAACAGGCGCAGCGGCGTTAAATGCGCACGGTTTTTGGTAAGGCCAACCGGCACAACGGCCATTGTTTCCACCATTGGCGCAAGTGCGCGCAAATCGGCATAAGTACGTTTCAAAACTTCGCCGTCATTATAACCCGGGCAGCACACAATTTGCGTATGCACGGTAATGCCTGCTTCAAACAGGCGGTGCAGCTTATCCATAAGCTCACCGGCAAAGCGGTTTTTCATCATGGCGCAGCGCACTTCCGGGTCAGTTGCGTGTACAGAAACATACAGCGGCGAAAGGTGCGTTTTTATAATACGGTCAAAGTCCTCATCTTTCATATTGGTAAGGGTAATAAAGTTGCCGTATAAAAAAGACAGGCGGTAATCGTCATCACGCACATAAAGCCCCTTGCGCATGCCCGGTATCATCTGGTCTACAAAGCAGAATACGCATTTATTGTAACAAGTGCTTACCTTGTCAAAAACTGCGCTTTCAAACTCCAGCCCCAAATCTTCATCTATATTTTTTTCAATGGTTACTTTGCGTTCAGCACCGGCAGCATCAGCTACTGTAAGGGTAACTATTTCATCTGCCAGCAAAAAACTTAAATCTATAATATCGCGTACACTGCTGCCGTTAACCGCAAGCAGGCTTTCGCCGGCTTTAATGCCCGCTGCCTGCGCAAGGCTGCCGTGTTTAACGCTGCTGATTAATCCTTGCATAAAAACTCCTTCATTTAAAAACACTTTGATAGTTTATATTATAACTTCAAAATTGTCAAATTGCAAAAACATAATGTTAAATAATGTATTAACAGTACTGAAAGCGCGTGTCCGGCAAATAAAAATAAGGCATTGCACCTTAAATGCAATACCTTATTCTTTATCATGCAGTGCTTTTTCCGCACCGATGTTTTTCGGAAAATAATATTTTCTGCCTGCCAGTTCATCCGGCATATATTGCTGCTGTACCCAGCCGCCGGGATAATCATGCGGATATTTATAACCTGCGCCATGCCCCAGCACTTTGGCGCCGGGGTAATGAGCATCGCGCAAATGCTGCGGCACTGTGCTGTGCGTTGCTTTGGCATCTGCCCTGGCATTAAAAATACCCATGCAGCAGGCATTGCTTTTAGGGGCATTAGCAATATAGCATACTGCCTGCGCCAAAGGAAGCTGCGCTTCCGGCAGGCCTATAAAATGCGCTGCCTGCGCCGCCGCGTTTGCCACAACCAGCGCCATCGGGTCGGCATTGCCAACATCTTCTGCCGCGCATATTACAATGCGCCTAGCAATAAAACGTACATCTTCACCGCTTTCAAGCATTTCCGCAAGATAATGCAGTGCAGCATCAGCATCACTGCCGCGCATGCTTTTTATAAATGCCGATACCGTATCATAATGGCGGTCGCCCTTTTTATCATAGCGTTTAAAGGCATCGCCCATTACATTTTCAAGCACTGCGCCGTCAATGGTTTTTACGCCGTCCGGCAGCATAAATTCTACCTGTTCCAATAAATTCAGCGCTATGCGCGCATCGCCGCCGCTAAAATCAGCAAGCGCTTCCATGGCATCATCCGTCATGACAAGTTCCTGCCTGCCATAACCGTTTATTTTATCGGTAAGCGCTTTTTGCAAAATTTTCTTTACTGCGTTTTTATCAAGCCGTTCCAGCCGGATAATTTTCATGCGGGATAACAGCGGCGCATTAACTTCAAAAAACGGATTTTCGGTTGTCGCGCCGATTAGAATAACCGTGCCGTTTTCAACATACGGCAAGAGTACATCCTGCTGGGCTTTGTTAAAACGGTGTATTTCGTCAATAAAAACTATCGTGCGCCCCATGCCGCCGTAAAGAGCGTCACGCGCTTCGCCTATAAGCTTGCGCAGTTCGGGCACGCCGCTTGCCACAGCGTTAAGTGCTACAAAACGGCTTTGCGTCATGTTGGCAATAATATGTGCCAGTGTCGTTTTGCCTGTGCCCGGAGGCCCGTAAAACAGCAGCGACTGCAAGGCATCGCGTTCAATCATCCGCCTGAGCGGGCTTGCCGGCCCAACTGCTTTTTCCTGCCCGGCAAAATCGCTTAAACGCCGCGGCCGCATCCTGTCTGCCAAAGGCTTTGTTACTGTTTGTGCAAATAAGCTGTCCATAATTTAATCCTGTTTGGCGATAATTTTTTGTACAATGTAAGCTGCCATCATCATGCCGGCGCAGGCAGGAACAAAAACCATGCTGCCGGGAACATTTGCAGCCACCGCATGCTTCGGCTCTTCGTGAGAATATACTACCGTAATGCCTTCCGTAACGCCGGCTTCACGCAGGCGTTTACGCATGCTGCGTGCCAAAGGGCATACGCTTGTTTTGCTTATATCGGTAATTTCAAGCATTTCCGGATGCAGTTTGTTGCCTGTGCCCATAGCAGATATTACGGGAACGCCATGAGAATACGCCTCTTTTAAAAGGTCTGCTTTTGATTCTGTACTGTCAATCGCATCGGCAATAAAATCAAAATCATCTAAAAAAAGCCGTTCAAATTCGCCCGGCTTATAAAACTCCTTAATAACCCTGATGCGGCACAGCGGATTAATATCGCGCATGCGCGCCGCCATAACGTCTGCCTTAAATTTGCCGATACTGCTTGTAAGGGCAGGCAACTGGCGGTTGATATTGCTTTGCTCCACAGTATCGTTATCCATAATAACAAAACTGCCGATACCGCTGCGGCACAAAGCTTCTGCTACGTAAGAACCCACACCGCCAAGGCCGATAACGGCAACTCTGGCGTTATTTAATTTTTGTACGGCTTCAGCGCCGATAACCATTTCTACACGGGATAAATCCATGATTCCTCCAAAAAAATTTCCCCGCAATGCCGTCCTGCCCAATGTTTTGAACCTGCATGTGCAGGTGGGTGCCCTCCCGCCTACCGCAAAAGTCCCCTCGAGAGGGCTTGTTTTTAATAGGCGGAGCTCAATTCCGGGCTCCCTAGGTAAGTGTGTTGGCTCAAAACTAAAAGGCAATGTAACGAAAACACCGCAGGGGAATTTGCTCCATTACAAGACCGGCTCAAGCGCCAATCTATCTATATATAATATAGCAAAATTTGCGTAAAATCACAAGTGGCTGCTTTAAACAAACAATAAAAATCCATGCTGTTTTACGCAAGTTTTTTAATTGTTTTGTGCGTTTTCATAAACTGACGCGGCACAGCTTCTCAAAGCAGGCAAAATTTATAAAAATTAATCGCCAGCAATATGTTTAAAACGTATTTTTCAGGGCATAAAAATAACAGAGCCTGCATTTACAAGCTCTGTTATTAAGCATTGGCTTTACTTACTGTAAAAGTTGTTTTACCATGGCATTAATACGTTTGCCATCGGCACGGCCACCGGCTTTGGCAATAACCTTCGGCATTACCTTGCCCATGTCCTTCATGCTGGCTGCGCCCGTCTCGGCAATTACTTCCTTAACAAGGGCTTCAAGCTCGTCATCTTCCATTGCTGCCGGAAGATACTTTTGCAGCACTTCAATCTCAGCTTTGGCCTGGTCTATAAGATCGGTGCGTCCGGCTTTCTCAAATTCAGCCAGAGAATCCTGACGCATCTTAACTTCTTTCATCAAAACTGCAATTACTTCGTCTTCAGTAAGTTCTTTTTTGTCATTGATCTCGACATTTTTGATATTGGCACGAGCCATGCGGATAGTTTCCAAAGCCACTTTGTTGTGGGCTTTCATGGCCTGTTTCATATCTTCTGTCAGCTGATCTTTAATTGACATCTGCACGCGCCCCCATTATCTGGATTTACGTTTTCTTGCGGCTTCGGATTTCTTTTTGCGCTGAACGCTCGGTTTTTCGTAGTGTTCGCGTTTTCTTACTTCAGAAAGGATGCCGGCTTTCTGGGTAGCTCTTTTAAATCTGCGCAGTGCGCTGTCAAGAGTTTCGTTTTTGCCAACTTTAATTTCTGCCATCTAATCTCCCTCCCTCCACACACTTAGGGAAGTGTATATACAATTTATATGCTTTGAGTTATACTCCGAAGCATATAATCTCACCGTCTAATTATACATTAATGTGCGGCGTTTGTCAATCAGCACGGAGGCCAGCCGAGCATTTTACCGCCCAAAAGATGAATATGCAAATGATGGACGGTTTGCCCGCCTTCGTCGCCGGTATTGACAACGATGCGGAAGCCTTTTTCGCTTACGCCGAGTTTTTCGCTAAGCATTTTTACCTTGCCGAGCATATATTTAACAAGCTCGGGGTCGGCAGCTACGATATTTTCCGTATGTTCCTTCGGAATCATCAGCACATGCACGGGTGCAGCCGGAGCCGCATCGCGGATAACAATCATTTTATCGTCTTCATATACTCTTTCGGAAGGGATTTCTCCGGAAATTATACGGCAGAAAACGCAGTCGTTCATATTTTTACCTCCTCGCTGTTTAAGGATTGCTGTTAATTTATTAACTTTTATTAATTTCGCCAAATTTACCAAAAACCCTTTAAAATCCGGCAAATTATTTTATAAGTTCGCCCAAAAGTTTTTCCCCGTCAAAAGCGGTTATTTTAACAGGCAAAATTTCGCCGCCAAGGTTTTGGCCATCGCTTTTTACAAATACGCGCTGATAGTTGCCGGTTAATCCTTCGTAAAAATCACCGGTAGGCTGTTCAAATAAAACTTCGGCAGTTTTTCCTACCATACTCTGCAAAAATTCTGCGTGCATGGCTTCATCTATTTTGCCAAGTGCTTCGGCACGTTCTTTTTTTACAGCTTCAGTTACTGCGCCGGCAAATTTTTCGGCAGGAGTGCCCTTGCGCGCAGAAAACGGGAAAATATGCATTTTGCTGAAACCACAGCTTGCAGCAAAGCGGCTGGTTTCTTCAAAATCAGCTTCCGTCTCTCCGGGAAAACCAACAATAATATCCGTCGTTACGGCAATATCAGGCACGGTATTTTTTATATCTGCCAAAAGCGATTTAAATTTTTCCGTACTGTACGGACGGTGCATGGCCGTTAAAATTTTATCGCAGCCTGACTGCAGCGGCAAATGCAGGTGCCTGCAAAAACGGGCGTCCTCCTGCATCAATGTTAAAAGGCGCGGCTCAACTTCCACAGATTCCAGCGAACCAAGGCGCAAACGCTGCACGCCCGGCACTGCAAGCACGGTTTTTACGGCATCATACAAAGTAGGCCCGCCGGGCTGTTCTTTGCCGTAACACCCAAGGTGAATGCCGATAAGCACAATTTCTTTAAAGCCTGCCTTTACAAGGCGTTCCGTTTCCGTACGGATGCTTTCCAAACTGCGTGAACGCAGAGGACCGCGTGCATAAGGAATTATGCAGTAGGTGCAAAACTGGTTGCAGCCTTCCTGAATTTTCAAAAAGGCGCGTGTTTTGTCTGTTATATCGCCCGCCGCCATTTCTTCAAAAGCTGTATTGGCCGTAAGTTTGTGAACTGCGTCCAAAGTATCTACCATGCGGTTTTGCAGGCGTTCTTCCACCAGTTTAACAATTTCTGCCCTGTCCTGGTTGCCAATTATCAAATCCACACCGGCAATGGCTTTAACTTCTTCTGCCGCGGTTTGCGGATAGCAGCCGGTTACCACAATGAGCGCATTGGGATTTTTGCGGATAGCGCGGTGTATGGTTTGGCGCGATTTGCGCTGGCCGGTATTGGTTACAACGCAGGTATTTATAATGTAAACATCAGCATCGCCGTCAAAGCTGACTATTTGGTGGCCTGCACGCAAAAACAAATTCTCCATGCTGGCGGTATCTGCCTGATTTACCTTGCAGCCAAGCGTATAAAATGCAATTTTTGCCATGTTCAGCCTCCCAATTCGTCAAATTCGTATAAAATAGCGCTTAAAGCTGTCAGCCCGGCGGTTTCGGCACGCAAAATGCGCCTGCCCAAACTTACAGGCACTGCGCCGCCGCTGCGGGCAGCAGTAAGTTCAGCCTCGCTAATGCCGCCTTCCGGGCCAATAATAATTAAAATACTGTCAGTCTGCGGATTTTTTTGCAGTACCTGCTTTAAGCCCTGCTTATCTTCACATTCGTAAGCAATAATTTTGGTGGTACAGGTACACTCTTCCATAAGTTTTGCCATATCGGAAACAGCTTCTACCTGCGGAATAATATCGCGCTTGCTCTGCTTGGCTGCGCTTTCGGCAATTTTTTGCCAGCGTTCGCGCTTTTTGGCAGCTTTAACGCCGTCATAACGCACCACGCTATGTTCCATCGCCAAAGGCACAATGCTGCTTACGCCCAGTTCCACCGCTTTTTGAATGATAAAATCCATCTTTTCGCCTTTAACAAGCCCCTGCGCAAGTGTTATTTTAACGGCAGGCTCATGGCTTTCGGCAATAACTTCAAGGCATTTTACAACTGTGCATCCCGGCGCAGTTTCGGTAATTTCCGCCAAAGCGGTTACACCGTCATCACTTACAATCTGCACCTTCTCGCCCGGCTTCATTTTTAAAACCGTATAAATATGGCGTGCATCAACGCCTTCTATTTCCATAGTTTCCGCATAAGGGCGCGGAATAAAAAATCTGTGCATTAGCCCTCCAGTGCCATCAGCATGGCAACCCAGCCGCCTTTGTGCTTAACGCTTAAAACCTTAATGCCGTTTGCGGCAGCAGCCCGGCGAATATCTTCTTCACGTTCTTCAATAATGCCGCTGGCAAGGAACCTGCCTTCAGCTTTCAGTTTTTTGGCAACATCCGGCAGCAGCATAATGATAATATCGGCTATAATATTCGCTATAATTACATCGGCCTTGCCTTCCGTACCATGCAGAAGGTCGCCTTCTTTTACTGTAATTTCACTGCTTAAACCATTATTGGCGATATTTTCTCTGGCAATGCGTACAGCGTTGGCATCAATATCCACCGCAACAATGTTTTTGGCGCCCAGTTTTGCTGCTGCAATCGCCAAAATGCCGCTGCCGCAGCCAACGTCAAATACTTCCGCCTCCGGCGTAATAATTTCTTCCAGCGTTTCCATGCACATGCTGGTTGTGTGGTGCGTGCCTGTGCCAAACGCCATGCCGGGGTCAATTTCAATCACCAAATCATCCGCCTTGGCTTCATAACTTTCCCAGGAAGGCTTAATTACAAGGCGTTTGCCAATATGGGTAACATGAAAATACTGCTTCCATTCATTTGCCCAGTCCTGCTCGCACAAAGTGCGGAACAGCGGGTTGCGGAATACGCATTTTGAGCCAATTCTTTCTTCAACTGTCTTAACTTCGCGTTCAATAAAAGCAAGGCGCTCGTTAAGTTTATCGTCATCCGGGTAATAAGCCGTTACGGTAACAACCTCGGTATTCTGCTGTTCCGGTATATCGCACAGTTCCCAAGTGCCGCTGTTGCGGAGCTGATTAATTAAAAGCGGGTCTTCCATTGCCACGCCCTGCGCGCCGGCGCTGTATAAAATATCGGCAATCGTATCTGCCTGTTCATGCGTTGTCTGCAAACTTACTTCCGTCCACTGCATGTTTTTCACTCCTCAAATTTTTCAAACCATAGTAAAAAGATATAAATTTACAACTGTTATCTTATCATAATGCGCGCCAAAAGTACATAATAAATTAAACGCTGTTTTAGGCAGATACATTATGTACGCCGCCATTAATTTGACTTTTGCCGCCGGTTTGCTATAATATTTATAGAAAACAAACGGCTGCCGATAGACGGTTAGCCTATGGATAATGTTATTTAGAAATAACCGTTACCTTGGCTGGGGGCGGTTATTTCTGTTTATCAGACTGGTTTGAGCCAATCATATATCCGACGCTAAATATCGTCGCGGTGTAGCTTATAAAAGCCATCATCGTTAAAATATCCACGCGGACCACCTTCTTAAACAAGTATTTCCGGCTCAAGCCGGATTTCTATATTATCGAAGGGTCACAGTCCCTCCGCAGAGGGCTAACCGCCTACCGTTATGGCAGCGCATTTGCCTGCCTATTGTAACAGAAAAATATAAAACTGTAAAGATATAAAAATAACATTAAGCATATAGCAAAACTCCCGGCTGTTTAAAACAACCGGGAGTTTTCTTTAAATATCATTTAAACAAATCTTTAATTTTATTTAAAAAGCCTTTTTCTTCGGGGTTTATGTTGTCCTTGCTGATATCGGCAAACTTGCGCAAAGCATCTTTTTGCTTCTCGCTGAGTTTTTTAGGAACAACAACTTTAATGCGTACCAACTGGTCGCCGCGTCCGCCTCCGCGCAGGCTGGGTATGCCTTTGCCTTTCAGGCGCAGTACCTGCCCGGGCTGGGTGCCTTCGGGTATCTTCATGGTTACCTGGCCGTCAAGAGTCGGTACTTTTATCTCATCGCCCAAAGTTGCCTGTACAATGTTAATAGGCACTTCGCATAAAACAGTGTTGCCATCGCGCTCAAAGAACTTGTGCGGCTTCACGTACAGGTATACGTAAAGGTCACCGCTCGGTCCCCCGCGCATGCCTGCTTCGCCCTCGCCGCTTACGCGCAGGCGCGAACCATCATTAACGCCTGCCGGAATTTTAACCTTAAGTTTTTTGGTCTTGCGCACAGTGCCTTTGCCCTTGCATTCATGGCAGGGGTCGGTAATAATTTTGCCTTCGCCGTGGCATTTGCTGCACGTACGTACATTACGCATCTGCCCGAACATAGTATTCTGCGTAAAGCTTACCTGGCCGGAGCCATGGCATTCGGGGCAGGTTTCTACCTTGCTGCCGGGTTCCGCGCCGCTGCCCTTGCATTTGGGGCACTGTTCGTCGCGCGTAAGGTTAATTTCGCGTTCAACGCCGAATGCTGCTTCTTCAAAGGTAATTTCCAAATCGAAGCGCAAATCGCTGCCGCGCTGCGGTCCTGCCTGACGGCTGCCTCTTGAGCGCCCGCCGCCGCCAAAGAACATATCAAAAATGTCCTCCATGCCGCCTGCACCGCCGCCAAAGCCGCTGAAATCAAACCCGCCGAAACCGCCTGCACCGCCTCCACCGGCAGCACCCTGGAAGGCAGCATGGCCAAACTGGTCATACTGGGCGCGTTTCTGCTCGTCGCTCAAAACACTGTATGCTTCCGAGCATTCTTTAAACTTTTCTGCAGCATCAGGATTATCCTTGTTGACATCAGGATGATACTGACGTGCCAGTTTACGATATGCTTTTTTTATCTCGTCTGCCGTTGCGTTTTTAGAAACGCCCAGCACGTCATAGTAATCTCTTTTTTCCAAGGTTTACACCATCCTAAGCTGATTATTTCTTGTCGTCGTCAACAACTTCGGCGTCAACTACATCATCGTCGGCTTTTTTAGCGCTGCCGGCGTTTGCTGCGCCTGCACCTGCTGCATCCGCACCTTTGGCAGCTTCAGTCTGTTTGTACAGTTCTGCGCTCAGTTCATACAAAGGTTTGGTCAGTTCTTCGGTTGCTTTTTTAATAGCGTCAACATCGTCGCCTTTCATTTTTTCTTTCAAGGCGTCCATTGCGGTTTTAACTTTGGCAATCAGTTCATCGCTGCCTTTGCCTTCCATATCTTTAATGGTTTTTTCTGCCTGATAGCAGAGGCTGTCAGCCTGGTTGCGTGCTTCAACAGCTTCTTTGCGTTTTTTATCTGCTTCGGCATTGGCTTCGGCTTCTTTAACAAGACGGTCAACTTCGTCTTTGTCCAAAGTGCCGGAAGAAGTAATGGTAATTTTCTGTTCTTTGCCGGTGCCGAGGTCTTTTGCTTTTACGTTTACGATGCCGTTAGCATCGATATCGAAGGTAACTTCAATTTTCGGTACTCCGCGCGGTGCAGCCGGGATGCCGGACAGTTCAAAACGGCCCAGAGTTTTGTTATCGGCAGCCATATCGCGTTCGCCTTGCAGTACATGAATATCAACGGAAGGCTGGTTGTCGGAATAAGTGGAGAAAATCTGAGATTTGGAAGTAGGAATAGTAGTGTTGCGGTCAATCATTCTGGTGAAGATGCCGCCTGCGGTTTCAATGCCGAGGGACAGCGGAGTTACGTCAAGGAGCAGTACGTCTTTAACTTCGCCTGCCAGTACGCCTGCCTGGATAGCAGCGCCTACTGCAACGCATTCATCCGGGTTAACGCCGCGGTGCGGTTCTTTGCCCATGAATTTTTTAATGGCTTCCTGTACGGCAGGAATACGGGTGGAACCGCCTACAAGAATTACTTTGTTAATATCGCTTGCGCTCATGCCTGCATCGCTCATAGCCTGACGGGTCGGGCCCATGGTGCGTTCTACAAGGTCTGCGGTCATTTCTTCAAATTTAGCGCGGGTTAAGTCCATATCAAGGTGTTTCGGGCCATCAGCGCCTGCGGTGATGAACGGCAGGTTGATGTTGGTGCTCATTACGCCGGAAAGTTCGATTTTGGCTTTTTCTGCTGCTTCGCGCAAACGCTGCATAGCCATGCGGTCAGCGGAAAGGTCAATACCTTCGGCTTTTTTGAATTCGTCAACCATCCAGTCGATAATGCGCTGGTCAAAGTCATCGCCGCCGAGGTGGGTATCGCCGTTGGTAGCTTTAACTTCAAATACGCCGTCGCCTACATCAAGGATGGATACATCGAAGGTACCGCCGCCAAGGTCGTAAACCATAACGGTATGGTCTTCGCTTTTATCAATGCCGTATGCAAGTGCTGCTGCGGTAGGTTCGTTGATGATACGCAGAACTTCAAGGCCTGCAATTTTGCCTGCGTCTTTGGTTGCCTGGCGCTGGCTGTCGGAGAAGTAAGCCGGTACGGTAATAACTGCCTGGCTTACGGTTTCGCCGAGATATTTTTCTGCGTCAGCTTTTAATTTTTGCAGAATCATTGCGGAAATTTCTTCCGGGGAATATTTTTTATCGTCGATTTCAACTCTGTAATTAGTGCCCATGTGGCGTTTAATGGAGCTGATGGTTCTGTCCGGGTTGGAAACAGCCTGGCGTTTTGCCAGCTGGCCTACAAGGCGTTCGCCGTTTTTGGAAAAGCCTACAACGGACGGGGTAAGCCTGCTGCCCTCCTGGTTAGTGATAACGGTCGGCTCGCCGCCTTCCATAACAGCTACTACAGAGTTAGTAGTACCTAAGTCAATACCAATTACTTTAGACATGATGTTTTTCCTCCTCAAATTTTACACTATATAAAGTATTAATCGTTGCTTATTACTTTAACCTTGCTGTGGCGGATGATTTTATTGCGCAGTTTGTAACCTTTTTCAAACACCTGCTCAATGCTTTCATCTTCCATATCAGGGTTTTGCCCGCGCATAACCGCTTCATGCAGTTCGGGGTTAAATTTCTGCCCCTCAGCGGGAATTTCTTCAACTTCCAGTTCTTTAAATGCCTGCTCAAACTGGCGGCGGATTTTTTCCATGCCGGTTACGATGGCAGACATATCGCCGGTTGTTTTTACGCTTTGTTCGGCTCTTTCAAAGTTATCAAGCACTCTTAAAAACTTGCCTACAACTTCTGCCGTAACAAAGGTTGAAAGCTGTTCGCGCTCGGCGGCGTTGCGCCTGCGGAAATTTTCAAAATCCGCCTGCAAGCGCAAAAGCTGTTTTTGCAGTTCTTCAATTTTTACATCTTTTTCATCTTTCTGCGGTTCTTCGGGCTTTGCTTCTTCCGCCTGAGCATTTTCAGCGTCCTGTGCGGTTTCCGCAGCCTTGGCTTCCGCTGCTTCTGTTTCCTGAGCTTCGGTATCGGTTTTTTGGGTATCTTTAATGTCTTCTGCCTGCATTTTTACCCTCCTTAATTATTTAAAATCGTTTTCAGATATTTGTGAAGATAATCCATAACGGCAATTACCTTGCCGTACTGCATGCGCGTAGGCCCAAGCACCGCCATTGTGCCGACTATTTTGCCGTTTAAGCGGTAGGTTGCCTGCACCATGCTGCAATCCTGTATGCCTTCAAATTTGTTTTCGCTGCCTATCGTTATGCGCAATCCGTCCGATTCTTCACCGGATTTTAAAATATTGCGCACCACTTTTTCTTCTTCAAGCACGCCCAACAGGTTTCTTACCTTTTCCATATCGCGGAACTCAGGCTGGCTTAAAAGCTGGCGCGTACCGCCCATAAAGAAGGTTTCCTTTTCGGGCCTTGTCATACGGCGCAGAACATGCAGCAGCGAAGAGAGCAATAAGCGGTCATCCTTTACCGCAGCCTGTACATCATCAAGCAAATGCTTATCGATATCGGTTACAGCCTTGCCTTCAAGCATTCTCGTAATGCGCCCTGCCATATATTCAAGCTCTTTAACGCTCATACCGGCCGGAATTTCCACAACGCAGTTATTTACGTTGCCGTCATCGGTTACAATGCACAAAATTGCGTGGTTGGTATCAAGCGGCAGAAACTTTAAATAGCAAAAACGGCTGACTGAATGCTGGTTTGCCAGCACCATCGACACATTATGCGTCATCTGCGAGAGGATTTTGGCAGTGGAAAGGAAGATATCGTCAATACTGCGCTGCTGTTCGTGGTACAGCGTATTGATTAAAGTGCGGTCATTATCATCAAGCGTATCAGGTTCAATCATCGAATCGACATAAAACCTGTAAGCCTGTGCAGAAGGCACGCGGCCTGCCGAAGTATGAGGCTGTTCGAGATAACCCAAAAGCTCCAGGTCGCTCATTTCGTTGCGGATTGTTGCCGGGCTTAATCCCAAATCATGTTTGCGCGCAATGGTGCGCGAGCCTACCGGCTCCGCCGTCGAAATGTAATCTTCTATGATGATTTGCAGAATTTTCTTCTTTCTTTCATTTAACATATCCCCACCTCCGAGGGATTGTTAGCACTCGTTATAATAGAGTGCTAACATCTTGATATTAGAATAGCACTGCCCTTGGATATTGTCAATAAGTTTTTATATATTTTTTAAATAAAATTTAATCCGTCACAAAGATTTCAAAAATTTGGTTGCCTACTTCCATACCGCGTTCCGTAAGGCTCAAATTCTGTTTTTCAAAGTCTGCCTCTACAAAGCCTCCGGCAACAAACGGTTTAAGCTGAGTTTTATATTTTGCCAAAACATCAATGCCGAAACGCTCTTTGGCTTCCAATAAATTAACGCCGCTTTTTTTGCGCAGTCCCATAAACATAAATTCTTCAAACTGTACTGACGGCTCAAGCACTTCCTCGTCATAAAGCTGCCCGCCGTTTTCAACTGCTTTAATATAATCCGTCACGCTGCCCTTTGCCGTAAAACGCGCGCTGCCGTTAAACCCGCACGCTCCTGCGCCAAAAGCAGCATAAGGGTAATAATGCCAGTAAACCAAATTGTGGCGGCTGTACGCTCCGCCGCGTGCATAGTTAGATACTTCGTAGCGTTCAAAGCTCTGCTGTTTTAAAAATTCCTGCACAAACTCGTACATATCTGCCGCTTCGTCCTCATCCGGCAGCGTTATTTTTTTCTGTGCAACAAGTTTTTCAAGCGGCGTACCTTCTTCAACAATCAGCCCATAAACAGAAAGATGCTCAATTTCTGTTTCTGCAAGCTGCTGCAAAGTTTGTTTAAGGCTTGCCATGCTCTGTCCCGGCAAGCCGTAAATAACATCGGCATTAATGCGCTTAAATCCTGCTTTTTTGGCAAGTTCCAGGGCTTCCAATGCTTCCCGTGCATTATGCACGCGCCCTATTGCTTTAAGTTCTGCATCATTCAGGCTCTGCACGCCAAAGCTGATGCGGTCAAAGCCCATCTGCCGCAGCGCCTTTAATTTTGCTAAATCTACCGTGCCGGGATTGGCTTCAATAGATGCTTCACGCGGCTGCTGCCAATAACCATGTTTTTTTAAAGCATTTACTATCAGTTCTGTATTCTGAACAGGCAAAATACTTGGCGTACCGCCGCCAAAATAAATGCTGGCATTAACGTTTACAGGCAAATCTTCAGGGCGCGCAGCAATTTCCGTACATACAGCTTTGGCATATACTGCCATAACATCAGCGCCATAACCGCTGAAAGAATTAAAATCGCAGTACAGGCATTTTTGCCTGCAAAAAGGTATGTGTACATACACTCCCTGTACTTGCCGGTATGCTTTTAAACTTTCCTTTATTTCCATAAATTTACCTTCTATATTATAGTTTGCAATAAATAATTTTAGTTTTATGCTTTTTTACAGGCTGACTGACTTTAAATAAGCCCATTAGCGTGTTTATTTTAACAAAAAAGATTTCTTTCAGCAAGGCAGCATATTATTTGCAATATAAAAAGCCAAAGGATTCCTGAACCTTTGGCTTTTATCAAACATATTTAATTTTACCTGCCGCGCGTTTTAAGTTCTGCACGTTCCGCTTCATAAGCAGCTTTTTGTTCAAAGTAAAGTTCCGGCGTCCAGCCTTTTTCAAACATTTTTACAAGCAGTTTGCCGGTGTTGGCAGCATCGTCATAAGCGGTATGCCACAGCCCTGCCGTGTCTACTTCCTGTTCTTCGGTTGCACGTTTTAAACCGGTTGTAAGTTCATCGCCCTTCCACAGTTTGTAAGCTTCTGCCAAGTCAAGGTAATCTTCAAACTGCACCGGGTTTGTAATTTTATGGCGTTCACAGCCGGTGTTTAAAACCTTGTAATCTTCCGTACCCCACGCCACAAAATAGGTGTTGCCGGCCTCATAAATCTCTGCCAGTTTTGCTGCCATTTCCGGATACTCAATGCCTTTTTTCATATCTTTTTCCGTAATCATGCAAAAATCCATGCTGTCTTTAGCCTGCTTGGGATAAAAATGAGGTTTAACAAAATTTTGTATTTTAGCTGTCTGCTCCATTTTTTCACCTTGCAGCAAAACCGCGCCAATTTCAATAATTTCAGAGAAAAATCCGCGCGGGCGCCCTACCGGTTTTGTATATGTCGTAAATTCAAAATCAACTACCAGAAAATTCTTCATTGTCTCTCCTCTTTCCGCATTAGTGCCTGTGCAAAAGCGCTCGTTCCACGCTCCAGTAAACGGCATCCTGCCCGATCATTTTATACACGCCGCCGCGTTTTAACATTTCCATTGCCTCATCCTGCAAGCTGCACAAATAAATCTTTTTGCCTGCATCCTTCATTTCCTGCACAATTTTGGCAAATTCCTGCACGCCGCTGATGTCTATATCCGGCACGCCGCGCATGGAAAAATACACATAGCCGTAACGCTTGGCCTTTTTGGGAATCTCTTCCAAACGCTCCGTATTGGCAAATACAATCGGGCCGTTAATATAGCATACAAGGCCGTTTTCCGGCAAATCTTCAACTTCTTCATGCAAACGGTTGGGGTCAAGTTCATCGTAAGTAATACGCAGGTGCGAAAACCTTACAGCCTGCAAAACAAGCCCGATAACCACGCCAATCATAATTGCCGTCGTCAGGTCAAAAATAATTGTGGTCAGCATGGTTACGGTAAATTTAAGCATAGCGCCTTTAAATTTACCTTTTAAAATAAAATTAATTGTCACCCATTCGTTCATGCGCCACGATACAACCATCAAAACGCCCGCCAAAGCCGCCAGCGGAATCTGCGACATAACAGGTGCCAGCACAAACATTGCCAGCAAAATGCCCAGCGCATGAAAAATGCCTGTCATGCGTGTAACCGCACCCGATTTTACTGCCACGCTGGTGCGGGCAATAGCCGCCGTTGCCGGAATGCCGCCAAAAAACGGTACTACAATGTTGCCTACGCCCTGCGCCACCAGTTCACGGTTGCTGTCAAGGCGGGCGCCTGTCATGCGTGATGCGGTAGCGCCGCACAAAAGGCTTTCAATCATAGCTAAAACCGCAATACTAACCGCAGGAGCCAACAGCCCTGTAACAGTACGGAAATCCAGCAAAGATGCAAATTCAAGCCTGTCGCTTAAAATCAAAGTCGCCGGAATTTCACCAACCACGTCAACATTAAGGTTCAGCGCAATATTAGCTGCAGTTGCTGCAATAATGGCAAACAGTGAAGAAGGAATATACTTGCTGTACCGCATCGGAAACAGCAGCATCATCAGCATTACAAATACGCCAATCCCAACCGCCGTTAAATCAGGCTCAAAACCCAGTTCAAAATAACTTAAAAACTTTTCGGTAACGCTGCTGCCGACAGACTTAACGCCAAAAAAGTTATCAATCTGCCCCATGGCAATAATAACGGCAATGCCCGATGTAAAACCGCTGATAACAGGCATGGGAATAAAAGATATAAGTTTGCCCAAATGCAGCACGCCGGCAATAACAAGAATGATACCTGCCATAACAGTAGCTACAAACACGCCCTGCAAATCGTACTGGGCAATGATGGACATAAGTATCGCCGCCATTGCGCCCGTAGGGCCGGATATTTGGAAATATGCCCCGCCCAAAGCGCTAATGATAACGCCGGCAATAATTGCCGTTACAAGGCCAGATGCCGCCGTTGCGCCGCTGCCCACGCCAAAAGCCAGCGCCAGCGGAATTGCCACTGCCGTTACGGTAAGGCCTGCCATTAAATCTTTCAGCAGCATCATTTTGTCATAATTTCTAAATTCCCTAATCAAATCACGCTTAAAGCGCTCTATCATCATCAAAGCATAACCCCTTTGCCTGTAACTTAAAATTTACCGGCCTTATAAAGCCAATGGTAATATTTTATCACAAACAAAGCTTCTAAAACAAACTTTTCACTGTAAAATTTTCAGCACTGTTGTTGTTTTTCAACTCACTCAGCCATATACACGCCTCAAAGATTAAAAAATTAACCGGCAGCACAAAAATTTGCGCAAAATGTTTTATGGGCGGTTAATTTATCTGTTTATTAACCGTTTATGTGGTTGAGAGTTTCTTTTCTCTTTTTTACCTGTTTTTTCTCTTTATCTTTTCTTTGCCGTCTTACGTTCTTACCTTGTTCTGTATAAGTTCAAAGATTATTATATATAATCTACCTTGTTCCCTAAACTACTAACGTACGTTAGCATTAAAAAGCTAAATTGCTGCGCCAAAAGTAAGCGAGCAGCCAAAAACAGTAACCTGCAAAAACACACAAAAACTCCCGCTGGCACCAAAACCAGCGGGAGTCTGAAAACAAAAGACTGTATTAATTTTTTAACAGACTGTTATTTTTATCTTACAGCACCAAAAGGCTCAAATCGCCAACAGCATTTACAACGCCGCGTACTTCTTCAAGCAGGGCAAGGCGGTTGTTTTTAACGTTTTCGTCCTCGTCCATAACCATTACGTTATCAAAGAAGGTGTTAACCGGTTCAATAACTTTTTCGGCTGCTTTCAAAACTGCTGCATAATCGAACAGAACCATTTCGGGGATGATTTCTTTGCTTACGGCAGCCACAACTTTTTGCAGTTCGCCTTCGCTTTCGTGTTTAAACAGCGCACCGCTGATAGCAACCTCTTTTTCAATCTTCTTGCAAAGGTTGCCTACACGCACGGAAATTTGTACCAAAGGCTCGGCATTGCCTTCTTCCACATAAGCAGCAAGTGCTTTGCAGCGTGCGGCAATTTCTACAACATCATCACAGCGTTTATCTGCAAATACAGCGTCGATAACGTCATAACGAATGCCCTGGTCCATCAGCAGGTTTTTCAAACGCAGTTTAAAGAAGTCCATAATCTGCGGTACAAGTTTGCCTGTTTCTTCCGGTTTGATATCCAGCAGATACAGAGTGCCGGCAATAACTTTTGCCAGCGAAACATGGTAGCCTGCTTCAAGCAGAATGTTGATAATGCCAAGTGCCTGGCGGCGCAGCGCATACGGGTCCTGAGAACCGGTAGGAGCAAGTCCGCGGCTAAAAGTTGCGCAAATGTTATCCAGTTTATCGCCAATGCCTACAATGCGGCCGATAACGGTTTCCGGCAGTTCATCGCCTGCAAAACGCGGCAGGTAATGTTCGTAAATGCCTTTGGCAACTTCCGGTTTTTCGCCGTCCAAAAGTGCATATTCACGGCCCATAACGCCCTGCAGTTCCGTAAATTCAATAACCATGCCGGTAACAAGGTCGGTTTTGCACAAAAGTGCAGTGCGGCGCAGGCTGTCTTCATCAACGCTGGCGTTAATAGCATAGCGCAGCATTTCTGCCAGTTTAACAAGGCGTTCGCTCTTGTCATACATATTGCCCAGGCCTTCCTGGAAGGAAACAGTTTTCAGTTTTTCCAGGCGTTCTTCAAGTTTCTGTTTGCGGTCTTCATTAAAGAAGAATTCGGCATCGCTTAAACGCGCACGCAGTACACGCTCATTGCCGTGGGTTACAATGTCAAGATGTTCGCTGCCGCCGTTGCGCACGGTAATAAACTTGTTCAGCAAATTGCCGTCTTCGTCCAGAACAGGGAAATATCTCTGATGCTCGCGCATCGGGGTAATAATGCATTCTTTTGGCAAAGCAAGGAATTTCTCTTCAAATTTGCCGCACAGTGCAGTAGGCCATTCAACAAGGTAATTTACTTCTTCCAGCAAATCTTCGTTAATTTCAGCTTCGCCGCCGTTCTGCGCAGCCAAATCTTTAATCTGCTGCAAAATAAGTGCACGGCGTTCGTCCTGGTCAACCATTACAAAGTTATCATACATAACTTTTTTGTAATCACCGGCTGAAGGAATTTCCACGGCGCCTTTAACACCGGCCAGTGCCGAATATACTTTATTGCCGACTTTGGTTAAAGCAGCGCTTAAAAGGCCCTGGCTTTCGGCAGCGGCTTTAAGGGATTGCTGCATAAAACGGTGTCCCATAGAGAATTTACCGCTCTTAACGCCGCAAATTTCCACAGGAATAACCTGTTCGCCAAACAGGGCAACCATCCAGCGGATAGGACGTACAAAACGGAAATCGTAATCTGCCCAGCGCATGTTTTTCGGGAAAGTCATGGAAGTTAAAATGTCCATTAAAAGTCCCGGCAAAAGGCTGACAACAGGCTGTCCTGCCAGATGTTTAACGGCGTAAACATAATTATCGCGTACAACAAGGTCATTAACGTCGACGCCCTGCCCGCGTGCAAAGCCCTGAGCTGCTTTGCTGGGAGCGCCGCTTACATAAGCAATTTTAACGGAAGGGCCTTTGGCTTCAACAACAACGTCTGCCTGGGTTTCTGCAACGCCGCTTGCAACAAAAGCCATGCGGCGGGGAGTGCCGTAAACGGTAATATCTTCAAACGGAATGCGCAGCTCCTGCATTTTGGCTGCAGCAAGTTCTTTTAACTGTTTTAAAATGCCGGGCATAAACTTTGCCGGAATTTCTTCTGTACCAATTTCAAACAATAATTTTTCCATTATAAATTCTCCCCTTTCAGCATCGGGAAGCCCAGCTTCTCCCTTTGTTCAACATACGCAGCGGCACACAGCCTTGCCATAGCGCGCACACGCGCAATGTAAGCGGTTCTTTCGCTTACGCTGATTGCTCCGCGCGAATCAAGAAGGTTAAAAGTATGCGAGCATTTCAAAACGTAATCATATGCCGGACGGATATAGCCAAGCGCAATAACGCGTTTTGCTTCAGCTTCGTATTTATCAAATAACTCAAACAGCAAATCGGTATCAGCCACCTGGAAATTATAATAAGATTGTTCAACTTCGTTAGTATGGAATACATCGCCGTAGGTTACGCCTTCAACCCACTGAATGTCAAATACGTTTTCCACGCCCTGAATATACATGGCAAGGCGTTCCAAACCATAGGTAATTTCAACACTTACAGGCTTAACATCAATGCTGCCAACCTGCTGGAAATAGGTAAACTGTGTAATTTCCATGCCGTCCAGCCAAACTTCCCAGCCGAGGCCCCATGCGCCCAAAGTCGGGGATTCCCAGTTATCTTCTACAAAGCGGATGTCGTGTTCATCCTGATGGATGCCAAGTTCTGCAAGGCTCTGTAAATAAAGTTCCTGAATGTTATCCGGCGACGGTTTAATAATAACCTGGAACTGATGATGCTGGAACAGACGGTTCGGGTTATCACCATAACGTCCGTCTGCCGGACGGCGGCTCGGTTCTACATAAGCCACGCGCCACGGTTCAGGCCCAAGCACGCGCAAAAAAGTACGCGGGTTCATTGTGCCTGCGCCTTTTTCGATATCATAGGGCTGGGTTAAAATGCAATTCTGTTCGCCCCAGAATTTTTGCAGTTTCAAAATAATTGTCTGAAAATCCATAATATCCCTCCTGCATTTGCGTTACAAAAACGAAAAGCCCCCGTCTCTGTAACAAAATAGTTACAGGGACGGAGGCGTAAAGTCTCCGCGGTTCCACCCTGCTTGGCTGTAAATTACAGCCCGCCTCGATGTTTATAAAGTTATGCTCCAAGGCGCCTTCGCCGCCTGTGCCGGCTTGCACCGTCCCGGCTCGCTGAAAATGCGGTTACTACTCCTTATCATTGCTTAACAGAAAATATACCAAATAACACGGCTTTTGTCAATGCTTAAACGCCTGTCTGGCTTAAAAAGTCAAGGCTTTTTAACGGCTTGTCCGTCTGGTACACAATAAACCGCTGCAAAATTTTTTCCAGTTCCATCAGCGTACCGCCGCGTACTGCAAAAGGCTGCGGATTTTTAAAATCCAGCGTTAAAAGTTCCGTTAAAAAATCCTGGGCTTCACGGCTGAACGGCAATTCTTCACCGCCGTGGCATTCTTTGCAGATTAAGCCGCCCTGCACAACGCTGAAAAAAGCATCGCCATCGGCCTCTTTGCCGCAGTTAACACAGCTTTTGTGCTGCGGCAGAATACCTGTTAAAAACAACAGTTTAACAATAAAAGATAACGCCACAAGCCGCGGATTCCGTTTTAAAAGTACTTCACGCACCTCCAAAAGAAGTTCGTAAACTTCTTCCTGCGGCTGGTGTTCTTCGCTTAAATTTTCCGTAACTTCGGCAATAAGCGCCGCATAAGCCATTTGCTGTAAATTAAACTGTGCCGGGTAACTTATAAGTTCGCAGCTTTTCAGCGTATCCAGCTTTTTGCCGCTGAAAAAATTAATATCCAGCACCGCAAACGGCTGCACAAGCCTGCCGCCGTTAGACCTTGCATAACGCGCTCCGTAAGCCAAAAAACTTATTTTGCCGTGCCCGCGCGAAAAGCAGACTGCGTATTTATCCGCAGTCTGCCAGTTTTTTACTTTTAAAATAACCGCTTCGTCGCTGAAACTTTTATCTGTCATTTTTATTCATCCGCATAAACAGGCATTTCCGGTTCTTTGCTGGCACGCACACGCGTTACACGGAAACCTTCCGTACGCAGTACCTCAAAGCACCAGCCGTCAACTTTTATTTTATCGCCGGTTTCCGGTTTGCGCTCAAGCAGGCCGAATACCAAACCGCCGATAGTATCTTCTTCCGGCTCTTCAAATTTAATATGCAAAAGGTCTGTAATATCGTCCAAAAGCACCATGCCATCAAATTCATAGGTACCGTCGGCGCGATGTACAACTTCTTCCTCTTTTTCGGCATCATGCTCGTCCTGAATGTCACCGACAATTTCTTCCAGCAGGTCTTCCATTGTTGCAAGGCCGGCCGTACCGCCGTATTCATCGGCAATTACAACAAGCTGCACGCGCTTTTGCTGCATGGTCTGCAATACCTTGCTTATCTCCATGCTCTCCGGCACAACAACAATCGGGCTCATGCGCGAAGAAATATCAAAGCCCTTCTTTTCTTCATCAGAAATATTAAGCAGGCTGCGCACATGTACAACGCCCAAAATATGGTCTTTATCTTTACCGCATAACGGATAACGCGTATGTTTGGTTTGCAGCACTTTCTGGATATTTTTCTCAAAATCATCCTCGGCATACAGGCATACCATATCCTGGCGCGGCACCATTACCTCACGCGCCACGCGGTCTGCAAAATCGAATACGTTATCAAGCAGTCGGCTTTCCATATGGTCTAACTTGCCGCCGCGTTCACTGGCGCTTACAATCATGCGCAGTTCTTCTTCGCTGCGTGATATGTCTTCCGTAGGCACTTTATCCATTTTCAGCAGTTTCAGCACAGCTTTGGCAACTTTGCTGAAAAATGCTACCAGCGGGTACATTAAATAATGAAAACAAATTAAAGGATAGACTATAGCCATCGCCGCACTTTCGACATGCGCAAGGCTGATAACACGCGGCACCAGTTCGCCAAACACTACATGCACAAAAACAATCAGCAAAAATGCACATAAAACCACAACGCCGTCATCATACCAGTGCTCTCCGATTAAATCAAAGCCATCGGCAATAAGCCCTGCCAGAAGCGGACCGCAGAACCAGCCCAATATAAGTGATGATGCAGTTATGCCAAGCTGGATAGCGCTCAAATATGTATCGCGCTTTTTGGTCATTTTTAAAACAAGTTCAGCACGTCCGTTGCCTGCGGCAATCATTTCTTCAAGGCGTGCCGGTCGTATGCTAACAAGCGCATACTCCGAAACTACAAAAAATGCGTTTAATCCTGTAATTAAAAGGGCGGCTAAAATTTTTAATAAATCCGCCAAGTGACCGTCAATAAGCCATCTCTCCCAACTTAAATAAATTAAACCGTATAGCCAAACTGTTTTAAGGCTTTATCTTTGTTGCGCCAGTCCGGCTTAACTTTTACCCATAAATCCAAAAATACTTTATCACCCAAAAGAGCTTCAATATCTGTACGTGCTTCCAGCCCTATTTTTTTAAGCAAAGCGCCTTTAGCGCCTATAACAATGCCCTTCTGCGATTCACGCTCTACAAAAATCGTAGCGCGTATGTAAATATCGTTGTTGGAGCGCACTTTAAATTCTTCAACTTCAACAGCTACGGAATGAGGAATCTCATCACGGGTGGAAAGCAATACTTTTTCGCGTATCATTTCTGCGGCAATTACTCGTTCCGGCTGGTCGGTAATCATATCCTCATCATAATAGGCAGGGCCCTCCGGCAGATGTTTGGTAATTTCTTCAACCAAACCTTTAAAATCCGTATCCTGCAAGGCAGATACCGGCACAACTGCCGCAAAATTATAATCGTTTACATAATTGGCAATAATACCGAATAATTTAGATTTATCTTCTAATTTATCAACTTTGTTGGCAACTAAAATTACCGGCGTTTTTACCTTTTTAAGCTGTTCAATGATATAATCTTCGCCTGCGCCGCGTTTTTCGCTGACATCGACAACAAACAAAATTACATCAACTTCTTTTAAAGTGCTTTCCGCAGCGCGCACCATATACTGGCCAAGCTTGTGGTGCGGCTTATGAATGCCCGGCGTATCAAGGAACATAATCTGCGCATTATCCGTGTTTAAAATGCACATAATTTTGTTGCGTGTTGTTTGTGGGCGGTCGCTCATAATGGCAATTTTTTCGCCGATAAGCGCGTTCGTCAAAGTGCTTTTGCCTACGTTAGGCCTGCCGACCATTGCGACAAAACCTGTGTAATGTTTTTTCTTATCTATTTTATTCCTCTCCTTTTTCGTCCATACTGGCGGCGGTAAAACTGTAAGGCAGCAGTTCTTCCGCCGTCATTATTTTTATATCTCCGTTTAAATTTGTCATATAAATCTGCGGTATACCAAATTCGGCAATTACCTGGCGGCATGCTCCGCATGGCGCTACGGGTTCAGCACCTTCTGCCGTAACGCACAATGCTTTAAAACTGCGTTCTCCCGCCGCCGCTGCCGCAAAAATAGCATTGCGTTCAGCACAGCAGGTAAGCCCGTAACTTGCGTTTTCCACGTTGCAGCCGGTGTAAATTTTTCCGTTTGCCGCCAAAACAGCGGCGCCAACTTTAAAATGAGAATACGGCGTATAGGCGTTTTGCCTTACTTTAAGCGCCTCCTGCCATAATTCTTTTATTGCGGCATCCATTATTTCTGCTCCAAAAATTCTTCGCTCAGTTCAATTTCACGCAAGGCTTCTTCTTCTTTGGCGCGCATAATAACTTTATCTTCTTCTACCATGTGGTCATAGCCTAAAAGATGCAAAAGCCCGTGTACGGCAAGGTATACCATCTCACGCGTCAAGCCGTGCCCGAATTCTTCGCCCTGACGCATTGCTGTTTCTGCCGAAATTATTATGTCGCCCAAAAGGTGCTCTTCCGGCGCATCTATAAGTTCCGGCTCTTCATCGCCTTCATCAAGCGCAAAACTTAAAACGTCTGTCGGGCGGTCAACATTTCTGTATTCACGGTTCAGGCGATGTATTTCTTCATCGTCAACAATCGTAATGCCAACTTCCGTCTGCTCCGTCAGCCCATGCAGGCGTGCAACAGCGTTCAGCCCGGCAATCAGCCTGTCTTCCAGTGCTTTATCTATAGCAATTTTATTTTGGTCATTTTCCAGTGTTATCAGCATGTTTCTTCTCCCGTTTATGCTTTTCATATTCCTCGTAAGCGCGGATAACGGCGCCGACAATTTCGTGGCGCACAACATCGCTTTCGCCAAAGTTTACAATACCGATGCCTGGGGTATTACGCAAAATATAGGCTGCCTGTTTCAAACCGCTTTTTTTGCCGCCCGGCAAATCTATCTGCGTTACGTCGCCGGTAATAACCATTTTAGAACCAAAGCCAAAACGGGTTAAAAACATTTTCATTTGCTCCGGCGTGGTATTCTGCGCTTCGTCCAAAATTATAAAAGCATCGTTTAGCGTGCGCCCGCGCATATAGGCAAGCGGCGCAACTTCAATCGTGCCGCGCGTAATATATTTCTGAAAGGTTTCATTGCCCAGCATATCATACAGTGCATCATAAAGCGGACGCAGGTAAGGGTCAACCTTGTCCTGCATATCACCCGGCAAAAAGCCCAGTTTTTCGCCCGCTTCCACCGCCGGGCGGGTCAGAATGATCCGCTCCACGTCCTTGCTTTTGAAGGCTTTCACGGCCATTGCCACGGCCAGATAGGTTTTGCCCGTACCGGCCGGACCGATGCCGATGGTAATGGCGTTTCTGCGGATAGCGTCAATGTAGTTCCACTGCCCAAGCGTTTTGGCTTTTACCTGCCTGCCGCGCCGCGTAACGATAATCGTATCGGCATACATACGGTGCAGCGCATCAAGCTGCGCTTCGGCAATCATGCGGATGCTGTAGCGAACGTCATGGGTTGTTATGGCAGCTCCCTGCCGCTCTAAAAACAGCAGTTCTTTAAACAGGCTTTCAAGCTGCCTTACTTCGTTTTCATCGCCGCTGAAGGCAATGCTCGTGCCGCGCGCCACAATTTTAGCATCATAGCACTCCTGAATAACACGCAAAAGTTCATCGTTGCGCCCTAAAACCGCAAGCATCTCCTGCTGGTCAGCTACTTCAATCAAGCCTTCGCTTTGCATTAAAGTCAAATCCGCACTCCTTTCGTTACTCTTTTATCGTAATCTTGTTAATAACAACGTCTTGCAGCGGTCTGTCGTTAGCATCGGTTGCCACTTTGCCAATTTTATAAACAACTTCCATGCCGCTCGTTACCTTGCCAAACACGGCATGTTTGCCATCAAGCCACGGGCAATCGCGCAGCGTGATGAAAAACTGGCTGCCGCCGGTATTCGGACCTGCATTAGCCATAGAAAGAATGCCAGGCCCATCATGCAGAAGTTTACTGCTGAACTCATCTTTAATGGTATAACCAGGTCCGCCCATGCCTGTACCGGTCGGGTCGCCGCCCTGAATCATAAAATTATCGATAACACGGTGAAAAATAACGCCGTTGTAAAAACCTTTGTTGGCGAGGTCAATAAAATTTTTGCAGGTGTTCGGAGCCAAATCCGTTGCCAAAGCTACTTCAAAAGTACCCATATTGGTTTCAAACACTGCTGTCGCAGGCGGCATTTTTTCTGCCTGTGCCTCACTGCCGCAAGCGCTTACGGCAACACTGCACATTAACATTATCAGTAATAACAGTTTTCTCAAAACTATTCCCTCCAATTAAAAAATACGTATAAATATATTATACCTCTTTAAACCTGCATGGTCAAAAATTATAAATGTGCCCGCAGCCAGGTTATAACTTCCTCCGCAGCCTTATTGCTGTGGTTGGTAAAGCTGTGGTCGGCGCCGTTTACAATTACCAGTTTTTTCGGGCGCCCCGCCAGTGCAAAACTGCGCTGCGCCTGCTGTACGTCTACTGTTTCATCATTGCTGCCGTGAATTATAAGCAGCGGGCGTTTCTGCCATGCCTTCAACATCTGCGGCAAATTATAATTATCAAGATCGCTTACGAAATCCGGAGTCAGCGTAATGCTGCCGCGCTCGTCTTCAAGCTGCAAAGTTTCGCCGCCTTTTAAACGCATGTAGTTTTCGCTGCCCAGCGCATTTTTAAAAGTAGCATGCAAATCATTAGGCGTTGCCCATAACGCAAGCCCGGCAATTTCGCTGCGGCGCGATGCCGTTACCAAAGATGCCGCTCCGCCCATGCTGCGCCCAAGCAAGAACAAACGCGGATTGTTATATTTTTTAAGCGCGAATTCCAAAACAGCGTTCAATTCTTCAACTTGATGTGAAAGAATCTGGCTGCCGGTAAAATTAAAACGCAGCACATTTACAAACATGGAAGCCATCTGAGACAGATACGCCGCCCTGCCGCCGCCTTCCATACTGCCGCGGAAACCGTGCGCCATTATTAAAAGATTGTTCGGCGCTTCATCGTCCTGGCACGGCTGAAATTTAGCTTCCATCTCGCCGTAAGGCCCTGTAATTTTTAAAGGTTCGTCAAATTTAACTCTCATTTTCAATCCTTCTTTTATGTTTTTATGCTTATATTATATCAAAATAAGCTAAAAATAAAAAACAAAAATATTTTACATACGGTTACAAAACCTAACACCAATCTAATTTTACATTCTTTATAACAACAAGCTAAAAAACTCCGTTAGTTTCGGCATACAGCAACAAAAATGCAGTTGTTAATAAAAGTTGTTGACAAACCTGCGCCGCCGTGATATTATTATTAATGTTCCGTGATAAATGGAAACAAACGTGCCGAAGTGGCGGAATTGGCAGACGCACTTGACTCAAAATCAAGCGGGTTTACGCTCGTGCCGGTTCGAGTCCGGCCTTCGGCACCAAATTGAACTTAACGCTTCCGATAAAAACGGAAGCGTTTTTTGTTACTATTTATAAAATTTTTAATACTACTTTTATTGGAGACTAAAATGGATTACAAAACAAAAGCCATAAATTGTGTAAAAAATACAATACTACCATTACAGCAAAAACAATTTCAAGAATGCGGATACAGTTTAGATGAACAATATAAAAAATACGGAAATACTGATATATTTTTTGCTAATATCATTGAACCGGAGCATGTTTATGAAATCGGTTATCCAAAATGTGTATGCCAAGAAGTATTGTCAGGAAAAATAACCAATCCTGCCCACTGCGAATGTTCAAAACAAAGCATTCTGTTTATTTTACAGCAATTATTACCCAATAAATCCATTAATGTAGAAATTATAGAAACCGTTTTAAGCGGAGCTAAAAAATGCAGGTTTCGCGTAACAGTTGAATAAAAGAATTTTATAAAAAAGAACTTGTACTTTACTTAGCAGTGCAAGTTCTTTTAATTATAATTAAAAACGAAATTTATAATTATGCTTTTTTAAGTTATTCTAAATAATATTGTTAATTTGCTATAACTAAAATTTTAAAATAATTAAACCCATCTATCATTCGTCATCTTCCATACCTTCAAACAGCAATCGTATGCCATAACGAAGTTCATTTTGCTGAGGCAAAACTACTTTTGTACGTTCTGCCGTTACTGCTTTAAACAGCGGCTCCAATAAATTACGGGCAAAATCATGCCTGCAATCATCAGCATACATATCCTTTAATACATCCCCGTCAATAATATCTTTTAATCCATCCGCTATTTTCTCGCCTTCGCTCTGGCTGATTAAATAATCAAAAGACATATCTTTAAACACATCTTCTATAATTTGCAGCATCTCTTTGGCATCATCTTCAATAAATTCATCAAGCACAGCAGACGAAACACTGTTAGCTGCACTTCCGCCCATAAACGAACCTAATAAACCTCCCACAATGCCGCCAACCGCTGTGCCTATCCCCGGAACAATCGACCCCAAAGCAGCTCCGGCCGATGCTCCTCCAACCCAGCCGGCTGTTCCGCCTGCAACTGTAGCTGTTGTATTGGTTAAATTTTTAAAAAGCTGAGCGCCGGAAATCCTGCCGCGGAAAATATTAATTACATCCACACTCGAAAGCACTACCACAGATGCAGCGGCAGTTACTATGTTTCCGCGCAGCAGTTTAGAAGCACTTTTCATCGCCGCAGCGCCATAAATATTTTTGCCGCTTCTTAAAGCATTAACAAGAAACTGTGAAGCCTTCGGTCCAATCATATTTACAATCGCATCGCTTGATGCTTTAAATGCACCACTTAAAACGGTTTTTTGCAGCTGGCTCGTCAATACCGCAGTTAAAAAAGTTGTACCACCAACTTTTAATCCCGCTGCTGCCGCAGATTTAAGCGCTGTTTCAGAATCTTCACCATTCCATACTGATACAGCAAACGTAAGCGCCGCACTGATTCCAAAAGAATATCCGGCAATAACCATACCGTTCACCGCATCAAATGTAATTGATTCAATAGTACCTGCTTTGGCAATGTTTTTTGCCTGTTCGTAAGTAAAATTGCCTTTTCTTACAATATCTTTGGCTTTTGCCGGGTCAGTAACACCAGGAACCTGCCCTTTTTTTATACGTTCCGCCATTGCTTTAACTGCATCGTTATATTTATCTGAAGGCACTTCAATCTGCATGGGTGTGCCATCGGCATTAAAATAACGGAACTCGTCATTTTTAAAACATTCTTTAATGCACTTGGAGCCGCTGCTGCAATATTTAGACTGAATATTTATTCCGTCCACCATTCTGTCTGCTCCGTTTTTGGCATTATCGTCTCCAATAATATGTGCGCCCTTGCCATGCAGCATATCATATAAATGGTTAGCCCTTTCGGCAGCAAATCCATGCCCGCGCGGTGTATGGAATTTGTCGGCGCTATAATTGGTTGCAGCATTGCTTACATTGCCAAACACAACGCTTGCTGCTTCCGCACCGGCAGATTTTGTTTTCCTGTTCTTTTTATTTTCATTAACCATAATGTCCCCAAATAATCATGTTAATTTGAAATTTATACTTTGACTAATACCTATTATACTGCTTTCAGCAATTTTGTTAAATATGTTTATTTTGCAGCAATTAAGAACTTATAATTAAAATCCTGCTTTTCCATAATATAAGTAAGCAGAATTTTGTTATTTCTTCTTTTTATCATAATCTACTATTTCAATAAAATTATCGCCAGAATAGCAACGGAATAATTAAATAATTTATATTGCTCAAAATGGCATATAACAGCCACAATAATAAACCAAATAACGCCGTTATCAATAAAGCTGCAAACCAATGTGTCTGCAAAAAGCTGACAATAGCGGCAATAAACATTACACCAACAAAAATTATTTCAAGTTTACTCATATTTCCAGCTCCTTCAAATGGTTATACCTTTTAAATACATCAATTTAAACAATGCAGAAAATAGCAGCGTTAAACAAGTTATAACCAGTAAATCTTCTATGCCCAAATCCATCTAAAACACCTCTTATCCTAATAACACTTTAGTTAACGAAGAATTATCCGGCAAACTGCGTATACCGAATAATAAAATGAAAACAATAGTAAGCACCATTACCAATGCTTGAAAACGATAGTTCCAGCAAAAACGTTTAATTAACAAAAACGTTAAAGCAGTACAAAAAGAAGCAGCTAATGAATAAAGCATATTACCACGTTCTCCATTTCGCAGATTTTTCCATACGAAGTACAAAAAGTATCATCATAATCTTTTGCTTTTTGCTTAACTCTTTAGATTTTAAAATAAATTTTATAAAGCTAAGCTTGCTGATATATTTAGGCCATGTAGGTTTGCAGAAGTTCAACATAACCATTCCACCTTTTATTACATTATAGAAAATGGGATAGCCAGTTTTAGGCTATCCCATTTTTACGTTAAACATTTTTTATTCCATACATCTAAGTTTTTGCTGGGCAATCATAAAATCCATATCAGCAGCAGCTTTAAAAAACTTTCTTGCCCAGTCTTTGTCCTCATTTTCTAAAATGCAACCAAAGTCATACAAACCTTGCGCATCGCCTGCCTTTTTTAGTTTTTCATAAAGTGTCACCAGCACCTCGTCTGAATAGCCCACTTTTTCTACTTTGTCCTCCTCAAAGTTATCTGCAATAACGTTCTCATAAAACTCTTTTGCCAAAAATCCGCCAATAAAACTGCCTACTGCCCATGCAATCGGAAATGCCATGATAAAATACCTCGCTTTCTTTTAATACAATTTGACTTTATAAACTACTAACATCAAAGAGTAAGTCTGTCCCCCTTCCTTATCTATATAATAAAAAACGAGATAGCCAAGTTGTGACTATCTCATGAAATTTACATATTTTCTTAAATTGGTATAATTCCTCCAAATATGTCATCATCTTCTTGATTTCGAGAATTCAATAAATAAGCATCAATATATGAAAGTGTTTTTTTAGTATTCCAAAGTAACTTTTCATTATTAACACCTAAAAACTTTTCCCACTCTTTCTCAAAATCTATATTCATATTAAATATTCTACTAATATTTTCTAATTCTGGAATTACATCATCACTATATAAATCCATTTCTCGTATATTCAACAATGAAGCTTTTAAACTATCTTTAATTTCCTGCATTTGGAGAGTTACTCTACTAACATAGTCATTATAATTTTCATTGCTTTGTTGAATATAACTATTCGTTTCTTCATCAAAAATCTTTTCTATCTTAGCAATTTTCAACCCATATTGCACATCAAACAAATCTAATTTATTTAAAACAAGCATTACTAAGTTAGTAGCCAAAACAGTTAATATTACTTGTAAAGGCTCAACTAAAAAATCAGGCAATGTAAATTGCTTTTGTAGATATTCAAATAATAAATCCATAACCACCGTAGTAACAGTCATAGCTATCATTCTTGTTATAGCATCAGCTTTTTCAGCAGTTGTTTTTGTACAATCAAATAGTGTTTTAATACAATTTACAATAGTCATTGTAAATTCTTTAACTATCTTCATTATTCTCTTTACAGTAGCTTTAAGCATATCTATAATAATGTCAAAAAATACTTTTAAAAATTTATTAAAAGAATTATCTATGCTAGTAGCTAATATATCTTTAAGACTTTTTCTCGTATATTTAATAATTCTATCGCCTGATATTTTAAAAGAAAGATAGAATTTATCCAAATTCATGTTTTTTTGCGCCACAATAGTTTTTGTTTCATAAACTATCGCCGGTAACATATAATACAATATTTGTCCAGCAATAATTTTTTTAGCTGAACCAACAACCATTTTCCCTGCATCTTTAGCAACTACACCATATTTAGCATTCTTTATGATATTTATACTTTCTGCATTCATTGAGTGCTTATATTTTGCTTCAATTTCTTTTTTTACACTTGGTTTTACTTTACCATCTTTGCCTAAATAGCCTTTTTCTTTCAAAGTTTTTATTTTATTAACAGCTTTTTGTCCTCGGGAATTTTCTGTTTGTTCTAATTGCTTGCATAAAGCTTCTGTCATTTCACTTGGCGTTGCATTATACGTTACATCATTAACAACGATCCCTGATTTTTCTAAATTATTTTTTTCAGCACCAGTTAAGCCTTGCCTAATAACCTTGCCTTTCTTATTAGTAAATTCGTATACACGTATATCGCCTTTTGATGTGTTTGCTGATGCATGTATAATTTCATAATTGCTATCACTATTATAAAATTCCCGTAATTTTTCAGCATTGACATATCTTGAATTATACTTTGCTGCCTTTCTTGATTGTATGTGATCTACATGCAAGTCGCTTTTTCCATCTTTTTTACCTTGACAACCAGTTAATTCATCATATATATTACCATCACTATCTGTTTTGCTATTACGATACTCTTTCATTCTTTTTTTCTCATAATTATCGTTCTTTCTATTATCTTTAAATAAATCATCTTGTGCATTTTTAGAATTATTAATTATACTTTGCATACTTTCTGCTGTTATACTATCCGAAAAATTATAAAAACTTTTCTTTAAATTTTCATCATTTTTTAATATATCAATATCATTATCATAACTAAAATTTACTATTCTATTATAAAATTGGTCAGCGGTAATATAAAAATCGCCCATATCAAAATATCGGCGTACTACTTCGCCCGATAAATCTCTTGCAATATTAGTAACAAAACTTGAACCAACATTATTATCCAATACATCATACAATTTTGAATTTATACGTTCAATTGATGTTAAATATATTTCTTTTTCCTTTTCTATCATTTCCTGTCTGGCAATTAATATATCTTTTATTGCAACACCATTATTTTGCATTTTTTACACCTCTTTCTAACATCAAATTTTGCAACACATTGTCCTTTTGTCTTAACAAAGCTATCTTCTTTTCTTTTAGATAGATTAACTCATTTTCTGTTTCATCAAATTTTGATTTACTAAATTTTGATGTAAATAAATTAGTCAAAACTGGAGTATTGTATATTTTTAAAGAAATAACATAAAAAGCATAAGCATTTTTTATAAACCTATAATGTTTATCATAAATAGTTCCTTGTAATGCAGCTATGCGATTTTTAAAAATTATACTATGAACATCTTCATCATCTATAACTTTATTCTTTATTTCTAATACTTGGCAAAAAGCCTCTACAGTTTCAAATTCAGGCAAAATAACATCTACAATCGTTGAATGAATTTCATTTAAGCAAATCATATAAAGCAAAGCTATTTCATTATTTTCTTTATAAAATTGCTCTTGATATTTCAAATCATTTTTTAACTTTTCGTACTCATGATTCATTCTGCCGAGCTCGGCATTTAATTTCTCATTTTCTTTTTGTCGTTTAAAGTGTAAATAAATAGCTGCAAATGCTGCTTTTAATAACTCAAAACTACCATCTAAATCATATTCATTTTTATATTCTTCTATTTGAGCTTGATTATTAGCAAGAATTTCATCAATAATTTTAGTAAGTTCCTCTTTATCACTTATTTGAGCATTATCTTTACTTAAAAAGTCTTTAATCTCTTTTTTTTCTTCAATAACTTTTAAGAAAATTTCTTTAGCTTG
>ERZ779889.92-NODE-92-length-113480-cov-16.240264_pt1 | contig 113480 bp, 97 predicted proteins | sample MGYA00511030_ERZ779889 | MGnify/ENA primary metagenome ERZ779889 (study PRJEB29588, sample SAMEA2160616) | human gut metagenome | biome: human gut; feature: human-associated habitat; material: faeces | place: Denmark | collected 2008/2010 ...
GGAATGCCTGGTGGGAGATTTTGCAAGGCGCGGTCTTGGCCTTGGCTTCCTGGTAGATTGTGGGTTCTTTCATAGTAGGATAAGATTAATTTTTCCGCAAAGATAATACGGGAATTGGCGGAGAGCATTGCGATAATGTCGCTTTTTTCAAATCGGGGCGAAATTTTTTGGACAGGAGAGTTTTTCGGGGGGGACAGGAGTACGGAAGGAACGGGAGGTTTTGAGAAGGAGAGATTTATTGGAGGGGTGAACATAATAGAAATTCGCGGAGAGCCACGCCGCTCCAGAATGTATTTTCACTAAAAATCGGTGGAAAATTTGCAAGATCAAGCCGTAGATATTAATTTTGTAGTGCGATGAACGAGGAAAAGATCCGCAATGCCGCCCACTCGGCTTTCACGGACTATATGACAAGGCACGGCCTCAGGAAGACCCCCGAACGCTATGCCATTCTCGATAAGGTTATGGAAATGAATTCCCACTTCTTTATCGACTCGCTCTACTCGGCTCTTGAGCAAGAGGGATATCACGTGAGCCGCGCCACCGTCTACAACACGATCGAGCTCCTGATAGAATCCGGACTCGTAAGGCGTCACACTTTCGGAAACTCCCCCGCTCAGTATGAGAAGGTTGCCGGAATCGGCAATCACCATCACCTTGTATGCACAAACTGCGGCAAGGTGCGCGAGGTCAAGGATCCCGAGCTGGTGAGGCTCATGGGTACACGGCGGTATCCTTCGTTTCATGCCGATTATTACGACTTCTATATTTACGGCGTCTGCGGCTCCTGCCAGCGGCGTCTGTCGCGTGCAAAAAACAATAAACCAAATAATAAAGAGAAATCACATGAAAGTTGACGTTTTGCTCGGCCTCCAGTGGGGCGACGAAGGGAAGGGAAAAGTTGTTGACGTGCTCACTCCCCGCTACGATGCAGTGGCGCGTTTTCAGGGCGGTCCCAACGCCGGCCATACACTCGAATTCGAAGGCAAGAAATATGTGCTTCGCTCGATACCTTCAGGAATTTTCCAGCATGGACAGATTAACATCATAGGCAACGGCGTTGTACTCGACCCCGTGCTATTCCGCGAAGAGGCCGAAGCGCTCGAAAAGAGCGGTATTGACCTGCGCCGTGTACTCCGGATCTCGAAGAAAGTACATCTGATCGCTCCTACCCACCGTCTGCTCGACGCCGCCAACGAAAAAGCCAAGGGAGGCGCCAAGATCGGAACTACCGGCAAAGGTATCGGCCCGACCTACACCGACAAGGTGTCGCGCAACGGCCTTCGTCTCGGCGACGTGTTCCATAATTTCAAAGAGAAATATTCCACGATGCGTTCCGCCCATCTCGCCCGCCTCAAAGCGCTCGACGCCGATCCGGCGAACCTCGAGGAACTCGAGGAAAAATGGCTCGATGCCATTGAATATATCAAAGGTTTCCAGATTGTGGACTCCGAATTCCTCATCAACGATCTTCTCAGCCAGAACAAATCAGTGCTCTGCGAAGGCGCGCAGGGAACCCTGCTCGATGTTGATTTCGGCTCATATCCCTTTGTAACCTCATCCAACACCATCTGTGCCGGTGCTTGCTCCGGTCTCGGCGTGGCTCCCAACAAGATAGGGGAGGTCTACGGTATCTTCAAGGCATACTGCACCCGAGTGGGCAGCGGTCCGTTCCCCACCGAACTTTTCGATGCCACCGGCAAGCGCATCCGGGATCTTGGCCATGAATACGGCGCAGTTACAGGCCGCGAACGCCGTTGCGGATGGATTGACCTCGTGGCGCTCCGTTATGCCATCATGCTCAACGGCGTGACCCAGCTCATTATGATGAAGAGCGACGTGCTCGACGATTTCGACGAAATCAAGGCTTGCACCGCCTACCGCATCAACGGCCGGGAAACCGACCGCTTCCCGTTCTCGATCGACGAGGCTATCGAACCGGTTTATGCCACTCTTCCCGGCTGGAAGACCGACATGACCTCAATGCAAAGTGAAGAAGAGTTCCCCGAGGCCTTCCGCAACTATATTGCCTTCCTCGAGGATCAGCTCCAGACTCCCATCACGATCGTGTCGATCGGTCCCGACCGCAAGCAGACCATCGTGCGTAAAAAATAAAACGAGAAAATTTCAATACCATGGCAAAAGTAAAACCGTTCAGAGGTGTGCGCCCTCCGCGCGATCTCGTCACCGAGGTCGCATCGCGCCCCTACGATGTCCTTAACTCCGACGAAGCCCGAAAAGAGGCGGAAGGCAATCCCAGATCGCTCTACCACATCATAAAGCCGGAAATTGACTTTGATCCCGGTACCGACGAACACGATCCCCGCGTTTACCGGAAAGCCGCCGAGAATTTCGCCGCTTTCCAGCGTAACGGCTGGCTTGTGCAGGACAATGAGGAGCATTACTACATCTATGCCCAGACCATGGACGGCCGTACTCAGTATGGAATCGTAGTCGCCGCCAATGTCGACGATTATATGCAGGGCCGTATCAAAAAGCATGAGCTCACCCGCCGCGACAAGGAGGAAGACAGGATGAAGCACGTCCGCGTCAACAACGCCAACATCGAGCCGGTATTCTTCGCTTTCCCCGACAATCCCGTGCTCGAAAAGATAATCCGCGACACCACTGCCGGCGAACCGGAGTATGACTTCACCGCCCCCGACGGTTTCGGCCATCATTTCTGGGTGATCTCAGACCCTGCTGTAATCACTTCCATTACCGAGGAGTTCGCCAAGATTCCTTATCTGTATATTGCCGACGGACACCACCGTTCGGCCGCAGCCGCTCTCGTAGGACACGAAAAAGCTCTTGCCAACCCGAATCATCGCGGCGACGAGGAGTATAATTTTTTCCTTGCCGTGGCTTTCCCGGCCTCTCACCTCAAGATTATCGACTATAACCGCGTGGTAAAGGATCTTAACGGTCTTACCCCGCAGCAATTCCTCGACAGATTGGGTGAGAACTTCATCGTTGAGGACAAGGGTACGGAGGAATACCGGCCGGAGAAGCTCCACAACTTCTCGCTCTATCTCGGCGGCCGCTGGTACTCGCTTACCGCAAAACCCGGTACCTACAACGACAGCGACCCCATCGGCGTGCTTGATGTCACCATTTCCTCCGATCTCATTCTGCGCGACATTCTCGGCATAACCGACCTCCGTTCGGATAAGCGCATCGACTTTGTCGGAGGCATCCGCGGTCTCGGCGAACTCAAGCGCCGTGTCGACTCCGGCGAGATGGCAGTGGCCCTCGCACTCTACCCCGTGTCGATGAAACAGCTTATGGATATCGCCGACAGCGGCAATATCATGCCCCCGAAAACCACGTGGTTTGAACCGAAGCTCCGCTCCGGTCTCGTTATTCACAAACTTGATTAGTCTCTTTTATAAACCGACCAATTCACTTGAAATGACAAAAATCGGATCTAAGAAAACTCCTGTAGGATGCAAGGCGCTCCTTCTCGGCTCCGGCGAGCTTGGAAAAGAAGTGGCCATCGAACTCCAGCGCTTCGGCGTTGAAGTGATTGCCTGCGACAGGTATCCCGACGCTCCCGCCATGCAGGTGGCCGACAGAAGCTATGTGTTCAATATGCTTGATGGCGACGAACTCCGTGCCGTGATAGAGCGCGAACGTCCTGACCACATCATCCCCGAGGTGGAGGCCATTGCTACTCCCGTGCTCGTGGAGCTTGAAAAAGAAGGTTTCAACGTAACGCCTACCGCCCATGCCGCTCTCCTCACAATGAACCGTGAGGGCATACGCCGTCTCGCTGCCGAGGAACTCGGTATCCGCACTTCGCCTTATCGTTTTGCTTCCGATCGCGATGAATTCTATAAGGCGGTGGAAGAAATCGGCATACCGTGCGTGGTGAAACCGATCATGAGCTCAAGCGGCCACGGCCAAAGCGTGATTAAATCCGAATCAGACATTGAAAATTCCTGGCGCATAGCTCAAGAAGGCGGCCGTGCAGGCGCCGGCCGGGTAATAGTGGAAGGTTTCGTGAAGTTCGATTACGAAATCACACTTCTCACCGTACGCTCCGTTGCCGGAACATGCTTCTGCGAGCCTGTCGGCCATATACAGATTGATGGCGACTACCGCTATTCCTGGCAGCCCCAGCCCATGTCGGCCGAAGCCATAGAAAGCGCCCGCGAAATAGCCCGCAAGGTCACCGACGCTCTCGGCGGTTACGGAATTTTCGGCGTTGAACTCTTTGTGAAAGGCAACGAGGTGATTTTCAGCGAAGTCTCGCCGCGCCCGCACGACACCGGCATGGTCACTATGATTTCGCAGGATCTCAGCGAGTTCGCACTTCACGCCCGTGCTCTCCTCGGACTCCCCGTGCCCTCCATCCGCTTTTACGGGCCCTCAGCATCGCGTGCCGTGGTTGTTGAAGGCGACACTGACAAAATCGAGATGGAAAATCTCGAAAAAGTCCTCGAAGAACCCGGAATCCAGATGCGCATCTTCGGCAAACCTGAGATAAAGGGTCACCGCCGCATGGGAGTGATTCTCGCGACAGCCGACACTCTCGAGGAAGCCCGCGCAAAGGCTGACCGCGCCTATGGAAAACTGAACGTCAAGGTTCTTCCCCGCAACTGATTACATCCATCCGTAAGATAGAAAGCCCCGACATCACTGCCGGGGCTTCTGCGTATGAAAATTCTGTTTATTATCTTCAGGCAATGATGATTCGGGAGCAGAATTGCTGTGGTTTCCGGTTGTAACTTATGCCGGTTATGCCTGTATTTTTCGCCTCAGGCTGATTTTCTCACCCCGGAAGTTGCGCCGTGGCGCATATATAGCCCAGCAAAATGAAAATTATGGTGAAGGGCAGCAGCATCTTGGTATCGGTTCATTTTTATGATACAAAAATACGGCTGTTTGTAACAACAGGCTTCAACAAATGTTGAAAAATAGCTCCGTCAGATATTTTTCAGATATTTTTTCGCAGGCGGCTCAGGTGAGTCTGAGTTATGTTCAGCAGCGATGCTATGTCTTTGAGTGAAAACAGGTTGAAAAGGTTGGGATCCAGTTCCAGAAGTTCGTTATATCGTTCCTGTGTTGATTTGGTATAAAGCCCGACGTAGCGGTCGTAAAGAGTACTGAATACCGCCCGTAAGGATTGTTCCACAACCTGACTGAGCCTCTTGTCGGATTCCATCATTTCAGCGACTTTCGCCGCTGAAATGCAATGGATGTCGCAATCGGTAGTGGCAATTATTGAGCAGCGTGATTTCTGCCTGTAAAGAGATCCCGGGAAGTCGCATACAAAATGTCCGGCAAATTCAAGGCCTACCACGTGGGGAGTTCCATCGGATGAATAACATTCGTATTTCAGCGCCCCCGACTTCACGTAGCCTATGTATCGGCCGGCGGTTCCCGCTGTCACAAACTCTTCGCCGCGCCCATAATGCCGCAACTCGCCTTCTCCAACGCATAGTTCGCGCCAGAAATCTGTATCTATGTTGTCGATATATGAGTTGAAAAACGATGTCATGTCCCGTATACGATGCAAAGTTACAAAAATGCCATAAAATATTAAGAGGTTGTTTAAAAACAAATGTGAAGCCGGAGTGGATGAATTTTTGAGCTAACCTGTTCTTAATCTGAAGGAGCAGTGCTGTAGCACTGTGACTGAAGATTAGGGACAGGGGAGCCAAAAAGGCATCCATGCGACTTAATGTAACATATTTTTTCTTTTTTATACATTTAAAATTCGGTTTTGCGGTTGCTTAAAATGCTTTTTCGCATCCATTCTCCCGGGCGTCTTTCGTGCTGAATTTCAGTCATAATGCTACAGCATTACTCCTTCAATTCATCCCGAAATCCACCTCGGGAGAATGGACTCCGGCTTTCACATTTGTTTTTAAACAACCTCTAAAGCCTTTTCAATTCTTCTTCCGCCGCCGAAGAACCTTTGTATTTGCTTCGTCGCGGTTGGAAACTGTAGGTTACATTCAGCGCTATCCCTCTTCGGTCGTAGCTCTGGCGTTTGTCGACAAATACGCCGAAGGTGTTCATGCTCCAGTCGTTGTTTGCCGTGTTGAAGATGTCGGAAGCCGACAGTTTTACGGTCAGGGATTTGTTTAGGAAAGTCTTGCCGACCGAAGCATCCATTGTAAAATAAGCAGCGCCGAAACGGTTGGTGTGCATGTCGCCTTTCGTCTGCCCGTTGATGTTTGCGGTAATCAGCCAGCCGCAGGGCAAAGAGATGGTATTGTTGAAATAATAGGAGAATATCGGCTTGTTGTATCGGATATTGTCAAGAGTCAGCCATTGCCGGTACATGCCGACGGTTATGTCGGGTGTCCACCGGCGTATTGGCTCGCTCCAGACAAGGTATAGACTCAGAGCCGATACATCGATATTGACCGGACTCATAAGCAACTGGAGATTGGAAGCGGGATATACCTGCTTGACAAAGGCGTAGGTGTCGAGCGCACGAGTGAAATCAGCCTGAAGCATGAAGCCTTTCCAGCGGCTGAAAAACTGAATGTCGTGCATCTTTTCATCGCGAAGTGCCGGATTGCCACCCTCAATCTCGTGCAGACCCGTGTAGTTCAGTGATCCGGTAAGCTGAGAATACGGCGGTCTGACTGTTGTCATTTTACAGCTGAGACTTACCTGAGATTCTTCATTGAACGAATAACCGACCGACAAGTCGGGTGTGAGCAGATGGTCGCGGCGGCTGACATCTTCAACACGTTTGCCGTCTGCCCTGAAGTCGTAATCTACATATTCATATCTTGCGCCGGCGGAAAGCGAGAATTTACCTAACATGCGTGACCATGATGCGAACAGGGCCGCTGAGGTCTGCCGTGCATCAGTCAGCGATGAAGGAATATATTCGCTGACGGAACTGCTGAGCATACGGTAGTCGAGCGAAGTGCGGGTGTAACTGCCCTGCGTTCCGACAGTAAAATCTCCTTTCCAAAGAGGAAAATTCAGATATAGTTTCCCTGCCCAGAGAGTCGATTCCCGACAGTCGGTGGAATTTACTCCGGGATTTTCCGATTGGGGATAAGTGGTTGCGACATTATTGTTCTGATCCGACTGACGGAAGTCTCCGTCGAAGTGCAGCAGATATTTGCCGGCAAAGGTGTTTTCATAATACAGAGATGCTGAATGACTGTAGGCACGGATTCGTTTGCCGATGTCGCGAAGAATTGGGGCATTGTGGTTCATCCACTCTGAACCGGCGTTGTTGAAATCGCCACGCTCGGGATTATAGCGATAGTATGCCCCGAAAGATTGTGGGCCATGCGAATAATTGAATCCGCCTTTTATTACCCCTGTCGTGGTGGGATATGAATTGTATTGGCTGCTCCCGACCACTGTTTCTTTTCCATTATATACCAGAGTATTGGTGGTTGTGCCTTTGGCCAGGGAATTATTGCGGTTAATGGTGCCGTTTGCAAACACTTCCCAGTCGCCGAACCGGTAACTGAGACTGATATAATCCATGACCGACCATTTGCGGCGCCTCTGAAGCTGAAATTGGTCGGTCAGCGACAGACCCCGCATAAACTTCCGTCGGGTCGTGATTTTAAGCACCGCACCCGTTGAGCTTTCGTATGCGGCTCCAGGCGCCATCAGCAACTCCACTTTCCTGAGGTTAGAGGAAAGTATCTGTTGCAACTCCTCCCCGTCACGCATAGGTCGCCCGTCGATGAGGATTTCGATATCGCTCTTGCCGATAACGCTGACCGAATTGTCAGTCACCTTAATCATGGGCAGCTGTGCAAGTACATCAAGAGCGGTGCCAAGGTCGGCAAGATCAGAGCCGGGAATCGTAGTTACGAGTGTTGTCCCGACGAGTCTGGTGGCAGGTTGCTTTGCTGTTACGACGATCTCCTGAAGCCGGTGGGAAATGCTGTCGGTCACTTCCGGATTCTGCGCATAACCCCTTTCGGTGACAAGAATGAAGGTCAGAATGGTGATTGGAATTACAGATTTCATGCTTTGCGGATTTTTTCGGCAAAGCAAGTGAAAACGGCGCAATCAGACCCCAAAATTTGTCTGACTTTTATCTGACAAATTCTGACAATGCGGTATATCAGTCGATTACGCGAAGCCCATAGGAGTCGCCCCGGTTGCATATAATCTCCAGATTGGCCTCGGAAAGAGCGGCCTTGGTGCGGCGGACAAGGGTGTAGAGTGATTCCTCGGCGTTGCTTTTATTGTCCCAAAGAGCCTGGCACAGAGTCCGCTTATCCACTTTCATATCCGGGGCGTCGAGAAGCATCTGCGCGAGCTGTCGCTGCATGGGGGTGAGTTTTATGCCGTCAAGCGAAGGCGATGAGGGAACGGCTGCAACTTCGGCTTCGGCCATTTCGGGCATCCTTTTCCTCCATACAAGCATGCAGGTCAAGGAGAGGATTGAAAGCGAAAACAGAATCCCCGGCACGGTCTGGTCAGAGGCACCGAGAACGGACGCCATAGAGCAGTCGGCAAACCCCTGAACCTTTATTGCCAGTCCGTCGTCAGCACTTTCCGACACAAGCATAATCGAATCCGACGCTATTTTCTTCCCACGGATATTGGGTGCGGCATTCATCTTGTCAACCAAAGCGAGTGTGAAATAAGCCTCATCTTTCAGGAAAATGTTTCTGAAATTGACATCGGAGGCTTCATAGATAAGCGGTTTATGAGTGGTCTCATACATTCGGCGTATGGCTGCGATGGTGTCGGGACGAGTCCACAGTCCGCTGTTCTCATTGGCCAGCGCCAACATCGCATCATTGAGATCGTCTGCGATGTTTTCTTTAGCCTCCGAATAGGAGAAGCAACAGGAAATAACTGATGCAATCATGAAAGCCAAAGGAATCAACATCCCGTACCGGAGGGAATGTCTGTGCGTATTTGATGTATGGTGTTGCTTCATGAGAATGATGGATTTCACATTTGTTTTTAAACAACCTCTAATCTAAATACAAAGTTATAACAAAATCACAAATCAGCAAAAGGTCTGATTCCCTTTGCAAATTTAAATCCTTATCTGACAATATACCGGGATTGCCCGACGTTATATATTTAAATCATCTTCCAACCCCCTCTGCCTATGAAAAAAATCTCTACTTCAACTATTTCTAAAAATTCAAAAGTCGGAAAGGAAAGCGGGATAACCGAGATGTCGGCTGTTCAGCATCCCCGCAGGCTCACCCTTAATTTCTTGCGTCAGTTCGCACGTGCCTACTATTTCGACCGCACGGCTCCCGCGGCTTTGCCCGGTCTTGTACTGAACTGAAAAGGTGATACCTTCCCAACATTGATTCCGTAACTGAATTCAGCGCCGTCCCTCATTGGGAACGGCGCTATTTTCGTTTTTTCAGGCAATGTTTAATAACATATTTCCGAAATTGTAATTGTCGTTACGGTTTGTTATCTTTGTAGTCGACCAAAGGCTGATTATATGCTTTATGTAGAAATTCCTTCCGCGGTGCGCCCTCTGCCATTCTACCTCGCAGCTGAGGAGTATGTGGCTGCAAAAGGCTCTCGGGGAGAGGAATATTTTTTTATGTGGCAGGTGGAACCTACCGTAATCTGCGGTCGTAATCAGGTTATCGAAAAGGAAGTTAATCTCAGCTTCTGCCGCTCTCATGGCGTCGATGTATGCCGCCGTCGGAGCGGGGGAGGGGCTGTGGTTGCCGACCGCAACAATATAATGTTTTCCTTCATTAGTCTTCGCGACTCCGGTGATGTCTCGGTCACTTTCTCTCACTACACCTCCGCTGTAGCCGGTTTTCTACAGTCGCTCGGACTCTCGGCCGGTGTAGACGGCCGAAACGATATACTCGTCGATGGATTGAAGGTCTCCGGTTACTCTTTTTACCGTAAACCGGGTGCCGATATTATCCACGGCACTCTGCTTTGGGACATGGATCCCGTTTTGATGAGCGGAGTGCTTACTCCTTCGCGCTCCAAGCTCGCTTCTTCCGGAGTGAAAAGCGTGGAAAGCCGGGTAACTGTTCTCAGACCGCGTCTTCCGCATCTTGATATTGAGGAATTCATGCGGCTTGCCCGTCGTTCATTGTGCGGTACGGGTTCAGTCGTGCTCTCCGGCTCTGCCATACGCGAAATTGAGACTTCGTTAATGCCTCCGTATCTCGAAAAATCATGGCTTGGCAGGATATCCGACCGCGTCCGCAGTTCCAGGCGCATTGCAGGCGCAGGTGAGTTTGATGCCGTGGTCGTTTGCCGCGGCGGCGTGATTGCCGATGTCAGCCTGTCGGGCGATTTCTTCCTGTGCGGAGACCTTGACGCGCTCCTTTCCCGTCTCCGTGGAGTTGAATGTACGGCCTCCGCCATCAGAGAGTCGCTTAGGGACATCGACGTCTCTTCTGTTATTATGAATCTCTCCACAACTGATTTTATCCGAATGTTAACCGAAAATCATAATATAAAATGAAAAATACCTGTCTTCACGACCGCCATGTTGCTCTCGGAGCGCAGATGAGTCCTTTCGCCGGATTCGATATGCCCATCCAGTATACAGGCATCATCGAGGAACATAATGCCGTGCGCGGCGCGTGTGGCGTTTTCGACGTATCCCATATGGGAGAAGTTGAAATCACCGGCCCGGATGCCGAACGCTTCGTAAACTACATATTCAGCAACGACGTATCGGGCGCACCGGTAGGGAAAGTCTTCTACGGAATGATGCTGAACCCAACCGGCGGAGTTGTGGACGATCTGCTCGTCTACAAGCGCGCCGACGATAACTTCTACCTTGTGATCAATGCCTCAAACATAGACAAGGATGTGGACTGGATACGCTCTAATTCCGCCGGATTCTCTGTTGAAATAGCCGATCTGAGCGACCGAACCGCCGAGATAGCCGTGCAAGGCCCCGAGGCGGAGTCTGTAATAGAAGAAGTGCTCGGAATTCCGTGCCGCGACATTGAATTTTACACCTTCAGGGAATTCGATCTCGCTTCCAAGACCCCTATTCTCATCAGTCGCACCGGCTACACCGGCGAAGACGGTTTCGAAATATATTCCGACAGCGCTACCATTGCGGCGATGTGGGACAGGCTTGTCGAGTCAGGCCGTGCCACACCCTGCGGACTTGGCTGCCGCGACACTCTGCGGTTTGAAGTCGGTCTGCCGCTCTATGGCGACGAGCTCGCCGACGATATCTCTCCCGTCGAGGCTTGCCTGTCGATGTTCGTAAAGACAGATAAGCCGGAACCTTTCATCGGCAAGGAGGCTGTTGCAGCCCAGAAAGAACAGGGCGCACCGCGCAAGCTTGTCGGTCTCGAACTCGACGACAGAGCCGTTCCGCGCCACGGCTATGAGGTACTCGACGCCGACGGCAACCCGGCTGGTTATGTCACAACCGGCTATCGTGGCATATCGGTCGACAAAAGTATTGCAGCTGCACTCGTCGACAGCCGTCTGTCATCCCCCGGTACACGGCTGTGGATAAAAATCCGTAAGAAAACGTTTCCTGCAACTGTCGTCTCAAAGAAGTTCTATCGCAAAAATTACCGAAACCAGCACTCGAAGTAGTGTGCTGAAACATGTTGTCAATAAGTAATATAAAATAAAAGATTAAAGATATGCTTTACTATTCTAAAACTCATGAATATGTGCGCGTTGACGGCACGAAAGGTTACATTGGAATAACCGACTATGCTCAGAAACAGCTGGGCAACGTTGTTTATGTCGATATGCCGGAACCCGGCGATGAGGTTTCTGCAGGCGAAGAGTTTGGCGCCGTGGAAAGTGTTAAAGCTGCAAGCGATCTGATTTCGCCGGTCAGCGGTACCGTTCTGCGCATAAATGAGCTGCTTATCGACAATCCCCGCCTGCTCAATGCCGACGCCATGGAGAACTGGATTATCGAAATAGAGCTTTCCGACCCTTCGGAACTTGATTCGCTCATGTCGGCCGACGAATATGCCGCTATGGTAGCCGAATAAATTCTGCCGGTTATGAGTCATTATTTTCCGCATACCCCTGCCGACAAGGAGGAAATGCTCAGAAGATGCGGCGTTGAGTCGGTCGATGATCTCTATGCCGACGTGCCTGAGCAGTTACGCTTCAAGGGGGATTATAATCTTCCGCCGCGCATGAGCGAGGAGGAGATAAGGCGCTTTTTCAGCGATCTTGCTGCAAAAAATATTGTTCAGACCTGTTTCGCAGGCGGCGGTTATTACGACCATTATATTCCTGCCGTGGTGGATTACATCGTTTCGCGGTCGGAATTCCTCACTGCATATACTCCGTATCAGCCGGAAGTCTCGCAAGGAACACTGCGTTACATCTTTGAATATCAGTCGATGATGGCATCGCTGACCGGCATGGACGTGTCGAATGCCTCTATGTACGACGGGCCTACTGCCGTGGCCGAGGCCATGATCATGGCAGTTGCCTCGGCAAGGAAGAAGAGCCGCGTCCTTGTGTCGAAGACACTGAATCCGATCTACCGCAAGGTCATCTATACCTATGCGCGATATCACTCTGTCTTCGTCGACAATATCCCCGAAAAAGACGGCGTAACCAACCTGCAGTCGATGGCAAAAATGCTCGGCGAAGGCGACGTTGCGGCGGTGATTCTACCTCTTGTCAACGATTTCGGTGTCATCGAAGACTATACCGGAGTGGCAGAAACAGTTCATGCCGCAAAGGCGCTGCTTGTCATGACTTCCTATGCCTCCGACCTCGGCGTCCTGAAATCACCCGGCGAATGGGGTGCCGATATTGCCGCCGGCGAGGCCCAGAGTCTCGGTCTGCCGATGAGTTTCGGCGGCCCCGGTCTCGGCTACCTCTGCTGCCGCAAGGCGCTGATGCGCAAACTTCCCGGCAGAATAGCAGGAGCTACATCCGATGGCGCCGGGCGCCGTGTGTTTGTGCTCACTCTTCAGGCCCGTGAGCAGCATATACGTCGCGAGAAGGCCACAAGCAATATCTGCTCCAATCAGGGTGTGATGACATTGTGCGCAGCCGTGTATCTCTCGCTTATGGGATCCGCAGGACTGCGCGAAGTAAATGAGATTTCGTGCGAAAAGGCGCATTATCTCGCCCGCTGCCTCGAGGCTACAGGGGTTATGAAACTTAAATATCCTGATCTTCCGTTCCTCAACGAATTTGTGATGAAATGGACTGCTGACCAGGATTCGTTTGATAACTTCGCATTGAGCGACGAGACTGTAAATCCCGGCTTGATCATGGGCGACGATGAAATCAAGATCTGCGTGACGGAGAAGCGTACGCTCGAAGAGATCGACGCATACGTGGAGCGTCTAAAGGGTATTCTCTTAGCCTTCGGCGCCGGAAATAAAAATGTTGAATCCTCAGTAAATCTGCCGAAATGAATACTAAATATTACGACAAGCTCATATTCGAGCTTTCGCGTAGCGGACGCCGCGGCAGTTTTCTGAACCGCGAGAAAATTCCCGCTGAAACTCCCTCTGGATTATCATCTGTTCCCGCAGCATTGCTGCGAGAAGAGGCGCCGGAACTTCCGGAGACCGACGAGCTGACGGTGGTGCGTCATTACACCAATCTTTCAGCCGCCAATTTCGGAGTCGACACCGGTTTTTACCCGCTCGGATCGTGCACCATGAAGTACAATCCGAAAATCTGCGAGGAAATCGCTGCTTTGCCCGGTTTCCGCAACATCCATCCATTGCAGGAGGATTATACCGTGCAGGGCTGCCTGAAAGCTTACCGTCTGCTTTCTAAATTGCTTTGTTCTATTTGCGGAATGGCTGAGTTTACCCTTAATCCATACTCCGGCGCGCACGGCGAGCTGACCGGACTCATGGTAATCCGCGCATATCACGACAGCCGCGATGACCGGCGCCGTACAAAGGTCATAATTCCCGATTCGGCCCATGGAACCAATCCTGCGAGTGCAGCCGTTGCGAGCTACGAGGTAGTGGAAGTTAAGAGTCTCCCCGACGGAACAATCGACCCCGACGCCCTCGCCGCACTGCTCGATGACACAGTGGCGGCGGTGATGATGACCAACCCCAACACGCTCGGACTTTTCGAGTACAACATACCGAAAATCGCGGAAATGGTTCACGCCGCAGGTGCGTTATTATACTACGACGGCGCAAATCTGAACCCGCTTCTCGGGGTCGCACGCCCAGGCGATATGGGCTTCGACGTGATGCACGTCAATCTTCACAAAACTTTTGCTTCTCCCCATGGCGGCGGAGGCCCCGGATCCGGGCCTGTAGGAGTCCGCAAGGGACTTGAGGAGTTTTTGCCGAATCCCAGAGTGGTGAACGCCGACCCGGATTCCGGTGTGGAGTACGAGACCGTCAACGAGATGGATTCACTCGGCCGAATCTCTTACTGGCTCGGTAATTTCGCTGTAGAACTCCGTGCGCTGGCGTATATCCTCATGCTCGGGCGCGAAGGAATCATGGAGGCCGGACGCCTTGCCACGCTCAATGCCAACTATGTAAAAGAGTCGCTCCGGAAATATTACCGTTTGCCCATCGACCGGGTGTGCAAGCACGAATTTGTGTTCGACGGCCTCGCCGATAAGTCGACAGGCGTCACCACTCTCGATGTGGCGAAGCGTCTGCTTGATTACGGTTACCACGCCCCGACAATCTATTTCCCGCTGCTGTTCCATGAGTCGCTGATGATAGAACCCACCGAGACGGAGAGCCGCGAGACCCTCGACGAGTTTATTGCCGCCATGAGCGAAATAGCACGCGAGGCAGCCGGGAATCCGGATATGGTGAAATCAGCTCCGCATTCTACCCCAATCGGACGTCCCGACGAAACCTCTGCGGCACTCAATACAATTGTAACATATCGGATGCTGAAAAATGCAAACGGCTGATCTGATAGTAATAGGCGCCGGCCCGGGCGGCTACAATGCCGCCGCGGCTGCCGCACGCCGCGGGCAGAAGGTCGTGCTCATAGAGCGCGACAATCCCGGCGGTACTTGCCTGAACCGCGGCTGCATTCCGACCAAATGCTTCTGCAGGTCGGCGCAGATTGCTCTCGACATGGGAGAGTCTGCCGCAATGGGTGTGGAGGGATGCGGCAATCCCAGAATAGACCTCCAGAAAGTAATAGCACGCAAAGATGAGATTGTGGCCCAGCTGTGCGAAGGTGTGGGTATGCTCCTGAAAGATGTGACACTCGTACGCGGTTGCGCCCGGTTTGTGGCTGAAAATGCTGTGGAGGCCGAAGGCGAGGTCTACTCCGCTCCGCGAATAATTGTCGCCACCGGTTCGCGCCCGGCGATTCTTCCTGTAGAAGGAGCGAAGAATGCACTTACGAGCGACGGCCTGCTGTCGTTTGCGGGAGAAGTTCCCGAGAGCCTCGTAATAATCGGAGGTGGCGTTATCGGCATAGAGTTCGCCTCGGTTTTTTCTGCTTTCGGTTCCAGGGTTACCGTGCTTGAATACTGCCGGGAGATTTTGCCTCCCTTCGACCCGGAAATCGCCAAACGTCTGCGCATGTCGCTCCGCAAGCGCGGTATCGACATCCAGACTTCCGCCGAGGTCACCGCTGTATCTGCCGACGGCGAAGTTTCATACCGTGTGAAGGGGAAGGACTCGCAGGTGAAAGCCGATCTCGTGTTAATGGCAACAGGACGGGTGCCGGTGATACCTGAGGGACTTGACCGGTTCGTGCGGCTCGGGAAACGTGGTGAAATTCTGGTTGACCGGGCAACCATGAAAGCCGAGGGTTCCGAATGTATCTATGCCATCGGAGACGTCAACGGCTTATGTATGCTCGCACACGCAGCCGAAGCTCAGGCTGAAGTTGCCGTAGGAAACCGGAAAGAGAATCCTCAGGTTATTCCGTCGGCAGTCTTTTCCGTTCCGGAGTGCGCGATGGTCGGGCTTACCGAACCGCAGTGTCTTGAACGCGGACTGGAAGTATGCATCGGAAAATCGTTTATGCGGACAAACGGGAAGGCACTCTCAATGGGCGAACCCGACGGACTCGTGAAGATTATAGCTGATAAATCCACCGGCCGCATTCTCGGGTGCCATATTGTGGGAGCGCATGCGGCAGACATAATTCAGGAAGCCGCCACCGCCATGAGTGCCGGACTAACAATAAGTGCCATCGCGGAAGCTGTCCATGCTCATCCCACGCTCTCCGAGACAGTCCGCGATGCCGCAAAAAATGCAATATGATGGAAGATATAATCGAAACACATCCATGGGCGCCTTTCATCCCTGAGGACGCCCGGATTCTTATAATGGGCACTTTCCCGCCCGGAAGCCACCGCTGGAGCATGGATTTCTATTACCCGAACCGCACCAACGACTTCTGGCACATGATGGGGCTGATATTCTACGGCAACCGTGATGCGTTTTACGACCGCTCTGCGAAACTGTTCCGTCTCGATGAGATAAAGCGACTCCTGACGGACAAGGGAATCGCCATGAGCGATACGGCGCGGAAGGTTCGCCGCCTGAAAGGCAATGCCTCCGACAAGTTTCTGCAGATTCTCGAGCCTGTTGATCTCGAAGGATTGCTAAGTCAGATGCCGCTCTGCCATACTGTAGCCACAACCGGTGAAAAGGCTGCGGGAGTGATTGCGGATCTTACCTCGACCCAGATTCCTGCGAAAGGAGCTATGATTACAGCCCCTTCAGGACTCGAGATATGGCGTATGCCCTCTACCTCACGCGCCTATCCGCTCCCGCTGGAGCAGAAAGCCGCATACTATGCCGAAATGTTCCGCCATACCGGCATTTTAGCCTGACATCAGGCAACAGAAATATATAACGGAGCCCGGGTTCCTGCGAGGAAATCCGGACTCCTTTGGCGTTGTATGCGTATGCGTATCAGTCGAAAATGTGGCGGAGTTTGCTGAAAATACGGTCTTTTACAGACTTCGAGGGGGTCATGTTAGGCTTACCCTGAAGCGATTCTACAGCCTTTTTCTCCTCGTCGGTGAGTGACTCGGGGATGTAGACCATGACATTGATGAGTTCGTCGCCAGTGCCGTAGCCCTCGGTTGAGGGCAGACCTTTGCCACGGAGGCGGAGCACCTTGCCGGGCTGTGTTCCGGCCGGAATCTTCAGCCGGGCGCGTCCGGTGATGGTGGGCACTTCAACAGAGCCGCCGAGAGCCGCCGTGGGGATGTCGAGCATCAGATTGTAGATTACGTCGTTGCCGTCGCGGAGCAGTTCAGGGTGGGGTACTTCTTCGATGACCACGAGGAGGTCGCCGTTTACGCCTCCGTGGATGGCGGCGTTGCCTTTGCCCTTTACGGTGAGGGTCATGCCGTCCTGCACGCCGGCGGGGATAGTGAACGAAACGAGCTCGTCTTTCTTCTCCACACCCTGACCGCCGCAGTAGGAGCACTTCTCGGTGATAATCTTGCCTTCGCCCTCGCACTCAGGACACTGAACCTGACTCTGGCTCATACCGAAAATGGTCTGCTGGCTACGGAGCACGGTGCCGGAGCCGTTGCAGGTGGGACAGGTCTTGAACGCGGTGCCGTCTTTCGCGCCTGTGCCGTTGCAGTGCTGACATTTCACGAAAGTAGGTATTTTCAGCGTCTTGGTCACGCCGTTGGCGATATCCTCGAGCGTTACCTTCACCTTTATGCGGAGATCGGTTCCACGGCGCTGGCGACGGCGGGGGCGCGATCTTCCGGCACCTGCCGAGCTGAAGCCGCCCATTCCGCCGAACGCACCTCCGAAAATATCGCCGAAATTGGCGAAAATGTCTTCCATCGACATTCCGCCTGACGAGTAGAAACCGCCTTCGCCGCCGGGGAATCCCTGCGGACCCATGTTGTGGCCGTACTGGTCGTATTTTGCGCGTTTTTCGGGATTGGAGAGCACGTCGTAGGCTTCCGCTGCCTCCTTGAATTTCTCCTCGGCTTCCTTGTTGTCGGGATTCTTGTCGGGGTGATATTTGATGGCGAGTTTGCGGTAAGCGCTTTTTATCGTCTTTTCGTCGGCATTTTTGTCGACGCCAAGTACTTCGTAGTAATCTCTTTTGGTTGCCATAAGTTATGTATTACTGTCCTACGGCAACTTTAGCGTGGCGGAGGACTTTGTCGTTGATAGTATAGCCTTTGGTCGGAGTGTCGATTACTTTTCCTTTCCGGGCATCGTCGGTAACCGGAACCATGGCGATGGCCTCGTGCATGTCGGGGTCGAAGTCGGCTCCGTTGCTCTCAATGGGTTTCACGCCGTTCTGCTCGAGAAACTTCACGAGTTTGTTGTAAATCAGTTCCATGCCCTGACGGATGGCCTCGGGATCATCGGAAGTGCGGTTAGCTTCGATACCGCGCTCGAAATCGTCGACAATGGGGAGGAGTCCCTTGATGGTCGATTCGGCGGCGTTGCGTATTATCTCGCTCTTCTCCTTGAGGGTGCGTTTGCGGAAATTGTCAAATTCCGCCATGAGGAAAAGATAATCTTTCTTCTCTTTCTCCACTTGAGCCTGAGCGTCGGCGAGCTGCTGGTTGAGAGCGTCGATCTGCGAGAGTTCCTGATTGATTTCCTCGTTTGCCTCTTCCTCCTGCTTTGCGTTTTCGCCGGCGGCTTCCTGAAAGTCGTCAAGCGATACGACCTCGTCGTCGTTTATAGGTGAATGCTTTCTGTCGTTTTTTTTATCGCTCATAATATTTCGTATTTTTCTTCTTAAAATCTCTTAACGCTACAACAAAAATGTTGCCAAACTCCGGACAGAGCGGCATAAATTTACAATAGTAACAAAAAAAGAGGCTATAAAGTTTCTGAGATGTCGGCTTTGCCCACATATATATATGTATCCGGAATCTCCTCGGCTATGCGGTCTGCCATAATGTCACCACGGAAAAGGCCGTAGACCGCCGATCCGGAACCGCTCATCGAAGCATAGACTGCGCCCATGCCGTAGAGTTTCTCCTTGATGGCGGCAACCTCGGGCAGGAGCGGAAACACAGATGCCTCGAAGTCGTTTTTCAGATGACCGCGCCATTCCCCGACCGGAGAGGCAACGATTTCAGGGAGTGCTTCGGCGGGAACCGAGGGGCAGACACGCGAATATGCCTCGGCGGTGGTCACGCCTGCCGATGGTTTTACTATTGCGAGGGTGAGACCGTGAAGTGAAACGTCGATCGGGCGCAGGTCGGTGCCGGTGCCTGTTGCGAGCATGGGGCGGTTATAGATGAAAAACGGGCAGTCGGCACCGATTTCAGCCGCTACGGAGGCGAGTTCGTCGGGAGAATAGCCTAACGAAAAGAGCGAGTTGAGGCCTGAGAGCGTGAAAGCAGCATCGGCTGAGCCTCCGCCAAGTCCGGCGCCGTCGGGTATGATTTTGCGCAGATAGATGTCGACCGGAGGAATGTCGACATATTTCTGCAGCGTGCGGTAGGCTTTCATCACGAGGTTTTTTTCCGGCGGACAGTCCACCTTCCGGCCGCTGACCGTAAGAGTGGTCTCAGTGCCCTTTGCCGGCACAATCTCGAGGACATCGCGCCAGCCTGCAGGCACCATCGCCGTGACTATCTCATGGTAACCGTCGGGACGACGGAAGAGGATGTCGAGTCCGAGGTTGATTTTTGCGTTTGGAAACAGTATCATTCTGAAATCGGGTCGCTGGAGTTGTCAGACAGATAAGCCGCAACAGCCTCGGCGCAGCGTTCGCCGTCGATTGCCGCCGATACTATGCCTCCGGCATAGCCTGCACCCTCGCCGCTCGGGAAGAGTCCGGCGAGTTCAACGTGCTGAAGCGTGTCGTCGCGGCGCGGAATTCTGACCGGCGACGAAGTGCGTGTCTCGGCGCCGATGAGAGTTGCCTCGTTGGTAAGAAAACCGCGGTTCTTGCGGTCGAAATCGCGGAATCCGGCCTGAAGGCGGCGCGCTATGGGTTCGGGAAGAAGACGGTCTATCCGGGCGGGATGGATTCCGGGGGCGTAAGAGGTGGATGGGAGCGACGCGGAAGGACGCGAATCCACGAAATCCTTCATACGCTGCGCGGGAGCATTTTGCGTCTTTCCGGCCTCTTCCCAGAACCGCCGTTCAATCTGCTCCTGATAGCGCATCATTTTCAGATCGTTGTCGCCGTCGGGTGAGTCAGGCACGTCTTCGGGCAGAATTTCAACCACCATACCGGAATTAGCCCACTTCGTACCGCGGTTTGAGGGCGACATGCCGTTGACCACAAGTTGTCCGTCGGCGCTTGCGGCGGGAATTATAAAGCCGCCCGGACACATGCAGAACGAATACACCGCCCGGTCATCTACGCGGGTAAGCATCGTGTATTCCGCCGCCGGCAGGTATTTTCCCCTTCCTGCGGGGGAATGGTAGCGCAGGCGGTCGATGAGTTGCTGCGGATGCTCAAGCCGGACGCCGACAGCGAGCCCCTTTGGCTCGAGACGGAGTCCGCTGTGGTGGAGAATTTGATATACGTCGCGGGCGGAATGACCGGTAGCAAGTATCACCGGGCCTTCTATACGGTCGCCCGTGGAGGTGGTTACTCCCTCAACCCGGTTTTTTTCAGAATTGATTATAAGACCGTCGGCGCGTGTGCCGAATCTCACTTCGCCACCTGCAGCCTCGATAGTCTTTCGGATTTTCTTTATCACCTCCGGGAGGCGGTCAGTGCCGATGTGGGGATGGGCGTCGATGAGTATTTCCTCGCTCGCGCCGTGCTGGTGGAAAACAGCCAGAATCTTGTCGACGGAGCCGCGCTTTTTGCTTCGGGTGTAGAGTTTGCCGTCGGAGAAAGCGCCGGCGCCCCCCTCTCCGAAACAGTAGTTAGAGTCGGGATTGACTATATTTTCGCGTGAAATGAGTGCCATATCCTTGCGTCGGGAGTCAACATCCTTCCCGCGCTCAATGATGAGCGGACGAAATCCTAATTCGATAAGCCGGAGAGCGGCGAAAAGACCTGCCGGGCCGGCTCCAACCACTACTACCTGCGGTTTACCGGCAACCGAAGGATAATCTATCCGTGGTGCAAGTGAAGTGTCGGCCGGCATCTCGTCAATCCAGACTCTGACGCCCAGATTGACCATTACTCGCTTCTGGCGCGCGTCGATCGACCGGCGTGTTATCTTTATGAGCTTTATCCTGTTGGCGTCGATGCCGAGATTTGTGGAAACAAGCGGAATCAGCCGCATGGTTTCTGCCGCAGTCTGCGGATCGACTCGGAGCTGAATATTTGTTATCATGCCTGAATAATTCTATATATCAGGTAAATAATGATTAAGCCGATGGCAAAGAATACGGCCGAACTGCGGAGAAACAGTTTCCACGTGCCGCTTCTGCGCTCCGACATCCAGGTGTAGACGCCTCCGCATACAAGCCCGTAGACTACCGCTGCAAGAATCCATAGACTGATGTTCGTCATAACCACCGGGCAGATAATTATTTCAGTTTGCCTTTTACACCGCCTTTCACACCGCCGCCCATTGCGAAGATGTTGTGGTCGTAGCTTACGGTTTTCATGCCTCGCTCGCGGTTGCGCTTGAGAGCGAGCTGGGCGAGACGGTCCATGAGTTTTTCAAACGGCAGTCCGGTGGCTTCCCAGAGGTAGAAGGAGAGGGAGCCGGGGATGGTGTTGATTTCGTTGACGAAAATGTCGTTGGTGTCGGCGTCGACAATCACGTCTACGCGGCTGACTCCGTGGCAGCTCAGCACGCGGAAGGTCTCGCCGGCGAGGAAGCGGATACGGTCGCTCATTTCCTGCGGAAGATCGGCGGGAATGCGCTTCTGCGACGCCTGCATGCCTTTGGCTCCTTTTGTGCCGCCCATGTATTTATCCTCATACGAAAGGATTTCGCCGCTCTTTATGGGTTCTTCGCATACGGAGGTCTCGTATTCGTCGCAGTCGCCGAGTACGGAGCAGTTTATCTCCTTGAGATTCATTACCATGTGCTCCACGATGAGGCGCGAGGAATATTTCTCGGCGTCGTCGATGCGCTCGATGAGCTGATTGCGGTCAACAGCACGGCCAATTCCTACACTCGAACCGAGATTGGCGGGTTTCACGATTACGGGATAGCCGATTTTCGATTCGATTTTCTCAATGATTTCATCCCGCTTGGCGAACCACTCCTTGTCGGTGAACCAGACGTAGTCGACCACCGGTATGTCGCATGCCTGCAGAATCATCTTCATTGTGATTTTGTCCATGCCGTTGGCGCTGGCGAGCACGTTGCAGCCTGCGAAGGGGATGCCGATCGACTCGATGACGCCCTCAAACACGCCGTCCTCACCGTTGGAGCCGTGGAGCACGGGAAACACGATGTCGAGTGTGGTGATGACAGCCTTGTCGAAAAGCCCCTTGTTCTTCCGGTAGAGGTTATAGTCGCCGTACTCGGGCACCATATAGACCTCGGTGCACTGCTTGAGCAGGGCGGGGATGTCGCGGTAGCCGGCTACATCGAAAAGAGCGTCGCCGGTATACCAGCGGCCCTGTTTGGTGATGTATATGGGAGTTACGTCGTAGCGGTCGCGGTTGATGGCGCTCATAGCCTGAGAGGCGGAGATAACGGAAATTTCATGTTCGGTGGAACGTCCGCCGAAGAATACGCCGATATTTGTTTTCATCTTTATGTCAGAGTTATTTGAAAGTGTCGGGAAGATCGTTTTCGTAAAGAATTGTGTCGCCGGAGCGAAGTATTGTTGCAAGCAGCCGCTGGGCGTCGGAGAAAGTGTCGACAGTGTGAACCTCAACGCTTCCCGCTCCCTTGCGGATGCCTTCGGTTATAGCCTCGCGGTTGTAGGTGTTGACGATTATGGCAATGTCGGCAGAGCGGGATATTTTCTTGCCGAACTGCCCGTTGAGTTCCTCCTGGCGTTCGCCGAGTTCAACCATCCCCGGGGTAACGACGATACGGCGCCCTCCTTTTATAGACGCGAGCACGTCGAGAGCCATGGCCGAACCGGTGGGATTTGAGTTGAAGGCGTCGTCGATGATGGTTACGCCGCCAGGTGTGCGCTTCATGTTGAGCCGGTGCTCGACCTGCTCGATTTTCTCCACCGCATAACGTATCTTTTCCGCAGGCACGCCCAGCTTTATTGCGACGATAATGGCGGCAAGTAGGTTTGAGACGTTGCATTCACCTACGAGCCGGGTGTGGAAGTCATGGTTCTCACCGCCGGGACAGCGGAGCGTGAACGAGGTGCCGGTAGGGGAGTAGGTGATGTCGGTTGCGGTGTAGTCGGCTCCGTCGGGGTTGCTGACGCCGTAGCGCAGACACTCCACATTGTCGACCTTGCGGTTGGCGGAATAAGGAAAGTCGTTGTTGACCACGGCGAGTCCGTCGGAGGGGAGGGCGTCGACCAGTTCGAACTTTGTGCGCTGCACGTTTTCAATTGTCCTGAACGACTCGAGATGCTGCTCGCCAACTGCGGTTACGATACCGGCGGAGGGGTGGACGAGGTCGCATATCTCCTTTATGTCGCCCGGCTGCTTCGCACCCATCTCTACGATAAACACTTCGTTATAGGGCTTGAGATACTCGCGGATGGTGCGGATTACACCCATTGTGGTGTTGTAGCTTCCGGGAGTCATCATCACGTCGAATTTCTCGGCGAGTATGCGGTTGAGATAATGTTTGGTGCTCGTTTTGCCATAGCTTCCGGTCACGCCGATAATTTTCAGATCGGGCATCGAGGCGAGAATCTCGCTCGCCTCCCGGTAGTAGCGCGCGTTGATGTGCTTCTCGACAGGTTTGAGCAGCCAGTTGGCTGCGAGGGTGAACACGTGGGAGAGGCAGTAAACGGCGAGTGCCACGGCCGCCATGACCTCAAGACTCTCTTCCGAGCCGCGGAGAATGAAATATGGTGCAATGATTGCAATCAGACCTAAAAACGACATCACTCCGTAAATGCGGCGTGCGCGCGGAGTCCAGACCAAAGGCTTTTTGTATTTTCGCGTGGACAGCCATATTATATTGGTTACGCTTGTGGCGAGAATCAGCACAGCGCCAACAACCGGCACGGAGAGTGTTGAAAATGAAGCGAGCACAACCGCCATCGAAACGAGGCGCATCACCGTGGTTGTGTCAGCCGAAGTGTCGAGCCAACGGCGGTAGCGGTCGTTGCGGTACGAATTCTGTTGCAGCATCATCAGATCGCGGCGGAATTCGAATGCCGCACATAGTGTAGCGGCGATTGCACTGATAAGAAATAGCCAGAACATACAGGTATTATGAATTCAGAAATGATTGGAGTACGGCTTGAAATTGGCGGGGATTGTCGAGAAAACTGTAGTGACCGCAGCCGGGGAACGATACGAGTCCGGCGCCGGATATGAGCTTTTCCATCTTTTTGGCGTCGGCCAGCGGGGTGGCCGTGTCGTTTTCGCCCCAGATGAGAAGTGTCGGAGCTTTTATAGAGGGCATGGCGTGGCAAAGGTCTTCATTCACGACCTTGGAGAGTACCTGACGCATCATGGGGGAGGCGGCGGCGTAGTCGGCCGAACCGTTTTTGCCGCGCATGCGGTCGATTATCGCGGATGATTTCTCTTTTCCCATGAGTGTGCGGAGAATGAGCTTGAAGGCTTTGAAAGTATACACCTTGCGGTAATACGAGAAAGACCGTTTAGGCTTTACTCCGGCGGCGTCGACGAGTATGAGTTTGTTTACTGCATTGCGAGAGGCATAAAGTATGCCCACACGTCCTCCGAACGAGTGTCCGAGCATAACCGGGTTGCTGACTCCGAGTTCTTTGAGCAATTTCTCCGTGGCAGCGGTATAATCCTCTATACCCCAAACCGTTGTCGGTTCTCCCGATTCGCCGAAGCCGGGAAAATCGAGGTTGATTACACGGTAGCCTTCGCCAAGAGCCGTACGCTCGATCGAGGCGAGGGTGGAATGGTTGCACCCCCAGCCGTGCATCAGCACGATTATGCGGGCGCCCTCTCCATTGTCGGTATAATGGAATTTTACTCCGTTTATTTGCAGGTTATTATCCATTCGTCGGGTTATTTTGACTTGCAAAGGTACGCATAAATCGCGATTTCACCGACATAATACGGGAATCTTTTTCAGCGCTTAAACAACCTCTTATTTTATCGGAGGATTCTCTTCGGAGATAATGAGCAGATGGTCGCCGGGGCGAAGTGTCCGCTTGCCGTTAGGAACGATATAGCGCCCGTCGCGGCGTATCATCATAACGAGACCTCCACGGGGGAGCGTGATGTCGCGCAGTGTGCTGCCTTTTTCAAGATCCGTTTCGGTCAGCACGTATGTCTGAAGGGCGGTAGGATGATCATCGGCGAGTTCTACGCCGAAATCATCGTCATTTTCAGACTTTGTGTCGACCAGTCCGAGCCACTTTGCAGAACGGATAACCGTCGTGCCCTGAATTGTAAGTGAAAGCAGGGTTACAAAAAATACGATGTTGAAAATCTGCGATGCACCCGGAACATCGGCCACGACCGGATAGGTGGCGAATATAATTGGCACGGCTCCGCGAAGCCCTACCCACGATACGAACGCCTTGGTGCGAAGGTTGATTTTCCGGAACGGCAACAGACAGAGAAATACACTCAGCGGGCGCCCCGCAACCATCATGAATATGCCGATGAGGAACGACACTGCCGCAACCGACAGCATCTCGTGAGGGTTTACGAGCAGCCCGAGCATGAGGAACACCACAATCTGCGCCAACCACGTCAGGCCGTCCATAAATTTGGTGATACTCTTTTTATAGGGCAATTTAGAGTTGCCGAGCACTATGCCGCAGATGTAGACGGCGAGGTAGCCGTTGCCACCAATCGCCGTGGTGGCGGTGTAGCACAGAAACACGGAGCCAATGATGAGAATCGAGAGCATCGCGGTGGCTTGTCCGCTGTCTTCCGTAGCGGAACCGCCTCCGAGACGGCGGTATACTGCCGAAATCCATCTGGTGAAGAAGCCCATGCCCAGTCCGCCCGCGGCACCGGCACCGAACTGCATCACGAGCTGAAGAATGAGTGTGGACGCCGCCAGTGATCCGTCGAGAGTAATGGCTTCAATGAGGATTATAGTGAGCATATAGGCCATCGGGTCGTTTGAACCGCTTTCGAGTTCGAGCATAGGGCGCAGGTTGTGTCTGAGCCCTACCCGCTGCGACCCTAAAATGCCGAACACCGAAGCCGAATCTGTCGACGACATTGTGGCAGCGAGCAGCAGTGACGGTATGAATGCGAAATGAATGTTGGTCCACGGCATCCCCGACAGCCAGAATATGAAAATTCCTGTAAGAAAGGCAGTAAGAAGCACTCCGGCGGTCGACAGTACAAGCCCGGGTGCAATAACCGGGCGAATTGACGAGAGGGAGGTAGACATGCCGCCCGAGAAAAGAATTACGCAGAGAGCAACCATGCCTATGAACTGGGCATTTTCCATGTTGCTGAACTGAATACCGAGACCGTCGGTGCCGAAGCCCATGCCTACGAGGAGGAAAATCAGCAGGAGCGGCAAGCCGGTGCGGTAGCCGGTTTTGCCGATTAAAACGCCGGCTATAAGCAGTATGGAGCCGAACAGAAGTATACTTTCGCCTGGAGGTAGATTCATTGCAGATTCAATAGAGGTTACTTTTCTGCAACAAAGTTACTACAAAAAAGGTTGCTGTGTGTGAAAAAATCCGTATATTAGCAATCAAATTGCAATAATATGAGCTATGATTATCTTGATGACCTCTTTGGCGAAAACAGAAGAGGCAGGCACACAAAATACTCCGACGTAGAGGCAAAAGCGGCAAAGGCGCTCGCCGACATCTATGCCGGCCGTATTTCGTATGATGAGTTTTATGAAACCTTTTCAGCCGTGGCAAGGGAGTTCATTGATCTCTGCGACAGCAGATTTGACGAGGATACGCCGCTGTGGCTCAACATGTTTTCAGCCAACGTATTTCTTCGCTGGCGCGACTGGCATGTACTTAGGAAAATGCACAGCGAGCATCCCGAGAAGTTCGGAACTCCCGAACTGGAAAAACAATATGCCGAAATCGCCGAAAACGATTATGACGGCTGGCTGAGGAGTAAAATTAAGTATTGTCTTGAAAACTTGAAATAATCTCTTACTGTATGCGGAATATTATAGTTTTTTTATTGTTGATGCTGAGCGCGGGCGCACCCGTGCAGACTTTCGCCGACGACGCCGCCCGCTACATCCGTGAGGCCGAATATTATCAGAAAAAGGCCGACAGCTACCGGCGCGAAGCGGCCTATTATCTGAAAAAGGCGGAGAGTTATCAGCGCGAAGCAGCCTACTACACGAAAAAAGGCAACATTGACCGGGCTAAAGACTATCAGCGTAACGCCGCGCGGGCCATGGACGACTATGAGACCCAGCTCCGCTATGCCGCAAACGCAGAGGAAAAAGCCGCCGACTATCTGAAACGGGCCGAAAAAGCCACCCGCAAGTGACGCGATCCGCCCTTTAGTTGCAGATTGAAGACTTCAACAAAAACTTAGTCACTATTACTTGTGTTTTTAATGAATAATTATTGCGGTTATGGTTATATTGGCTATAGTAATTTGTACAATCGGTATGCTTTTAATCCCTCTTGGACGATTGTATGCAATCAAGCAAGCACGAAATCCCAAGAGCAAGTTTGCTAACGAAGAATATGCCCAAAAGTTCAGGATTATTATTCTTCTCGTAAGTTTAGCGATTTGCGGAACTGCTCTCTTGATTTTATATTCTTAGAAAAAGTTTAGAGGCCGCTTAGAGCAACTGTTAAGCCATAATATCAGCCAGCACCCTATCACTACTCCCGGCTGATATTTAAACTCTTCAACCGGTTGTTGCTGATACCCCGTCATGAACCGAAGAACACCCGGGTTTTCTCAACATTGCCACCTCTTTCCGCGTTTATTCTAAAAAAATCGTAACTTTGCATTTCAAATGAACTACGGAAAAATGAAAGGGGTCGACGAGGACCGGTTAGTGCTCCTGACCCATGATGAGCTGCAGACGCGCCTCGGCAAGGTGCGCTCTGCAATGGAGGGTGCCGGCGTCAGCGCCGTTTTGGTCACCGACAATGCCAATATGTATTATCTCACCGGAAGGGTATTCGACGGGATGGTCTACGTATCGCAGCGCGGTGAGCCGATTTTCTTTGTGCGTCGTCCCGTCGAACTCAAGGGCGACGGTGTGGTATACATCCGTAAACCCGAAGAGATGGCCGAGACGATAGGACTCAACGTGCCTGAAACCGTAGGGATGGAACTCGACGTAACGAACTATTCGCGTATAATACGTCTGAAAAGCATTTTTCCCCAGTCGGAACTCAAAAATGCATCACCTCTCATGCGGACTGTCCGCTCGGTGAAAACTCCTGCGGAAATCGAAATGCTACGCGCCTCGGGGGTGAAACAGGTTCATGTCTACAGCCGTATTCCCCACCTATGGCGTCCGGGCATGACCGATATCGAACTGCAGGTTGAAATAGAGCGAGTGAGCCGTCTGGAAGGGTGCCTCGGGCAGTTCCGCATCAGCGGCGACTCAATGGAACTTTATATGGGCAACGTACTCGTGGGAGAGAATGCGGATGCTCCATCGCCTTACGATTTCGCCATGGGAGGTGCGGGCCTTGACCCCTCTCTTCCGGTAGGTGCCGATGGCGAGGAAATAAAGCCCGGTGAAACGGTGATGATCGACATGAACGGCAACTATACCGGTTATATGACCGACATGACGAGAGTCTACGCTCTCGAAAGCGTTAATCCGCTCGCCCGCAAGGCTCAGGAGTGCTCCATAAGAATCCACCGCGAGCTTGCGGCCATGATGCGTCCGGGAGCTGAAGCCAAAGCTCTTTATGAAAGGGCGGTTGAGATAGTCAGGGAGGAGAATCTTCACGAATACTTCATGGGGCATCGCCAGCATGCCGGTTTCATAGGCCACGGCGTAGGAATAGAAATCAACGAATTGCCTGTCATAGCGCCGCGCAGCCGCGACATAATAGCCGAGGGCAACGTGATAGCACTCGAACCGAAATTCGTAATCCCTCATGTGGGCGCAGCCGGAATCGAAAATACATACGTGGTTCATTCCGACCGGGTTGAGTGTATCACACAGGCACCGGAAGAGATTCTCGGACTCGACTTTTGACCGTTATTTTCGTCTCATTATCGCATTATGCATCCTATCGCAAAAAAAATAGATACTGAAATATTCCATAAGGTTGGCGAGGCGGCTGATGAACTCGGTCTGCCTTGCTATACTGTAGGCGGTTACGTGAGAGATCTGTTTCTCAACCGCCACTCCAAAGATATTGATTTCGTGACAGTCGGGAGCGGAATAGATCTCGCCGGAGCAGTTGCGCGCCGGTTGGGTAAAGGTACGTCGCTCCACGTGTTCCGTAATTTCGGAACGGCGCAGGTGAAACGCCGCGACCTCGAACTTGAATTCGTAGGCGCGCGCCGTGAATCATATCGGGCTGACTCGCGAAAGCCTATTGTGGAGAACGGCACTCTTGAGGAGGATATATCGCGCCGAGACTTCACCATCAACGCTATGGCGCTGCAGGTAAACAGTGATGATTTCGGCACACTGGTGGATATGTACGACGGACAGGGAGACCTGGAGCGCCGTATAATCCGTACACCTCTCGACCCGGGGGTGACTTTCAGCGACGATCCGCTTCGGATGATGCGCGCAATCCGTTTCGCCACTCAGCTCGAGTTCGACATATTTCCCGAAACCTTCGAGGCTATTTCAGCCAACGCCGAGCGTATACGCATAATTTCTCGCGAGCGGATTGCCGACGAGCTTATGAAAATAATGGCATCGCGCCGACCGTCGAGAGGGTGGAGGTTGCTTTCGGAATCCGGACTCCTTAAAATTATATTTCCGGAACTCGAGGCTCTTAACGGCGTAGAAGTGGTTCACGGTCGCGGTCATAAGGATAATTTCGCCCATACGCTCGAAGTGCTCGACAAAGTGGCGGAAAAATCCGACAACGTGTGGCTCCGCTGGGCTGCGCTCATGCACGACATTGCAAAACCCGTCACCAAACGCTGGGACGACCGTGTGGGGTGGACTTTCCACAATCATAATTTTATAGGCGGGAAGCTCGTGCCGCGCATTTTCCGCGAGATGAAGCTGCCGCTGAACGAAAAGATGAAATACGTGGCGAAGCTCGTGGAACTTCACATGCGTCCGATAGCTCTCGTGGAGGAGGAAGTGACTGATTCCGCCGTGCGGAGGCTCATAAACGATGCCGGGGAGGATCTCGAGGATCTCATGATGCTCTGCGAGGCTGACATTACCTCGAAAAACCAAGAGAAGGTGAGAAGGTTTCTCGACAATTTCGCCCTCGTGCGCCAGAAAATTGTCGACCTTAACCAGCGCGACGAAATAAGGTGTTTCCAGCCACCGGTCGACGGTCTGGAAATCATGCGGACATTCGGCATAGGGGGTTCCCCGGTTGTAGGTGAGATCAAACAGGCTATAAAAGACGCCATTCTCGACGGTATCATTGGAAACGACCACGCCGAAGCCCGTGAGATGATGCTCCGCCTCGGCGCAGAAAAAGGACTTACGCCCGTTGAAGGCAACTGACAATAAATTAGTATGTATTATATATCCAAACGCATTGAAATATCCGGCTCTCACCGGCTGAATCTGCCATACGAGAGCAAATGCACGTCGCTCCATGGCCACAATTGGATTATAACCGTCCACTGCAAGTCGGAACGTCTGAATCCGGAGGGGATGGTGGAGGATTTTACCGTGATAAAACGCCATATAACCGGTCTGCTCGACCATGCTAATTTCAACGACGTGCTCCCGTTCAACCCCACGGCGGAAAACATTGCGCGGTGGGTGTGCGAGCAGATCCCTACGTGCTGGCGCGTCGACGTGCAGGAGAGCGAAGGAAACATAGCAAGTTATGAGCGCGACCTCTGACAGAAAATACCGGGTCAACGAGATTTTTTATTCACTGCAGGGCGAAGGTGCCTTTGCGGGCACACCTGCCGTGTTTCTGCGGCTGAGCGGATGCAATCTCAAGTGCGGTTTCTGCGACACGGATCACTCCGTCGGCCGCTCCATGACACTTGACGAAATCCTTGCGGAAGTGAACTGTTTCCCTTCACGCCATATTATAATAACGGGTGGCGAGCCTTCGCTCCAGCTCGACACCGCGATGGTCGATGCCCTCCACGCCGTCGGTTTCACCGTTCATGTGGAAACGAACGGCACCCGTCCGTTACCCCCCGGCATCGACTGGATAACCTGCTCGCCTAAAGATGCCGCAGTGTCAGTTCCGGAAGAGGCTCGGGTTGTGCTCGACCGCATAGACGAACTGAAAATTGTATATACCGGGCAAGACGTGGAGGCGCAGGCTGATCGTCTGCCGGAAGCGGCACGTTACTATCTGCAGCCTTGTTCCGGACAGAATATAGAAGAGGTGACAGACTACGTGCTCGGTCATCCGCGGTGGAGTCTTTCGCTTCAGATTCATAAAATAATCAACATACCGTAATGAAAATAACCAAACTTCATCTTTTTCTGCTTCTGGCGGCCATAATAACCGCCTGTACTCCGAAAGAGGCAGATTCGGATCATCTGGTGATTCTGCACACCAACGACACCCATTCGCAGATTGACCCCGACCGCCATGACAAGGGAGGAATCGTGCGCCGCAGGGCGCTGATTGACAGCATCCGCAGTGTGCGTGACAACGTGGTGCTCGTCGATGCCGGCGACGCCGTACAGGGTTCACTCTACTATACTCTGTTTTCCGGCGAGGTGGAGCGTAAAATGATGAACGACCTCGGTTACGACATACAGATTCTCGGAAATCACGAGTTCGATAAAGGGCTCGACGTGCTTGCCCGAGAGTGGAAGCAGCTCAATGCCACCCGCCTATCCACCAACTACGATATGACCGGAACCCCGCTCGAAGGACTTTTCGTGCCATCGGTAATGAAGGAATTCAATGGCAAGAAGGTAGGCTTCATTGGCATAAACCTCAATCCCGAGGGAATCGTCAGCGCCGACAACTACAAGGGCGTAAAGTACATCGACGCCGTGAAAGCCGCCAATGCAGAGGCCGCCAGGCTGAAGACAGAAGGTGCCGACATGGTGATTGCGATAACCCATATAGGCTATGAAAACGACAAGGACTACGACGACCTGAAGCTCGCTGCCGCTTCGAAGGACATCGACGTGATCATTGGCGGCCATTCCCACACCGTGGTCGATCCCAACGACCGCTCCACTCCGACCTGGCGGGTGCCGAACGCAGCAGGCGACACTATCAGCGTGCTCCAGACCGGCTCGTCGGGTACCTATCTCGGCGAAATCGACATTGATCTCGACACCAGGGAGGTGAAGGCACAACTCATACCTGTCGATAGCCGCCTCGACGACCGTTTTGACCCCAACGCTGAGGCTATCATCAAGCCTTACCGCGAAAAGGTAGAGAAGATGCGAAACGAGGTTATCGGGGAATCTCCGTACGAATTCGGACGGAAGAGTCCCGAGATGCTCAATCTGCTGAGCGACTTCGTGATGATGCGCGGAGAGGAAATCTGCGGTAAGCCGGTAGACCTGTCGATAATGAACAAGGGCGGAATCCGCACCGACCTCGCAAAGGGTAAGATAACGAAAGGCGAAATCATCGACATAGCGCCTTTTGACAATTCAGTGGTGGTGCTGGAGATAAAGGGCAAAGATCTTCTGGACAACTTCAAGGTTATGGCGTCGCAGGACGGCAACGGTGTGTCGAAAAACGTGCGTGTGCTCTACGATCCGAACACACGCGAGATTAACAGTGCGGAAATCAACGGCACGCCTGTTGACCCCGACAAGACCTACCGCCTCGCCACTATCGACTATCTTGCTGCCGGCAACGACTACATGTCCCCGCTTACCCGGGGCGTTGAGTTAGCTAAGAGTAAAGAGGTGCTTTACACTACACTCATTGACTATATCTCGCAGGGCAAGCTGAACGCCCTGCTCGACAATCCCGATAAAACCAACCGAATGACATTTATGTAATTATGGTAAAACATATCGTTATGTTCAAACTTGGCGGCGACGAAACGGAGCGCCGCCGCGTGGCCGAGGAATTCAAAGCCGCATTATTGAGACTTCCGGAACAGATAAGCGTCCTCCGCTCCATGGAAGTAGGTATAAACGAAAATCCTGCCGAGGAATGGACTGTTGTGCTTACCGCTGTGGTTCCAACGATGGCTGACGTGGAGGTCTACGCCCGTCATCCCGCCCACGTTGCGGCAGCCGGACTGCTCGCCGGGCATAAGGAAGCCCGGGCATGTGTCGATTACGAGTTCTGATACCTCCGAGAATCCGTATCATACAGCAGGCGCGATACCTTTGAGCCGGTATCGCGCCTGCTGTAATGATATGGTATGGGGGTGATATTACGAAGCTATAGCTTTCTCTCTGAATTCTTTCGGCGTGCAGCCAGCGAGACGTTTGAAGAACCTTACAAAGTGCTGCGGATACTGAAATCCGAGCGATTCCGCAATCTGCTTCACGTTGCAGTTCGGATCAAGAAGCCGCTCTTTGGCTGCTGCGAGCATTTTTAGCTGGATGTATTCCTGAGCGGTCTTTCCTGTGATCTGTTTGACCATATCGCCGAAATAATTCGCCGAAAGGCAGATCTTATCGGCAAAATATTTTACGGTAGGCACACCTTCAGTCGTAGCTTTGCCGGAGTAAATATAATCGTCGAGCAGACTTTCGAATTTCGACAGAGTGTCGTGGTTCAGTTCTTCGCGTGTCACGAACTGCCGCTCGTAAAAGCGCATGCAGTAGTTGAGTATGACCTCTATATAGGAAATGATGAGCGATTTGGTGAATTTGTCGATCGGGTGCTGGAGTTCCCGCACCACTTTCTCAAGATTGTCTTCCATTATCCGTGTCTCCTCAGCTGAAAGATGCAGTGCCTCGTTGGAGGCGTAGGAGAAGAAAGAATATTGCTTTATTTGCTGAGCCAGCGGGGTACGGTGCAGAAAATCGGGGTGAAACAGAAGTCCGACGGCGTCGGGCACGGGGCCATCCTCAATTCGGCGGACTCCCATTATCTGGCCGGGGGCGACACAAACCACTGTCTGCTCGTCGAAATCGTATTTAGTCTTTCCGTAGTTTATTATGCACCCTTTTGTCTTTTTCAGAAAAAGAGCGTAAACACCCATCATCATACGGTATGAAGGCTGTGGCAACTGATTTTTAAAATTAACCACTCCGATGAGCGGATGGCGTGTCTCGAATCCGAAAAAACGGTTGTAATCCTCGATTGAGTCTATGATTAATATGTCGTTTTCGTTAGTCATAATTCATTGTCTTGCGGTGACGCTGCAAAGTAAATTAAAATTCTGCAGTATTTAAAGTCCCCGAATCCAAAACCGAGAATTATGGTAACAATCCGGGTAAACAAGGTAATATGGACTGTCGGGCGGATTATTCATAGCGCATGAGCTCGGCCAGTGCAGTGTGATAGTCAAACTGGGCGTCGAGATAGCTTTGGCGGGCGCGCAGGAAATAATTTTCTTCCTGAATGAAGTCGAGCAATGAAATCTGACCGCCGTCGAGCGCTTTCTGAAGAAGCGCGAAATTCTCGTCGGTGACGACCGGACGGTAAGCCTCTATGGCCTCCGCTGCAGCCATGGCGCGGGCACGGGCGGATATGTATTCCGCCAGACGCGATGATACGGCCGCGTCGTTTTCAAACCCTATGCTTTCCGCCTGCAGCGTTGCTGCCTGAGTTTTGTGGCGCTGAGAGAAGAAGGGCAGGGTTATTCCGAGAGAAAAACCGTTGAAATTCTCATCTCCCTCGGTCTCATGAGCGAAGCCTACCGAGAATCCGGGCAACCGGCTTCGTCTGGCTGCCGAAGCGAGTGCTCCGGAGGCTTCTGCCGAGGCACGCGCTGCCGCAACTCCGGGGTCGCGTTCAAGTATGTAGGCGCGTAGTTCGTCTTCCTTCATGGCGAGTATGCTCAGATCAGGTTCGGGATATTCTGTAAGCGAATCGAGCATTTCTGTGGGAATGGAACCTCCGCACATGGCTTCGACGGAGGCCTTGAGCGACTCAAGTTTGCCTTTGGCGGCGGCGAGCTCGGCATCGATTGTCATATGCTCGATAACGGTTTTGTTGTATTCGAGCCGTGTTACTTCCTGCTTTTCGAGCGCCTTACGGTATATGTCGCTCAGATTTGAATATTTGTCATGTATGACTTCGAGAGCGGCGATGTTTTTCCTGCAGTTCACGTATTCAATAAGCAGCAGCCGGGCATTCATGCGGGTTTCTATTATCTTGCTGTCGTGGAGGAAGTTGAGCGAATTCTCAGTGGCGCGTACCGCGCGAGAACGAGCTTTGTATACCCCGGGCCAGTCGAACGACTGCGAGACATCGAGGCTCCATTTGTTGCCGAATTCGGGCTTTGTGCCCCATACGCGACTGAATTCCACTTCAGGGTCGGCAAGATTGTTTTCGGCACGCATCTCCTCGACAGTGGCGCGATTGGCGGCAACGGCGGCTTTCAGTTCCGGACTTGAGGCCGTGATGTAGTTCAGGATATCGGAGAAATTATCGGCATGTGCGGTGGCTGTGCACACCACGGCCGCTGCAGAAAGTGTCAGTAGTTTCTTAGTCAGTTTCATGTCTTTGGGGTTTTCTATGCTTTTCTCTGAGATAGTAAACGAGAGGTATGACGAAAATATTCAGTGCGGTGGAGGATATCAGGCCGCCGAGTATCACGATGGCCAGGGGCGACTGTATTTCGTTGCCCGGACGGTCGCCCGTTACGGCGAGCGGTATGAGCGCAAGCGCAGAGGTGAGTGCCGTCATGAGAATGGGATTCAGGCGGTCGGCTGACCCGCGGCTCACACATTCCATAAGAGCTACATTACTGTCGCGCAGTTTGTTGTAGCGCGAAATCAGCAGCATGCCATTTCGGGTAGTTATGCCGAGCAGAGAGATAAAACCAATGATGGCGGGAATGTTGAGCTCTCCTGTTGTAATGCGCAGAAGCAGCACGCCTCCAATCATGGCGAGGGGCATGTTGAGGAGAATGATGAGCGACTGCGAGAAGTCGCGGTATTCTCCGTAAAGGAGCAGGAATATTATGACAAGAGCGCCGAGTGAGGCGAGCAGCAGCGTGCGTGATGCTTTCGCCTCGCTTTCGAACTGGCCTCCGTAGCTCACATAATATCCTTCGGGGAGATCGACGTCGGCGGCAATGCGCTGCTGAATGTCGTTGACCGCTCCGCGCAGATCACGGTCCTGCACATTTGCGGAAATAACGATCCTTCGCGACACGTTTTCACGGTTTATCGTGTTGGGTCCGGTTGCCGAAACAATGTCGGCCACACTTGCCAGAGGAATTCTTCCTTTTGGAGAGTCGATGGTCATAGCGGCGATTTTTTCGGCCGAGTCGCGGCGGTCGTCGGGCAGACGTACGGTTATGTCGTAGGGAAGGCCGTCCTCATATACCTGTGATACAACCTCTCCACCGAGCGCCACATTGACCGCACGCGCAAACTGTTCCATAGTTATGCCGTAGCTGGCGAGCATGCGGCGGCGCGGGCGTATGTCGAGCTGCGGGCGTTCAACCTGCTGTTCGATGTTAATGTCAACGATACCCGGAATTTCCGAAACGGCGCTTTTTATGCGGTTTCCGTAGCGGTAGAGCGAGTTTAGGTCGTCGCCGAACAGCTTTATGGCAATCTGGGCTTCGGTTCCCGAGAGCATCGCGTCGATGCGGTGGGAAATCGGCTGTCCGATTTCAATGCTTGCTCCCGGAATTGAAGCCAGTCTGTGGCGGAGGTCGGAAACAACTTCGGAGCGCGAGCGCCCCTTGTCGAGCACATAAGGAGCCTCGATTTCCGACACGTTTACTCCCAGCGAGTGCTCGTCGAGTTCGGCGCGGCCTGTTTTTCTCGCAACGGTGCGTATTTCGGGTACCGCCATGATTATCTTTTCGGCCTCGCGGCCAACTTTGTCGCTCTCCTCGAGCGAAATACCCGGGAGGGTGGAAACGTTGATGGTGAACGAACCCTCGTTGAATGGGGGCAGGAAACTGCGTCCGAGAGTGAAAAATACTATCATCGATCCCGCAAAAAGTGCCCCGGTGGCTGCAAACACCAGTCTTTTGTGGCCGAAACACCATTGAAGCGCGCGGGTGTAGGTCTTGCGGAGCCGGCGGACAACCCACGATTCCTTTCCCATCTCCCTGTCGGTTCCTCTTCCGCCAAGGAGGTAGCTGCAAAGCACCGGCGTCAGGGTCAGAGCCACAACAGTTGAAGCCAGCAGCGCCACGATGAAAGCGATTCCGAGAGGTATAAGCATCCTGCCTTCGATTCCTCTGAGGAAAAACAGCGGCATGAAGCTCGCCATTATAATGAGCGACGAATTGAATATGGGGAGACGAACCTCTTTGGAAGCCTCGAATATCACTTTCAGCACGGATGCTTTCTCGCTTTCAGGCAGCAGGCGGTTTTCGCGGAGCCGTTTGTAGACATTCTCCACATCTACGATAGCATCGTCGACCAGCGAGCCGATAGCAATTGCGATGCCGCCGAGACTCATGGTGTTGATGGTAAGCCCGAGCGCGTTGAGCACAATCATAGTTATCAGAATCGACATCGGTATGGCCACCAGTGAAATAAGGGTAGTGCGGAGATTCATCAGGAAAAAGAAGAGCACCACGATTACGAGCAGCGCTCCTATGAAGAGCGATTCCTGAAGATTGCCGATTGAACTGTCGATGAAATCAGCCTGACGGAAAATGTCGGTGGAGATTTCAACATCGGCAGGAAGCGAGTGGCGTATTGCAGCGAGGTTTTCCTCTATTTTGTCGGTAAGCTCGATTGTCCCCACGGCCGGTTGTTTGGTGACAGTGAGCAGAACGGCCGGACGGGTGTCGACCGACGCCACTCCGAGCCGCGGTTCCTTGTTGCCTGTTTTGACATCGGCAATGTCGGCAAGACGCACGGTTCCGCGTTCGTCGGCGCGGACGAGGCTTTCGGAAAGTTCGCCGACGTCGGAGGTGGCTATATCGCCCTTGATGAGGTATTCGTTGCCATATTCGTAGAGCACGCCGCCCGAGGCGTTGGAGTTTATCGATGCGACGGCGTCCATGACCTCACTGAGTGAGATGTTGTGGAGTGCCATTCGTTCGGGGGAAAGGAGAATCTGGTATTCGCGTATGTCGCCCCCTATTACCGATACCTGCGAAACTCCGCCCACCGACAGCAGCCGCGGCCGTATGCGCCGGTCGGCTATCGAACGCAGTTCGTCCATCGAAGTGGAGTCGGCGGTCAGTCCGATAATGAGAACCTCGCCCAGAATCGACGACTGCGGCCCGAGAGTAGGTGATCCGGCTCCTGCCGGAAGGCTGTTCTCGATTTCCGAGAGCTTTTCCGACACTGTCTGCCGTGCGCGGTATATGTCGGTGCCCCAGTCGAATTCAATCCACACTACGGAGAAGCCGGAGGCTGACGAAGAGCGCACACGTTTTACTCCGGTCGCGCCATTGATGCTCGTCTCAATGGGGAAACTCACGGTTTTTTCGACCTCTTCCGGAGCGAAGCCGGGAGCCTCGGTCATCACCACCACTGTAGGGGCGTTGAGGTCGGGGAATATGTCGACTTCCGTCCGCAATGTCACTGCCACTCCGAGAAACAGCAGAATCGCGGAGAGCACAACCACAACCATGCGGTTGTTGAGTGAAAGTCCGATTATTTTGTTAAGCATAGGGCGGAAATGTAATCAATGACTGTGGGAATGTCCTTCGGGCACGGCTCCCGACGATTCGGCAAGGCGCACAAACGTCACGTTCTCGGTTACAACTTCCTCACCGGCTTTCAGCCCTGATTTTATTTCAACCGATTTGCCGTCGGAATTACCGAGCTTTACGGGGCGCTTCTCGTAGCCGTGCTCATCTTTCTTTACATATACGTAATGCACACCCTGCGCTTCGGCGATAGCGCCGGCCGGAACTGCTATCGCATCGTCGAGCTGACGGCCTATCAGAAATACTTCGGCCGAGATGCCGGGCGTAACCGTACCGTTGTTGCTGATTCGGAAATACACCGGTATGTAGCCTGGAATTTCGCCTGAACTGCTGCTGCCCGGCATGAGTTGACCGCCGAGACTCTCTATAGAGAGGATTGAGTCGCATCCGGCCGGACGAAAGTTGGCGGATGTGACGGAAGAGGCAAAGTCCATGTCACGAACTGGGATGTCGGCGCGGAGCGTCAGGCTTTCATTTTTGGAAATGGCGGCTACTGGAGCTCCGGTTTCCACAAATTCTCCTTCGCGAACCATTATGCCGGTAACCGTGCCGGATATCGGTGCCGTGGCGCGCCCCGACTCGGCTTTGGGACTATAGGCGGCAACAGCGGTCTCGTAGGCCTGGCGGGCGGCATTGTATTCGCGGATTGTCACTATTCCTTCGTCGAGCAGAGGTTTCAGACGGTCGAGTTCTCTTTTCGCAGCCTCAACCGCAGCCCTTGATGCCCTGTCGGGGTTTCCTCCGGATATTCCGCTTTGCTGTACTGTTGCCACAAGAGCCCCGGCCTTTACGGCTGCCCCTTCGCTGATTCCGGAGGCGAGCCTGACGGTTCCGGCCGCGGGAGCGGCTACAATGGCGCGGCCGGATGCTGAAGGCAGGATCTCGCCGCTTACCGCGAGGATTTCGCGGAATTCCGCAGGCTTGATTACCGACGTTTTCACGCCGAAACGCTCGGCATCGGCCGGTTCGAGTATTATTTCGCCGCCGTCATGGCTTTCTTTTTCTTCGATTTCACTTCCGGCGGTCTGAGAACCGGAGGGGCTGCCGCACGAAGAGGCGGACACCGCAATAAATAAAGCAAAAGCCGCTGCGGTTGTATGTTTGTAAAAGAAACGTGTCATAATTATTTAGAGGTTGTTTAATAACAAATGTGAAGCCGGAGTGGATGGATTTTTGAGCTAACCTGTTCATAATCTGAAGGAGCAGTGCTGTAGCACTGTGACTGAAGATTAGGGACAGGGTAGCCAAAAAGGCATCCATGCGACTTAAGGTAACTTTTATTTACGAATATAAACATACAAAATATCTTTTTGAGGTTGAGAAAAATGTTTTTTCGCATCCATTCTCCCGGGTGCCTTTCGCGCTGAATTTCAGTCATAATGCTACAGCATTACTCCTTCAATTCATCCCGAAACTCACCTCGGGAGAATGGACTCCGGCTTTCACATTTGTTTTTAAACAACCTCTTATTGAAATACCAGGGATGTTTTTCCACACGGGTTATGCCTTTGGTCCCTACAGCGCCTTTTATTCGCGATGCTCCGCGGTAAACGCGGTTGCCGAAATCCTCGTCGTCGGGACGCATGACGTTGACTTTTACTCTTCCTGAGGAGTGGATATAATGCCCGTCGCGGTCATACATCGCCACGTGGCCTATCCTTCCTTCTGGAGTATGGCTGAAAAAGAGCAGGTCGCCGCTCTCGAGTGAGGCGGTGTCGGCCGGTTCAATACGGATGCCGGTGAAAATCTGCTGTGAGGCGTCGCGCATCAGAATTATGCCGTTGGCCAGATAGCTGACCTTTATCAGTCCCGAGCAGTCGACCGACTTGGTCGAGGCACCTCCCCATAGATATGGAGCGCCCATAAGGCGGTAGGCGGTGTTGAGAATCGAGTCGGTGGAGAAATCCTGACGGACGTACTTGCCGATTTCAGTCATGTTAATGGCGTCAACCCAGCCGGTTCTGCCGTCGGGCAGTGCGATTTTCACCCTGCCGTCTGATGCATCGAGCGGACCTTCCACGATTGAGGCGTTGACAAGTTCGGTCACGGTCTCGCGGGGTGCCGACGAAGTGGGGGAGCTGTAGACTTTCGCCTCGGTTGGCGAAGTTACCACGAGGCGCCGTGCATGTCGCCATTCATTCATCTCAGCATCGGATTTCGGAGCAACCGACGATATGTTCATGTAGCCGATATAACCGTCGGGAGTCTGGATGCGCTGCCATTCTCCGGTGTCCTCGAGCAGCCGCATAGGGGTGCCCATGATTGCCTGGGTCGACATCTCGGCGGCGTGGCTGCCCGAAGTGCGGATGCAGGCTACAGGAATTCTCACCTGCGCCCAGCGGTCGGACGGGAGGAGCGTGATGCGGTCGGCGAAACTGATGTTTTCGCGGCTCAGTGCGGCTGCTATGGAGTCGCGTAGATACGCTTCGGAAGTTTTGCCCGTAATCATCACGACTCCGGCGCTGTCGGCGGTTTGGAATTCCGCTATGACTGTCCGGCGGTCGGGAGCCACGCGGCTCACCACCCCGGCAATCACGTCGGCGGCGTGGTCGGCGATCATCGCCGCAGCCCCGCTGCGGCGCTGGGCCGAAGCCTCCATAGCTGCGAGCACACACAATAATAGTAATATGGTTTTTCTCATCGTTGAATCGTGGTTAATACAATGCAAAGGTAGCAAATTTCCGAGGCAAAATCAAGACAAATGCGGATGCTTCCGCCGTTTCTGGCAGCAGATGCATCCGCATTCACGAATTAAAAAGATTAGAAAGTCTACTTTTTGGCGTGGAGAAAATGTCCTGCGAAAAATGAGGCGATAGAGAAAACGGCGAGCGAAGCAACAATTACTTTGAGGATATGTTCGCGTTTCTCCTGTTTTTCGAGTTTAGCCTGAATCTCGGCAAGAACATCGATCTCGTTTTCGGTTTTGTTTTTGAAGATAGTCATAATAGTTCGGAATTATAAGTATAAAAACTACAGATATAACCCCGCCGGCACCTGCCGGGTTGAACCGTTTAGCTTTTTTAAAAGTCGTTTAGAGAATGTTTTGATTTGCCTTATTTCACTTATTTCATCCAGTCGTTGCAACATTGCGACATTATCGCAATGATTTCCGGTAATCCATGTATTATCTTTGCAGAAAAATTAAACTTTTATCATTATGAAAAAACATAGCATCTACAGGGAAGCTGTTGCGGTCACAAGACCCTGCCTGGTATCGGAAAAATCGTATCACCGTTATATGAGCCTTGTGTTAGACCGTCTTCAGAAGGACAACCGTTTAACAATCTCCTCCTATGGTGGAGTCATAATGGCTCTTGTGTTTTATCTTGAAAACGGGGTGGAATCCAACGACCCCGAACTGGGTGAGGCTAACGAGTGGCTCCGCGAAATCGTAGCTGATATCGATAACGCAATCGAGCGTTCAAGAAAAGCCCGTGCTGCCGCATCACGCCGACGGGCAGCCCGCGAGTCTGCCGGTTATAAGCCCGGAGAGCATCTGAGAGAAACGCCGGAAAAGACTACGGTTCCCGCAGCAACGGCCCCCGGACCGGATGAAACGGTTGAGGGGGCGGTGGCGAACCCGCCGGCACGGGCTGACACTTCTGCTTCGTTTTTGCATTGTTTTTCCTGGAGATAGGACAGCACCTGCCGGCAAATCGTCAGTATCCGAGCGAAATATTATCGATCCACAGTCGGTTGCCTGTAGCCGACGATGTCTCAGGGTCGGCGATTACATGGATTGAGGCATCTTCCTCGGCGATTGTGCCTATATGGGCCGAGGTTGCGAACATAACCTTAAGGCGGGTTGCTTTCACCCCGAACATCGGATAATCGAGTGTGACGTTGAAAGCAGTGTAGCCCAGCGCCACCGGAAGCTGGTGGTCTTTCTGCGAGATGACGGTTTCCATGCCGTCCACCATTCCGAGAACCTCCACGCGGATGAGACCGCGCTCGTTGCGGGAGTCGGTCGACGGAATAAAACGGTAATATCCGTTAAGCGACAACGGGCGAGACTTGAATTCTATGCCCGTGCCATAGTTCTCCTCGAGAGTTTCGGGATTGAACGAATAGTCGCCGAGAAACAGCTTTCCGGCTGCGCGGTGAGCGATTGCAGGAATGTTGCGCGAATAGTTTATGAACGGCTCCGATTCCTGAAGATAGGGTGGAATGGGAGCACCGTTGATGTCGAACGCCGTGCTCACGAGTTCGACTGCGTAGGCTCCGCTCACGGCATTCTCCACGATGAAGGCCGACGGCTGCAGATACCATGTGTTGCGGTTCCGTGCTGAGCCGCTTAGGGTTTTGGGGTTGGTGTTCGACCACTTTTCGGGAGTGCGGAGATTATATGACGTATAATTCTGTCGGTCGTATATCGCCACGAAGTTCTGCGAAAATCTGCCTCCGCTCTCCATATTGTCGATTTTTATATTCTCTTTAGTGTCTTCGAAATCGCTGTTGGGCAGCTGTCCCGCGCTCTCGGTATGTATGCTTACCGGAGCAGTGAAATCAGCCTCGCCGGGATTGTTCATAATGGAGGCGCGGATGGTGTAGCCGGTATCGGGTTTCAGCCCCATTATCGTGACGCAGCCGTTTTCGATATCCCTGTTGAGTACCGGCAGACGGTATGAGCCGATGTAGAAACATACGTATTCTGTAATGAGTTCCCGCACTGCGGGTTTTTCCGGATTTATGCGGATTTGGGCAACGTTGGCAAACGGGTCGGCCTCAAACGAGAAAGCGGGCGAGGTTCTCGGAATGGCGAATTCGCTCCTTACCTGACCGCAATACAGGATTCGCATCAAGACAGGGTCTATTCCTTCGGGGAGTCCTATTTCAACGGAATAGATGTTGCCGGAATTTTCGGAGATTCCGAGAATCCGGGCTTCGGTCCATGTATTGCCTCCGTCAACGGAGATTTCTGCACCGCAATTTTCGGCAACGACGTCGGAGGCTTCCACGGTAATGGTGACAGAGGGGTCTCCGATCTCTGCTTTGCTGACCTTCGTCACGTTAAGTCCTGCGAGCTTGGTGGAGATTTCAAGCGATACAGGAAGCGACGTGCGTGTAAGAGCGTCCTTCACTACTAAGGCGAAGCTGCTTGTATTAGTGCCGCCGGTATCGTATATGAGCTTTGAAATCAGCGGGTTGAAATCGAGTGTGCCGCCTTCTGCCGATAAGGCGGAGGTGTTGAAGCCGACGCGGGCGAACGCTGCGCGGTCAGAAGCCGACAGATTCAGCAGATCAGCCTCGGCAGGAATGCCGAGTTCGAGCAACTGCTGCGAGCGAATGGTGAGAAACGCTGACTTGACAGGTGTCCGGGAATCAACTCTCATAGAGGTTCCTCCCGCAGGAACTGATCCTTCAGCCACGCTCAGAGGAGTATCCGGAATGAACCCTTCAGCTATGATTTCAGGAGCCGGGGACTGGAGAAGCGCTTCGTCAATAACAACCGTTTCAGTTTCCGTGGCGCCGCAGGTAGTTCCGGTAAGAGCAAGAGCGTCTGTGGTCGGATCGTATTCGACTGCAAGTGCCGTCACGTATCCGGGCCTGTTTCCCTTGAGTGTGAGCGGTTGTAAGGATAACTCATTTCCGGACATAGGGATACATACGTAAACGTCAATGTCGAGCGGATTCATGTAGGCTGTAACCTCCGGCTCGGAAATTCTCACGAATTCGCCGCCGGGAGTGTGGAGTATTACGTATGTCCCCGGAAAATACTCTGCTAACCGGTCGCCGAGACTCACCTGCACCGGAGTGCTGGCGAGGGTGGCGGTGACGGTGACCTCCGTATTGCCTCCGTTTTCCACCATAAATGAGATTGAGCCTTCGAAGTGAGGCGACAAAGGGCCTTCCTCCATCTCCGAACCGGAATAGAAGACAGCCGTGTAGCTTCCGGGCAGGTAACGGTCGTCGGCCCGAAAGAGCGATGCGGGCGTCCACGTGTGGCTGTAGCTGCCGTCGGCCGATGCCATTGTCAGATTCCAGTATTCAGACTCGGGCGCCGGAACAGTGGATTTGCTTCCGTCGGGATGTACCACGGTGCAGTCGCATACCGTACGGAGTGTGATTGCTCCGGTGTCGCCGCTGTTTATTATCGTGTCTTCGCTGCATGCCGCGAGCAGAATTGCAGCCGAGGCGCAGATGGCAAGGCGTGAGGGACTCATGATTAGGGTGGAATGGAACGATGAATGGAAAGTTGAAAAAGCGGAGCCAACTCCATGAGCCGGCTCCGGGTAAGTTATAGTTCAGACTGTCGCAATCAGGCTTCCTCTTTGCTGAAAATCTTCCATACGGCGGCGCTGCCGAGAGCACCGAGGAAGGGAGCCACGATGAAGAGCCATAACTGCTGGATAGGCTGACAGTTGCCTTCGATGGCCGCAAAAATGGCCGGGCCGATTGAACGGGCAGGGTTGACGGAGGTACCGGTGATGGGGATGCATGCTATATGTACGAGCACGAGAGTCAGGCCGATAGCCAGACCGGCGAAGTTGCCTGCGCCTTTCTTTGAGTCGGTCGAGCCGAGTACAACGAGGACGAATACGAAAGTGAATACGAGCTCGGCTATGAATGCCGGAATCACGTTGCCTTCAAAGAAAGAGTTCGAGCCGGTGGTTGTGGTGCTGTTGTAGATGGCCTGAATGTCTTTGCCGTCGCCGCTGTGAACGAGCAGATAGAGAACTGCCGAAGCGATAATGGCGCCGATAACCTGGAAAACCATATACCAGGCAGCGTCTTTGCCGCTCATTCTGCCGCTCGACCAGACGCCGAGAGTGATGGCCGGATTGATGTGGCATCCGGAAATGTTGCCGATGGTATAAGCCATCGCAACAACAGAAAGACCGAAGGCAAAAGCCACGCCTAAGGTAGATACACCGTAGCCGGTGGTGCCTATGCCAATGCCGGCGAAAATGGCGCTTCCGCAGCCCATGAGAACCAGAACGAATGTTCCGATCATCTCTGCAAGATACTTTTTCATGAAAAAAAGATGTTAGAGTTAGTAAAGTGAGGTATATTTTGCAAATATAGACAAAAATTTCACAAATCGGATATGATTTTAACAAAACGGACAGAAAAAAGTTCGCTTGGCCAATATATGGGAAAAGGGCGGCAATCCGAAAATTATTAACCGGCGGAATACTGGAGTTTTGTAAAAAAATTACTAAATTTGTGGTCATGAACCGGCGGCGCGGTCGCGATTATGCTCCTCGCGCGACTCCGCAGCTTGCAATTTGACAGAAACAAGAAGCCACAGAAAAACGAACTTCATGAAAAGTATCTCGTCGCTGAAGGGCGGAAGCCTTATTTGTCATATCGGTGCGCTTGTAACGGTAATAGCCTGGGGAGCATCGTTTATATCGACTAAAGTGCTGCTGGATAGCGGGCTGCATCCGGTGGAGATTTATATATACCGATTTGTACTGGCTTATTTCATGGTTCTTCTAATCTGCCACGACCGCTTTTTCAGCAATTCGCTGAAAGATGAAGGACTCTTTGCCCTGATAGGTCTCTGCGCCGGTTCAATCTATTTCATAGCCGAAAACACTGCGCTGCAATATACACTGGTGTCGAACGTGTCGCTCATCACCTCGATGTCGCCTCTGCTGACGGCTATTCTCATAGGAATTCTCTACAGGAATGAAAGACCTCAGAAAGAGATTATATATGGCTCTCTGGTGGCGTTTATCGGAGTGGGATGCGTGATTTTCAACAGTAGTTTCGTGCTTGAAATCAATCCGTTGGGCGACTTCCTCTCGCTTTTCGCCGCTATAAGCTGGAGCGTTTATTCGATTATTCTCAAGAAGCTCAATGCCGTATATTCGTCGCTTTACATCACCCGTAAAACTTTCTTCTACGGAGTACTTACTGCGCTGCCGTTTCTCGCTGTCGAACCGGAGATTTCCTCTCCGTCGTTGTTGCTCGAGACCCCCGTATGGACCAACATCCTTTTCCTCGGGGTGTTCGCCTCGATGATAGCCTACGTGCTTTGGGCGATTGTGGTGGGGAAACTCGGGGCGGTGAAAGCCTCCAATTATCTATATTTCCAGCCCGTGGTGACGCTGATTCTCTCGGCGCTGGTTCTCCGTGAAAGCGTCACGCCGATAGGCTACATAGGGTGCGGTCTCATTCTTGCCGGCGTATGGCTCAGCGACTACCTATGCCGCCGGAAGACTCTCTGACCCATCTTCAGTCCGGCTGTTTCAAATACTTCCAATCGCTAAAACAATCAAACAACCATAAAGTACATGAAAAAAACAGTGATAAGCGCCCTGCTGCTGTCGGCATTCGTCGGCGCGGGTGCCACAGCGCCCCTTTGGCTCAGAGATGTCAGGATATCGCCCGACGGAAAAAATATAGCATTTACCTATAAGGGCGATATTTACCGTGTGGCCACCGGGGGCGGAAAGGCCATGCGTCTGACCACGCAGCCCTCCTATGAAGCCAGTCCGGTGTGGTCGCCCGACGGTTCGAAGATTGCGTTTGCGAGCGACCGCGAGGGCAGCATGGATATTTACGTTATGGATTCGGAAGGCGGAAGTCCGGTCAGGCTCACTTCCGTGTCGGTCGATGAGACTCCCGAAGCATTTTCACCCGACGGGAAAAGCGTGATTTTCTCAGCAGCCATTCAGGATGTCCCCTCCAACATGATGTTCCCCTCGCGCAGGCTTACTGAACTCTACCGCGTTCCGGTTGCCGGGGGCAGGTATACCCAGATACTGTCAACTCCCGCGCAGATGATAAGCTATCTCCCGGGAACCGAAAGTTTCGTCTATCAGGATCAGAAAGGCATGGAGAATGAATGGCGCAAGCACCACACCTCGTCTGTCACACGCGACATCTGGCTTTACGATGCCGCTTCGGGCAAGCACACCAATCTTACCCGGCGCGGGGGAGAGGATCGCAACCCGGTTGTTTCAACTGACGGCAAGACCATATATTTTCTGAGCGAGCGCAACGGTGGTTCGTTCAACGTCTACTCATTTCCGATTGATAATCCGTCGCAGGTATCTGCCGTTACCGATTTCAAAACTCATCCCGTGAGATTCCTTTCGCGTGGAGCCGACGGAACGATGGCGTTTGCCTACGACGGCGAAATCTACACTATGCGCGACGGCGCCAGCCCTGCCAAAGTGGAGATTGACATAGTTAGCGATGACGTCAGCCCCGTCAGGGATCTCAGTGTCTCGTCCGGCGCAAGATATTCCGCTGTTTCCCCCGACGGCAAGCAGGTTGCTTTCGTGAAGCGCGGCGAAGTGTTTGTCACCTCGGTCGAGTACAAAACCACCAAACAGATTACCCATACCCCCGAAGCAGAGTCGGAGGTGGCGTGGGGCAAGGACAACCGTACGCTTTACTATACGAGCGAACGCGACGGAGCCTACAATATTTATAAGGCGGAGATAGCCCGCAAGGAGGATCCCGATTTTCCGAATGCCACGGTAATCCGCGAGGAACCGGTGTTCAAGGCCGACGGCATCGAGCGCAAGCGTCCCGAAATCTCTCCCGACGGAGAGTATATGGCCTATATCCAGGATCGCAACAGGATAATGGTGCGCAACCTCGCTTCGGGTGCCGACCGGCAGCTCACCGACGGTTCAACCTATCCGCAGCGCGACGGGGATTTCCACTTCTCATGGTCGCCGGACGGTCGCTGGATTGCCGCCGATATCGTTGACCGCAAACATGACCCCTATTACGACGTGGCGCTCATCAACGTGGCTTCCGGCGAGGTCACCAACATCACCAACAGCGGTTACTTCGACATGGCACCGCGCTGGGTGATGGAGGGTAACGCCATAATGTATTCCTCCGACCGCTACGGCATGCGCAACCACGCTTCGTGGGGCTCGATGCAGGACGTGATGCTCGTGTTTCTCAACCGCGAGGCATACGACCGCTTCCGCCTCAGCGAAGAAGACTATGCTTTGCTGAAAGAGGCAGAGAAATCGCAGAAAAAGGAAAAGGAAAGCTCAGATACCGGCAAGAAAAAAGATAAGAAGAAGGAACCGGTGGTTGACGACAGCAACGAGAAATCGGTTGTCAACGTTGAGCTCGACGGTATTTCCGACCGCATAGTGCGCCTGACACCTTTCTCTTCTGACCTCGGCGACAGTTATGTGACCGACGACGGTGAGACGCTTTACTTCCTGGCGTCGGTCGATGACGGCTACGACCTCTGGAAGACCAAGCTGCGCAAGGGAGAGACGGAACTTGCCAAGAAGCTCGGACTCGGCGGCGTGAGCCTGCAGCCCGACGCCGACGGCAAGAATCTTTTCCTCCTCGGCTCGGGAACCATGCGCAAAATGAATCTTTCATCCGATAAGATTACTCCTATAAGCTACTCGGCCTGGATGAAGCTCGACCCTGCCGCAGAGCGCGAATATATGTTCGACTACGTTGCCCGTGAGGAAGCGCAGCGTTTTTACAATACCAACATGCACGGAGTCGACTGGCCGGCCATGACAGCTGCCTACCGCAAGTTCCTGCCCCATATTTCCAATAACTACGACTTCTCCGAGATGCTTTCCGAGCTGCTGGGCGAGCTCAACGTGTCGCACACCGGTTCGGGCTACCGTCCGCGCTCCGGCGCGGATCCGACGGCGCAGTTAGGTCTGCTCTACGACATGAGCTACGGCGGCGACGGCCTTAAGGTGGCAGAAATAGTGGCCGGCGGACCATTCGACCGCGCCAAGACACAATTAGTGCCCGGAGCGGTTATTACCGCCATTAACGGTGTAAAAATCAACCCGTCGGACAACGAAGGAACCGTTTTCAACGACCTCGCCAGAAAGAAAACGCTCGTCAGCTTCACGCTCCCCGGTGGAGCTGAGATTGAAGAAGTGGTTGTGCCGGTTACTCCGGGAGCTATGTCGGATCTCCTCTACAAGCGCTGGGTGAAACGTAACGCCCATATGGTCGACTCTCTGTCGGGAGGCCGTCTCGGTTATGTTCATCTTGAGTCGATGGACGATGATAGCTTCCGAAGCGTATATTCCGATGTGCTCGGTAAGTACAATGACCGCGAGGGCATCGTAATCGACACCCGCTGGAACGGCGGAGGCCGCCTCCACGAGGACATTGAGGTGCTCTTCTCCGGAAAGAAATATTTCACTCAGGTGGTGCGTGGAACCGAGAGTTGCGACATGCCTTCGCGCCGGTGGAACAAGCCCAGCATCATGATTCAGTGCGAGGCCAACTACAGCAATGCCCACGGCACACCGTGGGTCTACAAGCATCAGGGACTCGGCAAACTCGTAGGTGCGCCAGTGCCCGGTACTATGACCTCGGTCAACTGGGTAGACCTGCAGGACGATTCGATGTATTTCGGTATTCCGGTGGTAGGCTACCGCCTCCCCGACGGTTCCTATCTCGAAAACACCCAGCTCGAGCCTGACGTACTGATTACCAACGACCCGGCCCGCGTGGTCAAGGGCATCGACGACCAGCTCGAGACAGCAGTGAAGACTCTCCTGAACGATATCGATAGAAATTGAAAATTTAGAGTTGAAAATTTAGAATGGAGAATTACTTCCCTGATTCTAAATTTTCAACTCTAAATTTTTAATTCTCATTCCCAAAGCTATGCTTTGCGGCGGTCCATCGAGTACCAGGCGTAGGCGATGTAGGCGAGGACGAAGGGGATGATCGCCGAGACTCCGGTCATTACCTTGAGAGTAAACAGCGAGGAGGAGCTGTTGTAGATAGTGAGCGACGAGGCGGGGTCGGTGAGCGAGGGGTAGTAGGGAGTATTGTTGTAGCCTGCCACCCAGAAGAGTGTCATTACCACGAGTGCGGAGCCGATGCCCGCCCACCAGATGCCGCAGGTGTAGTGCTTGCGCAGGGCTGAGGCAAGGATGCCCCATAGCACCATCACTACGCCGATGAGGAGCAGTGCGGCGCACCACCACATGTCGAGGTAGTTCTGGAGATAATTTAACTGGACAGGCCGGAAGGTGGTTTTTCCGGTCAGACCTCCGTTGTTCTCGATCTCCAGTCCGGGGGCGGAGAGGAGCAGGCCGAGGAAAAGGAGGAAGAAGACTACGAATATTATGCCGTTGGCAAGCACGCGGCGGCGGTTTGTGCGGAAAAAGGCGTCGTCGTCGGGATGATTGTTGAGGAAGTAGAGAGCCGCCATCGTGCGGGCGAGGAAGAGCACGGCGAAGCCGAGCACGAGGTTTTTCCAGTAGAATATAGCCTCGAGTCCGTGGGTCGGGGCCCATACGGAAATCACGGGGGCACCTGAGTCGAGAATGTTACCTTTCGTAACGGAAAATTCAGCGCCGAAGAAGAACATAGCAACGGCTACTCCGAGGAGCACGCAACCTACGCAGCCGTTTATAAACAGGAACACGTCGTAGGTGCGCGTGCCGAAAATGTTGCCGGGCTTGCGGCGGAATTCGTAGCTGACGGCCTGCAGCACGAAGCTGATGAGTATGAGCATCCAGAGCCAGTAGGCACCTCCGAAGCTCGTGGAATAGAAGAGGGGGAAAGAGGCGAAAAATGCGCCTCCGAAAACTACGAGAGTAGTGAACGTAAGTTCCCATTTGTGGCCGAGTGAGGAAATCATTCTGTCGGAGGCGGGGGAGCCGTCGGGTGAGGAAAGCAGCATTGTCTGTCCGCCTTGTACGAACAGCATGAACACCAGTGCGGCGCCGAGTACCGATATCAGCAGCCACCAATATGTCTGTAAGGATTCCAGTGTATCCATAATAAATTCTGTTTTTTTCAAATGTTTAGTACTCTGAAGTCATGGCGGCATCGTCGGGGTCGGTGAGCCGGCTTTCCCTGGCAATGAAACGCACCATTATGTAAGCTTCGGCTGCAAGGAGGCAGGTGAATACGACGGCAAACATCCAGAACGTTATCTGTACCGACTGGGTGGTGATGGCCGATATGGCCGCGCGGGTGGGCATGATGTCCTGAATAATCCAGGGTTGGCGTCCGACTTCGGCTGTTACCCATCCGGCCTGAGAGCATATCCACACAACAGGAACCGAAAGGATGGCGATCCACTGCATCAGGCGTGTGTTCCACCAGTTGCTGCGGCGGTATACCCCATAGACTGCGACAATCAGGAAAAGCAGCAGGTATCCCCCTAAGATAACCATAATATGGAATGAATAGAAGGTGATTCCAACGGGAGGCACCGCCTCGTCGGCCGATTCAAAGTAGCCATAGCCGAAGTTCGGGTAGTTTGCTTTGAGAGCGGCGGAGGCGCTGTCCATTGCCGCTTGGTTGCCGGCGGTCATGGCTGTGTCGAAGGCGCGGAGAGCTTCATGAGCCTCCTTGCCGCTCGCAATGCGCTCGGCGTATGATACTGTTTGTGCCGCGGATCCGTCGGGGAGCACCTCTTTGCCTTCAATCAGATCGTTGATGCCGGGTACGAAAGAATGAATGTTGTGGGTAGCGAGGAACGAGAGGCCGTAAGGAATTGAAATTTTGAACAGGAAGGGGTCGGATGTGTCGGTGCGCTCGTAGGAAGGGTTGAGAATGCCGAATGCAACTATTTCCTGATCGATGTTGCCGTCGTAAAGACCTTCCATGGCAGCGAGTTTCATGGGCTGCACACGTGCTACATCTACAGCCGAGCCATCGCCCGACCAAAGGGTGAGTAGCATTCCGGCCAGGCCGGTCCATCCGGCAACTTTTATGGAGCTGAGCGCGAGGTCGCGGCGGCTTCCGCGCATGAGCAGGTAGGCGCTGACGCCCATCACGAACACGGCGGCGAGTACCCAGCCGTCGAACACGGCATGGAGGAATTTATGGATGGCTACGGGCGAGAATGCGACTTCCCAGAAGTTGTCCATTACGTTGCGCATCTGCGCAGGGTCGAATTCCATGCCTACGGGATATTGCATCCAGGCATTCGCTACGAGAATCCACAGCGCCGAAATCGACGCGCCGGCGGCGGTCAGCCAGGTGGCGGTAAGGTGAAATGCGGGCGAAACTTTTTTCCATCCGAAAAACATGATTGCGACGAAGGTGGCTTCCATAAAGAACGCAAGAAGACCCTCAATGGCAAGCGGCGCTCCGAAAATGTCGCCTACGAACCAACTGTAGTTCGACCAGTTGGTTCCGAATTCAAACTCGAGTATTATTCCGGTGGCGACGCCGATGGCAAAGTTGATGCCGAAAAGCGTCATCCAGAATTTGGTGATTGCAAGCCACTTTTCCTTGCGGGTACGGAAGTAGATTGTTTCCATGATACCCACTATCACCGATAGTCCCAGCGTGAGCGGGACAAACAGCCAGTGGTACATGGCCGTAAGGGCGAATTGCGCCCTCGACCAGTCGACTACGCTCATTAAATCGTTCATAAGCAGTTAGGGTTTAAATAGATTGTAACGTGTTGTCGGAGCAAGGAGCTTCTCACTGCCGCGGCGCGGTCGCGGTCGTTGTCGTAATCGCGTTTGAGCAGATTGGGAAAGAAGAAGAGCCGGAATATGAAGAAGAGAATGAACAGCTTGATGATAATCAGCGCCCAAAGCTTCCTTCCTATCGTCATGGAGCGGAAACCATCGGCGTAGAACCGGTATATTCTTACCGGAAGCGAGGGGCGTCGGGAGTTCATGTCGGAAAGTTTTAGAATTGACTATATAAATTATATAATATGTATAACAAAAGGTACCACGCCGATGTTTTTACGCCGATTCAATCGTATGAAGGATGTCGCGCGCCACGGATGATTCGGAATTGGGTCCGATTGTCCGGTCGGCAATACGGCGAACTTCGTCAACTGCGTTTGCCACCGCCACGCTTTCGTCGGCTATCCGCATCATAGGGAGATCGTTGAGGTTGTCGCCATACACGGTAATTTTTTCAGCTCCGAGTTTTCGGGCGAGCCGTGAGATAGCGGAGGCTTTCGACACTCCCGCACCGAAAATCTCGATATAAGAGAGGTCGCGGTTGAAAATATCGTTGTAAAACGAAAAGGAGCAGCGGGGCTCACGGCTCAGCTTGTCGGCTACGGGAGCGAGCTTTTCATGGGGACCCATTGCGAAAATCAGCACCGTGTCGGGGTAGGGCAGAGCCGGCTGTCCGGCAGACGTGAATACGAATTTCTTCAGCTTCAGGTGGAGGCGGTCGTCAACAAACCTGCGCTCGCAGCGAGTGAGGTCGGAGGAATGGTATACACGCATCACACTTCCATCTGACGGAATCTGATAGTGGAACGGACTGACTCCTGCAGCGGCGTACATCTGAATAATGTCCGGAATAATGTCCGGATCCACCATTACGGTATCAGTATAAGCCTGACGCTCGCGATCCCACAGCGCGGCTCCGGTCATCACAATGGCCGGAATCGAGGTGAAGGTGCGGCGAAGCAGAGGCTCGACTGTGGCCGGAGTCCGGGCGGTGGCCACGGTTATCAGTGCGCCCCGGCGGCTGAGGCCGGATATGATTTCGGCGCTTTCTTCGCTCACCTCGCTGTCGGTGCCGAGCAGGGTACCATCGAGATCGCTTACGAAGAGATGCTTTATGTCTACATTGTCTATACAATTCATATCGGCAAAGATAACAAAATACTTTAAGAATTCTTAATAACAGACGTTTTTCTATCGCTTATAGGCTCAATTGTTCAAAAAACGGGGATAAACGTCGTTATTTGGGGGATGAACGTCGATAATACGTGTGAAATAATGTTAATTGATGCACTGACATAGTACGTAATTCAAAAATAAGTCCTACATTTGCACGTGTGTTTTTCATAGTATTAGATTAAGATAAAGGTTTAAGGAAAAAGAGTCGTTGTGAAACGATTCTTTTTTTATTTATTTTGTGTCTTTTATTCTTATCTTTGCATAGCAAACGAATTATTCTGATATGAACAACTTCACTTTTTTCAGCCCGACAAAATACGTGTTCGGCCGCGGGGTCGAGACTCAGGCAGGCGAACTCACGGCCTCGATGGTGGGCAAGAGGGTTCTCATAGTATACGGTAAAGGTTCCGTGGTGAAATCAGGTCTGCTCGCAAGGGTAAAGAAATCGCTCGATGAGGCCGGAGTCGCATATTGTGAGCTGGGCGGCATCCAGCCGAATCCCACCGACGACCGCGTTTACGAAGGCATCGGCATTATGCGCGAAAATGGCCTCGAGGGACTCCTCGCCGTCGGGGGCGGAAGCGCTATCGATACCGCGAAAGCTATTGCCGCCGGAACTCCCTACGCCGGTGATTTCTGGGACTTTTATTGCGGTAAGCGTAAAGTAGAGACGGCGCTCCCCGTCGGGGTTGTGCTTACTATTCCCGCGGCAGGCAGTGAAGGTTCGGGCAACTCCGTGATTACAAAACTCGACGGCCTCCATAAGATCAGCATCCGCACCGAGGTAGCGCTGCGCCCGCGGTTCGCCCTCATGAACCCGGAGCTGACGTTCACGCTGCCTCCCTATCAGACCGCGAGCGGTGTGGCGGACATGATGGCGCACATTTTTGAACGGTATTTTACCAACACCCCTGATGTTGAGATCACCGACCGGGTTTCGGAAGGGGTTCTCAAGGCCATAATCGAGGAAGCGCCCAAGGTGATGGCCGACCCTCAGAACTATGGTGCGCGCGCTAATATAATGTGGTGCGGCACCCTCGCCCACAACGGTATCTGCGGCACGGGACGCGAGGAAGACTGGGCAAGCCACGCGATGGAGCATGAGATAAGTTCCGTTTACGGTGTGACCCACGGGGCAGGACTTGCGGTAATTCTGCCCGCCTGGATGACATTCATGGCCGACCATAATCCCGGCAAGGTGGCGCAGATGGCGCGCAGGGTTTTCGGCGTGGAGAACCACGACGACAGATCTGCGGCCTTCGAGGGCATTTCTGCCCTCAAGGCATTTTTCGGCTCTCTGGGACTGCCGGTAAGTTTTGCGGAACTCGGAATCGAAAATCCCGACATTGACCTGCTCGTGGTCAAACTCCACGAGGACAAAGGCGCCACAATAGGGGGATATTATCCTCTCACTGCCGCAGAGACCGCCGCTATCTACCGTCTTGCACTGTGATTCAAAAAAAATTCGTAAATTTGCACCTCAATAGATCAATCAACTGTCATGATAGATAAGATAAACGAACTTAAGGAGCGTATTTCCGCCCTCACGGCGTCGAGCGCAGAGGAGGTCGAGGCTCTCCGCATAAAGTATCTGAGCAAAAAAGGGGAGGTGTCGCTGCTGTTCAACGATTTCCGTAACGTGCCTACCGACCAGAAGCGCACGGTAGGACAGGCTCTCAATGAGCTGAAGACTCTTGCCACCGAGCGTATCAACTCCCTGCGCGAGGCTCTTGCTGCGGCTGATAACGGCGCCGATGACCTCGATCTGAGCCGCAGTGCGGCTCCCATGCCGCTCGGCACCCGCCATCCGCTTTCGCTCGTAAGGGAAGAAATCGTGTCGATATTCTCCCGTCTGGGTTTCACGGTTGCCGAGGGGCCGGAAATAGAGGACGACTGGCACGTTTTCTCGTCGCTCAACTTTGCCGCCGACCATCCTGCGCGCGACATGCAGGATACCTTCTTTATAAACCGTACTCCCGACGTGCTTCTGCGCACCCACACCTCGTCGGTGCAGAGCCGCGTGATGGAGCACACGCAGCCCCCTATCCGCATCATCTGTCCCGGCCGCGTATACCGCAACGAGGCGATTTCCGCCCGCGCCCACTGCTTCTTCCATCAGGTTGAGGCGCTGTATGTGGACAAGAACGTGTCGTTCGCCGACCTGCGCCAGACGCTTCTTTACTTTGCCCGTGAAATGTTCGGAAACGACACCAAAATCCGTCTTCGTCCGAGCTATTTCCCGTTTACCGAACCGTCGGCTGAGATGGACATATCGTGCAACCTCTGCGGCGGTAAGGGATGCTCGTTCTGCAAGCACACCGGATGGGTTGAGATTCTCGGATGCGGCATGGTTGATCCCAACGTGCTGTGCGCGTGCGGCATCGACCCGGAGGTTTATTCCGGCTTCGCGCTGGGCATGGGCATAGAGCGAATCACCAACCTGAAATATCAGGTAAAAGACCTCAGAATGTTCTCGGAAAACGACGTCCGCTTCCTCGAAGAATTCAAATCGGCCCATTGATAAATCTTCCAGATTATGGCACCGCGTATCACAGTAAAGGAGCGCTATCGGCGTGTGGCCGAATGGTTCGGCCGGGAGATGCCCGAAGCTTCCACAGAGCTGAAGTACGATAATCCGTATCAGCTGCTGGTGGCGGTAATCCTGTCGGCGCAGTGTACCGATAAGAGGGTCAATATGATCACACCTGCGCTTTTCGAGGCGTTTCCTACGCCCGAGGCGATGGCGGCGGCAACTGCGGAGGAGATTTTCCCTTACATAAAGTCGTGTTCCTATCCCAACAACAAGAGCCGCTCGCTGGCAGGCATGGCGCGTAAGCTCGTGGATGATTTCGGAGGGGAGGTTCCTTCCGACATCGATCAGCTTATGTCGATTCCCGGGGTGGGGCGCAAGACGGCCAACGTGATTCTGGCGGTAGTTTACGGAAAATCGGCAATGGCGGTCGATACCCACGTGTTCCGCGTAAGCGAGCGCATAGGGCTGACAACCGGAAGCAAGACTCCGCTCGCTACCGAAAAAACGCTGGTTAAAAATATCCCTGAGGAACTGATTCCGCGTTTCCACCACTGGCTCATCCTTCACGGACGCTACGTATGCAAGGCGCGGCGTCCCGACTGCCTGAACTGCGGTATCACCGACGTCTGCCGCTACTACCAGACGGGCGCCGACTCCGGTAAATAAGATGGATTCCACGTTCATATTCATAATAGAAGTTCTCGGAACCCTCGCGTTCGGCATAAGCGGAATCCGTCTTGCCGCCACGAAGCATTTCGACTGGTTCGGAGCCTACACCGTAGGACTCGTCACCGCCATCGGCGGAGGCACCCTGCGCGATGTGCTTCTCGACATTCCGGTATTCTGGATGCAGAACTGGCTCTACCTCGCCATCACGGGACTGGCGTTCATGATTGTGGTGCTCTTCAGCAAGGTGCTCACCTCCGGTTCGCGCTCGCTGTTTATCTTCGACTCTATCGGCCTTGCTCTCTTCGTGGTGATAGGCATACAGAAGTCGGTTGCGGCAGGCTACCCGATGTGGGTTGCGATAGTGATGGGCATCATCACCGGTTCGTTCGGAGGGGTGGTGCGCGACATACTTATAAACGTGGAGCCACTGTTTTTCCGCAAGGACATCTACGCAACGGCGTGTATGGCCGGCGGAATCGTATATTGGCTCATAATGACCATGGGCGGCTCGTCGATACTCCAGCAGTCGGCCTGCGCGGTGGTAATCATAGCTCTCCGTGTAGGCGCCATACGCTACGGATGGCATCTGCCGGTGCTTCACGGCGAGGGTGAGGGATCGCCCGGTAATGCAGAAAAGTAACTATTTTTGAATTCAATACCTTAAATGAGAAAGACAGCCATGTCAGTCAACCTGCAAAGTGGTGATATAAAGCAATTTGCCCGCTATGTGATAGTAGGAGTGATGAACACGTTGGTGACTCTGATAGTGATTTTCGCCTGCAAGTCGATATTCGGCGTAAATATGTGGGTCTCAAACGCATTGGGCTATGTTGCCGGTGTGATAAATTCGTTTCTCTGGAACAAGAAATGGGTGTTTCAGTCGGAGTCGACCAACTATCGTGGCGAGGCGCTGCGTTTTCTGTTAGGCTTCCTGCTTTGCTACGGGCTTCAGTTTGTTGCCACCTGGGCGCTGACCAAGCTGATGGGGGGCATGGTCTGGAATTTCCTCGACATGATAGCAGTGAGCGGCTACGGAGTGGCCACGCTGCTCGGCATGGTAATCTATACGATAGCCAACTTCATTTACAACCGCGCCGTCACGTTCAAATAAGGCGCAAAACGGGTTCATAAAAAGGTAAAGAAAGGCAGCAGAGCCTTTTGAAACTTAGTCAAAAGCCCTGAATATGAAAAGGTTTGTAGGGGCGCTATACTTAGCGCCCGCCGAATCAAAAGCATTTTCTCCACTCAGGGGCGAATATGACGCATAAAGAAAATGCCCGGACTCAGTGGGCGCTAAATATAGCGCCCCTACCTGCTTATGATATATTCAGTATTTTTTACTTATCCTCTTATTCGGCGGCGGGAGCCTCTTCGGCCGGTTTCTCTTCTGCTTCTTTTTCTTCTTCGGGAGCGAAGTCGGTGATTCCGGCGGCGAGGAGCTGGTTGTACCAGCTGAGGAGCTTGCGGATGTCGGAGGTGTGCACGCGCTCTTCGTCGAAGGTCGGAAGCACTTCGGCGAAATATGCGCGGATTTCCTTGTCGCCGCCTATGGCCTTGACATCAACCGGTTTGCCGTCGTTTTTAGCCTTGAGGCTTTCGAGCACGGTATAGAGAGGCACATCGTCGTCGGTTGCATACATCGTGATGTCGCCGAGCGAAATGACCTTGTCGCGGGCATAGGCTGGAGTGCGCTTGCCTGTCTGGAGCGATTCAACGATGAGCATGTTGTTTCCGCGGTTTACGAGACGGAAGAGACCGGGGCGTCCGGCTATTGATAAGATAGTCTTAAGCATTGTAAAAATAAGTTGTGGTTAACGCCGCAAATTTAGCAATTATTTTATAACTTTGCAAGCGGATAAACCAAGTCACAATGAACCAGAACAGCCTTGTATCCATTTCCGACATAGGCCGCGATGAAATACTGCGGCTACTCGAAATGGCGCGCCGGTTTGAGGAAAATCCCAACCGCGACACTCTGAAAGGGAAAGTGGTGGCGACACTCTTTTTCGAGCCGTCGACCCGCACACGCCTAAGTTTTGAAACCGCAGTAAACCGCCTCGGCGGGCGGGTGATCGGTTTTTCCGACGCCGGAACAACGAGCTCATCGAAGGGTGAGACGCTGAAAGACACGATAAAGATGGTGTCGAACTACGCTGACCTCATAGTGATGCGTCACTATCTCGAGGGGGCGGCGCGCTACGCTTCGGAGGTGACGGATATTCCGGTGATAAACGCCGGCGACGGAGCCAACCAGCACCCCTCGCAGACTATGCTCGACCTCTATTCCATCTATAAGACCCAAGGTCATCTCGATAACCTCACCATAACAATGGTCGGCGATCTGAAATACGGCCGCACCGTCCACTCCCTGCTCATGGCGATGCGCTATTTCAACCCCACGTTCCGCTTCGTGGCATGCGAGGAGCTGCAGATGCCACGCGAATATCTCGATTTTTGCGACAAGAACGGCATCCGCTACTCGGTTCACCGCGACTTCTCGCCAGAGGTGATTAATTCCAGCGACATCATCTACATGACCCGCGTGCAGCGCGAACGCTTCACCGACATAATGGAATATGAGCGGGTGAAGGATCTTTACAACCTCCACAACTCCATGCTCGACGATTCGCGTCCGAATCTGCGCATACTCCACCCGCTGCCGCGAGTGAACGAAATCAGCCAGGATGTCGACGACAATCCCAAAGCATATTATTTCGAACAGGCCCGCAACGGTCTTTACGCCCGTCAGGCAATAATCTGCCGTGCCCTCGGCATTGAAGCATAACCCGTTATGGAAAAGAAAGAACTCGCCGTGGCCGCCCTGCAAAACGGCACCGTGATAGACCACATACCCTCTGCAGCCCTTTTCAAGGCCGCCCGTATCCTCGGAATAGAGGAACTCGACACCTCCGTGACCATCGGCAACAATCTTCAGAGCAAGAAGCTCGGCCGCAAGGGCATAATAAAGGTTGCCGACGTGTTTTTTCCCGAGGCCACGCTCAACCGCATAGCCCTGATCGCCCCGTCGGCAGTGGTTAACATCATCCGCGACTATGAGGTGGTGGAGAAATTCCCGGTGACGCTCCCCGACAACATAATCGGAATCGTCACCTGCAACAACCCCAAGTGTATAACCAACAACGAGCCGATGCCCTCACGCTTCACCGTGGTCGACCGCGACGACGTGACAATCCGCTGCCACTACTGCGGCCACACCGTGAAGAGCACTGAGGCAATCGTCTGACCCGACACGAGCTATGAAGAAAACCGACTGGCGCCCCGGCACGATGATATATCCTCTGCCCGCCGTGATAGTAACCTGCGGAACGCAGGAGAAGAGCAATATGCTCACCGTGGCGTGGACAGGCACTATATGCAGCGACCCCGCCATGTGCTACATCTCAGTGCGTCCCGAGCGCTACTCCTACGGCCTGATAAAGGAGAACATGGAGTTTACCATCAACCTCACCACGGCAGCCATGGCGCGTGCCACCGACTGGGTAGGTGTCCGCTCGGGCAGAGATTATGACAAATGGAAAGAAACGGGCCTCACCCCCGACCCGGGCGTAAAGGTGGCTTGCCCCTCGATAGCCGAGTCGCCCCTCTGCATAGAGTGCCGCGTGAAGGAAATAGTTAAACTCGGCAGCCACGATATGTTCATTGCCGACGTGCTCAACGTCCGCGCCGCCGAAGCCTTAATTTCACCTGAAACCGGCGCATTCGACCTCTCCGCCGCCGGCCTGATGAACTACAGCCACGGCCACTACTTCGAGCAGGGCGCCCCGATAGGCCGATTCGGCTTTTCGGTAAAGAAAAAATGAAATTCCAATATACATATATAATATAAGTAAAGAAGATGAAACAGGACAACGTGATTTTCGACATCATCGAGCGCGAGCATCAGCGCCAGCTCAAAGGCATAGAGCTGATTGCTTCCGAGAACTTTGTCAGCGATCAGGTGATGCGCGCCATGGGCTCTTGCCTCACCAACAAGTATGCCGAAGGCTATCCCGGCCACCGCTACTACGGCGGCTGCCAGGTGGTGGACGAGGCTGAAACCGTAGCAATCGAGCGCCTCAAGAAACTTTTCGGCGCCGAATGGGCCAACGTGCAGCCCCACTCGGGTGCCCAGGCCAACATGGCTGTTTTCATGGCATGCCTTAAACCCGGCGACAAGTTCCTCGGGCTGAATCTTTCGCATGGCGGTCATCTCTCCCACGGAAGCCCTGTGAACTTCTCGGGTCTGGTGTTCCACGCACTCGAATACAACGTGCGCGAGGACAACGGCCTTGTGGACTACGACCAGATGGAGGAAGTGGCGCGCCGCGAGCGTCCGCGCCTCATCATAGGCGGCGCCAGCGCCTACACCCGTGAGTGGGACTACGCCCGCATGCGCCGTCTCGCCGACGAAATCGGCGCCATATTCATGGTCGACATGGCTCATCCCGCGGGCCTCATAGCCGCCGGTCTCCTCGACAATCCCGTGAAACACGCCCATATTGTCACCACAACCACCCACAAGACCCTCCGCGGCCCCCGCGGCGGCGTGATAATGATGGGCAAGGACTTCGTGAACCCCTTCGGCAAGACTAATCCCAAGGGCGAGCTGCGCATGATGTCGTCGCTGCTCGACTCCGCAGTGTTCCCCGGAGTGCAGGGCGGCCCGCTCGAGCACGTAATCGCAGCCAAGGCAGTGGCGTTCGGCGAAGCGCTCGACCCCTCGTTCAAGACATATCAGACCCAGGTGAAGACCAACGCCGCCACTCTCGCGTCGGCGCTCGTCGACATGGGCTACAACATCGTTTCCGGAGGAACCGACAACCACTGTATACTCGTCGACCTGCGCTCCAAGTTCCCCGACCTTACCGGCAAGGTGGCTGAGAAAGCGCTCGTGGAAGCCGACATCACCGCCAACAAGAACATGGTGCCTTTCGACTCCCGCAGCCCCTTCCAGACCTCGGGCATCCGTCTCGGCACACCGGCCATCACCACCCGCGGCGCCCGCGAGGATCTCATGGGCACCATAGCCGAGCTGATCGACACCGTGCTCCGTAGTCCGGCCGACCCCGCCACCATCGGCGCCGTGCGCGAAAAGGTAAACGGCATAATGGCCGAATATCCTATTTTCGCCTGGTAAAATATCGCAAATATCCCAAAACGGCCATCCCTCCCCGGAATGGCCGTTTTTTGTCGCCCGCGCCGACCTTAGGGGTAGCCGAGGGTGTTGCAGAACTCAGTTTTTGCCAATACTTTCAAAAAGAGAGCAATTGAGGATTAATGAGTTACAGAACTCCATCTCTCAATTTTCGAGGTTCTGCAACACCCTCAGTAGTGCGGCATCGCCGCACCTCAATGATAGCCTCATGCAAGCGCCCCGTTCAGGTGGCGCGCAGCTTGAGGTTTTACAGGTATTTAAGATAAATCGGCTGCGTGGTTGCCGCTCAATTCCCGCGGGAAAGAGCGGCAGCCACGCAGCCGGAATCAAGAGGGGAGAGGCTGCTCACCCCAAGCTGCGCGCACCTACGGAGCGCTTGCTTGGGGCTATCATTGAGGCGCTGCTCTGCAGTGCATTCCGCGGCTACGCCGCTTTTCACCGCTGCCCGCGCCGACCTCGGCGACCTTTGAGACACAAAGGTTCTTGAAGCCCCCGCGCCGTGCTTTTTTTGGTCAGAGTGGCGATATTATGGTTCTTAAAGTCGTAAAAGTGATACATTTTTGCCAAATAATTCTATAATTCATACAAAAACACAAAAATCGGGATTTAGCCATAAAAAATCTATTGTGGAAATAATTCCGATTAAAAAATTATTAATAAATTTGCATCTACTTTAAAGGGGAAGCCGATTCCGGCCATATAATAATTGAATACAACCTAACCCGTATCGGTTAGAAATCATAACTGAAACTACAGGCAATTCTATGAAAATCAAATTCTTCACAGCGATTTTCCTCGCCCTGCTCTGCTGCCAGTTCAGCAAAGCCCAGACCGTGGCGTTGAAATCAAACCTGCTCTACGATGCCTTTCTTAATGTTAACGCAGGCATAGAGATCGGACTCGCTCCCAAATGGACGCTCGACGTTTCGGGCGACCTCAACACCTGGAGCCTTTCCGACGGAAAAAGGTGGAAGCACTGGATGGTGCAGCCCGAAGCCCGCTACTGGTTCTGCGACCGCTTCGCCGGCCACTTCGTGGGTGCCCACCTCCTTGGCGGACAGTACAACGTGGGCCACATCGACCAGCCTTTCTTCGACTCTCTCAAAGACCACCGTTATCAGGGCTGGGCTGCCGGCGCAGGCATTGCCTACGGCTACTCATGGATTCTCGGCAAGCACTGGAATCTCGAGGCTGAAATCGGCGTAGGTTATGTATATACCCGCTACGACAAGTTCCAGTGTGCCGGATGCGGCAAGAAAATTGCCTCTGACCTCCACAAAAACTATTTCGGTCCCACCAAGGCGGCTATAAACATTGTATACTTATTCTAACCTACACTTCTACGACTACAATGAAACGCAGCATACTTTTAGGCGCCGCCCTTCTTGCAGGCACATTCGCCATGATGGCCGAAGTGTCGGGCCGCCCCTTTATTCAGAACGAGACGATGACTAAAAACGGCAAACTCGTCACCGTCGACATGGACGTGGTGCTCTCCGACCTCAAAATCGGCTCCAACGACGCCCTGATCCTCACACCTGTCATCGTGAACGGCAGCCGTGAACTCGCCCTTCCCGCCATCGGTCTCTACGGCCGCACCCGCTATTACCACTACATACGCGACGGCAAAGGCATGATTTCGGGCGACTCCGAAACCTATTTCAAGGCAAAGGACGCTCCCGCAACCTTCGACTATTCCGCCATAGTGCCCTACGAAAAATGGATGGACGGCTCCAAGCTCGTCCTCCGCGACTGCAACTACGGCTGCTGCAACAAGCTCTTCGGTTGCGAGGACATCGACATCATAGGCAAGTTCTCACCGGTGCCCGAGCACTTCACGGCACCCTTCGCTTTCGTGACCCCCAAGGCTGAAAACGGCCCCAAGACCCGCGAAATAGCCTCGCGCGCCTACGTTGACTTCCCCGTGAACCAGACCGTTATATATCCCGATTTCCGCGGCAACTCCGTAGAGCTCGCCAAGATCACCAATAAGATCGACAGCATCCGCTCCGACAAGGACATAACCATCGACTCGCTCTTTATAAAAGGCTTCGCATCGCCCGAAGGCTCTTACGCCAACAACGAGCGCCTCGCCAAGGGCCGTACGGAAGCTCTCAAGAACTACGTGGAGGGACTCTACCACTTCGGCAAGGACTTCATCAAGACCTCCTACGACCCCGAAGACTGGGGCGGCCTGCTCGATTACGTGAAGACTTCCGCACTCCCCAACAAGCAGGGTATCATCCGGCTTATAGAATCGGATCTGACGCCCGACGCCAAAGACGCCCGCATCAAAAAGGACTTCCCCGGCGACTACGCCTACCTTCTCCGCGAGGTTTACCCGGCGCTCCGTCATTCCGACTACAATATCAAGTTCACAATCCGCGAGTTTACCGACGTCAATGAAATCCGCCGTCTCGTGAAGACCGCTCCGCAGAAGCTCTCGCTCAACGAGTTCTATCTCGCCGCGCAGGGCCTCGATCAGGGCAGCGACGACTTCGTGCAGATTTTCGAGACAGCCGTGCGCATGTATCCCGCCGACGAGGCTGCCAATCTCAACGCAGCGAGCGCAGCTCTCTCACGCGGCGACACTGTCAGCGCCGAGAAATTCCTCGCTTCCGCCGGCAACTCCGCCGCTGCTGTCTACACCCGCGGTATCCTCGCAGCCATGAAGGCTGACTACGCTACGGCGCGCACGCTGCTCACCGAAGCGCAGACCCTCGGCTACGACGCCTCCGAAGCCCTCTCGACCCTCGCAAAGTTCGAATAAAACCATAAACCGCCGCGCCTCCGGCCCGCTCAGAGCGGGCCGGGGCAGGGCATGGGGGCGCAAGACGCTCCCCCGCAGCCCAGGCACGATTTTTGCAATAATACCGATACTTATATACCTATATAAGATACCCCACGAAGAATGTAACCGCTCCCTCTGCCGCCATGGCAGCTATTCCGCGCCTCTCCCTCAGGAAAACACTGCGCGGCCGCAACGTGAATCTACCGTAATTCCGTGTCTGTGCATAAGTGACTTGAAAATCAACCTCCTGACAGATTTTTCCTTTCAACGGCCTGTCTGCCACCTGATTCTGAGAAAACCGCCATTGCGGATTTTCTCGCCGGAGTTGACCGAAAGACATAACATTCCGATGTTGAACAAGTTATTAATTATCCAAAATACCAGAAATAAAAAACATAAAACAAGGAAACCAGAAAACCAGAACAAACCTTTCCGGATCCGGAGGATATTCAGGCGACCGGACATCCGCCACCGAATTAATCTATTCCTCCCCATATCCGACCCCGGCCCCGGCGGCCGGTAATCCGACAAACCGACCTCTTCCGAAAGAGCCGAATCTGCAATTTTTTTATTCGAAATCATATTTTTTTTACAATTTAAATAATCAATCTACAAGCAAATGAAAATCAAAAATCTGTTTTTCACCCTTGCAGCAGGCGTAGCACTCACCGCCTGCTCGAGCGATGAACCCGCTGCAAACGGCGGTCAGACCGGCAACGGCGACTTCAACTATGTTGCTGTTTCTATCCAGGGCGCACCTGAGGCTTCAGGCAAAGCTGACGGCGACTACGCCGACGGCGAGGAAAGTGAGTATAACGTAAACGGCGGCGCAATTTTCGTATTCTTCCGTCCCGACGGTTCGCTCCTTCAGTATGTTAAAAAGACCGCAGCTGAACTCGGCGACTGGTCTGACATTGACGATAAAACGGCCAACAGGGAAATCAAGACCGTAGTTAAGCTCAATGCTTCTTCCGTTAAGCCTGCAAGCGTGGTCTGTGTGCTCAACCCCACCCCCAACTTCGAAACGGCTCTCGCTTCCGTGGCTAATTTAACCGGTCTGCGCAACCGGGAGTTCAGCACTCTTACCGAGGTAGCAAAGGCCAACGAGTTCACAATGACCAACTCGGTTTACTCTAACGGAACCGCTCCGGTTTATGCTACGGCTATCGCTGCCAATCAGGTTTATACTTCGCAGGCCGAAGCTGAAGCCGCTACTGCTTCCACTATCGACATCTATGTTGAGCGTGTTGTCGCAAAGGCAGTTGTTACTCCCGTTTCTACCGGTTTCCAGAACGGTGGTCTTACAGAGGCTGATGTAGTCGGTTCTGACGATAAACTTACCATCACTCCTAAGATTGAGGGTTACGCGCTCATCACCACTACAACTACTGCCTCCGTCCTCAAGAGCATCGACGCTCTCGCTCTTAACGCATACATACCCTGGGAGTGGAACGACGCAACCAACTTCCGTTCTTATTGGGCTGCCAACGGTTCCCGTGAGGTCGCAAACCTTTCGTGGAATGAGATTGACGCTGCAAACGAAGGCGGTTTCACCCAGTATGTGTTCCCCAACAATCAGGATCCCACTGCCGACGTTAACAACTACACCAAGTCGACCAAACTTATTGTAGCTGCTACCCTCCAGTGCGGCGGTGAGGATATCGCCCCCATCAAGTACGCCAACGTGCTCTACAAGGACGAAACCGCTTACCTCACTCAGATTGCAAAAGAACTCAAGCAGTCGAATATCGGCTACAAGTACACCCAGGACGAAAGCACCGTTACCGGCGACTACGACGCTGCTGATCTCAAGATTGTCCGTTTCCAGGAAGATGGTGAAAATCACGCTTACAAGATTACCTTTGCGCTCGCCAACTCGGTTAAGACTCCTGCCGATCAGGACGCTTTCGACACTTTCGTAGCCAATGCCAAGCCCGCACTCTACTGGAAAGGCGGCAAGACTTACTACTATGTTCCTGTGAACCACATCGCAGCTTCCAAAATGTACGGCATGATCCGCAACCACTGCTACATGATTACCGTCAACGGTCTCGGTCAGAGCCTCGGTACCCCCGTGTTCGATCCTACCGAAAAAATCGAGCCCAACCGTCCTACCGACGATCCCGACAACTACATCTCTGCCCGCGTACGCATCCTCAAATGGCGCGTTGTTAACCAGAACGTAACTCTCGAATAATCTCCATTCGTCCCATTTTATCAGAAGCAAGGCGGCGGGCAATCCCGCCCGCCGCCCCGCTTCCTTTTTCCGACGCCTCCGGCGTCATCCTAAATTAGCTGCCTAAGCCACCCGGGCTGTCTCAGTTATTCGGGCTGACTCAGCTAAAAAGGATCAACCTAAGAACCGGTGTAAAAGCCCCGGAGGGGCGATGTCTTTCTAACCCATTGCGAAGCGCAGCGGAGCTGTGGGACAGCAAGCCAACCCTCACTATATCGAGGCGAGCCCCGGAGGGCGCGATGCCTCGAAACGGCGATAGCCAAGCTCCGCGAGTCTTTCCAACCGGGTTTAGCAATTGATCCTACCCAAGTTAAACCCTCCTCCCTCTCCCCATTCCGAATTGCAGCCGCAATTCCCCTCTTTTGAAATTTCCCGCCGGCTCGCCGGCTCAGCATATAGAACCTCATACCGGAAAATAATAAAACCATCATACACTCATGAAATTCCCCAAGATATTCGCCTCATGCGCGGCTCTCTTAGCCATGCTCTCATCGTGCTCGTCGTGGGTCAACGACAGCGAAGGCGACTGCTCCTCCGCCTACGACGTTAAATTCAAATACGTCCATCACCTCAAATACGGCGATGCATTCCCCTACGAAGGCGAATCAGTAAACCTTTACGTGTTCGACGCCGACGACCGCCTTGCCGCCACAATTTCCGAACCGCTCACCAGCGAGAACGCCGGGGATTTCACCCTACGCCTCCCCGCCTCGCTCAAGCCCGGCACCTACCGCCTGCTCGCCTGGTGCGGCGTGAAGGACAACGACGCATTTACCGTAAACCCCGGCGCCCGCTCCTCTGATCCCGCCCACATCTCCTCCCATTCCTGCTACTTTAACCGCAACGAAGCCGGCGAGATTCACCACAATATCCGCAACCTCTTCCACGGCTCCGCCTACGTAACCATAAAGGCCGACGACTACGGCGTGAAGACAACCACCATTCCTCTCGTAAAGGACACCAACATCTTCCGCATCGTGCTCCAGCAGAAGGACGGCGCCAAGCTCAACCCCGACGACTTTGAATTCACAATCGAATACAACAACGGTCACCTCGACCCTGAAAACTACCGTCTTCCCGACGACAACCTCGTTTACCACGACTTCCGCAAGGAGGGCGTCACCGCTCATCTCAACTTCCCCGCTGTTTCCGCAGGTTCGGGCATTGAAGGTCAAGAGATAACCGACGGCGGCTCCTCCTCCGTAATCAACGGCGTGGCAGCCGAAATATCCACCGGACGCCTCTTCGACGACAACGGCGCCGTGCTCCGCGTGCGCAACCTCCGCACAAACCAGTACGTGATCCGCGCGCTTCCCGTGATCGACCTCGCGCTCATGACAAAGAACTTCGACGGCTACTCGATGCCCGATCAGGAGTATCTCGACCGTCAGGACCGCTACACCATGACTTTCCTCCTCGACGACAACAACCTCTGGACCACCACCCAGATCCATATCAACAAATGGTTCGTGGTATATCAGACCGTCACCCCGGAATAACCTTTACTTCTATTCAGTAGCTTTGTTCAGCAAATAGTAACAACGACCTTATATATAAAACCGATGCTTAAACGCTTCAACATACTCTCACGCCTCACCGCGGCCGCCCTCCTGATCGGTCTTGCCTCGTGCAGCGCCATCTACGACGACGCCCCCGAAGCGCCCGACGCCGGAAAACCCGGCGACGACGGCAAAGGGCTCGTTCACGTGGCGTTCCGCCTCGCCATGAACGACAAAGGCGAAGGCCCCGTAATCGGCGCCCGCGCCGACGGTTCCGACGTAGGCAACGGCCCCAACTGGATCCCCGACACCTACCGCCCCGACGACGAAGGCGACGCCTACGACAACACCATCGACCCCACCTCGCTGCGGGTGGTGGTGCTTAACAGCAGCAAACAGCTTGCCGGAGTTATTACGGATCTTAAATTTAAAGAAATATATACCGGTTCGGCTGCGAAAGAATATGAATTCACCGGCACCGTCACCGGCGAGGAGTCAACACTTATTCCCGGTCAGGATTATCATCTTATAATTACAGCCAACGCTCCCGACTATTCAGGAGACCAAAATAATTACCTCCAGAATGTCGTGCAAAACTGGAAATTCAACTGGTCTAATTCCGACGGAACCACCCACGCCGAGCGCAACAACATTCCCATGTTCGGCATTATAAAGGCAAAACTTAATCTCGTGCCATCGGAAACGCCTCAGAATCTCGGCACCGTCTATCTTCTGCGTTCTCTCGCGAAAGTCGATGTGATTCTTGACGGCGAGGCTGCCGACGGGTACGACATCGTAAAAATAAGCCTCGACAAAGCCAATGCACAAGGTTTTGTTTACCCCGGAGGCATCAGCCCGTGGGAAACGTTACCTGAAGCGACCACAGCGCTTGTGATCGACAAATCACAAAACATAGTCTCTTCCACTATTACATTTCCGTCGTCGGGGGAGGAACATCCCTCGGGATCCCCGTTCCAGATTTCCGAAGACCTGAAACTCGGACGTCTTTATACTCCTGAAATTGGTGGCGAATGGGATCAGCCCAATAGTATTTCTATCACCATCAAGGACAAGGAAACCGGAATGAATTACGTTTTCACAGGCAACCGCGACAAGCAGAAAGGTATTTTCTTTAAAAAATATTCAGATGATCCGATGGATTATCCCGTTGGAGGCTGGAAAAATCAGACTATCCGAATTATCCGTAACCACTATTATAAATTCACTGTCACTCAGGTAAAGGTAGGTCTCCTTCGCTTTAAGGTGACGATTAAAGATATGGAGAAAGGAGGCGATTGGGAATATGAAATCTAATCTGTCAAAATATCTTATTTCGGCGCTGGCTCTTGTTTTTGCCGGAATCTTCACGGTTTCGTGCATCAACGACAGTAACGACGAACCGGCTCCTGCTCCCGACGTCGATCCCGAACCCTCGATGATACGTTTCTCGGTCGCCGATGTCAAGTCGCGCATTATTTATGATGGCGAGGATTACGAAAAATCCGCTTTTGAACCGGGCGACACCGTGGGGTGTTTCCTCCGTGGCGAGAGTCAGTGGGGTGGCGCGCCTGCCCATTTCCGAGCTTATCTGTTCGTTGTCAATGACCGTAATTATCTCGAACTCCGTAAGGTCTATGACCGTCTCGGCGGTAGCCAGACTCAGGGAAAGTTCATAAACATAGAAGATGCTCCGATTCTTACCAATACCGGTGAGCATTTTATGATGCGCTACAATCAGCACGATGCAGCATCAGGTGTTGCTGACGAGTATCTCTATCTTACAGGTACAAACGAACCTTACGGATTTGTTTTCTTTTATCCGGCGGTTTCCAACGAGCTTCTCGCAGTCGATTATCAGAATGCCCGCGCAAAGTACGACGGCACGGTGCCATTTTATCAGTTGCTCGATTTCCCCCACGCATCGCGCGCTGACGAATTGCCTGCATCTGAAAATCCTTGCCCGTTTATGCCGAACTGGTCGTTTGGTGCCGGTTTTACAACGTCGCTCGGTGCCGAGAGTTCATGGAACGCCGACATCTGGAGTAAGGCTGCTCCTCAGGAGTTCCCCGTGTTTGTAAACTCGTGTCAGATCGACAAAACCAAAGTGCAGAACAGCGATTTCATGTATGCTTTCTGTCTTAAGGATAACGGGGGCAACTGGATTAATAAAAACACCTCCGGAACCATTAATGTCCAGCTTGAAAAGGCGTTTGCCGCCGTAGAACTTGTCTGCACCGACGGTTACGAGGCCACCGACGTCACTTTCGAGGGCAATCCGATTATCCTCGGTAAGAAATTCAACTTCAAGTATGTCCATAGAGATCATTATGAATCGTGGGAAACACCTGACTATGCCGTTTCCGACTGGACAGACCGCACCGGAGCTCGCCAATATACAGAATTCACAGGCAGAATCCTTCCCTGGGAACGTGTGGCGAAGAAGCGTTTTCGCGTGGTGCTCCCTCCGCAGACCGTCAATGAAGATATGGTTATAAACGTTACTGTCAACGGTCAGCCTCACCGCATCTCCATTCATGAGGTCATGCGCAAAAACGGTGTGACAGATTATAAGTTTGAGAGCAACAAATATTACATTATCCGTTTCTCTCCCAAATATATCGAGTTCATTATCCGCGACTGGCTCGACGGACCCACTAACGAACTCGACCCCATAAAACCTGAAACAGAAGAAAACCAGCAATAATGAAACTCACAAGATATATCCCGGCTTCGCTTTTCGCCGCGCTTGCCTTGCTTTCGGCAGGGTGTCGCGACGATATGCCCGCACCTGTCTATAACGACAGTTCCGTTTCCGGCCATTATTTCATAATCGGTACGACGGAGTCGAAATCCGACTCCCGCGTAAGCTATCTCGACGAGCACCACTCGGAGTTCGACACCGGCGACGTGGTCGGTGCCTTCACTTTCGATGCCGAAGACGATGGCAACGTGGTGCAGGCCAACGTGCCGATGCAGGTGGTGGTTACGGAGAATTTTACTGACGACGGCGGTAACAGTGTCGTTATAAAGGCTCTCGAGCCGGTTTCAGAAGACAACGATCTGCAGAAAGGCGCTCCCCGCTACCTTTTCTATTATCCCTACGACGCCGAAATGACCCTTGACCGTCTCAAGAACTATTCGCACACTGTTGAGCAGGAGCAGTCGTTCGGCGACTCTGAATTCGGAATCGACAACTACGGCAAATCCGATTTCATCTGGGACTACGTGACCCCCGACGCCGACGGCAAGAGCTGTCATATAGTGTTCGAGCATCTTATGGCTAATATCGTGGTCCTCGTTTCTGTTCAGGATGTAAGAAACTACGAGTCGGCCACCATTTTCGGTCAGCCCGTCACACTCACCGGCGCCAATCTTCTCGAGGAAGATCTTGATAACGTAAATTATACTGTAGCCGAGGATCAGGAGGTTTTTGCCCTCACTCAGCCTAATTCGCTCGAATCGAGCGACGCCCATGCGCAGACCTTCTTCTTCCGTGTGGCTGTTCCCGCCTGCCGCGATCTCAAGGCTTCAGACGAACCTTTCCTCCGGATTACACGGAAGAACACAGCCGCGCTCGAGTTCCGCCTCAAGCAGGATGTAGCTCTCCGACCCGGCCATAATTACTATTTCAATATCTCCGACGACACTCCGCCTATTATCGACATCACCGACGAGGATTCATGGGTGCTCGAGGTTTTCTCACCCGACGGAAAACTCGTGGGCTACCTCTGCCGCGAGTATATCTACTATGCTGACCCGTCTATACCCGGAGTATCGGAATATAGAGAAGCGTCAGTTACTGACCCTGATAAAGAATTTAAAGCTGCCGGAGATAATCTCGGAATGGGTGTATCAGGCTATATGCTGAACACCAATCCGGGAACCGAGGATCTGTATAAGCAGATGACCTCATTAACCGAAAAATATCGCCCCGGTGGAAAAATAGCTGAATCAGCCGGTAAGTTGGCTATCAACTCTCAGGTTTGGGTTTTCTATAATCTCATCCCCGGCCAGCGTAAACCGGATCTTACCAAAGGAACTGTTCTCCGATTCGTCTACGATATGAAGAGCGGCGGAGGTCATCCCGGTTATACTCCCATACGCTATCCCGAGTATGCTTACGACATCCACGGCAACTACCCCGTGATGACCAACGCTGCGTGGCCGCAGCCTCATGCCGGTGACGCCGAAAGCGTGATGAGGCAGGGTATCTACAAGGTAGGTCATGGTCATGAGTATCTGAATACATTTATAAACGGACAATTGACAGATGCTGCTAATTCCTATGGCTTCAGCTCTGAACACTTTTTCGAATATTATATGCATGGTGGAACATTGTATTGGGATCCGGCGAAGAATATTGTGGATGATTTCGTCATGCCGACGGATACATCCGGTGATCCGCTCCGTATTACCAATACTGAGGCTTATCTCAATGGCCATATTGCTTACGACAGCAACGGTCAGGCCTTCGTATCCTACACTCCTGCCGTAGACGATGTAACCGATATGGACGGCAACGGTATCTGCTACGTTATAGAAAAGACCGTAACTGTGGGAAATCGTGCTTATCCTCTCCGTAAGGTAGGTTTCAATCAGTTCTGGTTTGCCAAATCGCTCCGCAGCTACAAGGATGCTAAAGGGCGTACGCTGCTGAACTACAATCTCGACCTTGCGAAATATCGCGAAGTCTATGGTACCGAAGAGGGTTATACGGTTGGCATGGTCGATTATCAGCCTTTCCGTAACAGCGAACGTAAGCCTCATGAAAAGTTCGGCAAGGATGAACTTCTTGCTCCCGGCTACGTGATCCCCACGGCAAAAGGCGGAGATCCGTTTTATGGTAACACCGAAGGTTCATTCGACGGCGATTTCGATCCGGTCAACAACCCTGATGATCGCGAAAACCTTGCGTATCTCTATAACCTGACAAATATTGCCGACGGTACTCTTATCCCGACTGATAAAAGCGGATTTGACGATTGCCGTATACCTACCTGGAAGGATATGGTGGCTTTACGCCGTTACGGCGGCTACCTTTTTGCTGCCAAATGGATTTCGGATAATGTCCGCAAAGGCGGTGCAGGAAAGGTCTGGCTTGAAACTACCGTTGATGCTTTGCGTGGCGGCAAGCTTATAAGCGGTGATTCATACTGCGCCAACATCTCCGGTCTTGACTTCCGTGGTTTCGGCTGTCAGTTCCTGTCTGAGCCGGGATTCAATGACAACGCGACCGGAATAGGGCAGGTGACATACTTTTTCATTAACCCGTGGAAAGATAATCTTCTGACTTCGGCTGCTGATCTTAACGCCGCGAAGAACAAACCGACTACGTTGAATCGTTCTGAAATGAACTTTGCCGAGGTATTCAAACTGAATACATGGGACTGCTGGGGGTCAAACCCGATGAAGAACTACCATCAGGCATTTTATAATCATACCGAATTCAACGAGAATACTCCTCAGGTACTCTCTCGGTTGTTTGCGCCTGTCCGAATCGTTTGTTCCTTCGACAACCCCATTGGACCGGGACGGTCGATGGTTAGCCGCTTCGCCGGCGCACCGACTCAGGCACGAGCCATCCGCGCAATCCGTCTCGACCTCGAACCCGTCAAAAAATAATCTCTCCGAATCGCAAGCCCCACGGCTTGCGATTCTTTTTCCCCGCCGCCGAATCCTCCGATTGTAGGGCCGCACGGCCCGTGCGGCCGCCCTCCGCGACGATTTCGCGCCCGACCCTGCGCAGCGGCCAAGTTTCGCGGAATCCATGGCTGCCGCCCGTATCGAGGCATCGCGGCTCGCCTCGAAAGGAGGGGGGAGCACGCTGCCCCACAGCTCCACTTCGCTACGCAATGGGTTAAAAAGACATCGCGCCTCCGGCGCTCCTCCGCAGAAAAACTGATAGAATATTTAGCGCGCAGGTAATCCGCATATCACCTGCGCGTGAGAGCGCCGCGAGGCGCGGTATATCTATAACCCGCTGCGCAGCTGTGGGACAGCCCACCTTCCGCGAAAAATGAAGCGAAAAAATATTTGGAAATACCGAAAAGATTGTTTACCTTTGCAACCGCAAACACAAAAGGAGCGATGCTCGAGTGGCTGAAGAGGCACGCCTGGAAAGCGTGTATACGCCAAAAGCGTATCCCGAGTTCGAATCTCGGTCGCTCCGCAAAAAATTGCCTCAGAGAAGGGATGCCGAATACCGACATCCCTTTTATACTATTGGTGATGATTCTTATATGTGCACTGCTGATGAATGTATCACAAAGATTCGTGAGAATCTCCCGTATATTAAGAAGGAATATGGAGTTACCGAACTTTGTTTGTTCGGTTCGGTAGCCCGTGGCGATAATCGGTCGGACAGCGATGTCGATATTCTGGTAACTATGCCTCCTAAAATATTTCTTGTCGGCGCACTGAAAGACTATCTCGAGAAATTGCTAAATGCATCTGTGGATTTAGTACGCCGCCACTCTCATTTATCCATCCGGTTTTTAACTCAAATCGCCAGTGATGCAATCACAATACTCTAAAATAGATATTCAGCGCGCAATACAGACCTTTCAATCCATTGAAGAAACCATTATTCGGTTAATTGATTGGAATCGTAATATTTGCTCAACGGAAGATTATTATTCTACTCCTACCGGGATGCAGCTTCTTGCTGCGAATTGCACTCTTATCACGGCTATCGGTGAAGGAATTAACCGTGTTAATCGAATCTTGCCAAATTTTCTACAGTCCAATTTCCCGGATATTCCATGGTATGCGGTAGTCGGAATGCGCAATCATATTGCCCATGGATACTTTGAACTTGATGCCGATATAGTTTTCGAGGCTGTCAAAAACGATATTCCACCATTGAAAGAAATAATTCAAAAAGCCATTCAGATTTGTTTAAAAACTATTTAGATGAATCTCTTCAGTCTATTTTAATTAAGAGATGGGTGATTTAGCTTGAGATAACCGAGTGATAACACGTGCCGATAAATCCAGTTCCCTGCTTGCGCTGATCCGCGACGGTAAGCCCATGACCCTCGGGCAGCAGCTCCATCTCGCCGCGTTGCTGAGCGTTCCGGCGATTATCGCGCAGCTGTCGTCTATCGTCATGCAGTATATCGACGCGGCCATGGTGGGGCACCTCGGAGCCGACGCTTCTGCGGCTATCGGACTTGTATCTACCTCAACATGGCTCTTTTCGGGGACGTGTGTGGCGGCAGCCACCGGTTTTTCTGTGCAGGTGGCCCACAAGGTAGGCGCCGGCGACCTCGAGGGGGCGCGCGCCGTGTTGCGCCAGGCGCTGGTGGCTACGCTTTCGTTCAGCATCATTGTCGCGCTCACGGGCGCGGCTGTAAGCGGCCCTCTTCCGGAGTGGCTGGGCGGTGATGCCGTCATACGCCGCGAGTCGTCGCTTTACTTTTTAATCTTCTCGCTTTTCATACCTGCGCTGCAGATGAATTTTTTGGCCGGAAGCATGTTGCGGTGCAGCGGCAATATGCACGTGCCGAGTCTTCTGGGCGTCACGATGTGTGTGCTTGACGTCATTTTCAACTTTCTGCTGATTTTTCCCACCCGCGATTTTCACGCAGCCGGTTTTTCGTTCACCATGCCCGGAGCAGGGCTTGGGGTGGAGGGAGCGGCGCTCGGCACTGCCGGTGCCGAAGCCGTGGCAGCGGCGGTTTTGCTCTGGTATCTTTTCACCCGGTCGAAAGAACTGCGGCTCATTGGCGAAAAACGGAGTTTCCTGCCTCAGGGCGCCACGCTCCGCAAGGCTTTGCGTATAGGTCTGCCAATGGGAATAGAGCACGCTGTAATATGCGGAGCGCAGATAATGACCACCGTTATCGTCGCCCCTCTCGGAGTGTTTGCCATCGCCGCCAATTCGTTTGCCATAACGGCTGAAAGCCTCTGCTATATGCCGGGTTACGGTATAGCCGATGCCGCCACCACTCTCGTAGGCCACAGCATAGGTGCCGGCCGCAGGGAGCTTACCAGGAGTTTCGCCCGTATCACCGTTTTCATGGGAATGGTGATAATGGGCTTCATGGGGGTGCTGATGTATATCTTCGCTCCTCAGATTATCGGACTGATGACTCCGGTTGAGCCGATTCGCGAGCTGGGAGTTATGGCGCTTCGCATCGAAGCCTTCGCCGAACCGATGTTTGCAGCCTCGATTGTGGCTTACGGTGTGTTTGTTGGCGCGGCCGACATGCTCGTGCCGTGTCTGATGAATCTCTTCAGCATCTGGGCCGTGCGCCTGTCGCTTGCGGCAATGCTCGCTCCGTCGATGGGACTGAAGGGCGTGTGGATCGCCATGTGTGTGGAGCTTTGTTTCAGAGGTTTGATTTTCCTTGTCAGGCTCAAGCGCGAACGGTGGATGAAAAAGGTCTGAACGGCTGTAATAAGGGTTATACTTTCCGTAATCCGAACACCGGGCCATCGGCGCATCTTCTGTAATTTTGCAATATAAATGAAATGAGAAAAACGAATATGTCCTATGGAACTGATTAAAGATAAAGAATTCGGAGGCGAACGTCCTCTGTTTGAATCCCACGATCTCCGTCTGGAAAATGTAGTTATCCGTGAGGGTGAATCTGCCATCAAGGAGTGCAGCAACATTGAAGCCGAAAATTGCCGTTTCGAGGGCAATTACCCTTTCTGGCACGTCCACGGTTTCAAGATTAACCGCTGTTATTTCGATGTGGGCGGCCGCTCGGCGCTCTGGTATTCCGACAACCTCAGAATGACCGATACCGTAATCGACGCTCCGAAAATGTTTCGCGAGATGGACAATATCGAAATCGAGAACGTGGTCATCAACGATGCCGACGAGGTGTTCTGGCGCTGCAACAATATCCGCATCCGCAATCTCAAACTCCACGGGGGTACGTATCCCTTCATGTTCAGCAACAATATCTTTATCGACGGGCTGGAAAGCGACAGCAAATACGTGTTTCAGTACGTGAAAAACGTCGAGATCCACAATGCCCGCATAACCACGAAAGACGCTTTCTGGGAGGTGGAGAACGTAACGGTCTACGATTCCGAACTCAACGGCGAATATCTCGGCTGGCATTCGAAAAATCTCCGTCTGGTCAACTGCCATATCACCGGTGAGCAACCCCTCTGTTATGCCGACAATCTCATTCTCGAGAACTGCACGTTCGGCCCGGATTGCGACCGCGCCTTTGAGTACAGCTCCCTGCACGCCGACATCCGCGGTTCCATCACCAATATCAAGAATCCCAAGTCGGGACGCATCGAGGCCGACAGCATCGGCTCGGTTACAATCGACGAAAACATCAAGGCTCCCGCAGATTGCGAGATAACAGACCGCAGCAAGCAATGAAATACGATTTCGACAGACAGGTTCAGCGCCGCGGCACGGGCTCGTATAAGTGGGACAGTGCTGAAAACGACAGTGTGCTGCCAATGTGGGTGGCCGACATGGATTTTCAGACCGCTCCGGCCATTATCGACGCGCTGCGGCGCCGTGTTGACCACGGCGTTTTCGGCTATACGCTTGTCACCGACAGTTATTACGATGCTGTGACCGGATGGTTCGCCCGTCGCCACGGATGGACTGTAAGCCGCGACTGGATAATATATACGTCGGGCGTGGTTCCGGCCATCTCGGCCGTAATCAAAGCTCTGACCGAGCCGGGCGACAGGGTAATCGTGCAGACTCCCGTCTATAATTGTTTCTTTTCATCGATACGCAACAACGGCTGTGTGATCGATTCATCTCCTTTGCTGCAGACCGGCAACACTTACAGGATTGACTTCGACGACCTCGAACGGAAGGCCGCCGACCCGAAAGCAAAGGTCATGCTCCTCTGCAATCCCCACAATCCTGCCGGCCGCGTGTGGACCCGTGAGGAACTGCGCCGGATCGGGGAAATCTGCATCAGCCACGGTGTGACGGTAGTTTCCGACGAAATCCACTGCGAACTCGTGTTTCCCGGTCATCGTTACACTCCCTTTGCTTCCGTTTCAGAAGAATTCCTCCGCAATTCCGTCACCTGCATATCGCCAAGCAAAGCGTTCAATATAGCCGGACTGCAGATTGCCAACATTGTGTGTGCCGATGCCCGCCGCCGGGCAAAAATCGACCGGGCTATCAACGACAATGAGGTTTGTGATGTGAATCCTTTCGGAGTAGCGGCCACTCAGGCCGCCTACAACGAGAGCGAGGAGTGGCTGCGGCAGCTCGTGGAGTATATTTACGGCAACTACACGTATATGCGCGAATATTGCAGCGAGAATCTTCCCGGGTTCCCCATTATGGAGCTTGAAGGCACCTATCTTGTATGGATGGACTGCCGCAGATCCGGCCTTTCGTCCGATGAACTGGAACGCAGGCTGATTGGCGGCGCGGGACTGTGGCTGAACGCCGGAACGATGTACGGCCCGGAGGGCGAGGGCTTCATGCGATGGAACATAGCGTGCCCCCGCGCCATCCTCACCGAGGGGCTCGGCCGTTTCCGGGACTTCGCAGTCACCCTGCACCGATAAACAATTGCGGCGCGGTCAGTTCGACCGCGCCGCAATATATATGCATAGGTTCTGTCTCTTAGTCAACCTGAATTACGAGGAAGTTGGAGAGCTGCCAGAATTTGGCGGGATTGGTGATCATTATCACTTTCTGATTGCCCTGGTCAACGATCTGATAGGAATCGGCGGGCTGGCTGGTCATGATTTTGGCCTTTTTGCTGTGGGTGGGGATGCTGGTGAGCGTGCGGATGTCGCCTACAGTGAAATATGAGGCATCGAAGTCGCCTTTCATGACTTTGGTCTTGCCGAGGAATTTCTTTTCAAGAATCTTCTTTTCTTTCAGTTCCTTGTTGGTTCCGATGGCGTAGAAGCATTCGTTGAGCTTGTTTTCGGCGGCGAGAGCTTCGGCTTCGGCCTTGGCGCGCTGTTCGGTCTGCTCGGCCACGCTGGTGTTGAGCGAATCAACGGCACTGTTGAGGCCGGCCACGGTGGTGTCGAGCTCCTGAATTCTGATGTTGGCGGCTGCAAGCTGGTTGGTGAGAGTGGCGATTTCGGTCTGCTGCTCGGCAATCTGGGTCTTCAGGGTCTGGATTGTCTTTTTCAGAGTTGTGTTCTCGCCTGAACTGTTCTGAAGTTTCTTCTCGAGTTCTTCAAGACGCTGACGGCGCTCCTGAAGAGCCTGCTGGATAACAATCATATCGTTTTTGATCTGTTCCTTGCGCGAGGTTGATTCATCGCCGAGAACACCGGGGGTGCTTATGATCTTTTCGAGATCTTTGATCTGGCTCATACCCTCGGAAATGTCGTTTACGAGCACAAGAAGGCTGTCCTGAGTAGCGAGTGTCTCGCGAAGATCACCTTTGAGCTGCTCGTTTTCAGCTTCCGCGTTGCGGAGTTTGTCGCCGTTGCAAGCGGTCAGCAATGCTATGGCCGCGATGGCGAATACCGATAATTTTTTCATTGTTTTATTCAGTTTTGATGATGATTCTCAATAATAAGCGTGAGCGAAACGTAAGCACCCGGTTCATTCGGAAAGTCCGGAACGATATTTGTTCCGGTGTACTTTCTTCTGTTCTGAATCCTGCGGGCCTATCACTATAACAATTTCTCCCCGCGGATTGTTTTCGGTGAAATAACTGATAATTTCCTGAAGCGTCCCTCTGACCGTGGATTCATGTATTTTCGAGATCTCACGCGAGACGGACGCCTGACGTTCGCCGCCACATGCTGCGGCGAGCTGTTCGAGTGTCTTCACCAGCCGGAGCGGCGATTCGTATATTATCGTGGTGCAGTCGCTGGCGGCTATGCTGTCAATGCGGGTCTGGCGTCCTTTTTTAGGAGGAAGAAAGCCTTCGAACCGGAACCGGTCGCATGGGAGTCCGGAGCTGACAAGCGCCGGGACGAATGCGGTGGCACCCGGAAGGGTCTCGACCTCTATTCCGCGGCGCCGGCACTCACGCGACAGCATGAAGCCCGGGTCGCTCACCCCGGGAGTTCCGGCATCGGAAATGAGAGCTATATCCTCGCCGGCCTCAAGGCGGTCGACGATAGGCCCGGCGGTTTCGTGCTCGTTGAACTTATGGTGGCTCGCGCAGGGAGTGGAGATATCGAAGTGGCGGAGTATCACGGCGCTCGTCCGGGTGTCTTCGGCAAAGATCTGCGACACTTTCCGCAGCGTTTCGACCGCGCGCGGGGTCATGTCGGCGAGATTTCCCACCGGAGTAGGTACTATGTAAAGTTTGCCTGCCATGCTATCTGGAGAAGTAGCGGCCTACGATTTCCATGAAATCTTTCACGTTGTCGTTGTCGGGTTCCCAGCAGAGGTCGTTGTAGAAATAATCCTCTGCCTCGTCGAGCGACGACATTGCGGCGATTACCTCAAGAGCATCGTCGTAGTCGGCGGCTGAATTTCCGAACAGTTCGCGGCGGAACCGGAATTTATCGTTGATGCTGAACGCCGTGCGGATGTCGCAGACCGATTCGCGGGCTATTTTCTCGTCGAGCGAGATTTTTTCGTCACGGGTGTCGGTTTCCGCAACCGGGCGTACGGGTGTCGCGGGTTCGGCGTCATCGAGCTGCTCCTCGGTGGCTGCTTCGGCTGTTTCCTGAAGATCAGCTTTTTGTTCTTCCGTTACATAAGCCGGCGGGCAGGACGGGGCAGCCGTCGTTTCGGCAACGGGAGCGCCTGCCGCCATGGCAGAAAGAGCAGCGGCTTTTTCCGCTACAAGTTTTTCTATCTGAGGGGAGGCGGCGTCGCCCCGGTTTATCAGCAGGGTGATAAGTCCCTCCAGCTCATAGCTCAAATTGAGCATCGAAGAATAATCCTTCATAATTATTCGTTGTTTTCAGACTGCAAACTTAGTGGAAATTTTTCTAAAAGCAAGCGGGAAATGGCGTTTTTTAGTGCCGGACGCCCGCAAGTGAAGCCGTTTACAATAAAAATAATGATGTGGGTCGGGTTACCGCTCTTGTCGATTCTGTAGCCGGCATACGACTGCACCCCTTTCATGCTGCCCGTTTTCATGGCGATGTCGCCCTCGAGGTGAGTCCCGACAAGGAAGTTGCGCATAGTCCCGTCGTAGCCGGCAAGAGGGAAGAGGCTTACGTAATCCGTGCCGTAATCGGGCGAAGCCATTGTCTTCAGCACCTGTGCGAGAAAAATGGCCGTCAGGCGGTCGTTGCGCGACAGTCCGCTGCCGTCTTCAATCCTCACTCCCTGCATTGATATTCCCGCATCAGTCCAGATGGCGCGTTCTTCCTTCAGCGCTTCGGCTCTCGTTCCGCCGGGCGCCAGTGAGCGCAGCATCGCTTCTGCCATCATGTTGTCGGATCTGAACATCAGGCTCTTCATTATGTCGCTGAAAGTGGGGGAGATGTAAGCGTAAAGGAGTGTTGATTCTCTGCCGGGTCTGACTTTTTCACCGTCAACCTCTATGCCCGCCTCCCTGAGCCGGGAGATAAGTTCGTGGCGCACCACTTTGTCGGGGCGTGGCATAGCCAGCCGGTCGCTGAAGCCGCGCCGCGGCATAACGCCGCTCACTCTGAAAGTTTCAGTGTCGCGCTGACGGCTCACTTTAAGTCCGCCCCTCTTCCCCTTTCTGACGGCCATGTCGAGTCGGAGGTCGGGGACGTATGGCACGGTTTCGCGCGACGGCAGGCGCAACACAAAGCGGTTGTCGTGGTAATTCAGACCGTGGTTTCCGGCTCCGTAGGGCCACGCGAGGTCTTCGTCCATCCATCCGGAGGGCACCCGCCGGTCGTCATAACCGTCCTCCATAATCACGATGTCGCCTTTTATCCGGCGGATTCCTGCGCTGACAGCTCCGGCCACGATGCTGTCGCAGAAGCCGCGGGTTCCATCGAGGTAAGAGGATTCGATCGAGGGGTCGCCGGAGGCGTTTATGCAGATATTGCCGTCGAGCACTCCGTCGGAGCTGATTTTACCGATTGCCGTCACCGGGGTGATGAATCTCTCTTCGGGATCGGCGAGCGACATTACCGACGCGGTGGTCACGCACTTCATTATGCTTGCGGGAACCAACGGGACGCCGGCATTTTCGTCGACAAGTTTCTCACCTGTCCGCAAATCCTCGATGTAAATGGCTGTCCGTGCAGTATCTATACCTTTAAGATCGAGCGGAAACGCCGAGGCAGCTCCCGCCGCAAACAGAGCCACTGCCGCGGCAGCCAGACGAATTGAGAAAAGCCGTAGCGTCATGTTGCCGGAGTGTGACGGGGTTTGCGCTCGCGAGGGGCTATGATGTAGCGGTCGTAATACGACAGCAGCAGCGTGGTGAGCGGAATGGCTATTATAAGTCCGATGAAGCCGAGCAGCGTTCCCCAGACAGAGAGCGAAAGGAAAATCAGCGCCGGGTTCATGCTCATGGCTTTGCCGATGATTTTCGGTGTGATCACGAGATCCTGGAGCGCCTGCACAATGCAGTATACGGCGAAACATTCCCAGAAGAGGGTCCAGAAACTAATACCGGTGTCGACGGAATAGATCATGCACAGAACCGTACACGGAATCAGAGAAATGAGCTGCAGATACGGCACCATGTTCAGAAGCCCTATGAAAAGTCCGAGCACTATGGCGAGCGGCAGCCCGATGATGTAGAATCCGATGCTGAACAGAATGCCCACTATGAGAGCCACGAGTGCCTGTCCGCGGAAATAACGGTTCATGCTGATTTTTACGTCGTTGGCAATTCCGAATACACGATGGCGGTATTTCGGAGGTATCATGCGCCTGAATCCCCGCGCCAGTTTCTCATAGTCGATCATTATGAATATCACGTAGAGAAATACTATGAGCCAGCTCAGAAGGCTCATGATTAAGCCGACGGAGGAGGTGATGAGCGACCACGAGGCGCTCAGGGTCTGCTCGATCATCTTCGACCACTCCTCGCGTGTGAGTTTCGAGGCGAGCATCTCGAAGTCGATGTTCTTCTTCAGAAAGTCGTGGACGGAGCCGGGAATGAAAGGTATTGAGCCGGGTTCTTTCGCGGCGTAGGTTTTGAACATGGCCGCCATCTGCGCTGCCTCGTCGGTGATTACGGGCACGATGAAGTAGAGCAGGAGAAGGAAGAAGAACAGGAGCTCGAACAGAGTGATGAAGGTGGCGAGAACGCGCCCCTTCAGCCGAAGCACTTCGCGGGTAAGCTGCACCGCTGGCTCCAGGATGTAGGCTATCAGACACCCTACGAGAAAGGGCAGAAGCACTCCTTTGAGGGTGTTGACGAGCCAGATGGCACACAGAAACAGCACGCAGTTTATTACCAGTCTGACGGTGCGGTCGAGTGTGTAAGGTTGGCGTGAATAAGGCATGATAATGTCGCTTTTTTATGCAAAGGATTGTTTTGCGACACGAAATTACGAAATAATTCAATCACTTTCGAGGATTTTGTGTAATTTTGTCAAAAAAATAGTAACGCTTATCTGTAAATGGAAACAGTAATTAATGCAAGACAGGTGCTATCCGACAAACCCTGGGCGAGGTGGACGGCACTTGGATTTCTGGCTTTCGCCATGTTCTGTTCATACATATTCATGGACATTCTTTCGCCCATCAAAGACCTTCTGCAGTCAACCCGCGGCTGGGACTCTACCGCTTTCGGCACCATGCAGGGGTCGGAGACATTTCTCAACGTATTTATTTTCTTCCTGATTTTTGCCGGCATCATTCTCGACAAGATGGGCGTGCGCTTCACTGCCGTGCTGTCGGGTTCGGTAATGCTCGTGGGCGCCGTGATAAACTGGTATGCTCTTACCGACGCTTTCCTCGGCAGCTCGCTTGAGGAGTGGTTCACCACCCATCTCAACCATATTCCGGTGTTTGAGGAACTCGGTATCGCACCGTTTTACGACGGCATGCCCGCATCGGCCAAATTCTCCGCAGTAGGATTCATGATTTTCGGCTGCGGCGTTGAGATGGCGGGCATCACGGTAAGCCGCGGAATCGTGAAGTGGTTCAAGGGCAAAGAGATGGCTCTCGCAATGGGTTCGGAGATGGCGCTCGCCCGTCTGGGTGTGGCAACCTGTATGATTTTCTCGCCCATGTTTGCTGAACTTGGCGGCGACATCAGCGTGAGCCGTTCGGTAGCGTTCGGCGTCGTGCTCCTGATGATTGCTCTCATTATGTTTATCGTCTACTTCTTCATGGACAAGAAACTCGACGAGCAGACCCACGCCGAGGAGGAGAAAGATGATCCCTTCCAGCTCAAAGACCTCGGTAAAATCCTTACGTCGAGCGGATTCTGGCTCGTGGCGCTGCTTTGCGTGCTCTATTACTCGGCAATTTTCCCCTTCCAGAAGTATGCTGTCAACATGCTCCAGTGCAACCTGACGTTCACCGATGTCGAGCCGGGTTCGTTCTGGGCGGGCGATGCCGTTACAATCGTCCAGTATGTGATTATGATTATAGTGGCTGCTGCGGCTTTCGCGAGCAATTTCTCAAAAGAAAAGAAGCGTAAATACGGTCTTCTCGCAGTAGCGGTAATCTCGCTCATAGTGTTCTGCTACATGGGCTACAAGCGCCAGTCGGCCGGCACCATCTTCGCAGTGTTCCCCCTGCTCGCGGTCGGCATCACCCCGATTCTCGGCAATTATGTGGACTATAAAGGCAAGGCTGCCACAATGCTTGTTGTAGGCTCGCTTCTGCTCATAGCCTGCCACCTTACTTTCGCTTTCATTCTGCCAATGTTCAAGGGCAGCCCGGTTGGCGGCGTATGCATAGCCTATCTGACGATTCTTGTGCTCGGCGCATCTTTCTCGCTCGTTCCGGCCTCGCTCTGGCCCAGCGTTCCGAAGCTCGTCGACGCTAAGATCATCGGTTCGGCCTACGCTCTCATCTTCTGGATTCAGAACATAGGTCTGTGGCTCTTCCCTCTGCTCATAGGCAAGGTTCTCGACAATACCAATCCGCAGATTGTACAGGGCCTGGCCGACGGCACCCTTACTCCCGAACAGGCGGCCGTGAGCTACAACTATACCGCCCCGCTGGTAATGCTCGCATGTCTCGGAGTCGCAGCCCTCGTGCTGGGTCTGGTACTCAAGGTGATCGATAAGAAAAACAATCTCGGTCTCGAACTTCCGAACATCAGACCCGAGGAAACGGAAATTCTCGAATCGGAGGTAGAATCCGCCGAAGAATAATCGTTTTATTTCATATAACAGAATGCGCCGGAAACCCCTCGGTTTCCGGCGCATTCTGTTATATGAAATAAGGTATTTCAGTAGCCTTTACGGTATTTGTCGTCGTCGGAATCTTCGAGGATGCTGAGATATGAATTGTAGCGCGACTCTGATATAAGGTGGTCGGCGAGGGCGGCACGCACCGCGCAGCCCGGCTCGTGGGTATGGGTGCAATCGCCGTAGCGGCAACCGGCACTGTACCTGAAGATTTCGGGGAAGAAGTGTCCCACCTCGTGGCGGTCGAATTCAAGTGTGCCGAATCCTTTCACTCCGGGAGTGTCGATGATATAAGTGCCGCTGGCGAGGCCGGGCACGGCGAACATCTCGGAAAAGGTGGTTGTATGCATACCGGTGTCGTGTGTGGCGGATATTTCGGCGGTAGCAAGGTCGATTCCGGGAATCAGACGGTTTATCAGGGTTGATTTTCCTACGCCGGAATTGCCCGAGAAGAGGGTGATTTTTCCGTCGAGACACTCGCGAAGGTCGCCGATACCGCGACCCGTTGCGGCTGATACGGGTATGACCCTGTAACCGATAGATCTGTAGAGGTAGCTGACCGCTTCAAGATACTCACGGCTGTCCTCGTCTGTAAGAAGGTCGGTCTTGTTGATTACAATTACGGCCGGCACGCGGTATGCTTCGGCCGTGGCGAGAAAACGGTCGATGAAAGTGGTCGACGTGGCGGGATGGGCGAGTGTTACGACCAGACATACCTGATCGAGGTTTGCGGCTATGATATGGCCCTGTTTCGAGAGGTTGCTTGCGCGGCGGATTATGTAGTTTTTCCGGGGGTCAATCGAGGTGATGTAGGCTGTATCGGCCGAATCGGCCTGCGTTATGCCCACGCGGTCGCCCACTGCCACGGGGTTCGTGGTGCGGATGCCCTTGAGGCGGAAATTCCCTTTTATTTTGCAAAGCACTTCCTCGCCGCTGTCGGTTCTGACGAGATAGCTGCTGCCGGTATTTTTTATTACGAGTCCGTTCATGTCGGGGGGATGTCAGAAGAAAATTTTGAGCCGTTCGCGCGGAATGCCGAGCTGCTGAGCCTTCTCGGCGTCGGCACGCGCATCGTCTATGCGGTAGCGCATTTTGTTTAAAACGGCCCGCAGCAGGTAAAGTTCACCGTCGTCAGGATCGAGTTCGAGCCCTTTGGCAATGTCGTCGGAGGCTTCCTGAAGCTGCTCGAGCATGAGGCGGCACTGCGCGCGCCCGGCGTAGAAGTGAGGCTGCGGGTCTTTTTCTATGATTTTGTTGAAATAGGGTATGGCCGTCTCCCATTTTCCGAGAGTCACGTTGAGGGTGGCGTTTGCGGTCTGTGTCTGGGGCGAGTCGGGGAAATGGCGGTCGAGGAAGTCGAAATCGGCACGCGCAGAGTGGAAATCGCCCTTGCGCATGGCGAGCATACCGTGGTAGAACCGAGGTTCAACGGCCATGGAGTCGATGGCGAGAATCCGGGTGTAATCCGCAAGCGCATCTTCGGTATGACCGATGGCGGTAAGCACTTTTGCGCGGTTGGCGAGAATTGACACCGACTGGGGTGCCATGGTCAGAGCATCGTTGAGGGTGGCAAGTGCCAGGGAATCCTTGCCCTGACTGAACTGCATCATTCCTACATTCGAGAGCAACAGTACGTTGAACGGATTCGCGGGGTCGGAATGCATTGCCTCGACGAGGCATTTCTCGGCGTCTGCCCAGTTGCCGTCCTCTATGGCTTTGTCGGCTTCGCCAACTTTATCGGCGTAGAAATCTCCGCCACCGGTCTGCGCGGCAGCCATGGCGGGAAGAATGAGCAACAGAAGAAGAGGGAGAAGTGATATTTTATTACGGTTCATTCTTATGGATTATTATTCGGCTGATTTCATGCGGTATTCGCGCGGCGACATGCCGGTGAAATGCTTGAAGTACTTGCCGAAAAACGACTGGTTTGAAAAATTCAGCTCCAGGCTGATTTCCTGAATGGTCAGACCCGACTTACGGAGCATGACCTTGGCTTCGAGCACCACGCGGCAGTCGATCCATTCGCCGGCGGTTTTGCCGCTTACCTCTTTCAGTACAGCTGAAAGGTGTTTGGGGGTGACGCACAGCTCGCGGGCGTAGAAGGCCACCGACCGCTCACTGCGGAAGTGAATGTCGACGAGTGCTATGAACTTCGACAAAAGTTCTTCGCGGCGTGATGGATGGGAGTTGCGGATCGAAGCCCGTGCAGTATATATGCCCAGAGTATTGTAAAACAGAACCTCGCAGAGAGAAGCTATGGTCTGCGTATTGTAAGGCTGACGGCCGTCGGAAAGTTTCTGCTGTAAAAGCCGGTAGATAAGTTCCTGACTCTCGAGTTCCTTTTGCGTGATCTCGATAATGGGATTGTCGCGGAAATGAATCACGTTGGGCACGATATACTGGAGCGAGGGGAGGAGCTGGTTGAGCTTTTCCTCACGGACTACTATGAAGAAGCCTTCGAAATCAGGGCTTTCGTGAATGCTCGAGAGGTTGTGGCCGGGGCGCATCACCATTATTGTCCGGCTTACCATCCGGCGGGGACGGAGGTCGATTATGGCAGAAATCTCACCGGTTATGCACACGGCGAGCAGCATGGAGGTCAGCGCGATGGAAGTGTCGGCATCAGCCACGTCGTCGAGGGTCCGGAGAACGGCTATTCCGTTTTCGGCGAGCTGGCGGTTGAGGCTTTCGGCTTGCAGGTGGAAATTCATTGGATTCAATCTTTTTTGCCGGCTGAAACCACATACATCCTTGAGGTGTCGAAATACTTTCCGGCTGTTTCGGCAAGAAGCTGCGGGGTTATGGCCGACGCTACTTCCTGTTGTCTGTAGAAATAATCCGCCGGAGTATCGGCAAACAGTTCCACTCCCCGGAAATCCATGACGGAGAAGGGAGTGTCGAGCGACGAGGCAAGGCCGGAAATGACGTGGCGCGACAGCCGGTCGATTTCCTTACCGGTATAGGATGCCGGGTCTTTCATCCTATCCATTTCCGCAATGACTTCATGAATTACGAGATCTACATTCTCGTTGGCGGTCTGGGTCGACACGTTGATGTAAGATTTTTCTGGGAAGCCCAACAGAGAAGAGTTTATGCCGTATGTAAGACCTTTCTCTTCGCGAATGTTGGCCATGAGCCGGCTCCCGAAATATCCGCCGAGAGCAATTACGGCAATCCGTAGCGCCACATAGTCGGGGTGGGTTCTCCCGATTGAAGGGATTGCCATTTTGATGGCGCTCTGCAGGGCACCCGTTTTCTCAACATGGCGGCGGAGGGTAGCCGAGGGGCTGAGGCCGAGAGGCGTTCTTTCAAATTCTTTTCCCTCAGGGAATGCCATTAGCATATCCCTTACGCAAGCGGCGGTTTCTTCCGAAATTTTTCCTGCAAGGAAAGCGTGGATGCCGGTTGAATTCAGATTGCGGTAGTAAAAGTCTTTTATCGCGCAGCGGCTTATTCCGGCTACGCTTTCAGGCGTGGCATAGCGCGCAATTGGAGAGTCCTGCCCGTAGGCAAGTCCGCGCAATTCGTCGCCTGCAAGCACCGACACCTTCTCGCGGTCGATTCTGACGCGCTCAACTGCCTGTCCGGCAATATTTTCAAACGCATCCCGCGGAAAGGAGGGCGAAGTAAGAATGTTTCCGAACATCGGAATGACCGTAGAGGCGGTTGAATTGAGCGAGTAGAGCGAAAGCGAACGGTAGTGGGTGTGAACCAGCGGTTTTATCCATGCTCCGTTGAATTCAAGTTTTTCGGCAATTCCGGCTCCGGTCATATCCTTGCATCCTTCGGTGATAAGGTAGTTGGTGAGGTTGGCCAGCAGGGGCGAGGGTTCTTCGGCCTCGCCTCCGGGAAGCGCCACAGTAAGGCGGTTTACCTCCATGTCTCCGCCGTTGAGAATTGAAAGACGAACTCCGTTGGGCAAGGTTTCTTCCGAGATGTAAGGCAACGACAGTTTGCCGATTGAATGTATTTCCGGTGCTTTTTTGCGGTCAGGTGTCTGGGTCATAGCTTTTTGTCAGTTTGCTACGATAGAGTCAATTTTCTGTTCGATAATTTTGTCGAGAACCGACATCCGTGCAATGTCGGCCGACGGTTCGGCGCCGGTTGCGGAAGAGGCCCTCACGGGAACCACCGCCGGTTTTTCGTCAGCTTTCCGGGGCGGCTTGACGGCGGCTTGCTTCCGGGGGGCGGGTGCGGCGGCGGTCTCTACGGCCGAAGTCCCGGAGTCAGGTGCCGGTTCGATGGCCGTAATCTCAGGTTGCCGCTGCCTGTCGGCAGGGGCGGGAAGCGATGCCACCGGCTCTAATATGAATGGAAGCGCGTCTGGGTTCCCGGCCGAAGGGAGAGGTGGAGCGTCGACAGGTGCCGGCGTCTTCTTTCCGCCCCGGGTCTTATCCCTGACGAGCATGGCATGGTATTGCTCCACTCTGCCGGCCCCTGCAAAGGTGCGGGTATAATAGTCGGCGCTAAGGTCGCTGATAATCACACCCCGGCTCGCCGAGGAATGAATCATCTTTCCGTCGCCGATATACATTCCTACGTGCGACACGCGGTCGCTGCCCTTTGTTGTGGCGAAAAACAGGAGGTCGCCCGGCACGAGGTCTTTTTTCTTCACGGGAGTGCAATAGTCGCTTTGGGCGCGTGAGTTGCGTGGTATCTTTATCTGCAGGGCGTCGGCGTAGACGCGGAGCATGAGGGCGGAGCAGTCGATTCCCTTGCGGTCGTTTCCGCCATAGAGATAAGGTGTGCCGAGCCATCCGTTGGCCTCTTTGAGCAGCGATTTTGACTGCGGAGCCAGCGACGCCGAGATTCTCACTTCCTGAACATCCGACACAGCTTTGCCCCCCGGTTTAGCCTTATATGCCGAAGCCGAGTTGCGCGATGAGCCGCACGCGGTAAGGATTGCCGCTGCGAGCATAAATATCCAGAGTCTGCCGAATGCAGCCGTTATGTTCCGAGAAGCCATCATTTCGCAAAGTTATGAATATTTGTTGAAAAATGTATATTCCCGCCGGGCGAAAATTGGCTTATATTTGTCTATTTTTTGTCATATTAAGAATTGGCGGCCTGCGGTGAGATGCAACAAAGCGGACGAAATCGTTCAAATTTTGGAATTTTTCGTTCAAAAAGGCAAAACGCAGCAAACTCAATTTGCAATTCAGGTTTCGATTAGTTAAATTTGCAATGCTCAAAAGCCAATTACCTATTTCTAATATTAAAATATCAGTCTATGAAAATCGAGAAATCTAAAGCAGCTTCGCCAAAAGGGGAAGTGACTCTCTATACCCTCGAAAACAAGCAAGGAGCGCAGGTGGTGCTTTCGTCGCTCGGAGCGGCAATCTGCAGAATCGACGTGCCTGACCGCGACGGCAAAATGGCCGACGTGGTGCTCGGCTACAAGAATCCCGCCGACTACATAGCCGACGGCCCCTGTATGGGCAAGGTGCCCGGCCGCTTCGCCAACCGCATATGCCGCGGCAAGTTCACGCTCGACGGCAAGACCTATTCACTTGCAATCAACAATGGCCCCAACGCCCTCCACGGCGGCCCCGAAGGCTTCCAGAATCAGATATGGGAATCGCAGGAAAAGGATGGCGGCGTTCTTTTTACATATATGGCTAAGGATGGGGAAGAGGGCTATCCGGGCAATATGACCGTGAACGCTTTCTACACCTGGAGCGACGACGACAGACTGACTCTGCGCCTCACAGCCGAAACCGACGCCAAAACGATAGTAAATCTTACGAACCACGTATATTTCAATCTCAACGGCGAGAATTCAGGCACGGTGCTCGACCACAGACTGAAACTCAACGCCTCGCGCTATCTTCCCACCGACGAGACGCAGATACCCACCGGCGAACTGGCTCCCGTGGCAGGCACTCCGATGGACTTTGTTGAATTCAAGGCCATAGGCGCTGATATCAGAGCCGACTTCATGCCTCTGAAAATAGGAAAGGGCTACGACCACTGCTGGGTTGCCGACAACTATGAAAAAGGCAAACTCCGTGAGATCGCTCAGCTCGTGTCGGAAAAGACGGGACGCCGTCTCACCGTGGAAACCACTCAGCCCGGAGTGCAGGTCTATACGGGCAACTGGCTCGCCGGCTGCCCCGAAAGCATTTCGGGCGGCGCTTACAACGATTACGACGGTGTGGCACTCGAATGCCAGAATTTCCCCGACGCTCCCAACCATCCCGAATTTCCGACGGCAGTTCTCATGCCCGGTGAGAAATTCGACGAGACAATCGTTTTCAGCTTCGACACAATCTGATTACCAAACGACAATCATTTAATCTTTTAAGAAATACAAGAATATATGAAACCTACATTATTTGTACTTGCAGCCGGAATGGGCAGCCGTTACGGAGGTCTGAAACAGCTCGATCCGTTAGGCCCCCAGGGTCAGACAATCATGGACTATTCCATCTACGATGCCATACAGTCCGGTTTTGGAAAGGTAGTATTCGTAATCCGCAAAGATTTTGAGAAGGATTTCCGCGAAAAAATCCTGTCGAAATATGAGGGACATATCCCTGTTGAGGTTGTGTTTCAGTCAACCGACAAACTCCCTGAAGGGTTCACCTGTCCGGCAGACCGCACCAAGCCGTGGGGCACGAACCACGCCGTGCTCATGGGCAAGGATGTAATCAAGGAGCCGTTTGCCGTGATAAACGCCGACGACTTCTACGGACGCGACGCTTTCCGCGTGATTGCTGAAGACCTCATGCGTCCCCGCGACCGTAAGGGCGATTATTCGATGGTGGGTTTCCGTGTGGGCAACACCATGACCGAGAACGGTTCGGTTGCGCGCGGTGTCTGCACCACCTCGCCCGAAGGTCACCTCACCGGAGTTGTGGAGCGCACCGCTATCTCTTACGATAAGGACGGCAAGATTGTGTTTACCGACGAAAACGGCGAAGTGCAGACTCTCGAACCCAACACTCCCGTTTCGATGAATCTCTGGGGCTTTACTCCCGACTATTTCGAGTACAGCGACCGCGAATTCAAGAAATTCCTCGAGAAAGACATCAACACCCCCAAGGCTGAGTTCTTCATCCCGCTCTGCATCGACACCCTCATCCGCAACGGCGAGGCAACGGTGAAAGTGCTCGACACTGACTCGCGCTGGTTCGGCGTAACCTACGCCGCCGACCGTCCCGGGGTAGTGGCAAAATTCGCCGAACTCCACGCCAACGGCACTTATCCCGAAAAAATGTTTTAACAATACCATAGAAGAATAATAAAACCATGGAACTTAAAGAAAAAGTACAGAAGGAATTCGCCGCTCATTTCGGAGGCGAAGGAACGGTATATGCATCGGCAGGCCGTATCAATCTCATCGGCGAGCACACCGACTACAACGGCGGCTACGTGTTTCCCGGTGCCATCGATAAGGTAATTATGGCAGAGATTCGCGAAAACGGAACCGAGACCGTGCGCGTGTATTCAATCGACATCAACGAAACCGCTGAGTTCGGCCTCAAGGAAGAAGACGCACCCTCGCAGCAGTGGGCACGCTATATCTTCGGCGTATGCCGTGAGACCATCAAGCGCGGCGGAGTGGTGAAGGGCTTCGACGCCGTTTTTGCAGGCAATGTCCCCCTCGGCGCCGGTCTTTCGTCGTCGGCCGCTCTCGAGAGCTGCTTCGCTTTCGCTCTCAATGACATGTTCAACGGCAACACTATCAGCAAGTTTGACCTTGCCAAGATCGGACAGTCGACCGAACATAACTATTGCGGCGTGAACTGCGGTATCATGGATCAGTTCGCTTCCGTGTTCGGCAAGAAGGATCATCTTATCCGCCTCGACTGTCGTTCGCTCGAGTTCGAATACTTCCCCATCAAACTTACCGACCATAAACTCGTGCTCGTTGACTCCCGGGTAAAGCATGAACTTGTGGACTCTCCCTACAACAAGCGCCGCCAGTCGTGTGAGAACGTGGCCAAGCGTCTCGGTGTGGAGACTCTCCGCGACGCCGACATGGACATGCTCAATTCCATTAAGGGTGACATTTCCGCCGAAGACTACTTCCGCGCAAAATTCGTGCTTGAGGAAAAGGATCGCGTGCTCGGCGTGTGCGATGCTCTCGAGAAGGGCGACATACAGACCGTAGGGCGTCTGATGTACGAGACCCATGAGGGTCTGTCGAAAGATTATGAGGTTTCGTGTGAGGAACTCGACTATCTCAACGACATCGCCAAGGAGTGCGGCGTAACGGGTTCGCGCATAATGGGCGGCGGCTTCGGCGGCTGCACCATCAACCTCGTGCCCAACGTGATCTACAACAAGTTCATCGATACCGTAAAAGCCAAATTCAACGAAAAATACGGACATGAACCCAAAATCTACGACGTTGTGGTAAGTGACGGCGCCCGCAAGATTTCGGAATAAAAATTCCTTACCATAAAGACAGCGGCTGCGGAACCTGAATGTTTCCGCAGCCGCTTTTTTATTTATTTTATGTTGAGGGTGACGGTGTTGAAGGCCTGGGCGTGGAGCGTGCGCCAGCCGAACGGCTGGCTTTTTACGGTGCCGTCGCGAAGGCGGACTTCTATGGTGGCGTCGCCGGGGGTAGTCTGGGGAATTATCATCATCGTGTCGCTGTCGGATATTTCGCCGTCGGGGCCTATGGTTAGGCTGTAGTCGGCTTTCTGGGAGTTCTCCCCGTTGAGGTTGTAGAAGTGCCAGTTATTCCACGACGGATAGTACAGCCCTTCTGCATAAATTCCTTTGAGAGTCACTGATTCCACGAGTTTGGGGTCGATGCCGTTGATTCTGAACTTCACCCCGGCGAAAATATGGTTGAACCAGAGCTGCACGCGGGTGTCGGTGCCTCCGTGGTTTACCTTGCGGAGATCTATGGCAAACAGTATGTCGGTCTGTTTCCCGGGGTCGGTAGGGCAGTAATAGTAGAAATATACTTTGGTTATGTCGGTTTCCCAGCCGTTGCTTATGCTGAAATTGTCGACGTCGGCAGGCGTGTAGGCCATGAACGACAGAGCTCGCGGCTCTTCGGGCCAGTAGTATGGCTTGCGGGTCATCCAGTCGCCGTTTCCGACGGGGTAGACCAGTTCTCCCGGTATGTAGATGTTGGTGGGGGTATTGTCTGTATACTGATATGCGAAGAGTCGCAGCGATTCTATATCGGACTCATGGATTACGGTGGCGCGTGAGTCGCCCGTCATCGCCGCAAAACGTATCGGGGCACCGGTGCGGGGTACCGGCGGTTCCCCGGCCGGATCGCCGGAACAACCGGCCAGCGTTACGGCGGCTGCCAGAAGGACGAGATGTTTTTTCAAGCGTTTCATAAGTCGGTGTCGATGTTACTGTCCCACATGTACGATTCGTGGACGGTGAAGATGATGGGGGAGAGCTTTCCACCGTCGCCCAACACATTGCCGGGGGTCAGACGGGCTATGAATTCGTAGGTGTAGCCTGGCTTGAAGTCAACTTCGGGCATTTCGGCGGTGAGGGTGTGGAGTTCGGAAAACACGTGTCCCTCCGTGCCGGTTTCGTTCGGATTGAAGAATACCTGAGTCTGAATGGCGATTTTTGTCTGCGGCAGGCTCACCGGAATGAGGAAACGGTCGGGACTTGTCACAGGCATATCGGTGCGTGCCAGTCCGCCCGGAATATTGAGCCACGACGTTGTGTAGTCCTTCTGTTGCCAGCGCGGTTCCGGTTTGTTGAGATCAATGGTTGCCTTTCCGCAGATTTCCTGAAGCTGGATAAGGCTGACGTTGATGAGATAGTGGGAGTTTTTCAGGTCGTTGAATATCACGAATCTCACTTTCGACAGCAGATGGCGGAACACCAGCTCGACGGGTGGCATTGCAGAGAGTGCGGAGGGGGTGTCGATTCTGCCCGAAAAGGCGTAGATGAGGTCAGCGTCGCCGTATTGCTTCCGGAAATCGAACTCGAGGGTTCCTCCGCCGTAATATGGGGCTCCGCTGTCGGTTGTCGGGGTGAATGTCCATCCCGATTCTTCGTCGGCAGGAGCTATGCCCGAGAAATAGTAGGAATGAGAGGGGTACCAGTATTCCGGACGTGCGGTGACCCATTTGTCGCCGCTGCGGCTCACGAGGGCGCCGTTGAAGAGCGGTGATGGAGGGTTGTCGACGAATCCGAACACCCGGAATTCCTGCAGATTGCCTGTGGTGAGTTCCGAGCGGGTGCCGCGTTCTACGAAAATGTCGGTGAATTCAACCGGCAGCGACGACCGTCCCGACGGGCGGGGCTCGTCGGAAGCGCACCCCGCGGTCAGGACGGTCATCAGTACCGGCAGCAGGATTTTATTTGTTGCCGAGGTCAATTTCGATATCATCGTCATCTTCCCAGTCGTTTACAGCCTGAACCGTGAATTCAATCGGGGTGAGTTGCTGGTCGGGATTTATGTTCTCGGGACTGAGGACAGCCTTGAAGTTGTAGCTGCGGCCCATGAGGAGTGCGGTGGCGGGGAGAGTCACGACGTGTTTGTACTCAGCAAGCGCCGTCGGGCCGTTGAACACTCTTACGGTAAAGCCAAGCTGGTAGCGGATGCCGGCGTCGCTCGGAATCACGAACACGCCCTCGGAAGCATTCGATTTCTGATACTGAATCTTTTCGCTTCCGGCGGGATCAAGCATTTCGGTCTGAAGAGTGGTGGTTTCGGGGGTGTAGGCGTTGCCTGCGCCAAGTTCCCAGACGGGGGTGGCCTGAGTCATGTCTATCGTACCGGTTGTAGGCGAGCCGATGAACCTGACATCCTCGATTTCGAGCTGGGTGGTTGCGGTCATCTGATTTACGAATTCGGCGCGGATCTGCGAAAGAAGATGATCGAAGGTAAACGAGACTTTCGCGGGGACTCCTTCGCCGGAATAAACCTGCGGGCCGACGAAATCGTAGACGAGGTCGGATTCGCCCTGCGCCACGTTGTTGTTGAATCCGATTGTGCCGGCTCCGGTGTAGGAGTCATCCGCAGTGGTGACGGGCGTGAAGTACCATCCGCTGTTATTATCCACCGGGGCGATGGCGGTGAAATAATAATTTTTTGCAGGATACCAGTATTCGAGGCCGTTGTAGCGCCATTCGCCGCCTTCTTTGGTAACCTCCTTGCCGTCGAAAACTACCGAGGCGGGGTTCTCGACGAAGCCCCACACCTGGAATTTATCAAGGCTGGCGACTGTCACGGCGTCGCGCTGGCCTACCGACTTGTTTACGTAAGCGTTGCCGAAATCAATACGGTCTTTGGTGTCGCCTGGACGGTAATAGTTGTTATCGTCATCATTGCTGCATGCCGTCGAGGCGGCAGCGAGGGCGATGAGCCCTAAATAAACAAATTTTTTCATATGCGTTTTTATATAGGTTTAGTTTCTGTCAGAAATCAATTATGATATCCTCGTTTTCACCCCAGTCCGACACATCTACGTCGAACGACCCTCCGGATGTCGGCGGACGGCTCTCTTCGTCGGTAATCGCTATGTTGCCCGCCATCACCACGCCGCCCTGAGGCTGTACGGAAATCTGGGCGCTGACGTCGATTTGGCGAGTCACGGTGTTGCCGTTGTCGAGCATGAGTTCCAAGGTGATTATATAACGCCCTGTTACAGGCGGATGTTCACCGTTTTCGCGGTAATCGGGCACTCCGAATGATTTTACCACGGCGTTGATTCCGCCGTCGTCGGGAGTGCAGTCGTAGAGTATGGTGGCTTTGTCGGGAAGGGTGGTGCGGGTGTACATGTTGACGCTGCGCGCCATTCCGGAAAGCGTCCCGCGTACCAGACTTATGTGTTCGGCGCCATGGCTCACTGTTGTCCGTATCAGATACGTGTAGACAAGAGGATGAAGCTCTACCTCGATATTTTTCAGAGAGGATTCAAAGGGGGAGCTTGCGGCGAAAAGCATGTCGGGTTCCGACACGGTGGGCTCGTCGGATGAGAAGGTGGAGCGGAGGCGCCGGCGGGTCGAGGCGGTGATTCCGGTAAAGTCGGCGACGTTGGAAAAGACTATATATTCGGTGTCGTTGTTGTAGAACATGATGTCTGTGGTGCCTCCCGGGATGTCGCTGTCGCCTCCTTCGGGCGGCAGGTTGAAGCGGTAGGGAGCCACGTCGGCGGCGTAGCAGAGCATTCTCAGCCCCTGCGGAATCTGCGGCCGGAGCGAATTGTAGGAAATGCCGAGCGAGTCGGGCCAGTGGTCACGCCATCCGGCACGGGGCGTCACCGGGATTTCCCATTCGGTGTTGTAAGTGGCGTCTATGCGCACTTTTTGCCATCCTTCCTCCTCGCTGCAGTCGCCCTCGTATTCGTAGATACATGAGCTCAAGGCAGAAATGCATAGAACGCAGACAGCCGTCCGGGATAAAATATGTGTGCGCCATTCTCTCATAAACGTATATATACAAAATAACCCTCCGCAGCCGATAATGTTTACTGTGGAGGGTTGTTTGTATGGGGGAAACGTTGCGCGTCAGCTGTAGAGTTTCTCGCGGGCTGCGAGCACTCGCTCGTCGGTTATATAGTCGTCGTAGTCCATGAGCTTGTCGATTATGCCGCCGGGAGTCAGCTCTATTATGCGGTTGCATACGGTCTGTATGAACTCGTGGTCGTGGCTCGAGAGGAGGATGTTGCCTCTGAAGGCCTGAAGCGTGTTGTTGAAAGCCTGAATCGATTCGAGGTCGAGGTGGTTGGTGGGAGAGTCGAGCACGAGGGTGTTGGCGTTGGTCATCATCATCCGCGCTATCATGCACCTCATTTTCTCGCCGCCGGAGAGGACGGAGGCTTTTTTGAGCACTTCCTCGCCCGAGAATAGCATTTTGCCGAGGAATCCCTTGAGGTAGATCTCGCTGTTGTCGTTGCTGAACTGTCCGAGCCAGTCGACGAGTGTGAGGTCGGTGTTGAAGAACGCGGAATTGTCGAGGGGAAGATACGCGGAGGTGATGGTCTGTCCCCATTCGAAAGTGCCGGAGTCGGGTTTGCGGTTTCCGGTGATGATCTCAAAGAGGGCTGTCATGGCACGGGGGTCGTGGGAGAGGAATGCAATTTTGTCGCCTTTCTCCACCTGGAAATTCACGTCCTTGAACAGCACTTCGCCGTCGACGCTGGCGCTGAGACCTTTCACTTCGAGAATCTTGTTGCCCGGCTCGCGCTCGGGGGTGAAGATTATGCCGGGATAGCGGCGCGAGGAGGGCTGGATTTCTTCTACGTTGAGTTTTTCGAGCATCTTTTTGCGCGAAGTGGTCTGCTTCGACTTCGCCACGTTGGCGCTGAAACGCTGGATGAATTCCATGAGTTCCTTGCGCTTCTCCTCGGCTTTCTTGTTGGCCTGCTGCTGCTGGCGGAGGGCGAGCTGGCTCGACTCGTACCAGAAGCTGTAGTTTCCGGCGAAAAGAGTCATTTTATTGTAGTCGATGTCGAGGGTGTGGGTGCAGACAGAGTCGAGGAAGTGGCGGTCGTGCGATACGACGAGCACTGTGTTCTCGAACTTCGAGAGGTAGTCTTCGAGCCACGCCACGGTGTCGAGGTCGAGGTCGTTGGTAGGTTCGTCGAGCAGCAGGTTGTCGGGGTTTCCGAAAAGCGCCTTTGCGAGCAGCACGCGCACTTTCTCGTTACCGCTCATGTCGCGCATGAGCATTCCGTGGCGTTCTTCTTTGATTCCGAGGCCGCTCAGCAGTGCGGCGGCGTCGCTTTCAGCGTTCCAGCCCTCGAGTTCGGCGAATTTCTCTTCGAGTTCCGAGGCGCGGATGCCGTCGGCGTCGGAGAAATCTTCCTTGCTGTAGAGGGCGTCTTTCTCCTTCATGATGTCCCAGAGCACGGTGTGGCCCATGAGGACGGTGTCGAGCACCGTGTAGTCGTCGAATTTGAAGTGATCCTGTTCGAGCACGCTCATGCGTTCGCCCGGGCCTTGCGTTACGTTGCCGTGAGTAGGAGTGAGCTGGTCGGAAAGTATGCGCATGAGGGTTGATTTTCCGGCTCCGTTGGCGCCGATTATTCCGTAGCAGTTGCCGGGTGTGAATTTCATATTCACGTCCTGAAACAGCACCCGCTTGCCGAACTGCATGCCTAAGTTGTTTACCGCTATCATCTATACAATATTATAATGTCGAATTGAGGGTGCAAAGGTAGTGATTTTTTCCGACATAAGGAAAATTTCACTACCTTTGCACTCCGAAAACAAAAACGAAACGAACACCAATGTCACTTACCGAAGAAATATCCCGCCGCCGCACTTTCGCCATCATCTCGCATCCTGATGCCGGCAAGACTACTCTCACCGAGAAACTGCTTCTTTTCGGAGGCGCAATCCATATAGCCGGCGCCGTGAAATCGAACAAAATCAAGAAGACCGCCACAAGCGACTGGATGGAGATTGAGAAGCAGCGCGGTATCTCAGTGGCAACGTCGGTAATGGGTTTCAACTACGGCGATTATAAAATCAATATCCTCGATACTCCCGGTCATCAGGACTTCGCCGAGGATACTTACCGCACCCTGACGGCTGTTGATTCGGTAATTATCGTGGTCGACGTGGCGAAGGGTGTGGAAACCCAGACACGCAAACTCATGGAGGTGTGCCGCATGCGCAACACTCCGGTGATTATATTCGTCAACAAGCTCGACCGCGAGGGGCGCGACCCGTTCGAGATTCTCGACGAGCTCGAAACCGAACTCAAGATCAAGGTTCGTCCGCTTTCATGGCCCATCAACATTGGCGCCAAGTTCAAGGGCGTTTATAATATATTTGAACATTCTCTCGACCTCTTCACGCCCAACAAGCAGAAGGTGTCGGAGCGCGTGGAAATCTCCTCGATCACCGACCCGCGCATTGACGAAAGCGTGGGGGAGGCCGACGCCGAAAAACTCCGCGAGGACATCGAGCTGATTGAGGGGGTATACCCCGAATTCAACGAGCAGGAATATCTCGACGGCAAGGTTGCTCCCGTGTTCTTCGGCTCGGCTCTGAATACGTTCGGCGTGAAGGAGCTGCTCGACTGCTTCGTGAGAATAGCACCGTCGCCGCGCCCCGTCACCACCGAGGAGCGCGTAGTGCGCCCCGAAGAGGAAGGTTTCTCGGGATTCGTCTTCAAGATCCATGCCAACATGGATCCCAACCACCGCAGCTGCATTGCCTTCGTGAAGGTATGTTCGGGAGTTTTCCAGCGCAACGCAGGCTACAAGCATATCCGCTCCGGAAAAGTGATGAAATTCGCCGCTCCCACGGCGTTTATGGCGCAGAAAAAGAGCATTGTCGACGAGGCGTATCCGGGCGACATAGTGGGTATCCCCGACACCGGAAACTTCAAGATCGGCGACACTCTCACCTCAGGTGAAATGCTCCATTTCAAGGGTCTTCCCTCATTCTCTCCGGAAATGTTCAAGTATATCGAGAACACCGACCCCATGAAGTCGAAGCAACTCGAGAAAGGCATACAGCAACTCATGGACGAAGGTGTGGCGCAGCTGTTCGTGAACCAGTTCAACGGCCGCAAGCTCATAGGAACCGTGGGGCAGCTGCAGTTTGAGGTCATACAGTACCGTCTGCTCCACGAATATGGCGCGCAGTGCCGCTGGGAGCCGATTTCGCTTTACAAGGCATGCTGGATCGAGAGCGACGACGAGGAGGCGCTTGCCGCATTCAAGAAGCGCAAGCACCAGTTCATGGCTGTGGATCGCGAGGGACGCGACGTGTTTCTGGCCGACTCGGGCTACGTGCTCAGCATGGCCCAGCAGGACTTCCCGAAAATCAAATTCCATTTTACGAGCGAATTCTGATCCACCCTCAGGAAAAGTGGTGAGGGCGGCTGAAATGAAAGAGCCGTTTCAAGATTGCAAGATTTATTGTCATTACAACTCTATATATCAGAAATTTGTTGTATATTTGTAATCTAATAACAAACGAAAGGAGTACAGACATGGCACGACCTATCAAAGAAACCCCTGTGTTAAGGGGCAAGGACGCTGAAAATTTCGCCAGAAGAATGGCGAATCCCGCTCCTGTCAGCAAGTCTGAAAAGGAAGCGGCAAGAAAGGCGTATGAGGCGTTCAAAGCCATAAGCACGTTCCCGATGTAATTATGGACTTTGGCAAATTCACCTTCCGGCAGATAGATGCCGATACACAAATAAAGTCATTCGATTGCGGCGATGCCGATTTGAATGACTTTTTATTTTCTGATGCCGTCAGTTACTACCAGTCGATGATGGCATTGACTTATCTGCTTGAAGACAACGAGGCGGACAAAACTGTCGCATATTACAGTTTGCTCAACGATAAGATTGTTTTCGATCCGGATGAAAAGAAACTGTGGAACCGTCTCAACCGCCGTGTTGCCAACTCTAAACGACGCAAGGAATATCCGGCGGTTAAAATCGGACGTCTTGCCATATCCAAAGATTACGCAGGCAAGCAGATAGGTCGGGCAATTCTCTTGCAGGTTAAACACGTTTTCGCCACAATGCGTCGAAGTGCCTGTCGTTTTATCACGGTTGATGCATACGCTGCCGCGGTGCCTTTCTATGAAAAATGCGGATTTATGTTCCTTTCCGAGAAGGACAAACATTCACCCACAAGGGCTATGTATTTCGACCTTATCAATTTTCCGGATTGATCATTGTTTTCAGCAGCCGACGTATGTAGTGCCAGCGCGAGCTCCATTCTATCGTACTTGTATCTGCGTAAAATATTGAAGATTCCTATGGCTGACTATATTTCAACTAAAAAATAGTTGGAATAATTTGTATAACTAAAAAATTAGTTATAGCTTTGCAGCGTCAACTAAAATATTAGTTATGGCAAGACCTAAAACAACGAATCCGCGCCTCACCGAGCGTGAGACCGAAATAATGGAGATGCTCTGGAGCAGGGGGCCGCTCTTTGTGAGAGAGATGCTCGCGGGTTATCCCGACCCGAAGCCTCATTTCAACACCGTATCCACCACCGTGCGCATTCTTGAGGATAAGGGCTATGTTGGCCATGAGGCCGTGGGCGGGTCATACCGTTATTTTGCGGTGGCCCGGCAGGAGGATTTTGCCGGACGTTCGCTCTCGAGGGTAATCGACAGCTTTTTCAGCGGGTCGGCGGCTGCCGCAGTCTCGGCGTTGGTCAAGGAGGAGAAGATTTCCGTTGAAGAGCTGCGCGAAATCATAGATCTGGTAGAACGCAATAACGCCGACTGAGCCATGGGAGCATTCACCGCCTATACATTCGCCGCCGGTATTTTCCTGCTCGCAGGCTATCTCGTTTATAAAACTCTGATGGCAAGCGAAAAGCAGGCTTCGTTTAACCGTGCGGTCATTCTCGGTCTCTATGCCGTGTCGTTTTTGCTTCCGCTGCTGCCGGTTCCGCTGCATATCGCCGCAGCCGCGCCGGCGGGAGCCGTCGAGTCGGGTATGCCGGAAGCCGTTGTGGCCGTGGGTGACCGTGCGGCCATATCCGCCATTGTTTTCAGAATTATAACCGCAGTCTATCTCACCGGAGCTGCTGTGGTAGCAGTCATGACGGTTATTACGGCGGTCAGGCTCAGATGGCTGTTGAAATCGGGCGAAAGCCGCGATTGCGGATATTATACCGTTGTGCGCATTCCCTCCGAAACATTCGCACCGTTCAGCTACGGGCGCTATATCGTTGTTTCCGGTGCTGAAAACGCCGGGGATGCCGAACTGATAATACGCCACGAGTGCGCCCACATACGGTGCCGCCATTTTCTCGATCTGCTCGTGGCGCAGGCAGTGTGCGTGGTGCTTTGGTACAATCCGGCATCGTGGCTCATGCTGGCCGAACTTAAAGCGGTTCATGAGTATCAGGCCGATGAAGCCGTTCTGCGGTCGGGCGCCAACGTGCGTCAATATCAGATGTTGCTAATAAAAAAGGCTGTCGGCGTAAGATTCCAGTCGCTCGCCAACAGCCTGAATCACAGTAATCTTAAAAAACGTATCACTATGATGTACAAATCAAACGACAAGCCTTTGCGGCGTGTGCGCGCATTGGCTGCGGTGCCGGCACTTGCATTGGCTGCGGTTTTCATGAACATTCCAGCTGTCAGCAACGCCGTGGGCCAACTCGGTTCTTCGCAGCTTCTTGCTGACGGAACCGTTCCCGTGGTCAAAGTTACAAATTATCCCGAAGTTGTGCAACCTACTGCGCAGTCGGAATCTCAGAGTGTGGAAAATCCCGAAGTTCTGCCCGAGTATCCGGGCGGACTTATAGCTCTGATGGGATATCTTTGTAAAGAAATGAGATATCCCGAAGGATGCATCGATAAAAATATAGAAGGGAAAGTCGTGGTAGGCTTTACCGTAGGAACCGACGGTGCCATGTCGGATTTCCGGATTATCAAGGGAGTCGACCCGCTTCTCGACGCCGAGGCGCTTCGCGTTGTCAGGTCGATAACCGTAAAGTGGAAGCCGGGCGAGAACGGCGGCAAGCCGGTGGCCTGCGCATTCGCGCTGCCGATTGAATTCAAGCTGAACTGACAGTCGTTCGCATAAAAAAGACCGGGGACACGTCGCTTTGAGTGTCTCCGGTCTTTGTTGGATATCGGTCAGTCTGTCCACGTCTCTTTCATTTAAAACCTATGGCAGACCTATCGTCATACGGATATAACTGATTGAGTATCAATGTACGGACGTGATTCTTCACGTCCACGGTGAATAAACATTTTTACAGAAAAAAGAATGCATTCACACGTGTTTTCTCGGTGGACGTGAAGAATCACGTCCGTACAATACGCAGGTTATCAGTGCGTTGCCTAACGGGTATATTGCTCCCCCGGATTCATAAGATTCGCTATCCGTGGTTTTAAATGAAAGAGCCTTGTCGGTCCGTATCAGCGGCGGGAGCCGTCGCGATAAACGGTGTTGCGGGGGAGCGTGGAGTAGGTGCGCGAGTAGCGGAGCATCTGGGGGATGTAGTCCTCGGTGTAGTCGAGGGTCACGTCGGTTATCTCGCCGTTGGCATCCCTGACTGCGGTGTAGATCGGGTTCACGAAGCCGCGGTAAGGGGGAATGTTGAGCTTCGAGTAGCGGTCGAGCACTTCCTTGTGGAGATCCTGGTCAACTTTCACGCCGTAGGTTTCTACGAGCGCGGCTCCGGCGGCATAGTCGCCCTCGCTCTTAATGCGCTGGATTTCGCCGAGCAGCTGTCCGAAGAGGTTGCGGAGAGCTTCGTAATCGTTGATTTTCACGTAGGTTTTGCCGTCTTTTTTGACGAGTTCGACAACGTTGTCGGCTTTTCCTTTCTCATAGACCCATTTTGCGATGAGCTGACGGTTGCGCATATGGGCTTCCTCAACGTCTTTACCGGGTTCTATGCGCATGAGCTGCGTCATGAGTCCGTTGAGCATATATTTGTAGTATTCGGCTTTGTAGGCGTCGGGGTTGTCGAGCAGTCCGAGTTCGAGCAGCTTTTTGTCGCCGAGATAGTAAAGGGCGAAGAGGTCGGCGCGCGCTTCCTCGAGGGTCGAGCCGTGGGCTTTGAGAGCGTCGGGGTCTACTCCGGGGAGCAGGCGGCCTGAGGCGTGGCCGAGGCACTCGTGGAGATCGGTGTGGAGGTTGTCGGTGATAAACAGATATTTGTCCATGAGATCCGACGTTTCCTTGTTGATTACGAATTCCTCGTTGAAGCCGTTGCCGTGCGATGCCATATCGTAGGCCTCGGTTATGTTCTCAAGGGTGACTGACTTGGAGCCGTGCTGGGCGCGGATCCAGTTGGCGTTGGGGAGGTTGATGCCGATGGGGGTGGAGGGGTAGGCGTCGCCGGCGAGGATTGCCGCGGTGATGACTTTGGCCGACACGCCTTTCACTTTCTCTTTGCGGAAACGGGGGTCGACGGGGGAGTGGTCCTCGAACCACTGGGCGTTGCCCGAAACGATTTCGGTGCGGTGTGATGCCTCTTCGTTCTTGAAATTGACTATCGACTCCCAGGAGCCTGTCATGCCGAGGGGGTCGCCGTAGCTCTCGATGAAACCGTTGATGAAGTCGACCTTCGAGGCGGTGTCCTCCACCCAGTCGATCGAATACTGGTCGAACGCCTTGAGGTCGCCGGTGGTATAGAATTCGATGAGTTTCTTAATCGTGGCGCTCTGGCCGGGGTTTTCGGCGTATTTCTCAGCCTCGGTGAGGAGGTCGACGATGCGCGAGATTGCTTCGGTGTAAAGGCCGTCCTTGCGGTAGACTTCTTCCACGATTTTGCCGTCTTTTTTAGCCACGCGGGCATTCAGTCCGTAGGAAACCGGGTCGGGAATGGTGGTGTCTTTTATGGCGTTGTAGTAATTCTCGACTTCGGCCTGGGTGACGCCTTCGGCATACATGTTGTTGGCGGAGGTGAGGATGAGGTCTGCTCCTTCGGCCTGGTTGACGCGCTTGGGCATGACGGCGGGGTCGAACATCACCGCGAGAATTTCGTCGAGGTTCTGCGGCACGCGGCTGTCGGGCAGCTTGCTGACGCGCTCCACGAAGAATTCCCGCGAGAATCCGGGTTGGAACTTGTCGGTGGAATAATGATGGTGGATGCCGTTGGCGAACTCAACCTGCTTGAGGTATTTTACGAATGCCTTGTAGTCGGCCGACTCCTCGTCGCCGTCGAAGTTTGTGTAGACGTCCTCGAGCAGGTCGCGGATGGCGAGGTTGTATCTTCCGTTCTGATCCCAGAGGATGTCGCGGCCTGTTATGGCGGCTTCGGTGAGATAATATACGAGCGCTTTCTGCTTCGGCGTGAGGTTTTCGAACCCGGGTACCTTGTAGCGGAGCACCTCGATGTCGGCGAACCGGTCGACGGTGTAGTCGAAGTCGTCGGCCGCAGCTTTCCCGCTCTTGTCGGAGCAGGAGGTGAAAGAGAGAGCGGTGATTGAACCGGCAATCATAAGATGGATTAGTTTCATTCGGGGGGTTATTGATTGGTTGATTATTCTACGTAGAGCACCAGTCCTTTGAGGTATTCGCCTTCGGGGTGGTAGATGTTGACCGGATGGTCGGCGGGCTGGGTGAGCTGATGGAGGATGCGCACGCGCCGTCCGGTCGATGCCGCGGCCGTGAATACCGCAAGGCGGAACTGCTCGCGGCTTATGGCCTGGGAGCAGGAGAAGGTGAAGAGTACGCCTCCGGGAGCTATTTTTTCGATAGCGGCGGCGTTGAGACGGCGGTAGCCGCGCAGGGCGTTGCTGATGGCGCTGCGGTGCTTGGCGAATGCGGGCGGGTCGAGTACAATCAGGTTGTAGGCGTCCTGCTTCATGTCGGCGAGAAACCTGAATGCGTCTTCGGCAAACGATCTGTGGCGGCCGTCGCCGGGAAAATTCAGACTGATGTTGGCGTCGGTGAGCGTCACGGCCTTGGCGGAACTGTCGACCGAGTGCACCAGCTCCGCGCCTCCGCGCATGGCGTAGACGGAGAAGCCGCCCGTGTAGCAGAACATGTTGAGCACTCTGGCGCCGAGGCTGTAGCGTTCGAGCAGTGCGCGGTTGTCGCGCTGGTCAACGAAGAATCCCGTTTTCTGACCCTTGAGCCAGTCAACGTGGAACCGCAGCCCGTTCTCAAGGCCGATGTTTGTGTCGTATTTACCTATGATATAGTCGTTGACGGGGTCGAGGCGCGCTTTGAATGGCAGTGTGGTCTCCGATTTGTAGTAGACGTTGCTTATTCCGGCGCCGGGGAGCGCGGTGAGGGCGCGGGCAATGGAGTGGCGGGCGTAGTGCATGCCGGGGGAGTGGGCCTGCAGCACGGCTGTGGAGCTGTAGATGTCGACCACGCATCCGGGCAGGAAATCGCCTTCGCCGTGGACGAGGCGGAAGGTGGAGTTGTCGGGTCTGACGAGGCCGAGCCTGCGGCGCAGCTGCCATGCCGCTTCGAGCCGGCGGGCGAAGAAGTTTTCGTCGATTTCTCCGTCGGGGGCGGTGTCGAGGATTCTCACGGCTATCGAGCCGATTTCGTAGTGGCCGGTGCCGAGAAAGTGTCCTTCCGACGAAACCACTCTCACGGTCTCGCCCTCCTCCAGGCCGTCGGGCAGCGAGGCGATGGCGCCGGAAAACACCCAGGGATGGAAACGGAGCAGCGAGTCCTCCTTGCCGCGTTTGAGTCTGATGGTCTTATACATATTATTTGAAAAATGCTCTGAAAAGGTCGTTGCCGTTGGCGTAGATGAGGAGAATCAGCAGGAACGCCATGCCGATATACTGCGCGATTATCAGGAACTGCTCGCTCGGCTGGCGGCGGGTTATCATTTCGTAGAGGAGAAACATTACGTGGCCGCCGTCGAGTCCCGGAATCGGGATTATGTTCATGAATGCGAGGGCTACCGAGAGGAATGCGGTAATCTGCCAGAAAGAGAACCAGCTCCATTTCTCGGGGAAGAGGTTGCCTATGGCGCCGAATCCGCCGAGACTCTGCGCTCCTTCGGCGGAAAACACGTGTTTCATCGACCCTACGTAGTTGGTGAGGGTTCCGGTGCCGATTTCCCATCCCTTCGGAATGGCCTGGAATATGTTGTAGTGCTCGGCCACAGTGGGGTAGACGTCGGTGAGCTGGCGGAGCTGGAAGCCGAGTTTGCCGTACTGGTTGGGCGTCACGGCCATCGTGAGCACCGAGTCGCCGCGTACTACCGTAACCGTCGTCTCTTTCTCCTTGTAGTTGAGCAGAGCGGGGGTGAGTTCGGTATAGGTGGGAGTCCTGACGGTGTCGATCATTATTATCCTGTCGCCCTCTTTGAGTCCGGCTTTCTCTGCTGCCTCTCCGGGCACGAGGCGGTCGATGTAGACCGGAAGACGGAACGCCAGGAACCCTTTCTCGTCGTTGAGGCGGAATATGAAATCCTCGGGGATGGCTATGTTTACGGTATCGCGCTTGTTGCGGAGCACCGTGACGGTTTTGGCCTCGATCATTTCGAGGGCGTAGTTGCCTTTCGATGCGTCGAGTTTCCTTCCGTCGGCCATCAGGGGTATGTCGCCGTTGCGGAATCCGGCGTCGATGGCTGCGGGCACGAAGTCCATGCCCTCGGTGGCTTTTTCAAGCTCGATGTAGCGCTCGCCCCAGTGGAATGCTATTCCGGCATAGATGATGATGGCGAGGATGAAGTTGAAAAGCACGCCGCCGAGCATCACGAGCAGCCGCTGCCAGGCGGGTTTGGTGCGGAATTCCCAGGGCTTGGGATCCTGTTTGAGCTGGTCGGTGTCCATCGACTCGTCGACCATGCCGGCAATCTTGCAGTAGCCGCCGAGGGGGAGCCAGCCGATGCCGTATTCAGTGTCGCGCCACGACGTCTTGTCCGGGTCAGCGCCCGGTTTGTCCTTGGGTTTCCATTTGGCGAGCGTGAACCATGGGTTGAAGAAAAGATAGAATTTCTCCACCTTTATTCCGAAGATCCGGGCGAAGATATAGTGACCGAACTCGTGGATTATCACGAGGAAGGCGAGGGCAGCTATGAGCTGCAGGGCTTTCATGAGAAATGCTTCCACAAAAAATATGTTTTATGTTTGATTCGGATTGTTTAACTGATGATTTCGAGCGCTTTGCGTGTTGCCTCGTCGTGGGTTGCCTCGTAGTCGCCGAGGGTCGGGCCGGAGATGAACTGAACGGCTGCTATCGTGCGCAGGATGGCGGGATAGATGTCGGTATACCTGATCTTGCCCTTGAGGAATGCGCTTACGGCAACCTCGTTGGCGGCGTTGATTACGCAGGCGGTGTTGCCTCCCTGGGTGAGCGCCAGCCCGGCGAGGGTGAGACACGGGAATTTCTTCTCATCGGGCTTCTCGAAGGTGAGGGTGGCGTAGTCGGCGAGCCTCATGGCGCGTTCGGCGCCCGGAAGGCGGGCAGTGTCGCCGAGGGCGTAGCTTATGGGCAGATGCATGTCGGGGAGGCCGAGCTGCGCCTTGATGGCGCCGTCGGTGAACTGCACCATGGAGTGGACTATCGACTGGGGGTGGACAACCGCCTCGATTCTTTCCTGCGGGATGCCGAAGAGCCAGCGTGCTTCGATGATCTCAAACGCCTTGTTGAGCATCGTGGCGGAGTCGATGGTTATTTTCGCGCCCATCTGCCAGCGCGGATGGTTGAGGGCCTGCTCAACGGTCACGTCGCGGAGCTGTTCGGCCGTAAAGTTTCTGAACGGGCCGCCCGACGCCGTGATTATCAGTTTTTCGACCGAGCGACGGTCTTCGCCGGCCAGACACTGGTAGATGGCGGAGTGCTCCGAGTCGACCGGAATCACCCTCGATTTGCTCTCCGCGAGCAGACGGTTGACGAGTTCGCCGGCAACGACGAGGGTCTCCTTGTTGGCCAGGGCAATGTCCTTGCCCGCTTTTATGGCGCGTACGGTGGGGAGGAGTCCGCTGTAGCCCACGGTGGCGGTCACGACCTTGTCGATGTCGTCGCGCTCCATGGCGTCGGCGAGAGCCTGCGCGCCCGTGGCGGTTTCTATTCCGAGGGGAGCGAGGGCATTGCGCAGGGCTGTATACTTTCCGGGGTCGGCGATAATGGCGAGTGCCGGACGGTGGCGCCGCGCCTGACTTATGAGGAGATGGACGTTGCTCCCGGCGGCGAGCACCTGAGCCTTGAAGCGCTCGGGGTAGCGGGCTATGATGTCGAGGGTCTGGGTGCCTATCGAGCCTGTCGACCCTATCACTGCTATATTTGTAATCTGGTTCACTGTTGTCGGTATTTTCAATCTGCAAAGTTAGCGATTTTTTTTGATTGGAGAGGGTGAGGCATTTGGATAATAGGCTTTATTTGCCTACATTTGTATGTGAAAATGACCTCTTATATGGATACGACCGCAAAAGAGCGGATATATGAGCTCCGCGACGAGCTCAACCGCCACAATTATAATTATTATGTGAACAACGCCCCGGAAATTTCCGACTACGACTACGACATGCTCATGAAGGAGCTTGAACGGCTCGAGGCGGAGCATCCGGAGTTCGACGACCCCTATTCGCCCACCCGCCGCGTGGGAAGCGACATCAGCAAGGGGTTTCAGCAGGTTGAGCATCAGCGCCCGATGCTCTCGCTCGGCAACACTTACTCCGTGGAGGAGGTAGATGAGTGGGTGGAGCGCTGCGCCGACTCGCTCGGCTACAAATCGTTTGAAATCGTGGGCGAAATGAAGTTCGACGGCACCTCCATCTCGCTTACCTATAAGGACGGCCGGCTGGTGCGCGCCGTGACCCGCGGCGACGGCGTGCGCGGCGACGATGTGACCGAAAACGTGAAGACCATCCGCAGCATACCCCTGCAGCTCCGCCCCGGCGACTGGCCCGCGGAGTTCGAGATCCGCGGCGAAATCGTGTTGCCATGGAAGGCGTTCGACCGCCTCAACGAGGAGCGCGCCTTCAACGAGGAGCCGCTTTTCGCCAATCCGCGCAATGCTGCCGCCGGAACGCTGAAAATGCAGAATTCGGCCGAAGTGTCGCGCCGCGGGCTCGACGCTTATTTCTACTATCTGCTGAGCGACGAGCTGCCCTGCGCCACCCATTACGACAATATGCTCCGGGCGCGGGAGTGGGGCTTCAAGGTGTCCGACGCCATGACCCTCCTCCATTCCATAGAGCAGGTCGACGAATTCATAACCCGCTGGGACGTGGAGCGGAAGAACCTTCCCGTGGCCACCGACGGCCTCGTTTTCAAGGTAAACTCCCTGCGCGAGCAGCTCAATCTCGGCTACACGGCCAAGTCGCCCCGCTGGGCCATCGCCTACAAGTTCCAGGCCGAGAGGGCGCTCACCCGCCTGCGCTTCGTTTCGTTCGAGGTAGGCCGCATGGGGGTGGTCACTCCGGTGGCCAATCTCGAGCCGGTGCTGCTTTCGGGCACGATAGTGAAGCGAGCGTCGCTCCACAACGAGGACATAATCCGCTCGCTCGACATCCACGAGGACGACATGCTCTACGTGGAGAAAGGGGGCGAGATCATTCCGAAGATTACAGGAGTCGACAAAGATGCCCGGCAGCCGGGTGCGAAAGCCATAGAATTTGTGAGCGTATGTCCCGACTGCGGCACCCCGCTGGTGCGCGAGGAGGGGGAGGCCGCGTGGATGTGTCCCAACAAATACGGTTGCCGCCCGCAGCAGATAGGGCGCCTCGAGCACTTCGTGGGGCGCCACATGATGGATATTGACGGAGTGGGGGAGGAGATTGCCGCCCTGCTCTTCGACCGCGGACTCGTACGCATGAGCGCGGATTTCTATAATCTCACCGCGGAGCAGCTGATGAATGAGGGCGGCCTCGGCCCGCGTACTTCTGAGAGAATCACGGAGGGTGTGGAGGCGTCGAAGTCGGTTCCGTTCGACAGGGTTGTCTATGCCCTCTCCATCCCCTTTGTGGGCGAGACCGTGGCCCGCAAGCTCGCCCGTGCGGTTGGCGACATCGACACCCTCATGGGCATGTCAGCCGCGCAGCTTACCGCCATCGGCGATATCGGCCCCCGCATAGCCGAAGCCATCATCGAGTATTTCGCCAACCCCGTGAACCGCGGAAACATAGAGCGGCTGCGCGCCGCGGGAGTCACAATGGCCATGCCGCAGCAGTCCGACGAGGGGCGCACCGAGCTTCTTGCCGGAAAGACAATAGTGATAAGCGGCGTTTTCGCCCGTCATTCGCGCGAGGAGTACAAGGAAATGATTGAGCGCAACGGCGGCAAAAATTCCGGCTCGATAAGCAAAAAAACGTCGTTCGTGCTCGCCGGCGATAACATGGGCCCGGCAAAACTCGAAAAGGCCCGCTCGCTCGGCATTGAGATTATCGACGAAAATCAGTTTCTCGACATGATAGGAGGCGACGCGAGATGAAACGCCGCGACTTTCTGAAATTTACCGCGCTGACTTCGCTTTTCGCCGCACTTCCGGCTTCGCTGAAGGCGGCCGCGGGCCGCGGGCGGATGCCGCGTTGCCGTGTGGAGGTGGTGCGCCGCGAATGCTACATGGATCTGCAGTCGCTCTATCTCGACGACCCTGAGGCCGGCCCCTGTCCGGCAATGAAGTGCGGCGACTGCTTCGAGGTGACTGCCGGGGGCATCTGTCCGGACGGATTCTGCCCGAAAGCCTGGAAAAGCATCTCGGCGGTTATAGCCGACCGCATGGCCTGCCCCGGCGGGGGCGCCGCCGCAGCCGGAACCGCCGTCGTGAGCTGCCCCGACGGCTCCCGCCCTGTCATCTTCCGTATCGAATTCCTCCAGTGAGCCGCAAGGTTTATTTTGTAATTGCGTAATAAAATGCTTATAGACAGTGTGTTGTAGGGGCGCTATATTTAGCGCCCGCTGAATCAAAA
>ERZ779889.97-NODE-97-length-111935-cov-11.133232_pt1 | contig 111935 bp, 97 predicted proteins | sample MGYA00511030_ERZ779889 | MGnify/ENA primary metagenome ERZ779889 (study PRJEB29588, sample SAMEA2160616) | human gut metagenome | biome: human gut; feature: human-associated habitat; material: faeces | place: Denmark | collected 2008/2010 ...
TTAGCAAAGGTTGCAGATGATCCAAGAAAATCGACTATATTAAGAAAAGCGCCTCAGAATATGTGTTATTGCTACGATATTTTTGGGGAAAAACATATTCTTATCTCGATTCGTCCGGAACATCTGTGCAAGATCCTGAACGGCGAAAAGACGATCGAAATCAGAAAGAAGATTTTAAAAGAATTAAAAAAGGAGATATCAGAATGAAAACCAAAATCAAGTTAAGCGAACTTGTCAAGGACGTTAAAAGATGTAAAGAAATATGCAATGAACATCAATGCTGGAACTGTCCTCTCAGCATCGCATATAAAACTCAAACTGGAACTAATCGTTTCCTATGCGCCCATAATAATTTTCCAGTTATCAAACCCGAACTTTTAGAAAAAGAAGTTGAGATTGAAGTTTCGAATATTCCGGATATCCTGACCTCAGAAGAAAAGGAATATCTTTCGTCAGTGATTAAACCGATCAGGGATCAAGTTTGCGATATTTACAAATCATCATATTATTACAATGAAGAATATGAAGAAATTACAATCGTTCGTAAAGTTTTTGAGAACAGGCAAGAGGTGATAAAACTATATTCTTTTCCAAAAGACACAGAATTTCGAGGTATGGAATTGTACAAGGATTACACCCCCCGAAGAGTTAGGTCTTTAATCTGAAAGCAATCACGAAAGGAGGTGAAAAGGGATATGCCTGTGTACAAAGCCAAAAACGGCAGTTGGTACTTCAAATGCTCCATCAACGGGAGACAGTTCCTCAGACGTGGTTTTGATTCCAGGAAAGAGGCGGTGGAGGCTGAGGCTCTGTTCCGGACGGAAGGATCGTCTCCCGCTCAAAAGGAATCGAAGAAAAAGGCGATTACTTTCAATGAGTTATGCAAACTCTATATCCGACACATCAAAAAAAATTTGAAGATAAGCACGGCATATACTTATGAAAAGCGAATCACACGGTATTTTCTCGGACGTCTTCCGGATATCGACGTTACTAAATTAAAGGAGACCGATTTTAAGAAGATCGAAAATTATCTGAACAGATCGAATCTGAAAATCAAGAATGATTTGTTGAATATGTTTAAGAGAATGTTTGATTATTTAAGCGTCTATCATGATATCGATATCAAATACCCTCGCCGTATGATCGTTAAAAAGACGTATGAAATAAAACCGTTGGAAAGCGTTCACTCTATGGATATCAAACTGATACAAAATTACTACGCAATATCAAATGATTATTTCCGTCTGTACCTCTTGATTTCACTACTCTACGGTTTGAGGATCGGCGAGGTTCGCGGAATTACTTTGTCCTCTATTCAGGGAGATCGTCTTCTGATCTATAAACAGATCGCTTCCAAAACAGGATTAAAGACTTATCAGGTTATCAGTCCGAAGACAAAATCTTCCAATCGGTCTTTGCTGATACCTGAATTTCTAAAAGAAAGAATTACGCAGCATATCAAAGCCAATCGGTTAAAAGATGATGATTACCTGTTTTACAGCGTTCGATCAAAAAAAGATCCGATCGGCGAACAGACAATCCGGACGTATTTCCGCAATCTTGAAATCCAAAATCATTGGCAACACTTTTCCCCTCATCAACTCCGGCATACGATCGCAACCTATCTGACGGACAACGGAATCCCTTACGAGATCACCGGGAAATTTCTCGGACACGATTTCAAAAACGTAACGATGAACTTTTACATCGATTTGGAAGAAAATTATACCCGACAGATCTATGCCCTTTTGGAAAGACTTTTTTACCGACTGAGTGAGTCTGAAACCGTTTCAAATTCATAAAGATATTCTGTATCAAAATTGTATCAATTTTACAAAAAAACGTATATATATTTATATATATACGTTACTCGCTTTTTGGTGGAGATGAGGAGAATCGAACTCCTGTCCGAAACAGATCCCATATAAGCCCCTACAGTTTAGTCAGCCATGTGCCTTCATCAGGAGCGGGATCGGCTGACGGATCGACTCCTGACTAACCTATGCTGTTTTCGAATCCGCCTTATAGATATCGACGGACCTTATTCTCTGAATCTTACACCTGTCCGCGACCCAGAGACCCGATCGCGGAAGATGCCTCGCATTCCCGATACGGGAACATCATCGATGGCTTAAACTAGCAAGCTGCGTAGGAAAGTTGAGATCTGTTGCCAGATATTGTTTTTTGGTCTTTGACGCGACCACCCGACTGCGCCTTATACCTTACCTGTCCCGTCGAAACCGGAACATCCCCAAGTTGCATAGAGCATTATCACTATACCACGAATAGTTTATGCCTTCAAGCCCCTTTTTTTCCTTTTTCGCGGCAAAAGATGGAAAAAAGGAGAGATTTCTCCCTCCTTTCGATTCGATTTTTCTCTGTTTATTTCTTGGCCAGCAGATCTCTGATTTCCAAAAGCAGAGACTCCGTGGTCGGTTTTGCCGCTTCGGCTTCCGCTAAAAGGCGCGCTGCTTCCGCCTCTTTGGCTTTCTGTTCCGCTTCGGCGCGTTCTCTTTCTTCTTCCGCTTTCAGGAATTGCACTTCTTTCTTGGAAAGTTTTCTTCCCTTTTGCTGTTTGTACTCGATGCGCAATTTCATGTCTTTCAGGTTTTTCCCCGAATCCGATAAGGTATTTAATGCCTTAACGATGCAGAAAAGGACGAAGGCGATCAAAATAAAATTGATGATCGCGTTGATGAACGCTCCCCAGTCGATATAGATCGATTGACTCAGATCGACCGTTTTGACCATAACGCCGTTGACTTCGGTTTCCACTTCGACTTTTTTCAGATAGGTGAAAACCTCACTGAGGGAATTCTGCCCCAGAATCAACGCCAGCACCCAGTTGATGATCGGTTTGAGAATGTGATCGCTCAGCGCCGTAACGATCGCGGTAAACGCGCCGCCGACGATCACACCGACGGCCATGTCCATGACATTCCCCCGAGTGATGAAAGTCTTGAATTCTTTAAAAAATTTCTTCATTTTCTTATATCCTCTTTCCGAAAGTATTGTACATCATTTCCATGTGCAAACAAATACTATCCCGACGAGTTTTTTGAAAAAAATCAAAAAAACAGTCGATGAAAGCATTTTCAACCCGTTTTTCCTTTGACCTTTTTAAAAAAAGATGCACATTTTTTTGTTTGTGTTATAATGAATAGCATCACCGGACAAGGAGATCAGAATGCGAAAAATAGTTTTAACCGAGGAAGAAATTCACTCTATTTGCAAACTCATCGGGCAGCAAATTTCCACCCGTTACCGTTTCAACGATCACCCTCCCGTTTTGATCGGCGTGATGAAAGGCGCGGTTCCTTTTCTGATGGATCTTGTTCAGGAAATCGACATTCCGTTACAATACGATTTCGTCCAGGTCAGCAGTTACAACGGCACCGAATCGACCGGGACGGTCGTCCTGAAAAGCGACGTAACCCTCGATATCCGCGATCGGGATATCGTCATCGTCGAAGACGTTGTCGACTCCGGCATTTCGATGGTCTATCTGGTCGATCATCTCACAAAGAAATACCAACCGAAATCGATCGTTACCGTCGCGCTTTTAGACAAGAAGTGCAACCGCAAAGTTCCGTTTGAACTGGATTACTGCGGAAAAGAAGTCGGCGAAGGATTTCTGATGGGTTACGGTCTGGACTATCACGACCTTTATCGCAACACCAAATACGTCTTTATTCCCGATCAGGAAGAAATCGATTCGTGGAATCGGATTCTGAACCTTCCGTCGGATTGAAACCGTAGGCTTTGCCTGCGGCTTTTTTATTTCGCCGCGGCAACCTTTTTGAAACTCTTTTTCCCTTTTCGGACGACAAAAGTCTTTTCGATCGATTCCAGAGAAATCTTCGCTTTCGGGTCGGTGATTTTTTCTCCGTCGATGCTGATTCCGCCTTGTTCGACATTTCTTCTGGCATCTCCTCTGGACGAAGCGAGTTCGCACCGGATCAGAAGATCGCAGAGATCGATCCCGTCGCTTCCGATCTCCGACAGATTCAAATACACCGTCGGAATCTCCGCCTGTTCGCCGTTTCCGAACAACGCGCGCGAAGCGTCAAGCGCTTGTCTGGCTTTTTCTTCGCCGTGAATCAACTTCGTCAGTTCGTAAGCCAGGATTTCTTTTGCTTTATTCAATTGCGCGCCTTCCCAGCGTTCCATTTCGCGGATTTCTTCGATCGGCACGAATGTCAGGACTTTCAGGCACTTGATGACATCTTTGTCATCGGTATTCCGCCAGTACTGGAAGAATTCGTATGGCGTCGTCTTGTTTTCGTCGAGCCAGACCGCGCCCGAAGACGTTTTTCCCATTTTCTTTCCTTCGCTGTTGAGAAGGAGATTGATCGTCAGGGCATGCGAATCTTTTCCGGTCTTCTTCCGGATCAGTTCCGTGCCGCCCAGCATATTCGACCATTGATCGTCGCCGCCGAATTCGAGGTTGCACCCGTAATGAGTGAACAGATAGTAAAAATCGTAGGATTGCATGATCATGTAGTTGAATTCCAGAAAAGTCAGCCCTCGTTCCATTCTTTGCTTGTAGCATTCCGCGCTCAGCATCTTGTTCACCGAGAAACAACTTCCGACATCGCGGATAAAGTCGATGTAGTTCAGGTTTTCCAGCCAGTCGGCGTTATTTAGCAAAAGCGCCTTTCCGTTTGAAAAGTCGATGAAGCGTTCCATCTGTTTCCGGAAACAGGCGATGTTGTGCGCGATGTCTTCCTTGCTCAGCATCTTCCTCAGATCGTTTCTCCCGGTAGGATCGCCGATCAGCCCGGTTCCTCCGCCCATGACGGCGATCGGTTTGTTTCCCGCCATCTGCAAGCGTTTCATCAAGGACAGCGTCATAAAATGCCCGACGTGCAGGCTGTCCGCAGTCGGATCGAACCCGATGTAAAACGTCGCTTTCCCCGCGTTGACCAGTTTTCTGATTTCTTCCTCGTCGGTCGTCTGGGCGATCAGACCCCGTTCCTGCAATTCTTCGTAAACTCCCATTTTTTTCTCCTCCCAATAAAAAACGTCCCCGAACATAAGGACGAAATTTTCGTGTTACCACCTTACTTCGCCGTCCGCTCGCGCGAACGACCTCAGCGAGTCGTTGACTCATACGATAACGGGTATCAGCCGTCGGAATCTACTCTTCGTTCGATTCCGCTCTCGAAGGCGTATTCGCGATCCGATCATCGTGCCTTTCACCATCCGGCACTTCTCTGAAATGCTCCGAATCCTTACTTTTCCTTCTCGTCGATTTCCATATATATATACGTTATTTTACCGCAAACCGCCCTTTTGTCAATCTTTTTTCTCGTTCATCAGATGATTTTCCTGCTGGTCTTTCATTTCGGTAAACCGCGCATAGTATTTTCTCATCGCCTCGTCGTCGAATGGAAAAAGTCCTTCGCTCATCAGCACTTTGCACTTTTCGTTCGCGTGTTTGACCACGATGTCCAGATCAGCGGAATAGGCGTACTTTTTCCGATGATACTCGTACTCTTTCCGATCCAATTCGATGATATTCTTATCCGGCATCAGTTTCAGATCCAGATCGTAATCGATGTACTTGATGCAATCCCGGTCGATCAAAGACGGAGAAGCGATATTGCAATAGTAGATGATCGCGTTTTTTTTGAACATCGCGACCAGATTGTACCATTCGTGAAAGAAAAAGACCGATACGGCCGGTTCTCTCGTATACCATCGCCGACCGTCGCTTTCGATGACTTTGGTGCAGTTGGAAACGATGATGATCCTTTCGTCGGTCGCTTCGACGACCATCGCGGTATCCCACGTGCGGTGCAAAGTGCGATCGTGCTTGTAACTCTGCACGTGAATCCATTTGCCGACATAATCGCGATTCATCTTCCTCACCTGCACTTTCCGTTTCTATGATTATAGCAAATCGCCTGTCGCTTTTAAATAATCTTGCCCGTTTCGGTCGAATTTGTCCGCCGGTAATCCGTTGATAGAGCGGCTTGCCCTTTGGTCTAGAAAAAAAGAAGAATCTCCCTTACCCGGCGTTTTCTTCCGGCTTCCGATAATTCTTGTTGGAAAGAAGCGACACGATCAGATTCTTGATTAAGTCCAGATCGTTTTTCAGATGATCGATTCCCCGACCGTCTACTTCGTTTTCATACGGAATCGTCATATAATCCCGGGTCAGGGACAGCCCGATGTAAACGCCTTTCCCCGAAATTGAAACGAGGATATCCTCGATGACATCGTCGATGACGAAACGATTCAGAAGTTCCGCCGTCTTTTTGCCGATCATCCCTTCCGGACGATCGAACGAAGAAAAGACCTTGAATTCTTTTTTCAGATCTTTCAGTTCGACTTCTTCCATTCCCTGCAATTCGGTCGGAAATCCGTCTCCGCAACCTTTCAGATATAGATACATCTTTCCGCTTTTCTTGCATTCCAGGTCGAAATGAAAGAGTTTTCCCGCGAAAAGAGCGCTCTGATTCTTTTTATTTCCGCTGTCGCCGGTGACGATTTTGACTTCCGCGCAAGTAAAACCGACGCCGAACATCGCCCCTTTCACGATATCGCGCGAGGGCGCATCGACGATGTTTTCGTAACAGCCCATCGCTTTGACTTCTTCCGGATCGATTTTGCTGTTGTAGGACATCGATAAATCGGAAATGCCCAACTGAAAATAACAATAGGATTCGACCGCGAGGAAGTAGCGGTAACGGTACTCGTCGAACTGAATGCTTTTCTTTTTCTTCGCGGACTGAACCAGAAAGTAAGTGACCAGCAAGAACACGACGAAGACGACGATTAACGGCGTGAACAGCGTTCCCGTCAGTTTCGGATTGATCAGAAGAACGATCGCCAGAAGAAAGAAAATGCCCAGAAACGAGAGCAGAATGATTTTTTTGATTTTGTCCTGCTGATTCGCATACGTCAAGAATCTCTCACGCGCGGCGTTGATTCTCGCTAACGTATCTTCTCTGGAAATCACCGGTTCCGGAGAATAAAATTCGCCCGAAGGGACGACGCCGTCCGCTTTTTTGTTTTCGGGCTTCACATCGGTGAAGATTTTTTCTTCCTGCACGCATTCGCTTTCCTGCCGGTTTTCCGCTTCTTTTTTTTCTTCCATGGGGCTTGTCCTCTACCGCCTTATTATACCTTTTTTCCGAAAGAAACAAAACGGTTTCATACGGAAAAGAACTACTTTGTCTCTTTCTCGCCCTCGAATCCGACGAAGATGAAATAAATCAAGAGAAAAAGGGAAACGATTCCCAGATACAGATACGGCTGATACGAAGCGAATTCTTTTCCTTTGTTCATCGCTTTGAAAAAGACGCCCAACGGATAAAAACATGTCAGAGCCGTCGCGCATATGCCCGAAAAAGCGTAGATTCTGCGCTCGGAATCTTTTTTGACGATCAGAAGATAGACCGCATACGCGATGACGCACAGCGAAACCAGCATCGCGACAAGATAGTCTCCGTTGGAAGAGATGTCCGTTCCGTATTCATCCCGGTAAACTTCGAAACTCCGGATAAAATAGACGAGCGAAAAGACGAAAGAAGCCAATCCTCCCGTAAGCAATGCCGCCTGCTTGAAACTTCTCTTTTTCATCTCATTCCGCCTCCTTTGCCAATTTGTTTTCTTCGACGAAGAAGAAATTCGGCTGTTTCCAGAAAATCAGCACCAGAAGCAATCCGTTGACGACGATGTTGGGAAGCATATAGCCGCCGTTATAAACCAGACTGTAAACGGCCGGACCGCCTAAAAACCCTTCCGGACAGGACGAAGCCCAGAAGATAACGCCGGCCAGATAATGGCAGAGCAATTTCAGCGCGCCGCCGAGAACCGTTCCGGCAGAAAGCCAGAGGATTTTCTCTTTCCGACTTTCCGCATTTCTGAATTTCCCGGCGAATAAACCGGCGAAAGCCACGCAAGGATACGCCAGAATGTAATCCAGAAGGATCTGCAAGAAAACCATGTACCAGACGTCCGCGACCGCGTAAACGCCGCCGAGCATCTGCAAGAAACTCAACGCGAACGCGGTGATGAGTCCGGCGACGAACCCGCGCCGATAGCAGATCAGAAGAATCGGCAACATCGCGATGCCGATCGATCCCCCGGAAGGAAACAACCCCCTGAAAATTCCCCCTTGAAGCGCGTCAAGGGCGAAAGCGATCGCGGCGAATACGGCGATTTCCGTGATGACTTTCGTTGAAAACAAACTTTTTTTCATACTTTCACCTCAATAAAAAAGTCCTGCGATCCAGGACGATAAAAGGAAAGTCAAAAATCAAAATCACTTCCGCTAGTATTACCTAGATCAAGTACGGTCCCGCAGGTCTACCTGCGATCTCAGCCTGCTCACATCAAGCACCCAAGGTTATTTTCTTCTCCGTCAGAAAAAAAGTCAACTGTTTTGTGTTTTTTTCCCATACTCCGACATATATTAGAGAGAAAGGACATTACTTATGGATCGAATTCAACCACCCCCTAATTATTTCGGCGCCCCATATCCGCAAGGAGTCGATATGAATCACGCCAATTTCGCGCCGCCGCCGAGTATGCAATCGCCGAATATGCCAAGTCCCGCGCCGACGAATTACTCGACCCGTCAGGAAACGGAGAAACCGAACACGGGAAACAACCAGTACGAACCGGTATTAACCAACGAATACCTGACGAAATTCATGGACGGACACATCGGCAGAAAAGTCAAAGTGTATTGCGCGTTCACCGATTCCGCCCAATGGCACGACATGGTTTTTGAAGGTCTGGTCTGGGGAGCCGGAGACGATTATCTGATTCTTTACGAAGAAAAATCCAAAAAGCACACGCTGATCATGGCGGTTTACATTCTTTACATCGAATTCACCGATATCAGCGGCACTTATCAGGAAAACATTTAACAAAAAAACCGATGGCTTTCATCGGTTTTTTCTTTTGCCTTTATTTTTTCGCCGCGTTTTTCTTCTGCAACGCCGCCTTTTCCCTTTCGGCCTTTCTGGCGGCCCGGGCCTCCCGTTGCTTTTTCAACCGCGCCTGACGCTCGGCTTCCTGCTCTCTGTGCGTCGGCACCCGGGCTTCGACTTTTCCGCTTCTGGCGCCCGGTTTCCGGAAATTTCGGAACGGATCGTTTTCTTCGGTTAAGGTACCGTTGTCGATCATCGCCTGACGCTCGGCTTCCAAGGCTCTCTGCTCGGCTTCCAGACGCTCTTTTTCGCGTTTTTTCTGCAAGCGATAGCGCTCTAACGGCGTAAGCCCGCTGAACTCGTCTTTCGGCTCTTCCGCTTTCTTTTCCTCCGCCGGCTTCTCTTCCGCGACCGGAGCGGTTTTCTCTTCTTCTTTCTTTTCAGGCGGAAGCGACGCTTCTTCGTCTTTTTCCTCCGCCGGTTCGCCCTTGATGTTGGAAACGTATTCGTTGATGAGATAGCGGTCTTTGGTGTACTCTTCGACGGTTTTCAGCCGGATCTCGTCGGCCTGATATTTTTCGTAGTACAACTCGTCTTCCCGTCCTTGCTGCTTCAACTGGTCGATGCCGTCTTCTTCCACCACTTCGATAACCGGTTCTTCTTCCAGAACGATATCGAAGTCTTTGTCGGATATGTAGCGGACCTCTCTTTCCGTGATTGCCTTGTTCAAAGGCTCCTCCTCGACTTGTCCGACGCCTAAATCGCGGACGCCGGTTCCCAGATCGTCGTAGTAATCCGCCGGTTTTTTATCGTCGCGGACGAACGGATCGACCGGATTGACTTTGGCGATTTTCTGAATCTCTTCGTTGTCGGATTCCACCATGTACATGAATTGTTCACTCTTCGACGAATACTCTTTCGCATGTTTCGTGCGGACTTTGTATTCCTGATAATCTTTTTTGAATATATAACGGTTTTTCGCGCGTTTCGCCTTTCTCTTCGCCCGGATTTTCCGGAAAAGCAGATTGAGCAGGGAGAAAAAGCCGTACCAGATCGCCAGAATCAGAACGGAAAGAACAGGCAGGATCACGTATTCCGTCCAGGCGAAATTTTCCGGAATCCGGTTGATCAGATCGATGTAGCCGAAGCCCGAAGCGTTGGTGAAAAGTTTCAGATACGCGTCGATAACGGAAGCGTCGTCGGAGAAAACCCCTACGATCATGCCCTCGATGTGATCCGAATAAATCGTCCACGTGCCTTGCACGTTCGCATGGACTTTCGCGCTGACGGCGGAATCAAAACGGGTCAGAACGAATACGGCGATGAAGAGCAAAGGAATCAACAGCGAAATGAGTCTCCTGACAGGGAATCTTTTCATGAAACGGCGATAATCGAATTTATCTTCTTCCGCTTCGCTCGGCACGTAATGGCACTTGACGACGCGGGCGATTTTCTTTTTTCGCGACGCTTTCACGATCGCGCCGATCGAACAGAAAACCGCGTAATACACGACGATAAAAGCGGCATTCAGCGCAATAAACGCGACGATTTTCCCGAAATTCTTCTCCGATAACTGCAACCACGAAGCGATCGTTTTCAGCATCGTGTCGGAGAAATAATCCCCGGCGGCGGCGATCGGTTTCAGCCAGGAAGGTTCTCCTACGGACGGATAAAGGCCGTAAAGAATTAAAAAGACGATTTCCGCCAGAAGAATGACTCCTATTCCGATTTTCTTTTTCATATTGATTCACCCGAATTCATTATAACAAAATATATTTGCTTGTCCAAAATAAAATGTTATTTCTCCTTGATTTTGAAGAACTTCTTTTCGTCGAAAATCGCTTTTCGCAAGCCCGCATTTCGGATATAATGTCTTTAACGTGAGGTGGTCTTATGAAGCGCATTTTCTTTCACTCCCGAACCCGCTACCTGATGTCCGCGGGTTTCGCCTTGCTGATCGTTCTTCTGAAACTGTTTTCCTCCGGAGACTTTACGCTCCTCCGGTCCTATTCTGACGGATTTTTCATCGCCGGATTCTTTTTGCTCTGCATCGGCGGTCTTTCGGTTGTCAATTACTTCGGAGGGTTCGACATTTTCTCGTGCATGGTGGCCAAAAGAGACGCCGACGGGCATAAACCGACCTTGCACGAATATGCACAAATGAAAGCCGAAAAGCGAAAGAGCAATCCTTTCGTTTTCGTTCCTTATTTCACCGTCGGAGGGATCGAGCTCATCGTCGCCCTTATCTTGCTTATCCTCATCTGAACGGGATAAACGAAGAAAAAACCGCCGTTTCACCGACGGCGGTTTTCTTGTCAAATTCCTTATTGAAGTTCTTTCTGATACTCCTCGAATTCCTTCTGATTGCAGTAAATGAAATGCCCTTCCTTGATTTCGCGCATCGACGGCTTATCAGTCGAATAATCGTGCACTTCGTTCGGCTTGTAGAGAATTCGCTTTCGGTTTTTCTCCGTCAGAGGATTCGGTTTCGGAATCGCGGATAACAGCGACTTCGTATACGGGTGCAACGGATTTTTGAACAATTCGTCGCTCGAAGCCAGTTCCACGATTTTGCCGAAATACATCACGGCGATCCGGTCGCAGAAATATTTGACGACCGACAGATCGTGCGCGATGAAGATAATGGTCAATCCCATTTCCTCTTTCAGATCGTTCAGCAGGTTGATGATCTGCGCGCGGATCGAAACGTCCAACGCGCTGATCGGCTCGTCGCAAATCAGCAATTTCGGATTCATGATCAACGCCCGCGCGATACCGATCCTCTGTCGCTGACCGCCGGAGAATTCGTGAGGATAACGCGAAGCGTGTTCGGCTACGAGGCCGACTTTTTCCAGCATTTCGACCACTTTTTTGTGGTTGGCCTCTTTATTGTAGTAGCCCTGAATTTTCAATCCTTCCTGGATGATGTCTTCGACCGTCATTCTCGGATCGAGCGAATCGACCGGATCCTGGAAGATCATCTGAATCTCGTTGACCAGTTTTCTCGGCGTATGGCTGTTATCGAAACGGATCTGCGCGATTTTTTTTCGTTGCGTTTTCACGATATCGTCGGCAAATTTTCTCGCCGCCATTTTCTCGTAACGAATGGACTCTCTGATATTCTGAACGGAACTCGAATAATCCGGGCTTTTCGGATCGAGTTTTCCGATCATTTCGTTCTGCTTTTTGGAGAGTTCGGCGAGTTTCTGTTTCAGCCGGATCCGGGTGAATTTGATCTCCTTTTCGTTCCAGCGCTTTCCCGCCGAAATCCGGTAACCCCGATAGTAAATCGAGCCGGAAGTGATGTCGTATAATTTGATGATCGACCGTCCCGTCGTCGTCTTCCCGCAACCCGATTCGCCGACGATTCCGAAGCATTCTCCGGAATGGACGTCGAAAGAGATGTTGCTGACTGCTTTCAGTTTCGACTTGTTGATTCCCGCGCCGAAGAAGAAGAACTGCTTCAAATTCCGCACCGAAAGCAGGATATCGCTGTCGATCAGTTCCTGTTTTCTCTTCAAATGCGGGTGAATGCCGTATTTGCTTTCCAACGACTTCTTGGACTTTTCGAGTCCTTCCTCGAAGGAAACGACTTCCTCGAAATCATCGTTAGCCAAAGGCGATCCTTCTTCGTTTGCGACGATGTTGCTGCGCAATTCTTCGTCGAGATTGAAATCTCCGTCCTTGCGTTTATTGCTCATCGGAAATCACCTCCTCGTTTCCCTTATCGGTCTCTTTCGTCTGTAAGGCCAGCCGTATTCTTTCGGATACGATCCGCGGCATTTCGACTTTTGGCGCGTCTTCGTGCAAGAGCCATGTCGCCGCATAGTGCGTGTCGGACACCTTGAAGAACGGCGGTTCTTTTTCAAAATCGATTTTCATCGCGTACCGGCTTCTTAAAGCGAATGCGTCACCTTTCGGCGGATAGATCATGTTTGGCGGCGTACCCGGAATGGCTTCGAGCCGTTCCTTGCTGTCGACGTCCGGAATGGAAGAAAGCAAAGCCCACGTATACGGGTGCTTCGGTTCAAAGAAGATCTCTTCCGAACGCCCGTATTCGACGATTTTTCCGGCATACATCACGGCGATGCGGTCGGCCATATTGGCGACGACGCCCAGATCGTGCGTGATGAAAATGCAGGCGATATGCTTTTCGCGCTGAATCTTTTTGATGAGTTCCAGAATCTGCGCCTGAATCGTCACGTCCAGCGCGGTCGTCGGTTCGTCGCAGATGAGAATTTCCGGCGAAGCGGTCAAAGCGATCGCGATGACGATTCTCTGCCGCATTCCTCCCGAAAATTCAAAAGGATACTGACGGTAGCGTTTCTCCGGCATCGGAATGCCGACTTCGCGCATGATTTCCAACGCCCGCCTTTTCGCTTCCGCCCGGGTGATTTTCAACTGATTGGTGCATTCCAGACGAATCGCCTTGATTTCCTTCTCCAATTCTTTCTTTTCTTCCGGCGTGGCCGATTCCATCTTCCGACGAACCTCGCGGATTTTTTCATCGCGTTCCGAAAGGACGTTCGCCTTATAGCGCTTCACTTCCGCTTTGGCCTCTTTTTTCTTTCGGTTCAGCGCGATCTTCAACGGTGCGGCGATGGCTTTGTGTTCCTTGATTTTTTCGCGTTTAAATGTGGCAAATTCCTTCTTTTTCAAGCGGATTTCCGCGCGAATTTTCGCTTTTTCCTCATTGGAAACCGAAGCGTCTTTCAGTTTCTTCTTGCTTTCGTCGAGGAAAGTATTCAACGCGTTTTTCGCGCTTTGAATCGCGCTGTTTCTCTTCGCAAACGAGTTCTTGTATTCGACCAGTTCGTCGGAAATCAGATTCTCGTAGAGGATTTTCAGTTTATTGGAGTTGATCAGCATCGCTTCGGTGATCTGCTTGCCGATCCGGACGATCGGATTCAGCGACGACAGCGGATCCTGAAAGATCATGCCGATCTTGTGGCCGCGGATCCGATGAAATTCTTCTTCGGAAACTTCGAGAAGATTCTCCCCCTGATACATGATTTTTCCGCCTTCGATGATCGCGTTGTTGGCCAGAATTCCCATGATCGCTTTGGAAGTAACGGATTTTCCCGATCCCGATTCGCCGACGATACACAGGGTTTCGTCCGGAGAAAGATCGAAAGATACGTCTCTGACGGCATGAAGAATGCCGTGATCGGTCCGGAAACTGATCGTCAGATTCTCGACCGAAAGGATTTTATTTTCCTTTTCCACCGCTAATCACTTCCTTTCAAAGAAGGGTTCAACGCGTCTCTGAGACCGTTGCCGAACAGGTTGAACGAGATCATCAGCAACGAGATGATGATCGAAGGGAAGATGATCAGCATCGGATACGTGCTGTAATACACCTGATTCTCCGAAAGCAGAACGCCGAACGACTTGACCCCTTTGAGTCCAAGACCGAGATAGGCAATCGTCGCTTCCGAGAAAATCACGCTCGGAATCATCAGGACGGCCGAAGTGATGATCGTTCCCAACGAGTTCGGAAGAATGTGTTTGAAGATCAGACGCATATCGGACGCTCCTAAGGTTCGCGCCGCCAGAATGTATTCTCTGCCCTTGAATCGGTAGAACTGCGTTCTCGTCCTGGCCGCCGTGCCCATCCAGCCGGTCAGGCACAGAGCGATGGCAAAGGTGCCGATCTTGTTGCCCAAAAGCAGAATCGTCAACGTGATCACGACGACGAACGGTACGCCGCCGAGAATGTCGCAGAACCGCTCCATGAAGAGATCGACGTTGCCGCCGAAATAACCGGAAATCGATCCCCAGACCAGACCGATGATGAAGTTGATCGCACTGACGACAACCGCCAGAAGCAACGAACTCCGCAGAGCCTTGAACGAATACGTAAAGAGATCGCGTCCGGACGCATCGGTTCCGAAGATGAAACTCGGCATCGAATTGTATCCCAGATAGCGGTAATAGACGACATCGCAAACGTAATTGTACGCGACAAACGAACCGTTGATCTGCTCTTTTTCTTCATGAATCGCTTCGATCGGACATTTATCGCTCAGTTTCACGAAAGAAGAAGGTCCGACGTCGAAATCGTAAGAACACCAGCCGTTGGCGATATAGGTGTTGAGCAGACTTCTTCCGATTTCGAAATTGTACTGCATACCCAGTTTGGCTTCGTAATAATCGTAAACGAACGAAACCCGCGAAACGGTGGCCTGATAGACTTCGGTCCGACCCGAACAACGCCAGTAATCGTTGGAGAATTTTCCGTTTTCTCCGGCAGAAATCAGGCATTGCGCATTCGCGTCGGTCATCGAGATTTCGTCCAGAAGGGAAAGGACGCTTTCGTCCGTCGTATCGGAATGAATCTCGATCGATTTCATCAGAATGTATTTTTCGTAGTCCGGAGATTGCTTGATTTCAATCTGAATGTACGCGTTCTCCAAATCGGCGATCCCGTTTTCGCTGATGTACGAACTCAGGTTGACGGAAAAGTCTTCGTAAGAAGAAGTTACATCGGTCAGGGCGTAACGCCTTCCCGAAGTCCGCGAACTGCTCGACGAAAGGTAAATCTGATAATCGCCCAGTTTTCCGTTCAGATCGTCGGTGTCCCCGAACGTAATCGTCAACGTGGTGTTGTCTTCCGCATGCAGAGGGAATGCCGCGTAATTGTAGATGTATTTCGTGCCGCTACCGGCTTCGGAGACGAATTTCAGATACCCGCCTTCCGCGTACTGACTCGGAAGATTGGTGAACGAATCCGTTCGATCGGTGATTTTGACGACGGCGTTGGCCTTGAATCCGGCCGGCGCGTCGATCGAATAATCGTAAAGAATGTTTTCAAATTTTTTGGTTCCGTCCCAGAATCCCGTTCCGGCCTTAAAGACTTTCGGATAAAGGTATCCCTGTTCCGGAATGTTCTTCTCAACGTTCGCGGTGCTGAATGTCGGAACGAAAATCGCCAGAACGGCGATGATTCCGATGATAACCGCCGCGACGACCGAAGATTTGTTCTTGCAGAACCGCTTGAAAGCGTCTTTGCCGAACGTGGTCGCTTTGGTTTCAAACTTGACGTCGTGAATCTTTGCGTCCTTCTGGACAAACTCAAAATCGCTCTTGGTGACTTCGAATTCGACGCCCTGAGCGTCATGGGTTGTCTTGTTCTTCATCTTTATTTCTTCGCCCCCATTCTGATTCTAGGATCGATAAATCCGTAAGAAATATCGAGTAAAACGCCCGCTAAAAGGCCGAAAGTCGTAAAGACCGCCATATCGACGAACAGGACGTTGTAATCCGGATTGTTGATGTTCAGCGCTTCGATGAACAGCGAACCGATGCCCGGAATTCCGTAGAGGTTTTCCAGAATCATCGAACCGCCCATGATCGAAAGGAATTCAGCCAGAATCGACGGAACGATCGGCACCATCGCGTTTCTCAGGGCATGACGCAGAATCGCCTGCCGTTTCGTCAGTCCTTTGGTCCGCGCCAGAAGGAGATAATCGCTCTCCATCACTTCGCAGAGTTCGGCTCGGGTGAACCGGCAATAGCCGGCGATCGAACCTAAGGACAACGAAAGAACCGGAATGATATACGCCGCGATTTTTCTTCCTAACGGCGCCGTCGGCGAAGGCCATTTGCTCGGAAGCCACCCGGTTTTATAGCAAAGAAAGTACAGTAAAAACGTGATTAAAATGAAGGACGGAATCGAAATCAGGATCATGACGATCGTCGAGATCACATGATCGGTCGTCTTGTTTTTATTTAACGCGGCGACGATTCCCAGTATGATTCCTAACGGAACCGCGAAAATCGTGGAGATGATGTTGAGCGTCATCGATACCGGAAGCCTTTGTCCGATGATCGTAATGGCGGAAAGGTTCGGCGAAATCGCAATCGACGTTCCCCAATCCCAACGCGTGAAAATATTTCCCAACCAACGGAAGTATTGCGTCATCGCCGGAACTTCGTAGTAATAATGCCATTGATTGGCGGCGTCTTTGTATGACCAAAGCGCTTCACCCAAACCGGATTGCTGAGAGCCGAAATCGTAAACATATCCCAGATACACCTGTTTGGCGTAGTAAGAAAACTTTTCACTGTCCGTTCCGATCGGTTTCTGGAACGGCAGCAGTTTCATCAACAGAAACGTGATCGACAGAATGATGAACGCTGTAACAACGGCAAGGCCTATTCTTTTCAGAACGTATTTCCACATAATGTGCCTCCTCTCGTCTAATCTTCCTTTTTTTAGTATGTATTTAAAAAATAGATATTAAAAAAAGAAATTTATATGGCGGGAGAGGGCAATCCTCCCCACGCCATATAACATTTTCTATTCAGTTGCCGTCTTATTCAGCGCTTACGACCGGGAATACAGCCGGATCGTAGATCATGGCCGAAGAAATGCTTTCCGCATCGATTCCAACGACGTTTGAAGTCGTGTAGATATCGAAACTGAAATTGTAGCATTCGCCGTCAATGACCAGAACATCCTGATATTTCAGAACCAGTTCCGCCGGAATGGTGATCGTCAGCGTTTTTCCGTCTTCGGAGACGACGAAGTCAACCGCATCGGCATCATAGACCGCTTCTGTTCCGGCTTCATTGACACCCACCGCCGCGAAGAGTTCGACATAGGTCACTTCGCAGGTTGCGTTTTCCGCATTGGTCAGATCGATCGAGAGCGTTGCAGTCGCGCTTCCGTCTTCATGCAATTCGAAGTTGTCCGCCGAAAGCACGGTGTCGTTCAGAGTGAACAGAGGAGCCACTTTGCCGTCGACCAGATAGGCGCCGGTGTCAGCCGCCTGCCACAGAGAATCGAAGGACCAGTAGCAGCCGTCGTAGTAGAGTTCTTCGGAGACGACGTTGGTATCCGCGCCCCAGTTGAGCGTGAAGCCCGAAGAGTTGTCGCTCTTCAATACTTTGAGGAAGTTGAGCGGGTTCAGCGAGTTACCGGAAACCGAACCGACTCCGATATCGAACTGACCGATCATCATCTTTTTGTGGTAGACGTCCGACCAGGTAGTGCCGGCCCAGAAGTCGACAGACAGCGTCAGACCGCCGCCGCAACTGTTGAAGGCATCTTCCAGATTGGATTTGACGTCGGAGTGGAATTGCGTTTCGTCCGACGCAGTCTGCCAGGCGATTTCGAGGTGAATCGTGTCGCCGGCTTTGTAAACACCGGAAGCAATCAAGGCTTCGCTGGCTTTTTTGAAGGATTCCTTGGCAAATTCAAGGTTGTAACCGTATTCGGTTCCGGCCTGCGCCGAAGCAACCGCATTCTTGTGCGCGTCCGTATTGTTGTAGACGATGCCGTCTTCCGGATTGGACAGGTAGCCCGAACCGAAGTAGTTGGCAGAAGGCGTTCTTCCGTATTTTTCAGCGAAAGCCGTACGGTTGAAAGCGTAGTTGATGCCGGCCAGGAAGTCCGCATTGGACATCGCCGGTTCGCACTCCCAGTAATCCGCCGTCGCCGTCTGGGTGATCGTTCCGTTGACGCCGAACAATTCCGCCCATCTTTCCTGCGTGCAGGTGTTGAAGTTCAATTTGAAGGTGGAATCGCCGACGGTAGTGGTGGTTCTTTCATCGTTACGATAAGTATCCAACATCGTGGACGGAATGCCCGCCGCGTGCAGATGACCCGCGATGAATTCGTTGAAGACCGCGTTCGGATCTTCGTTCGCCGCTTTCAGAATCTTGTAATGGACACCGGCCATTCTGTACCGGTCTTCGTCATAGGTTTCAAACAGATCGTTCTTGCCGAAGACGATTTCCTGATCGGCGTTCCAGGCCTCGACATAGTACGGGCCGGTAGAAAGCCAGGTGTCGACCGGAGTCAGTCCGCCGTCGGTGTAGTTACCCCAGGCTTTGACGCCGTTGGTAAAGTCTCCTCCGCCCAATGCCGAAATGAAATCTTCCGGTACCGGTGCGAACATCGAAGACGAGAGATAATACATCGCGTAGAATTCGTTGCAAGGAATGTTGAAAGTAAATTCAAGGTAAGATTTTCCGTCTTCCACAGAGGTTTTGATTCCGATGTTTTCCCATGCGGAAGCGCTGTAACCCTCAGCGGAAGCGTTGTAGTAGGCCGCCGAGCCTTTGATCGATCCGGCGCCGGAGAGATTCTCGCTGCCTCTGGCCATGCCGTAAGCCGCGGTGTAGTAAATCTTATACGGCGTCACGTAGTCTTCCAGAGCCACTTCTCTGCCGTTGTAGGCGCTTAACGTGGAATTGGTGCTGCCCGTGCGGTATTTCGCTTCGCTACCGACTTTGACTTCGAGTTTGTAGGTCGTCGCCAGTCCGTTTGCGTCGGCGTTGACCGCAATCGGTCTCTCGCTCTTCGCCAGTTGTCCGACCCATTCGTAGCCGTCTTTGAATTCGTTCATCTGGGTGGTCCAGTAAGAACCCGATACAAGCGGAATCAGTTCGCCGACGACCGAACCCTTATCGTTCTGATAGTTGATGGTCTTCGGATCAGACGCTTCATACGTATGATAATATCTCTTCCACTTCGTATTCGCTTCGTACGCCATATCCGCATTGATGTAGCCTTCGGAAACGATACCGAAACCGTAGCCCGGAATGTAGGTATTGGTTCCCTTGACGACCGACGTATCGTACATCACGTAACCGCCGTTCTCGTACATCGTCATGCCGGTCAGATTGTGATTGACCGCGTAGGATTCGAGCAATCCGAGAATTTCCGTTCTTTCCTCGTAACTGGAAGCCACATAGGATTTGGCTCCGTTCGCATAATTCTCTACGTCGAATGGTTTCTTGTCCCCCGTTACCGACGAACTGGAAGAACTGGAACCTTGTCCGGACGAATCCGTTACACCCGACGAGCCAACATCCCCTCCCGGAACGGAAGAACTGCTGGAATCTTTTTTGGAAGAACAGCCCGCCAACGCGGTAAGCGACAGGAGTGCTGCTACTAAAAAGATTTTTTTAGTGTTTTTCATAAATTTCCTCCTTTTTGAGTTACATATACATTATATTTATGTCAAAAGTGTTTAAAAATGGTAGAACTCCTTGCTTTTTCCACTTGCACTTTCGATATAAATTAAAATATACGTATCTACAATAAACACTATTTTTTACTCGATGTCAACGAAAATATTGACATTTTTTTGCAAAAAAAAGATGAAATCGCTTTCATCAAAACTTTTTTCTTCTCTGACTTTTCTTCGCCGGCGACCCGCCGTTTTCTTTGCTTTACAGGTGAATCGCGATTTTATTCAACGAAAAGAGAAAGTCGGCCACCATGTTGGACAAGATGCCCGCCGAAACGAAAAAGACTTCCGAATCGTTGTCCTGCAAAATGCGGATTTTGATTTCGTCCAGAAAAGTTTCGCTGTCGGTTCTTTCGACGATCCCTTTCCGAACGGTTTCCAGATCGAGAACCGCGTAACGGTCGAAATAGTCGATCACATAGCGGTAACGGTGCTTTTCTTCTCGGTTCTGCACGATGAAACAGGCTTTTTTCATCCGGATTTCCGAAGACAGGTCAATGATCTTGAACGCGCGGGAATACGGCACTTCCCTGCCGAGAAATTTTTCGGCCAGACGGATTTCTTTTTTATTCGTTCCCAGAAGAAGCGTGGCGTCCCTCAGCGCTTTCAGCGTGCCGTGGAGAAAGTACTGAATCTGCCCCTCGTCGGGATAAAAGACCGCCGCGTCGATCAGCGCGTCTTTCAGCAAGGTTCGATATTTCTTTTTCCGGAACTTCGACAAGGCGTATTTCACGCACAGAAGCGACGCTTCGTCGAAAGAAAAAGTCGAAAAACTGATTCCGGTATAGATATAACTGTCGATTGTCTCCAACATCAGTATTCCCTGACTTTCGCCATTTCTCTTTTCTGGCTCTTTTCTTTTTCGCTTTCGCGTTTGTCGTAATTCTTCTTTCCTTTCGCCAGAGCGATCTCAACTTTCGCCCGTCCGTTTTTCAGATACACTTTGGTGCAGACCAGCGTATAGCCTTTCTCCTTCACTTTCTGGGACAGTTTCAGAATCTCTTTTTTGTGCAGAAGCAGTTTCCGCGTCCTCAGAGGGTCGTGGTTGAAAATATTTCCCTCTTTGAACACGCTGATGTGCATATTGAGGATAAAGGCCTCCTGATTCCGGATGACGACGTAGGAATCCGCCAGAGAGGCGCCGTTGACTTTCAGCGACTTGATTTCCGTCCCTTTCAGGGCGATGCCGCATTCCAGAGGCGATGAAAGAAAATACTCGTAGGACGCCTTGCGGTTGGTGGCGATGACCTTAATTCCTTCCATGTTTTCTTTTCCTCCCGCTTTCATTCTTTATTGTAGCCGCTTTTCTTTCGTCGATCAAAGAGAAAACGATCTGATAGGATTCGACATCCGCGCGGATCAGACGGACCCGAAGGCGGTCGCCCATCTGAAATCTTCTTCCCGTCCGTTTTCCTGTCGCCGTCAGATACCGCTCGTCGAAAACGTAAAAATCGTCGGCGATTTCCTCGAAGTCGAGAAATCCGTCGATGCCGTTTTCCAGTTCGACGAAGATGCCTTTCGCGCTCATGCCGTTGATCCGCCCCGAAAAGACGTTCCCGACCTTGTCCGCCATGAATTTAGCGCTTTCCAAATCGTCGACTTCCCGTTCGATGCTCATCGCGCGGCGTTCCTTCATCGACGCGGTTTCGCAGATATACGCGATCTCTTCGGAAAATTCTTTGCTGACGCGAAGATTTTTCCCGATCAGGTACCGGTCGATCAGACGATGAACGCATAAGTCCGGATACCGTCGGATCGGCGAAGTGAAATGGCAGTACGTCTGACTCGCCAGTCCGTAATGCCCTCGATTCTCCGATGCGTACCTCGCTTTGGCCAGCGAACGGAGAAGGATCATCGAAAGAATTTCTTTCTTGTCCCGATCCTGTATCCGATCCAGATGAGAAGAAAGTTCTTTCGGCGTTACGCTCAACGGGGAGAAATCGCACTTATAGCCCAAATGCGCGGAAATCTTCATGAACGTCTCCATTTTCTTGGATTTCGGCTGTTCGTGAATCCGATACGCGAAAGGCAATTGAAGGCGTTCGACCGCCGAAGCGACGATTTCGTTGGCCGCGATCATCAGATCCTCGATCAGTTCTTCCCCTTCGCCCTGCTTTCTCTTCACGACTTCGTAAGGCTGTCCTTCTTTCGTGCAGAGAAAGACCAACTCGGTCGATTCCAGATCGATCGCGCCCGCTCTTTTCCGCTTTTTCCGGATTTTGTTCGCCGCTTCGTGAAGAAGAAACAGCATCTGATCGATTTCTTCGGACAAATGCTCTTCCTTTTTCAGTTCGTGGTTCAGCAGGCGGTTGACATACGTATACGTCAGGCGGGCGGACGAACGGATCACGCCTTTGACGATCTTACTTTCCAGAACGTTGCCGAACGGATCGATTTCAAAAATGCAGGACGTCACCAGCCTGTCGACGCCGGGATTGAGCGAGCAGATGCCGTTGGAAAGTTCAAACGGAAGCATCGGCACCACCCGGTCCGTCACGTAAATCGAAGTTCCCCGCGACAGGGCTTCCCTGTCTAACGGCGTTCCCGGACAGACATAATGCGCGACGTCGGCGATATGCACGCCGATTTCGTACCCCCGCGAAGTTCTTCTGATCTCGACAGCGTCGTCGAAATCTTTGGCGTCTTCCCCGTCGATCGTAACGATCCGATGATCGCGGAAATCGACGCGCCCCGCCAACTCGGACTCGTCCACGTGATCGGGAACCGTCCGGACTTGCTTCAAAACCTCTTCGCCGAACGTCAGATCCGCGCCGTGATTGAGAATAATGCGGGCGATGTCCGCGCCGGGATCGTTTTTATGGCCGATCACTTCGGCGACATCGAGATAAAAGCGGTTCTCTTCCTGCCGTACGATCGCGGCGGAAACGATCGTTCCTGCGACGAGATTCCCCGAACCGGCATTCAGAACGAATTCCGTGTCTTCGGTGGCGATGTCCTTCGTTTCGAGAAAGCATTTTCCCCGTCGGAAGACGACCTCGCCGACGATCCGTTTCCGGCTCTTTTCGATGATCGAAAAAACCTCCCCCGCGTTTCCGTGCATTTTCAGATAAACGACGTCGTCCGGGAACGCTCCGTGCAGATCGGTCTGATCGATGTAAACGTCTTCCTCTTCGTCCGAAAGCGAAGCAAAGGCAAAATGATTCCGCACCGAAACGATGCGGGCTTTCTTCAATCCGATCTGTTCCGGAAGATAGAGTTTATCGCGATGAAGCGCGACTTCTCCGCCGGCAATCATTCGGTTCAGCGTTTTTTCCGCTTCTTTTTCATCGGAAAAGAATTCGAGCAGCACTTTCCTGCTCAAAGGGTGTTTTCCGATCAGATTACGGATTCGTTCTTCCATGCGTTCGCCTCTCCTTCCGAAAATAAAAATAAAAGGGTTTTCGCAACCCTTCGTTTAACCGAGATACTTCGTCAGCAGTGTAAAGAGGAAAAAGACGATGCCCAGAACTAACGTCAGGATCGAGAGAACCCTCTCCGAACCGCGCTCTTTGGTTTTGGCGAAAATATTCATTTTGCTTCCCCCGGTGATCGCGCCCGAAGCCCCGTTGGTCTTCCCTCCCTGCAAAAGGGTAATCAGAATCAGCAAGACAGAAATGACAACCAAGACGTACTCCATTTTTTCCTCCTTTTTTAAGGGTCTTTACTATAATACACCATTTTCCCCGACTTTAAAAAGGTTTTTTTGATTTTGCGCTTTATTTATTCATTTTTTTCCGGCTATCGGTTATACTTGGAATGACAGAGTAGTTAGAAAGCGTTAAGTGCCTGCTTTTGGGAAGAAGAAACAGGACGAACCTTGTGGCGGTTTTCTAATGCGTCCGCTGTTAATGTGAAGACATTACTTTCGCGGACCTCTCCAAGGAGGTCTTTTTTATGAAAACATATCCGATCCGTTCCAAAAGATTGCGCACCGTCTTCGTCGTTACTTTGCTTTCTTTTCTCCTTTCCTTTCTCTTCGGTTATCTGATCACTTCTTTCGTCAACTATCACAACAGTTACTATCAGGTCAATTTCACCTATGAAGGCGACCAGGACCTGAACGCCATGATCGACGCGGACTATCTGAAAGAGATCCGCGACAGCGACCTGAATAAATACGCTTCGATCGACGTGGACGCCATGCTCCGGAAAGCGGATTTTACGTTGACCGATCATCGTCCGAACTATACGATTTGCACGAAAAGCCGTTACTACGATCAGTTTTTCTTCATCTCAAAGAAAAGCGTCGGAACGCGGGCAAAGACGTTTATCCGAACCGCTTTGACGACTTATATCCGGGATACGGACAGCCTCGTTTTTGAAAACGAAAGCGACATCGTCGTGCTGAAAAATCACTTTTCCCCTTATCTAGGCGGATTTTTCGCCCTGATCGGGGGAGCCTTTTTCGCCGTACTCGCCGTCAGTTTCACCCGGGACAAGGAACGTCCCGACATCGAGGACAACGTCCGTCTCTTTCACACGCCTTTTCATAAAGCCTACTGGAAATCCTGCCTGAACGTCTTCAAAAGCGCGAAGTCCCTTTCGGGACTGGCGATGCTTTTCGCCCTGCTTCTTCTCTCCAAGTTCTTCTCGCTTCCCAGCGGGTTCGGAAATCTGGGGATTTCGCTCGCCTACCTTTTTCTCGCCGTCATCGGACTCGTGTACGGCCCTGTCGTGTCGTTGATCATCGGCGCGCTCAGCGATATCATCGGCTACTTCATCACGCCTCAGCAGGGTATGTTCTACTTCGGATACACCGTGCAGGCCGCTTTGGCCGCCTTTACGTACGGGATTTGCTTCTATAAAACCCGGATCAGTTTCGGAAAAGTGCTTCTTTCGCGGATCATCGTGGGCATGCTGTTGAACGTTCTGCTGGGTTCGTATCTCCAATGCCGCCTGTTCGCGATGTCGGGAAGCCTGGACTCGGCCGCATTCGGGGCCACTTTCTCGGCGTACGCTCTGCTCTACTCTTTACCGAAAAACCTGGTCTATCTTCTCCCTCAAAGCCTGGTTCTTTATTTCGTTTTCCGCGTGATCGTCCCCGTTTTCTGCCGGTTCGGCTACATCGACGAAAACGTCCGCCTTTCTTTCGTTTACTCAGATCGGAAAGAAGAGACGTTGAATCCAAACTGAGGTTTCGGGAATCAACTTTCTTTGACCGCGCTTTTGATCGGAATGTCGTCCAACTCGGCGAGATAATAAATCGACCAGTCGTATGATTTCAGGAATTCGCCGCGGTAATCGCCTTCGCCCGTCAGCAGATAATTCCAGTAATCGCATTCGATCTGTCCCTTGTTCAACGATAATTCGGCTCTTCTGGACGACAGACAGGGGATGCCGATCTCTTTCAGCGTTCTTTTCAGCCGCCAGACCGCGTCCCGATAGAGGATTTTGCTCTTTTCCAGATCCCGGTCCGGCCAGAGTTGCGAGATCGCGTCGTTCATCGTCAGCGTTTTTCCGTTGTACGCGAGCAAAAGCGCGAACAATTCTTTGGATTTCGCCGAAGAAAACTCCACTTCCTTTTGCCCGACGTAGCAATCGAACGTATCGAACATGCGGGCGATCAGGATCGGTTTATCCTCTTTTATCCGCGAAATCAGCCTTCCGAAAGCGGTAGAATCATACGGCTTATAGAGAAATCCGACCGTATGGTCCCGCACGAACTTGGGGAGAACGTCCTCTTTGATCGCCAACCCGGTTACAAAGACGATTTTGATCGTCGGGAGAATCTGAATCAACTTTTCGGCCAGTTCGATGCCGTTGATCCGGGGCATGCAGATATCGAGAAAGGCGGCGCGGACGTCTTCTTTGGAGACATAACTTACGATTCCGAAAAGATCGTCGCGATAAAACTTGTATTCGACGTCTGCGATTCCGATGATTTTTTCCAAAAAGAGGTACAACGCTTCAATCTCGTCGTCGATGATCACGATTTTCATGCCCTATCCTCTCCTTTCATCGCGTAACTCAAAAGCGTCGGGACCCTTTTCGACGATCCTTTTCCGTCCGCTTGCACGTTCAGCAAAGGGATACCCGCGAAAAGGCAGGCGGGAAAAGCGGGATAGGAGACGGCTTTTTCACTTTCATATCGGAAATCCTTCCGCCAAATGCCATTCGGATTTATATCAAAATATCAAATCAAGCGCTTGAATTGCGCTGAAAACGCAAAAAAGTCCATTCTTAACCAAGAAAGAATGAACTTTTAACAGTACAGAAGCAACCTTTCGCTAAATCGGTCTCAGATTTTCGTTCAGATACTGCTCGATGTAATCTCGCGTATTCACTTTTTCGAAGTCTACGTATATTCCGAAGCAAACGTACGCATAACCGAGCACATCTTCGCCGCTTTCAAAAGTGATCTTCACCTTTGAAGCCGATATATCTTCTATCCGGATATCCGGAACCGCTTGATCGCTTTTCATCGGAAAGAACACACAATTGAAACTCATCGAATAATACGGCACATCCAGAGAGGGATCCCCAATCGTTCCCAGATCTTCATCGTAAATGGAGAAGGATTCACACACTCTCGGATTCGAGAGGATTTTTTCGCTTCCGGTTTCCATAAAAAATGGATTGTCGACATCAAACAATACAGAGAAGGAGTTCCACACACCAATGCCGTCATTGATCTTCTGTGGAAAAATCGAATAGAAACGTTCCTCTTGCTTTAAACTGAATTCTCCATTCAAATATGATTTCAGCGATTCGTACGTTTCAAAGGATTCCTCATAGGAATTGACAGGAGGTTTCGTTTTTTCCGCTTCATCATCAGCGACATATCCGGAATGACTGCCGTTTCCCGACTCGCTATTTTTGGAATCGTCCGACGTATGACCGCAACCAAAAAGGGAAAGAGAAGTTAAAAGCAAAACAAGCAACCGTGTCTTTTTCATCGTCATGCACCTCCGTATCGTAGAGACGAAAACGGATTTTATTCCAATGTTTCTTCCTTCTCCGGGTTTGCATAAAGAATTCAAAAACCTTTTTGCAATAGAAGCGTACCGTCCCTTTGATACTTTCATTCTATCATATATTTCATATTCGGAAAGAAAAAAATTATTTTTTTAGAATTAAAAGAGGAAAAAGGAAAAAAACGGACTCACGGCTCTGTATCTCCTACGCGTTTACTCTTTCTCTTTATGAGGAACCTGATGGCAATGCCGGCAACGCGGTTCATACGTTTCGCTGGCGCCGATGATGAGAATCGGGTCTTCGTAAAACGCAGGTTTTCCGTTGACGATGCGCTGTGTCCGGGTCGCATTGGCTCCGCAGCAGGTGCAGATCGCCGTCAGTTTGGAAACGTATTCCGCCTTGCAGAGCAACTGAGGCATGATCGAAAACGGTTCTCCGCGAAAATCGTTGTCGAGACCGGCGCAGATCACTCTCTTTCCCATTTCCGCGAGTCGGTCAATCACCTGCACGATGCCTTCATCCATGAACTGCACTTCGTCGAAAGCCACCGCGTAAACGTCGTCGGTGATGTAACGCATCACTTCGCCGCTATGGGTAAGGTTGTAGCATTTCGTCTTGCGTTTATTGTGGGAAACCACTTCGTCGGCGGAATAGCGGTCGTCGATCGTCGGTTTGAAAACCACGACCTTCTTTTTCGCGTATTCGAGCCGCTTGATTCTCCGGATCAGTTCCTCGCTTTTTCCGGCGAACATCGGACCGCAGATGACTTCGATCCACCCTAATCTTGCATTGAATTCCATATCGACAAACCCTCACAACAGGTATAATCTTACTGAACGTCGCTTTGACTTTCAAGAAGAAAGCCTGCCGGATTCGCGATGAGGCGAAATCCGAAACAAAACGAAGAATTCGTCGCACGAAAAAAGATTGCGGGGATTTTCCGCAATCTTTCGTTCGCTTATTCCGCCAGATCGGCGTTGAAGTCGAAGACCTGCTGTTTTTCTTCTTCGGAAGCGATCGGCAGAGTGGTGTATTCCTCTTCTTTTTCGAAGATTTCTTCCTCTTCCTCGATTTCTTCGCGAAGACCCGTGCCGGCCGGGATCAGTTTCCCGATCATCACGTTCTCTTTCAGACCGTGCAGGTAGTCGATCTTTCCTTTGATTGCCGCGTCGGTCAACACTTTCGTGGTTTCCTGGAACGACGCGCTGGACAGGAACGATTCCGTATCCAGAGCCGCTTTGGTGATGCCCAGAATGATCGGCGTGCCGACCGCCGGGCGTTTTCCGTCCAGAAGAGCCTGTTCGTTGATTTCGGTGAATTTAACGATGTTGACTTTCGTTCCCGGTAACATCGACGTATCGCCGGAATCGATGATCAGCATCTTTCTGAGCATTTGCCGGACGATGACTTCGATGTGCTTGTCGGAGACGTCGATACCGTTGCCTTTATAGACTTTCTGCACTTCTTTCAGAATGTAATTCTGCACTTTCGTGACGTCGGAGACTTTCAGCAACTCTTTCGGGTTGACCGCGCCTTCCGTGATTTTCTGTCCGTTGACGACCGAATCGCCTTCCTTGACTCTCAGTTTGGCGTTGTACACCGTCGTATACGTTTTTTCTTCCAGATCGTTTTTGACGACGACCGTGTAACGGCCTCCGTCCTGACGGATCGAAGTGATTTTCCCGGAGATTTCCGAGATCAGCGCTTCGCCTTTCGGATTCCGCGCTTCAAACAATTCGGCGACTCTCGGCAAACCTTGCGTGATATCGCCGCCGGCGACGCCGCCGGTATGGAAGGTACGCATGGTCAACTGGGTGCCCGGTTCGCCGATCGACTGCGCGGCCATGACGCCGACAGCCTCGCCGATCTGAACCAGACGTCCCGTCGCCAGATTCCGTCCGTAGCAGTGGACGCAGACGCCGTCTTTGGTTTCGCATGTAAACAGCGAGCGGATTTCGACCTGCTTCACGCCGGCCTTTTCGATCTGCTTCGCCGAATTTTCGTCCATCATCACATTAGCCGGTACGATGACTTCGCCGGTATTCGGATCGACGACTTCTTTCGCCGTGTAACGTCCGATCAGACGGTCGACGAACGGAACGATGACCTGATCTTTTTTCGTATCGCGGATTTCCGAAACCACGAAGCCGTGATCGGCTCCGCAGTCGTTTTCGCGGACGATGACGTCGTGGGAGACGTCGACCAATCTCCGGGTCAGATAACCCGAGTCGGCGGTTTTCAACGCCGTATCCGCGCCGCCTTTCCGCGCGCCGTGGGTGGCGATGAAGAATTCGCTGACCGAAAGTCCTTCACGGAAACACGATTTGATCGGAAGTTCGATCGTTTCGCCCGACGGGTTGGCCATCAGACCGCGAAGTCCGCACAACTGTACGAAGTTGGACGAATTTCCCCGCGCGCCGGATTTCGAGATCATGAAGATCGGATTCTTCCGGTCCTTTTCGATCTTGTCTTTGAGAATGTTTTCGATGTCGTCCTTGACTTTGGACCAGACGTCGATGACCTGTTTGTGCCGTTCCGAATCGGTCAGCAAGCCTTTGTCGAACATATTCTGAATGACTTCGACTTTCTTGTCTCCTTCGGCGATCAGGTCGTTTTTGCCTTCGATCACCGAAATGTCGCTGATCGAAACCGTGAATCCGGCGATCGTGGAATACTCGAAGCCCTGATCTTTGATTTTATCGAGGACTTCGGAGGTTTTGTCCGCCTGATAACGGTTGAAGACTTCGTTGATGATTTTGGAGATGTTTCCTTTGGCGAAAGGACTCTTCAACGGAAGATTCGCGATATATTCCTTGATATCGGTGCCTTTCGGAACGAAGAAACGGATCTGATCCGACAGCAGATTTTCCTTGCTCGTATCGTTGAGATACGGGAAATCTTCCGGAAAAATCCGGTTGAAGATGATTTTTCCCACCGTCGTGATCAGGTAAGACTGATTCATCTCTTCGGTGAATCCGGTCTTTCCCATCACCGAACCGCGAATGGCAATCCGGTTATGCAGACTGATCTTTTTGGTATTGTACGCCATCATCACTTCGTCGATATTGCGGTAGACCGATCCCTCCATGCGGGCGTACCCGGTGTAGAGATCGCCTTCCATATCGTCGCCCCGATCGTAGCAGTCCTTCGCGTGGTCGAGGAAATCGGCGGCCGATTTTTCGATCGTCAGGTAGTAATTTCCTAAAACCATATCCTGCGAAGGCGTCACGATCGGTTTCCCGTCTTTCGGCCCCAAAATGTTGTGGTTGGCCATCATGAGTTCGGTGGCTTCCTGCTGTGCGGCGTAGGATAACGGCACGTGAACCGCCATCTGGTCGCCGTCGAAGTCGGCGTTGAATCCGGCACAGACCAACGGATGCAGACGAATCGCCCGTCCGTTGACGAGAACCGGTTTGAACGCCTGAATGCCCAGACGGTGAAGCGTCGGCGCGCGGTTGAGAAGAACCGGGTGTTCCTTGACGACCTTTTCGACGATGTCGAGAACTTTGGCATCGTAGTGATCGATCATTTTGTTCGCCTGCTTGTGGCTGTTGGCGATGCCGTCTTTGATCATGATCGCGGCGATGAAAGGACGGAATAACTGAACCGCCATTTCTCTCGGAATGCCGCATTGATACATTTTTAAGGACGGACCGACGGCGATGACCGAACGTCCGGAATAATCGACGCGTTTTCCCAGAAGATTCTGACGGAAACGGCCTTGCTTTCCTTTCAGCGTGGACGAGAGCGATTTCAGGGCTCTGCCGCCCGGACCGGTAACCGGTTTGGTTCTCCGTCCGTTGTCGATCAAAGCATCGACGGCTTCCTGCAACATCCGCTTTTCGTTCATCAGAATGACGTCCGGCGCGTTCATATCGATTTCCCGTTTCAAACGCGTATTCCGGGTGATGACTCTCCGATAGAGGTCGTTGAGATCGCTGGTGGCGAAACGGCCTCCGTCGAGTTGAAGCATCGGTCTGAGATCCGGCGGAATGACCGGCAGCGCGTCGAGAACCATCCATTCCGGACGGTTCGCCGAATTCTTGAAGGCTTCGATGCATTCCAGACGTTTGTAGAGTTTCTGCCTCTTCTGTCCGGAAGCGTCTTTGATTTCTTCCTGAATTTCGTCGAAAACCTTGTCCAGATCGACTTCGGTAAGCAGGCGCTTGACCGCTTCCGCGCCGGATCCGAATTCCGCGCCGGTGTATTTGGAAATAAAGTTGCTCGACGATGTGAAGTTGAACGTTTCCTGCGGATTTTCCAACCGCTGAATCAGTTCGTCCGCTTTGGTGTAATCATAAGAAGAAGGATCGAGTTTGGTTTCCTTGATTTCTTTGATCGCCTGCACGAATTCGATACGGCAGGTCTTTTCGTCGAGGACTTCCCGGTATCGGAGAATCGAGGAAGTACCCGGATTCAGACAGATGTGCGAGACGAAATAGATGACCTCTTCCAGTTGTTTCGGAAGAATGTCCAGCACGAGACCCATGCGGGAAGGAATCCCTTTCAGGTACCAGATGTGCGCGCACGGCGAACAAAGTTCGATATGCCCCATCCGCTCGCGGCGGACCGCTTTCGTGGTGACTTCGACGCCGCACTTTTCGCAGACGATGTCCTTGAAACGGATTTTTTTATACTTGCCGCAGTGGCATTCGTAATCCTTGCTCGGCCCGAAAATTCTTTCGCAATAGAGGCCGTCCATTTCCGGCTTCTGACTGCGGTAGTTGATCGTTTCCGGTTTCTTGACTTCTCCGTGAGACCATTCTCTGATCTTCTCCGGAGAGGCGAGGCCGACTTGTACAGCGGCGATTTTATTGACATTGAACATAGTACGATTTCGCCTCCTTACTCTTCGCTATTCTCGTTGAGATCCACTTCGATGCGATTGGTGATATCTCGGACTTCGTTGGAGATCTTACGCGTTTCTTTTTCGTTTTCTTTGGCAATGTTGGAACTGTCGATTTCGTTCATATCGCTGTCCAGCAGTTTGACGTCGATGGCCAGAGCCTGCAACTCTTTCTGCAAAACGCGGAAGGCTTCCGGCATTCCGGATTTCGGAATCGGCTGTTGCTTGATGATGGCTTCGTACGTTTTGGCACGTCCGACCATATCGTCCGATTTGATCGTGATGATTTCCTGCAAAATATGCGCCGCGCCGTAGGCTTCGAGCGCCCAGACTTCCATTTCGCCGAACCGCTGACCGCCGTTCTGCGCTTTGCCGCCCAGAGGCTGCTGAGTAACCAACGAGTACGGACCGGTGGAACGCGCGTGAAGTTTGTCGTCGACCATGTGTACCAGTTTGATCATGTACATCACGCCGACGGAAATTCTTTCGTCGAAACGTTCGCCCGTGCGGCCGTCGTAAAGCACGGTTTTCCCGTCTTTATCCATACCGGCCTTATCCATCAGGTCGAAGATTTCGTCGTTGCTGATTCCGTCGAAAACCGGCGTGGCGATTTTCAGACCGAGTTTTTTGCAAGCCATGCCCAGATGCAGTTCCAGAATCTGACCGATATTCATACGGGAAGGAACGCCTAACGGATTGAGCATGATGTCAACCGGCGTGCCGTCCGGCAGATACGGCATGTCTTCTTCCGGCAGAATGCGGGAAATGACACCCTTGTTGCCGTGCCGCCCGGACATCTTGTCCCCTTCGGAGATCTTTCTCTTCTGAGCGATGAACACCTTGACGACTTCGTTGACGCCGGCCGCCAGTTCGGCGCCCTCTTCGCGTTTGAAACGCTTGACGTCGAGGACGATGCCCGCGCCGCCGTGAGGAACTCTCAGGGACGTATCTTTTCCGTCCTTGGTTTTTTCCGCGAAAATCGCCATCAGCAATTTTTCTTCCGGCGTCGGTTCGGTCAGTCCTTTCGGCGTGATCTTGCCGACCAGAATGTCGTCTTCCTTCACTTCCGCGCCCGGAATGATGATGCCGTCTTCGTCGAGGTTGGCTTTCGCTTCCTCGCTGACGTTCGGAATATCCCGGGTGATTTCTTCGTTGCCGAGTTTGGTCGTACGGCATTCCAAAGAATACTCTTCGATGTGAATCGAAGTGTACACGTCGTCTTTGACGAGGCGTTCCGACATGATGACGGCGTCTTCGTAGTTGTACCCGTGCCACGTCATGAACGCGACGGTGACGTTCTGTCCCAGAGCCAGATCGCCGTTTTCCATCGCCGGTCCGTCGGCCAGAATCTGTCCGACTTCGACCTTATCGCCGATTTTGACGATCGGCACCTGGTTGATGCAGGTTCCCGCGTTGGAACGGGCGAATTTCTGCAAGACGTATTTTTCTTTGACTTTCTTTTCGCTGTTTTCGACGACGATCTGCCGCGAATCGACATAAGTGACGGTGCCGTTTGTTTTCGACACGATCGCCGAGCCCGAGTCTTTCGCGATGTTGTGTTCCAGTCCGGTTCCCACATACGGAGAATGCGGTTTCAGCAAAGGAAGCGCCTGACGTTGCATGTTCGCGCCCATCAAGGCACGGTGCGTATCGTCGTTTTCCAGAAACGGAATACACGCCGAAGCGATGGAAACGATCTGTTTCGGAGAGACGTCGACATAGTCGATTTCTTCTTTCTGCGCTAAAACGTTGTCGCCGTTGTGACGCGAAATGACGTGAGAATCGAGGATTTCGTTATCCGGTCCGAGACGGATATCGCTGGACGCGATATAGTGGTTGATTTCCCCGTCTGCGGAGAGATATTCGGTCTCTTCGGTGACGTAAGGAACGATTTTTCCGTCCACCACTTTCCGGACCACTTTCCGATACGGCGTTTCGATGAAGCCGTATTTATTGACTTTGGCGTAACTCGCCAGATTGTTGATCAGACCGATGTTCTGACCTTCCGGAGTTTCGATCGGGCAGATTCTTCCGTAGTGGGAATGATGCACGTCGCGGACTTCAAACGAAGCGCGATCGCGGGTCAGTCCGCCCGGACCGAGAGCCGAGAGTCTCCGCTTATTGGCCAATTCCGCGAGAGGGTTGACCTGATCCATGAACTGGGACAGTTGGCTGGACGCGAAGAATTCCTTGATCGAAGCGACTAACGGCCGGATATTCGTCAGGTTCTGCGGCGTAACCACGCCTTCGGTGGCCAGAGACATCTTCTCTTTGACGGTTCTCTCCATGCGAGAAAGACCGATGCGGAACTGATTCTGAATCAGTTCGCCGACGCAACGGACGCGTCGGTTGCCCAGATGATCGATGTCGTCGACGTTGCCGATGCCTTCGATGATGTTCATATAATAGGAGAAACACGCGTACATATCCGCGATTGTCACGTAATTGACGTCGATGTTCAGATCGGTGCCGATGATGTTGACGATCCTTTCCATCTTCTCGTCCGCGTAGACCTTGACGATATTGACGGTATCGTGGTTGTCAAGGGCTTCGTTGATCGGAAGATGATAGACGTGCGCGCCGCTTTCAAAGAATTTCATCTCTTTCAGGCGGTCGACCTTATCCTTGCTCATCTGCTCTTTGGCGTCGTAGATGACTTCGCCGTCGACCGAAACCAACGGTTCCGCGAGATAGCAATTCAGAAGGCGGTTGTAGATACCCAATTTCTTGCCGTATTTGAAACGTCCCGCCATGCCCAGATCGTAATGCTTGTGATCGAAGAATTTGGAACGGAAGAAACTCGCGGCGCTGTCGTTCGGAGCCGGTTCTCCCGGTCTCAGTTTGGAGTAGATTTCCAATAAAGCGCCGGAAGTCGTCAGCACTTCGTTTTCGCTTTTCGACTCCTTCTCTTTGTTGATCGTATTGACGAACTGAGAAGCGTCTCCGAAAAGTTCCGTCATCTTGTCGTAATCCAGAATGCCCAGAGCGCGAAGCAGAATCGTCACCGGCATCTTTCTGTTCCGGTCAATTCGGACCGAAATGATGTCTTTGGCGTCCGATTCAAATTGCAGCCAGGTACCTCTCGCCGGAATCAGATCTCCGCCGTAAATGTAACGCCCGGTTTTGTCCATGACTTTGGACATATAGGCGCCCGGAGAACGGACCAGTTGCGAAACGATCGCCCGTTCCGCGCCGTTGATGATGAACGTTCCCGATTCCGTCATCAAAGGGAAATCGCCCATAAAGACTTCGCTCTCTTTGATTTCGCCGGTTCCCTTGTTGATGAGCCGGAGCATCACTTTCAATGGCGCGCTGTACGTGAGATCCCGCGTTTTGCATTCGAGATAATCGTATTTCGGTTCGTCGAGACGGCAACCGACGTATTCGATGATCAGTTTGTCGTTGCGGTCCGCGATCGGGTAGACGTCCTTGAAGACTTCGTCGATGCCTTCGTCCAGCAGCCACTGGAACGATTTGGTTTGAATTTCCACCAAATAAGGAAGGGGCAACGTTCCGCTGATCTTTGAAAAATCAATGCGTCCGTTGTGAAGGTACTTGTAATTTTGCTGTAAATTTTTACTCATGTATTTCTCCCTTCTTCGAGTTTTCACCGATCGGTCGAATCAAAGGCATTTCCGATTCATAATCTATCTTTTTTAGGTGAGTCCACATAACTGAGCCATTCCACCGATCTCAATGAGTTTTTTTTATCCTTTCGTCGTAAAGACGGCTTGCCGCGATGACGAGGATATGCAAGCGTCCGCCCACTAAAAATGGACAAAAACCCGCCTCAGTAAAGAGGCAGGTTTAATTCTCTCGAAGTGAAGCGAAACTATTTGATTTCCACTTCCGCACCGGCGGCGACAAGAGCCTTCTTGTGTTCTTCCGCTTCGACCGGGGAGATGTGTTCCTTGATCGGGGACGGGCAGGCATCGACCAGTTTCTTCGCGTCGATGAGTCCGAGTCCGGTGATCGCCTGAACGGCTTTGATGACCGGAACCTTGCTCGCGCCGAAGGATTTCAGGATCAGGCTGACTTCGGTCGGTCCTTTCGCTTCTTCCTGTTCGACAGGCGCGGCAGCGGCGACCGGCGCAGCGGCCGTTACGCCGAATTCTTCTTCGACTGCTTTGACCAGATCGTTCAATTCCAAAACGGTCATTTCTTTGATAGCAGCGATGATTTCTTCATTCGTTAATTTTGCCATTTTAAAATTCCTCCTTAAAGATGTAATGGACTATTGTTTGTCGGCAACAGCCTTGACTGCACATGCAAATCCTCTGACTGGTGCTTGGAGAACGGAAAGCAGCATCGAGATCATGCCGTCTCTGTTCGGGAGTTTGGATAGGGCGATAACCTCATCCTTACCGATTACTTTGCCTTCGACCAAAGCCCCTTTGATCACAAAGTTTTCGTGGCTTTTGGCGAATTTCGCGGATACTTTCGCCGCGCTGACCGGATCCGAGCAGTAGATCATCGCATTCGGGCCTTCGAGGAATGGATTCATCTCGTCATGACCCAGATTATCGACTGCGCGTTCGACCATCGAGTTCTTGTACACGCTCATCTTGGCATCTGATTTCAAAAGTTCCCGTTTCAAAGAAGCGATTTCCGAGACTTTCAGACCGCGGTATTCGGCAATGACGACCGATTTGGAATCGCGGATGATCCCGGTGATTTCTTCGACGAGCGCTTTTTTACTTTCCAGTACGCTTTGATTCATTTTGGCACCTCCTTTTTCTCTCTTTGAAAATATATGGGCAACAATATACGGAGTCTTCTATCATCTTTGTGATATTACCTCGGCAACCTGATTAAGCCCCTTGGCCGTTGCTGTCTTCGGTATATTGGAACCTCCTTTTTTTCAGCGGTTGTTGACGTCGAATCGAACCGCCGGACCCATCGTCGTATGGATCACTGAATTTTTGACGTACTGTCCCTTGACCGAGGACGGCCGCACTTTCAGAAGCGTGTCGACCACGACGTTGAGATTGTCCGCCAGTTTGTCGGCATCGAACGAAACCCGCCCGATCGACAGGTGAATGTTCCCCTGTTTGTCGGTCCGGTATTCGATTTTACCGGCTTTGATTTCGGAAATGGCCTTTCCGATGTCCATCGAGACCGTGCCGGTTTTCGGGTTCGGCATCAGGCCTTTCGGACCTAAGAGACGGCCCATTTTTCCCAATTCGCCCATCATATCCGGAGTAGCGACGATGACGTCGAAATCGAACCAGTTCTCTTTCTGAATTTTTTCCAGCATATCTTTGTCGCCGACGTAATCGGCGCCCGCGGCTTTGGCTTCTTCCTGCTTGTGCGTAATCGCCAGAACCTTCTTCGTTTTTCCGTTTCCGTGCGGCAGAACGATCGTGCCTCTCAGTTGCTGATCGGCGTATTTCGGATCGACGTTCAGACGGAACGAAACGTCGATCGTCGCGTCGAATTTAACCGTCGACGTCTCTTTGACCAACGCGCAGGCTTCGCTGATCGAATAGACTTTCGTCGCATCCACTTTTTCCGCGGCCTGCAAATATTTCTTACCTTTCTTCATAATTTCCTCCTTGTGGTATTAACGGTAAACACCTTCCACTATTCTTCGACGGCGATTCCCATGTTCCGCGCCGTTCCGGCAACGATTTTCATCGCCGCTTCGACGTCGTAGCAGTTCAGATCCGGCAACTTGTACTCGGCGATCTTTTTCAACTGCTCTTTGGTGATGGAACCCACCTTGGTCGTTTTGGCGTTGTTCGAGCCTTTCTTGACGCCCGCTTCTTTCAAAAGCAATTCGGCTACCGGGGTCGTTTTGATGACGAAATCGAACGATTTGTCCTCATAAGCCGTAATGATGACCGGCACGGTTTCCCCCTGACGGTCCGCCGTCTTTGCGTTGAAATCGGTGCAGAACTTCGGCATCATGATACCCGCCGAAGCCAGTTTCGGTCCCGGTTTCGCCTGTCCTCCCGGAATTTCGAGTTTGACGACTTTTGCGATTTTCTTACTCACGTGACACACCTCCTATGTTTTCTGTCCGTGCTGTGGTTCTTATCGGATCGTTTACTTTGAAAAAGTAACTTTCCTTCCACTGCGCAATTTTGACTGGTTATTTTTTACTCCGGAAAATAACCATGCTTGGATAGTGTATACGAAACGGGGACGCATTTCAATAAAAATCGCCAAAAAAATCAAGTTTAGATTATATCTAAGGGTTTCGGGCAAACTAAGTCCGTATGAAAAAAATCGACCGCTTTCTGAATTCGGGAAAGATACAGACTTTGAAACGCATGTTCACCCTGAGGGGAACGCACCATTTCGCGCCTTCGTCTCTGGCTTTCTTCCTGACGCTGTCGCTCATTCCCTGCCTCGTCCTGATCGAAGTCTTTCTGGGAATCGTCAATTTTTCTTTCGGCCTTAACCTCAGCGTCTTTCAGGTCTTTCTTCCCGAAGAGTCTTTCGTCGTTTCCGTGAAGGAAATCATCGAAAATCTGGGAACGGGCAGCCTCTTTTCGATCGCATTCAGTTTCGGAATCATCACCTATCTGGCCTCCAAAGGCTTCACTTTTTTCACCCGGCAAGTCAGGGAAATGTACCGGGAAACCGGCGAAGAAAAGCCGTTTTTCCAAAGGAAAATCAAAGCGATCGCCCTGACGCTTCTCATGCTTCTTCTTCTCTCGGTGCTGATCGCTTTCATCATCGTTTTCAATCGGATTTTTACGTTTGAAAACCCGTTTATACGCGGGTTTTTCAACTACTTTCTGATCGTGCTGATCCTCTTCGTCTTCGTCGCCTTTCTCTATCGGATCTCCGGCGCACGCCCCCGAAGATTTTCCGACGTCTTCTGGGGAAGCCTCTTCACGACGTTCGGAATCGGCGTCGGCATCTTCGTCTACTACCTCTACCTCCGCTACATATCCTCGGCGTTATCCTATTACGGTCCGTTAAGTTCGCTCGCCCTGCTCTTCCTGATCTGCTACTATTCGTCCTACATTCTCTTTTTCGGCGTCGAAATCAACATTCTGCTTCTGGAAAAAAGAATGCGTTCGCCGAAACGGCGAAAACGATAAAACCGCCTGTGAAAGGCGGTTTCCGTAAAAATCAAATCTTTTCGATCTCGGAAAACTTGACCGTGATCGGCGTGATCCGTCCGAAGAAGATCGTGTTCAGCGTCACTTCTCCGGTTTCCTGACTGATGTCTTCGATCTTGCCTTCGACGCCCTCGAAAGACCCGGTCAGAATCCGGACGAGATCGCCAACCTGATAGTTGGAGTACATTTCGTTGTCCACCATGCCCATTCTTTTGAGAACCGGTTCGATTTGTTCGCGGGTAACCGGGAACGGTTTGGCGCCGCCGCCGGAAGATCCGACGAATCCGGTGACGCCCGGCGTGTTCCGGACCATGTACCATGCCTCGTCGGTCATGATCATTTCGATGAAAATGTAACCCGGATAGAGGTTCTTCACCTTCGTTTTCCCGGTCGGCTTTCCGTCTTTGAGAACCGGAACTTCGTGTTCGGCGACGATGATGCGGAAGATGTAATCCTGCAAATTCTGCGTTTCGACGCGCTTTTCCAGATTCTCCTTGACCTTATTTTCGTGGCTCGAATAGGTATTCACGACATACCATTGCTTTTCAATCTGATAATCCATGTGCTCATTCCTCCTAAAATTTCAGAAAACCGCCGATGATCCGCATCGCCGAAGAAGACGTTTCCGTGTCCGACGGGAAGGCATCGTCGAGTCCTTGCAGCAGTTTGGAGACGAGCAGATCGTCGATCATCAGGCACACCGCCGCGAATGCGATGACGACTAACACGACGCCGACGGCCGACATCAGTTCTTTTTTCTTCGGCCAGCGGACTTTTTTTGCCTGTTTCCAGACCCCTTGAAAGTATCTTTTGATTCTGTACATGTTTCAAACCTCCTATTTGGACTCTTTATGCAACGTGTGCGCGTTGCATTTCGGACAGTATTTGAGAAGTTCCATTCGCTTCGTCGCCTGCTCTTTTTTCTTGGTCGTCGTGTAGTTTCTCGACAGACATTGCGTGCATATTAAAATAACTTTCTCTCTCATCTCTCATCATCCTTTTTTAATAATGCCGGAAACAGCATAGCATACCTAGAAAAGATTGACAACAAAATTCCGCAAAAACTTCCGTTTTTTCATCGCGGTTCAATCTCGTTTTCCGGTTTTTCCGCCGGTGAAGATATTCCTTTCCGATAGATCAGAACGAAGACGCTGATTCCCATGATCAGGAAAGAAATCACCCAGGCGCACGGCGTGGAAAAACAGACGGCGAAGTAGGCTTTCCGGCTATGGATATCGGAAGGATCGACGAGCGCAGGCAACAGAAAAGCGACGATAATCCGGGCAACCAATTCGCCGATTCCGCTGAAAAACGGAATCAACGGCTTCTGAATGCCCTGCAAAACGGATCGCGCCAACTGCAACAAGCCCTGAAAAATCAGGAAAAACGCGATCACCCGAAGATAGGTCGAACTGTAATAGACAACGTCCGCTCCGACGTCCTGCGCGGGCAGAAAGAAATACGCGATATGCGGCGCGATGATCTGACAGACGATCAGGATAACGAGATAAAATCCGACGTTGATCCGCGTCGCTTCCCGGATTCCCTCCTTGATTCTCTTTTCGTCGCGTTTTCCGTAATTCTGCGCCGTGAAATTCAGAAGAGTCGTCGCCGTCGAAGAAAGAGGAATCGACAAATAGTTTTCCATCTGCGTGTAGACGCCCTGCGCCGCCTGCGCCTCTTTTCCGAACGCGTTGACGACGCTGTTCTGCACGAAAGTGCCGATGAACAACACCGACCATTGAAAACCCAGCGGAAGTCCGACTTTCATCAGGTTTCCGACGGCTTTTTTATCCGCTTTGACCGCGCCTTTTTGAAGGCGGAGACAAGGAAATCTGCGGTGAAGATACACGAATGCCAGCGCGGCCGAGATCAGATTCGACAGCAGGGTCGCCACACCGACTCCGGCCGTATCCAGACGGAAAACGCCCGTGAAGAGAAAGGCGAAAGCGACGTTGGACAGGGTGGATACCAGCGAAATCATCAAGGCCGCGAACGAACTTCCCAGCGCGTTGAGAAGATTGCTCCCGAGATTGGAAAACATCATCAGGACGAACGAAGCCAGAATGATCCGATAATAGGAAGAAGCCTGATCCAGATAAATCGCATCGACGTTCAGCACACGCAAAAGTTCCCGATAGGAACATAAGCCGATCAGGGTGATGAGTCCGCCGATCAAAAGGGAGAGCGCGATGGAATGAACGTAGTAGGTTCGCATCTGACTCTCGTCTTTTTTTCCGAACGCATTGCCGATGAGGACGGCAAAACCGCTGCTGCACCCGTAAGCGAAATTGAAAATCAGGGACGAGATCGTCCCCGTCACGTTGATTGCCGTAACGGCTATTCCGCCGACGGTATATTTGAGAACCAGCGAATTGATGAGTGAAAACGCGTTTTTCAACAGCGTCGTCAACGCAATCGAAAGTGTGAACAAGAGAATCAGTTTTCTCGTTCTGCCGAGCGTGAAATCGACCGGCGCGAACAGATTCTTCCCTTTCATAACCGAAAACGATCAAAACAAATTACAGAATGCGTTCGCCGCTGATCGGATCGAAGATCATCAGATCTTTCCAATCCAGCGTGAACACGAAGCAGTCGCCGGCATAAATCTTCTGCGTTTTGTCGAACTTGCAGACGATATCCTGCTTGTTGAAATCGAAATGCACGTGGTATTCGGCACCCAGCAACTCGCTCAACGTGGCCTGAACGACGGCCTGATTCGCTTTCAGTTCCTCGTTCCGGTACAGGCGGATATCGATTTTTTCCGGACGGATGCCGACGATCAGACGGTGTTCTTCTTTTTTCGTCGCGCCGATGGCCATGATCATCTTTTCGCAAATCGCTTTTTCTTCGGAAAACTCGACCTTTTCTTCTTTTTTGAAGCGGTCTTTGATCCGGGCATAAAGCGACTTCTTTTCTGCTTTACCGGAAGTTCTTCGCTTTTCGCCGCTGACGGCAGAAAGGATTTTCAGCACTTTTTCCGCAGAAGTTTTATCGAAACAGTCGTGTATTTCGTTGAATTCTTTCAGTTTTTCCGCGTAAAACTCGTCGTGTATCTTCTTGAATCCCCTCTGCGGTTTCAAAGTCAGATGCTCGTCGAATTGAAGCGCGGAACCGTCGTAACGGGCTTCAAAAATGTTGATCGACGGCGAGCCGATGAATTTCGCGACGAACAGATTCTTCGGGTTTTCATAGACTTCTTCCGGCGTTCCGATCTGCTGGATAAAGCCTCTGGACATGACGACGATCCTGGTCGCCATCGTCATCGCTTCGGTCTGATCGTGCGTGACGTAAATCGTGGTCGCGTTGATCTTATTGTGCAGTTTGACGATCTCGCTCCGCATCGTCAGGCGCAATTTGGCGTCGAGATTGGAAAGCGGTTCGTCCATCAGGAAAAGCGGCACGTTTTTGACGATCGCTCTGCCCAGAGCGACCCGTTGCATCTGCCCGCCGGAAAGTTCTTTCGGCAACTTGTCCAGGTAACTGCCTAAATCCAGAATGTCCGCCGTTTCGTAAACTTTGCTCCGGATTTCGTACGGCGTCATCTTGCGATAGACGATTTTCTCTTTTCCTTCCTCGTCGATTTCGTGAAAGCGATCGTTGTATTTCAGGCCGGATTCCCGGACTTTTTCTTCTTCGACCCGTTTGATCTCGTCCGAACGCGAAAGGATTCGCCGGAGTTTTTCTTCCGCCGGTAACGTCGCATTCTCCGCGTACAGATTTTCCAGAAGTTCCGCCGCTTCGATCGTCAGATTCAGGCTGTTGGCGATGTGTTCGGTTCTCTTTTTCCGCTTGTAATTTCCGTCGGAAAGGACGCTGAAAACCGCGCCCGCGTCCGAAGAAGCGAAAAGGGTTTCAATCTCCTGAACCGCGTGCAGTTTCTTTTCCACGATCGGAAAAGGATATTTGTTGATCGTAAGCGGAAAGGCGATGTTGTCGAAGACGTTCATCTGCGGATACAGCGCGTAACTCTGAAAGACGATCGCGATCTTGCGGTCTTTGCTCGGCTTATAGTTCAGCAATTCGTCTTCGAGGTAGATTTCTCCCTCCGAGACGTCTTCCAATCCGGCGATCATGCGAAGCGTCGTCGATTTGCCGCATCCGGAAGGTCCGACGATGACGATGAATTCGTTCCGCTGAATGTCGAGATTGAAATTGTAGACCGCCTTTTCTCCGTTCGGATAAATCTTTTCCAGATTCCGGATCGAAAGGAACGGTTGATTTTCTCTTGCTTTTTCTTCCATAGTAGTTCTCCTAACGTTTCACGCCCGTCGTCGCCAGACCGTCGATCATCCGGTTCTGCGTGGCGATGAAGATGATGATGATCGGAATCAGAGCGAAGACGCTGGTCGCCATGGCCACGCCGTTGGCTCCCCACGCCGATCCGCCCGTATAGCCGGTCAATGCGACGGTGATCGTATTCCAGTAACTGTTTTCGCCGCTTAAAAGCAATTGCGGCCAGAGCAGATTGTTCCACCCTCCGGTGAACGTGAACAGAATCACGAGCATCATCGTCGATTTCGCTAACGGGCAGACGATCTTGAAAAAGATTTTCCGATCTCCCGCGCCGTCGCTTCTGGCGCTGTCGATGATGTCGCGCGGAATCGAGTTGAAGAAATTCCGCATCAACAGCATATTGAAAATGCCGGTGATCGACGGAACGATGATCCAGAAGTAAATCCACGCGTATTTGCCTGCGCCCGACGTGATCGACAACGTATTGCCCAGATTCGCGTAAATCGCATAGGACGAAGCCGTGCCGATGACACCCGGAACCGCCATCCAGAGAAGAAGGAACTTCATGAAGAAGTTTTTCCCTTTGAAATTCAGGAAGACGACCGCGTAAGCCGTCATCATGTCGACGATCAGGGTGAGAAGCACGCCGGCGAACGTCGACCACAGCGAGTTCAGCATCCAGATCGGCATCTTGTCGATCGTGCCGTCGCGGATGATGAATCCGGTATAATGTTTCAACGTCCATTCGCTCCAACTCGAAGGAAAGATGCTCTCCGGGTGAAGTTGGAGATCGGCGTCGGATTTGAACGAAGTTCCCAGCATATACAGAAGCGGAAACGCCCAGAGGATCGAAACGATCAGAAGAACGACGAACGAGACGATTTTCTCTTTACGCCGCGTTCTTTCCGATTTCGTCCGTTTTCTTTTTTTCGTCGCCACCGCCATGCTATTCACCACCCCGTCCCAGTCCGGCTTTTGAAGAAGCGAGGAACTGCTTTTCTTTCACGTAATGCCTGTATTCGTCCGTCCGGAAGGAATGGTGTCTTCTTTCCGCCATGACGCGCCGTTCCAGCACGCTGAAAGCCATCACGATCAGACCGAACACCACCGCGCAGGCGCAGATGAATCCGGTCTGCGAAGCGTAATTGATCGAAGACAGCCATTTCTGAATGAACATCATCGGCGAAACCAGTTCGCTCGCGTTTTCGATCTCGTTCAGAACGACCGGCTGTCCGTACAGATTCAGATACCCGATCAGGGAATTGAACAGGCAGATGCCGATCGACGCCTTGATGTTGGGAAGCGTGACGAAACGGATCAGTTTCATTCGGTTTCCGCCGTCCATTTCGCAGGCTTCGTACAACGATTTCGGGACATCGCGCAAAGCGCCGGTGAAGATGACGAAATTCGTTCCCGTCTGCCACCAGATCGAAGCGATCAGCATGACGAGCCAACGGAGAAAATCGCCGTCGAACGGCTTGCCCGAAAGCCACTTGATCTCAGTGCCGAACCACGCGTTGATCAAACCCGAACTGTCTCCGGCAAACATATTTCCGAAGATGATGCCGACGATCGTGATCGATACGACGCTGGGAAGGTAGATGATCGCGCGGAACAACTTGTATCCCGGCGGTTTCATGTTCATGAAGTAAGCCAGTACCAGCGGAATGACGATGATGCAGGGGACGGCCGCCAGATCGAACAGGAGCATCGTCGCAAACGACTTCCAGAACTGACGGGAAACGCTTAAATCGAAATTGAAGAGATTCCGGTAATTGGTCAGCCCGATAAACGCATTGTTCGTTCCGTCGTACGGGTTGTATTTCATGAAAGACATCAGGAAACCCATCACGAACGGAATCAAGGTAAAAAGGACGAAAACGATGACGTACGGGCTGATTAAAGCAAAAGCAAGAAGGGCTTGCCTTCTCTTGCTCTTGTTCATTTCCTTTTTCCTGACGTTCACACCCTGACTCGCCATACCTTACATCTCTAAGAAATCGATGACCGCATTGACCGCGTCCGCCGCGTCTTTGATGATCTTGTAGTCATTCGCCGCGTTGTTGCTGTTTCTTACCGAAGAGAACAGCGAAGTGATCTGAGCAAACGTATCTTCGTAATACGGCGTGTTGCCCGGACATTCAAAGGAGTTGATATCCGGATAGAACTGCGTGATGTAGTTTTCCACGTAATCGTTGCTGAGATAGGTGTTGTCGTTGCCGACGATCGTCGAAGCGCTGATATGGCCGGCTTCCGCCCAGGCGGTGCCGACGGAGGCGTCTTGCGTAAACCATTTCATGAATTCGAGAATCGCCGCTTTCTTGTTGATCGAACGAACCGTTTTACTCATCGCGAAGAAGTGGGAATCCCCGAAAATCTTGCTTCCGTCGGCGGACGAACTCAACGCGAACCAGTTGGAAAGCGAAGTTCCTCCGATCCGGTCCGACATCACCGCCGCGGTGGAAAGACCGCCGTTCTGCGAACCGTAAGCCTCGAAAATCGATGTGCTGTTCCACGGCATACCGACGAGGAAAAGCGCCTTGTTGCCCAGAAAGTTGTTGAGCGCCGCCGATTCGGACATCGTGTAGGAAGCCAAGGCAGGCGTATGGGTGGTCAGATCGCGGATCGACTGGATTCCGGCCTTGAAAGCCGCGCGGTTGGTTTCGTCGCTGTACCAGTCCGCCCGGTAGGTATCGTTGTAAAAATGCCCGCCGTTCTGCACGATCGCCGTCGGAAAGACGTACATCGAGAAGAAGTCCAGCGAAGTATCCCACGCGATCGGAAGAATGTTTTCTCCTTGCGCCACCTTGTCGCAAAGTTCGATCAGTTCTTCGTGATTCGTCGGAAGAATTCCGCCGTATTTGTCCAGCAATTGCTTATTGTAATAAACCACTTCGCTCTGCGCGTCGATCGGCACGCCGAAAGTGTATCCGTCGTAATCCAGAGAGGAATATTTCGCCAATCCCGAAGCGTAATCGTTCATCGAAATTTCGATTCCCGAGGCTTCCATCGCCTCGTCGAACGGCTGAATCAGTTTGTTTTTCACAAAGGATTTATGCCCTTTCTGATGCGACATCAGAAGGTCAGGCGCGTTGGAATTGTTGGCGATCTGCTGAGCGACCGTGCTTTCGTAGGTCGACTGGTTGACCGAAGTAACGCTGACGTTGATTTTTCCGCGATATTCCGCGTTGAATTCCGAAATCAGTTGGTTGAACGCGGCCAGATCTTCGCCGTTGACGACGGTCGTCAACGAGATGTCCACGTCCTCGAACACCACTTCTCCGTTTTCTTTCTGCAACGTTCCGGTCGTACTCCACCAGGCGTCCTTGATTTCGGTCTTTCCGCTACTGGAATCCTGAACGGAATCCCCCCCGAAAGAAGGATCAGCGCTCGTAGAAGGATCTTTCTTGCCTCCGCACGAAGAAAGCATCAGAAGGCTTAAAGCCGCTACGCAAAGTTTTTTGTATTTTTTCATCTTGATTTTCTCCTTTCCGGCGTCAGTTTTTCTGCAAATGCAGAACGAATCCGCCGTTTTTGACTAAACTCAGATTTTCCTTGTCCGCGCGTGTCAGCGTTTTACTCGATTTGACGATGCTCTTGTAATCGTCGCCGTCGGTGTAGACCGTCGCGGTGTAGGAACCTTCGTCCAGGAACGAAAGATCGATTTCGACGTCGCGTTCGAGAACCGCGTTGATGCCGGCGATGAACCAGTCGTTCCCCTTTCTCCTCGCGGCGATGAAATAGCCGTCGAGTTCTCCGCCGATGTAGACCATATCGTCGTAAGTCGCCGGAAGCGCCTTATAGAACGCGTTGTACTCTTCTTTGGCATACGTCGAGGCATAATCCGCCATAGACGGCGCGCCCGACTCATAAAGCACGGCAAGAGCCATCTGATGACCGACCGTCATTCCCTTGCTCAGAGGGGAAACCACCGGCGTGAAATCGCTCGGACCGACGATCGCGCGGGTGAACATCGAATTGACCGTGATCGAAGAATCGACGCTCTTGAATTCGTTGCCGCGAACCCCTTCGCGATTGATCACGTGCGGGTAAACTCTCCGCTCGCCCGTCGGCTTGTTCGAGCCGTGACAATTGACGACCATCTGCAATTTCGCGGTTTCCTGATAAATGGTTTCATACCATTTGATCGTCTCGATATCCTCGCCCTGATGGCTCGGATTCGTCGCGTTCTGTCCGTCGAAGAAGTCGATCTTGATTCCGTCGACGCCGTAACTCTTCCAGGTCCGGAGTTTCTGGATCAGAAGCGCTTCGCTTCCGTTGGCGAAATCCGTCAGCGCGTTGCACCAGACGAGAACCTTGACGTTTCTTTCATGCGCATACTGCACGAATTCTTTAAAAGCCGTGACATCGAGCGAGGAATTCCACCCGCCGTCGAGAATCGTATAGGTCCAGCCCATCGATTGGGCCAGATCGACATATTCCCGTTGCAGATCGTAATCGTTCTGCGGCTTGGTTCCGGTATAGATCAGCCAGTTCCACGCAGTAACGCCCGGTTCCACCCAATCGTAATCGTAAATCTTCTTTTCTTCTTCGCTGAGCGTGTCGTAATCGTCCGGCTTGTAGTATTCCGCATCGTCGTAGACTTTTTCGACCAATTCGCTTTCCGTGACTTCTTTCAGCGTTCCGGTGATTCCCACCCGCCATGGCGAGGTGAACGGATACGCGACGACGTTGTCCGGATTGGCGACGCCGGCCGGCGAATGAACGGTTTGGAGAATCCCCGTTTCCTCGTATTCGCTCGGTTCTTTCAGGAAAGAGCCGTAGTAGCCGCTTCCGATGAGACCCGATTCGGTGATCAGCGAATACAGATCGCTTTTTCCCGCCTGATAGAGCATCGGCATCGAGATGTATTTTCCCGAAAGACTCGCGCTCTTTCTCCGCGTGTAGGCCTCTTCGTAAGAGAAGCAGTTTAGTCCCGACGTATTCGTGGCATACGGCTGAATCCACGTCGTCGAACTTTCCGGCAAAGCGAAGAACGAATTCTCGTTGAGAACGGTGAACGTCCCCTCGCTTCCGTCGGATTTGTAAATATCGTATCGGAACGCATAGCCGTCGTCGTAGGCCCGCATCGTCAGATCGAGCGCGAATTCAAGCCCGTTCAGCGTCAGCACGATTTCGTTGAAGGCGTCTTCGACTTCGCTGTGGCGTCCCGAAATATTGGAATAGGTCAGCGAGACCGAACGCCTTTCGATCTTTTCAAACGTCAGCATCTGACTCAGATTTTCTTCTTCGAGTTCAAATCCTAACGACGAATTCTCGACGATCGGCACTTCGTTCTTCCGGACGCTGTACGATAAACTTCCGAAGTCGTCGAGAACGACCTGCGCTTTCAATGCCGAATCCGGCGATTCCACTTCAAAGATCTGTCCGCTGACGAGACTCCCGGAGGAAGACGACGAAGACGGATTTTCTTCTGACGGCATTCCCTCCGAAGAAGAAGGGGTTTTGTTACCCGAGCAACCGCCTAAAAACAGCGCCGCCAGAAGGAAGAGATTCAGGGTTTTTGTTCGTTTACTCATCTTGCACCTCCCCGATTACAACTGAGGAACGATGCTTTCTTTTAAAGCGTCGACCGTGATCGGCACCATTTCGTCGGTTTCTTCGTCCAGCAAACTGAGGAGAAGTCCTTCCGCCGCCGTCTGGTTGAAAATATTCTTTTCGTTGACGTGTCCGTCGAACGTGATGAAGTTTTCCGGATCGCCGATTTGTTTCAATAATTGAACGTAACTGTTGGTCGAATTCTGGAAATCTGCCGATTCGACGACGTCTTTCCGAAGCGGATACCAGCCTACCTTGCCGAAATCGCCCGAATTCCGACTGACGTAATCGACGAATTTCGCCGCGGCCGCCAACTGGGTCAGTCCGACGTTTTTCGCCTTGTAGAATTCAAAGCCGACCTGTTGCAACGGAATCGCGTTGACCGCCGTTTTGTCTTTGTCGGCGAAGAGTCCGCTGATCGGAAGAACCCCCATTTTCGCGCTTTGCTGAATCACCGTCGCCGAACTCGCCGGAATGTTGATGAGTCCTGCAAGCGCGCTGCCTTCCTGAACCTTGTTCATCGCGGTCGTATCGTAATATTCGCTTTCCGGTCCGATCGCTCCGCCGCCGCAATAACCGCCCGCGCCGAAGAGATCGTAGAAATTCTGCATCGCCGTCGTGGCATCGCTTAACGTTTCGGAACCCTCGTTCCACTCGTTGACGTAAGCGCCGTCCTTATAGACGTAATACGGTGCGTCGTTCTGGAAGAACGTCGTCGCGCAAGCCCCTTCCTTGAACGTCCAACTCCGGTTGGTTACGATCGATTTGAAGTCGGTTTTCGTCGCGATTTCCCCGTCATATGCCTTTTTTAAAAGCGCCTTGTATTCGGAATAGCAGGTCGGCAAAGCCGCATCGCCGTTGTATTTGCTCATCAGTTCTTTATTGTAGATCAGATACGGAACGCCGCCCATGATCGGAACCGAATAGAGCGAATTCTCGACGTAATTCTCTTTGATCGCTCCGGCATAATAATCGGAAGCGGATAAATCCAGACCCGCGAGAGCGAAGACGTCCGTCGCTTTATAATAGGTAGTATAGGTCCGGTTGACTTCCGGCGTTTGCTGGAAGCGCAGGCTGTAATCGTTCTGCGAGGTCAGTTCGGTGCTGAGCATGATCTTGATCTGATCCTTGTATTCAGTGTTGAACTTGCTGACCAGCGTCTGCAACGTAGTTTTCGTGCCGAAATCCGCGCCGACGTAAACGCCGACCACGACATTGTCGTAGACGATATTGCCCGCTTCGTCGCGTTCGATGCTCGAATCGAGCGTGTAACCCGCGTACAGGGTGAGATTCCCCGTAACGACGTCGGTGGAGAAATTCCACGCGTTCTGGCATTCCGGATCGGTGTACCAACCCGCATATTCCATGCCTAATCGCGGACATTCCGGAATCAGCGTCGGATCGATGGTCGTCTGTTCTTCGACTTTCACGGAAGCCGGTTCGCCCGCGCCTTCGTAATTGTAGTCGAGCGTAACGTCGTATTTTTCCGCGTTTTTCGTCCAGGAAGCGTATAGCGTCAGATCCGCATAGATGTATTGCGAGAAATCGAACGGCGTCACGCATTCTTTTTCTTCATACCAGCCGTCCAGCGTATGCCCGCTTCGGGTCGCCCGCCAATTGGTCGCGCGGGTTCCCGCCGGAACGCTGACCGTCCGCGTCGTTCCCCCTTCATAGTTGAGGTCGTAGGTCACGCTGTACGCGCTTTTCGTTTCCGAAGACAAAATCTCCGAAGAAGGGGAGTCCGAAGCCGGCGTGTTTGAAGAAAGACTCGACGAAGGGTCTTTTTTGCTTCCGCATCCGGCGAGGGACAGGATCGTGGTTCCTGCAAGTAAGCAAAGATAAATTTTAGATTTTTTCATAATTCAACACTCCTTCTTTACACTCATTATAAATCCCGTGGTAGCGGTTTCGTAACATTATTTTTAATGGGGTTTTCCGTTAAATCGACGGAAGAGGAAGCATTTCCATCCGCTTCATGTCGTCGTCGAGTTCGGCGAAGCAGAGAATGCGCGGCTGATCGATTTTCTTCCTTCCGTGAAAACAGCACAGGTACTTCTGATTCCGCATCGTGAACGAACAATGCCCGATCGAACAGATATCGTAGACGTTCGGCTTCGGCCCGATCGGATTGCCGCGAAACTTGGCGAACGGTCCTAACGGCGAAGACGACACGGCGACGCCCAGATCGTAATTCTCTTCCTGGTAGCAGTTCGCGGAATAATACAGATAGTAGACCTTCCGCTGATTTTCGACGCGTGGAAGAATGAAACTCCCCTCGCACCACCTGCGGTTATGCCGGCGGAATTTCCGGAAATCGGAAACGTTGAAGTTTTCCCATTCCTGCGGTTCCTGCCGATAGGACAGGATTTCGCGGTATCCGTCCTTATTCTGCCCGTAAACGTGCTTATAGGCGCTTTTCACCGCCGGCTTCACCAGTTTATCCGAAAAATACCAGTCGGTTTCGAGTTCCACGCCGACGATTTCGCTGCTTTCCACGTAACGGTTCAGCGAGTGGTCGAAATGAATATTCCGATAGCAGTTTCGCGAAGCGTACAGGTAAATCGAATGATCGTCGATCAGCACATTCGCGTCGATCAACGGAATAAACGTGCCGATCGAGCATTCTTTGTCGTCGATCGGTTCGTCGTAGTTTTCCAGTTTTCCGTCGATGTTCCGATACGTCGGATCGTAAGGAAAAAAGTCCAGCGCCGGATCGGGAAAATCGATGAACGGTCCTTCCGGAGAGCGGGAGTACGCGACGCAGATCTTGCACCCTTCTTCAAAATTTTCGTCGCCGAAATAAAAAGCGTTCAGTTCCTTTCTGACCCGGCAGGAATAAAACATGAAGTAATAGCCGTTATGCGGCGAATAATACACTTCGGGCGCCCAGAACCAGTCTCTTCCGATCGTGCTCTTCCGCATTTCGTAGGCGTATCCGAGAAAAGAAAAATCCGTCAGATTCTTCGACTTGTAAATCGCAAACGCCCAACCGCGCTCGCTCCCCTGCTCCAAGGTCGCATAGACGTAGAAGGACTGGCTTTTTTCATCGAATAAGACAAACGGATCACCGGCTAAAATATCTCTGTTCATATCTCTATGATAGAAGATCGATTCCGCCGTTCCTATCATTATTTTTAATGTTTGTAAGGGTTTTCTAGATGATTTTCCTCTGGTGAAGGAAAACCGGCATCTTGATTTTCTCGCCTTTGACCGGTTCCGTCGCGTTGAGACGGATTTCGATCCGCTCGAAACCGCGCGCGCACATCTCCTCGTAATTGCAACTGATCGTCGTCAGATCGATCAGCCCTTCGATCATCGTGCAAAGACCGTCGTAACCGATGAAGTGCAGATGCGGATAGATTTTCCGGATATTCGGTATTTTTTCGTTCAGCCGGCTTAACAGCGCATACGCCAGTTCGTCGTTGAAGCAAACGTATCCGAAATACGAGCCGGAAATCAGATTGTTGATCTCGGAAACGACTTCTTCCACCTCCAACGAAATCAGTTCGATCTTCGGATCGATCGCTTCGAAAGCCGCTTTGATCTTTTCATATCGCGGATAGGAAAACGTCGCCTTTTCGCTCGTTACGTAGACCAGCCGTCGGATCGAATGAAAGTTCGCCATGTAATTCGCCATTAAAACCGCGCCGTTTTCGATGTCGGAAAAAACGTAATCGCAGTAATCGTCTTCGGGAACGCTTTGCCCGTTCTGTCCGATCAGGCAGACCGGAATCGCATTCAGACGGCACATATCGATCGTCTTTTCGTCCAGCACCAACGTCGAAATGATCGCGTCCACGCGCTGGGAAAGGCACTGTTTGATGATTTCGGTGTCGACGTAATCGCGGAAAGTCAGAATGAAGGTAAAGTCGTAGCCTTTCAGAAAGGCGAGTTTGGCGACTTTCTGCGAAATGGCGAGAAAATACAGGTTGTCGAGGTTGTTGACGATCACGCCGATCAGTTTCTTTTCGTCGCGCTTGATAAAAGAAGCCACGGTGGACTGAATATAGCCCAGTTCGATGGCCTTTTTCCGGACTAACTCTTTCGTGCTTTCGCCGATGTCGCTGCAATCGCGAAGAGCCCGGCTGACTGTATTGATCGACAATCCCAATTCATAGGCGATCGTCTTTAAGCCTGTGTTTCTCTGAGACATACACTTTTATTATAGGCGCTTTACCTGCGTTTATCAATTTTTTTATTCGGATCATCGGCGGCGAGTACAAATTCCAGCACGGTTTTTTTCTTCAACGGCGTCACAAATTCGACGATCAGACAATCAGAATCGCAGGCGCTTTCGCCCGGAGAAAACGGGAAAACTCCCTCCGCTTTTTTCACGATGCGGTACGATGCCTTTTTCCGGTTGATCCGCACCGCACAAACGGCGAATTCCTCCGCTAAAAGATGATACTTGACGCGGATTTTCCGCTTATCGAAATCGCCCTCATACGTTCCTTCGGAAGGCTCGAACGCGACGCAAAGCGCGTTTTTTTCACCGTACGTCCGAAACGGACTGATCCTACACACGCCGTTTTTATACGCCACCGTGATCTGGTCGTCCTCGTAGAGGAACCCGTGAACAAAGGTCGTCTTCGACGGATAATAATCGAACGTCAGGCACTCCCACGATTCGTCGACCGCGTGCATCGCGGATTCCGAAAGCGGGATCAAGGCGCCCTGACGGACGTATAAAGGCAACTCCGGAAAGTCGGGATCGATCGGCGCATACGTCTTTCCGGCAAGAATCTCCCCGCGAAAGACGTCTACCCACCGGTCTTCCGGAAGGTAAACCGAAGCGGTTTTCTTCTTCGCCGGACTCCGGTAAGCCAAAGACAGGCACGCATCGCCTTTCTCCTGAAAATATTCGATGACGACATCATAAACTTGCTCTTGGTTCAGATTTGCGATGAATTGCAGGACAGACGCATGCGCGGAAAAATCGTCGTAGACTTTCTCTCCGTCGAGATAGACGCGGATCCCGTCGTCGCTGTTGACGTAAAACTGCACGTCTTCGGCGAATCTCAGACGCATGCGGAATCGCGCGCAGAAATCAAACGCCGGCACGCGGTCGCTGTAAGGAACCTGATGCAGATAAAAATCGATTCGGGACAGGGTTTCCCGCGCAAGCACCTCTCCGTCGAAATCCTTGCCCGCATAGAACGTCGCCTCAACCGGTCCGAGATAATTCTCCTCCGTCAACGCCGTCGGTTCGTCCTCCATGACAGGCGCGATCAGAATGTCGGACGAAAGCATATAGGATTCCTCGTCCTGCACCGCGATCGGATCGTCCGGATAATTGAATCCTTTGGATTTGAAAATCGGTTCGCCCGTCTGATAGGAACACCAGGCCTCTTTGTAAATCAGAGGAAGAAGGTGATAACGAGCATGCACGTAATCCGAAAAAACCCGGACGGTTTCTTCGTCGTAATTCCACGGCTCGCGGTATCGTTTCACCTGATTCGAGCAGTGCGGACGGAAAATCGGCGAAAAGGCACCGAACTGAATCCAGCGGAGATATTCGCTTTTGTCCGGATTGCCGAGATGTCCGCCTAAATCCGAACTGAGATAAGGAATGCACTGATTTCCGGCGCGGATCAGATTCCGCACTTCGCGTTTCAAAGAAAACAACGCCGAATCGATGTCGCCCGTCCACTGGATCGAATAACGGTGCGAAACCGAATCGAAGATTTTCTCGTACGTCCCGTTAACGATGTTATTGACGTTGCCCATGATGATCGGTCTCTTCGATGTTCCGAACGCGTGTTTAGTGATTTCGGCGAAGGCGTACATGCCCAGCGTTTCCGCCTTGATTTCTTCGACCGGACTTTTTAACGCCGTCGTCCAATTCCGATCGTACCACCAGTAATCCAGCCCCAGATCGAGGAGCCGTTTCAGTTGCTTTTCCCGATATTCGATTTCACGCCCGTCGAACAGATCCGGGCAATCCGGACAGGGTTCGGGGTGATCGTTGAAAGCGACTTCCACGTGCGCGCCATTCGCATAATCGAAAAACCGTCCGATATCCGGAAAAAGCGCCTCGTCTACCTCGTAGCCGATCCCCCTTTCCGACGTCTTCCGCCAATCGGTATCGATGACCAGAACGTCGAGAGGCAAGTCGTATTCCCGATACGCGCGGATCATACTCTTCGCGCTTTCCTCGTCGTAACGGAAGTATCGCGAATTCCAGACGCCGAGCGTCGACAACCGCACCAATTCGTTTCTCCCCGTCAGTTCGACGTAGAGTTTCCGCAAGCGCTTCGGGTCTTTCCGGCACAGCAAAACGTAGAGATCCTCGACCTCTTTCTGCACCGTGAAATCCGATGTTTTTCCGGAAGAATAACCCTCTTCGGGAATCAGAATGCGCGGATTGTCTGCCAGAAGAAAAACCTCCGGCGTGGCATCGAGTCCGGGAAGTTCTCCGGAATTGACGAGCCGGCCGATTTTCGCGACTTCGTTCCCGGAAATGTGGCATACGGAAAGTCCTTCCAGCGTTTCCTGATGCTCGGAAAAACGGATATAGTAATCCTCGTAAATGACGAAAATCTTATCGCCGAGAGGAATCCGGGAAAACTTTTCCCGCTTTCTTTCCCTTTTTTTCGGATCGAAAAGCGTGGGACGGTCGCAAAACGCGCCGTCTTTCTTCTTTTCCAGATGAAGGATATCGCGAAAACATTCGACTCGTATCGTGTCGTTGATGATGATCTGTCTGACTTTTTCCATTACGGTCTGGCTCTGAATTCCGGAATCGCTTTTCGTTCTTCGCCTTCGTTCAGCCGGGCGATCACTTCGTCGAGTTCGACGAAATCGAGTTTGTGAATCGCGTAGTTGATATCGCTTAACACCAGCCAATGCCTTTCATGGAGCAAAGCGATGTCTTCGTCCGTACAGCCGAATTCGCGCAGGGATTTTTCAAAGACAGGCGAAGCGAACGCGCACGGAACCGGCGTATCGTAACGGAATTTTTTCTCCGCACGCTTATCCGGAATGCGCTTCGGCGTCCGGTGAACGTCGAACGTTTTTCCCGGAACCGAAACCGGCGAAGACACGTGAAGAATTTCACGCGCGTTTTTCGCGAAAAGAAAGCGATAGTTTCCTCTTTCCACGATCATCGCATCGGCTTCTTCGCAATAACTGGCCAGATCGTCGAGAGGAATCACGATCTTCACCGTTTTTTCCTCGTTCGGAAGAAGATGAACCTTGGCGAATCCTTTCAGTTCTTTGACCGGACGGTAGATATTGGAATCCGGAAGGGAAGCGTAAACCTGCACGACGTCGCTTCCCGCGACTTCCGAAACGTTTTTCACTTTCAGCGAGCAGATCACTTCTTTTCTCTTCCGCACAACGCGGAAATCGGCGTAGGCAAACGAGGAATAACTCAGCCCGTAACCGAACGGAAGCAAGAATCCCCGCGCATGGAGATCGTAATACCGGTAGCCGACGAAGATATCTTCGCGGTAGAACGTGTAGTACGGATCGTATTTCAGATACGCGCGGTACAACGGATGCTGATGCAAGGAAGAAATCCACGTCTCCGGCAATCTTCCGCACGGATTGTGCAAGCCGTAGAGATTCCGGTAAATCGCTTCGCTCTGACCTTCTCCGGCCAGATAGGAAATCATCGCCGCCTGAGAAGAAGCGTAAACCTCTTTCAGATTGACGACGCTCCCGGTGATGACGACCGCGGCGAATTTGCCCAGCACTTTCCGGACGAGTTTCACCGTTTCTTTCTGCGGCAAGGAGAGATCGATTCCCTTCCGGTCCCAGCCTTCCGATTCGTCTTCGTCGAACTGTCCTAAGAAGAGAAGCACTTTGTCGTATTTTCCGACTTTGTCTTTCAAGTCTTCTTCATTCAGCAACAGGTGCGATCGGTCGTAGCCCTCGATAAAATCGTAAGCAACTTTGAAACGGTCGAACACGTCGAGCACGCTTTCTTTCTTATAAGCGTTTACCCAGCCCGATCCGCCGCCGACGAAGCGCGAATGGGAGGCCAGATAGCCGATGACGAGAATTTTTTCGCTCGCCTTGAACGGAAGATAATCGCGTTTGTTTTTGATCAGAATCATCGTTTCTTCGGCGATTCCGACCGCTTTTTCGTGAATCGCGTCCATATCGTAATCTGCTTTCGGACGCGGCGCGTAAAACTTCTTCACGGCGCGGAAGTATTCCTTGTCGCGACGAAGAAGATCCTGCTCCGAAAATCCGCCTTTCCGGTAGAGCGATTCGTCGTATTCCGGCGTCCGGAGCGAGATCGGCATTTCCAGATTCATGCCGTTCCGGATCGCAGCCGCCTTGTCGTAGACGCCGCACCAATCGGACATCACCATTCCCTTGAAAGCGAATTCCTGCCGCAGTTTTTTCTGCAACAGATAATAGGATTCCCCCGGATATTCATCGTTCACCTGATTGTAACTGGTCATTAACGCCGTCGGATTTCCGTACCGGCAAACCAACGAAAACGGACGGAGGTAGATTTCGTTCAGGGCTCTCAACGACACCTGACTCGAAACGCCTTTTCTCCGGAATTCCTGATTGTTGCAACAGTAATGCTTGACGCACGCCCCTGCGCCGTTTTCTTCCAGTCCCCGCACATACTGGCTTCCGAGAATTCCCGAAAGATACGGGTCTTCGGAAAAGTATTCAAAATTTCTTCCGCACAGCGCGTTTCTTTTGATGTTGACGCCGGGAGCCAGAAGGATATGCACGTTTTTGGATAGGCAGTCTTCGGCGAGAAGACGGCCGTTCTCGTACACCGCCTCTTGATCGAACGAAGCCGCCAGCGCGCTCGGATTCGGCATGCAGACCGAGACTAAAATATCGCCCTGATTGTCGAAATCCTGTATCAAAGGTTTCCGCACGCCGCACGGACCGTCGTTCATCACGATCTTCGGCAGGTCTTTTCCCCTGTACGGCGCGACTTCCCACGAATTTAACCCCATGGTGTAGGTATATCTGTCCATTCTTTCTGCTTTTTTCATTTTTTCCTCCTCATATTTCGCTTAAATGATTCCCGGAAACGACGCCGGCGTATTCGTTGTAGTAATTGTTTTCGGGTTCTTCGTGATTCCAGTAAGGATACGAAATGTCCCTTCGCTCTTCTTCCAGTTCGTCGATCCGATCGATCTTTTTTTCGATCCAGGCGACGATTTGTTCCCGACAGAAGATCAGCCTTTCTTTCAGTCCGCCCAGACGGATCAGATGTTTTTCTAAACCGTACGCCTTGTTCTCTTTCAGCCATTGCTTTTTGAAATCGGCGATCAGTTGATCGATCTTCGGCAGGATTTTATCGATTCTTCCAACGTTTTCCCGCAAGTTTTCTTTGTTTCCCGACCGATAATTCGCGTAAATTTCCTTGCTGAGCGTCGCTTTGTCCTGATTGATCGAAGCCAGATCGCGGATGGAAGCGAACAGATAGCCGAACGCCTCGTTTTTGATCAGGCGGGAAAGCCGCCGCACGCACTTTTTCGACCAGTTGCCGATCGCGTCCGGAACGGCTTCGTCGAATATTCCCAGAAACAGATCGTTGTACAGACAGAGGAACGAGCCGTTTCCCCGATACCCCTCTTCTTTCTCCGAAAAACGGTTCAGATCGTCGATTTTCAGAAACTCGTCGAAGTCAACGGACGTCATCATGCGGAAATAGGCCTTTGCCTCCCGGTCCAACGCATGGCCGTGAGCCAATAACGAAGCGTAAAAGACCGAAGGAAGCACGGAGAAGAGGCTCGCCGCAGAACCGCTGTCGGCCCACGCCGTCAGAAGATAAGAAGGCACTTTCTGAATTTTCAGTTCCTCGATCTGCTCGCGGATCACCTCGAAGGAATACCGGTTCGCGGGAACTAATCCGATCCACTTCCACGCTCCGCCGGCATAGTGCAATCTTCCCGGACAGATTTTCCGATACATCTCCAATTCTTTCCGCGTATCCGCTCGTCCGATCTTTTCGTAACGCCAGACGACCGGCACGATGTTTTCCGGAATCGATAAGACGAATTGATCCGGATTCTCCGCTTCCCGATACGCCAACGCACACATATCCGCCCAGATTTCGCATCGGAAAGCGTACTTTTCCGCGATTGCCGAGACGCGTTTCAGATGTCTTTCCATCATTTCGCTTCGGGGCGTCTTCCCGTTCCGGTCGAGAAACTTTCCTCTTCCCAGATTCATCGCTTCGTCCATGCCGATGTGAACGCAGGAACTCGAAAAACAGGAACGAAGAGTTGAAAACATCTTTTCGATCAGCGCGTACGTTTCCGGACAATCGATGTTGAGAATGTCGTCGATGTCGAACAAACCGGCGTAATCCCGATGTGGTTTGAGGCGTCCCAGATGCGCCAGCGTCTGAATGCACGGCCGAAGTTCCAGATGAATCTTCCGGCAATACCGATCCAGTTCCCGGATTTCTTCCCGGCTATATCTTCCGCGTTTATAGCCGAAATATGGTTCGCCCTCGATTTCATACAGATCTTCCAGATAAAGGCTCAGATACGTATAACCGAACCCTGCCAGAAGATCGGCGGTTTTTTTCAGCGTTTCGATTCGGGGAACCGCTCCCCGGGAGCAGTCCACCATGAACCCGAGTTCCTCGAAAGCATTGTTTTTCCGCTCGAACATGATCACTTCACCTGAGAAAAGAAACGGTCGAACGCATCGACCCAGCCGGCTACGTCGGGATAAACCTTGCCGTCCCAGGACGTCAGCGAATTCGCTAAGCCGAGGCCGTGACAGCCGTGCGGATAGAAGATCGTCTGATGTTCGACGCCCGCCTGAGTCAGCGCGCGGTCCATCAGAACGGTGGAAATCGGATCGACGTCGTTATCTTCCAACGTCGTCCAGATCAACGTCGGCGGATAATCCCTTCCCACGTGCAACTCCGCGCTGAGTTCCTCGTCCAGAAGCGGATTCTTTCCCGTGATGTTGTCCTTTGTCCCCTGATGCGTGCGGTTCACCAAAGTAATCACCGGATAGCAGAGGCAAAGCGCCTTCGGGCGAAGATGTCCGACGTCCGAAATGCCGACTAAACCCGCGATCTCCGGGTATTTGTACGCATACGTGGCCGCGAGATGTCCCCCGGCGGAAAAACCGATCACCGCCACGCGGGCAGGGTCGATCGAATACTTTTCGTGATGACGGACGAGATAATCCATCGCGGCGAGCATTTCGAGTTGCGGAACCGGATAGTGAATCCGATGATGAACCGGATCCGTCGAATAGACTAGTTTGCAAGCGATATAACCGCGTGCCATGAAAGTAACCGCGACCGGATCGCCCTCCCGCTTGGAGATGAAATCGTAGCCGCCGCCCGGAGCGATAAGCACGGCCGGAGACTTTTCTCTTTTTTTAACATCCATGACCTCGATCGTCGTGATTTCCAGAACCGGATCTTCCGACAACGGATAATATTCGTTCAGATGAATGATTTCGTGCAACATTTTTTTACCCTCTCTTTCCGACTTCGTCGATCAGAATCGGCATGAAGCATCCCCCGACGACGGAACGCGCGCGGAACATGATGGCTTCTCCGGTACGGGCGTCGTACCAATCGCCGAACGGTACCCGGGAAGGCGTTTCCTCCATGTAACGGACGATCGGAGCGAGAAGCGCCTTTCTTTGCTCTTTATCCGAAGTCAAAGCCGCCGTCCAGACGATCCAGTCGGCTTTCGTATAATCCTTCCGGCTGTCTAACGGCACGCCGTATTTCAGCGATTTTCCGATGTAATGCCGGCATTCTTTTTCCGAAAGTTCCTCCGGGAACAGTCCGCTTCCGAAATACTTGTCCCAGATCAGATTGTACTTTAACGACCAACTGTCTTCCGAACCGAAAGCCAGCACCGTATGATCTGAAACGCAGGCTTTTTTCAGCCATTGATCGGCGTACTCTTTGGCAAGATCGTGATAGCGATGATAGAAATCCGTTCGGCCGATCAGCCGATTCATCTCCGCGTACGCTTCGATTCCCAGAACGGCTTTCAGCGAAAGATTCGCGTTGTGGGCGAGATGACCGGCGAAATCGTCCGTGCAGAGTTGCTCGCCCGGATTCAGACCATATTCGACCAGATAACGGACCCACTTGTCCATTCGATCGAGATTCTCTTCGATGAATTTCGCGTTTTTCGATTTCAGGCACGCCGCGGCGATCAGAATCAGCATATCGCCGCTTTCTTCCACCGGCATCTGCATATTCAGATCGTAGAGACCTTCTCCGCAAGGGTACAGGTAATGCGGCGGAAAGCCGTCCTTGCTGTTTCCCTGATTGTTTAATCCGTAGACGTTGCCGCTTAAAATCGGGAATCGCCCCGCATCGTGCGGCGCGAAATCGTACGGCCAGACCGGCATGCGGCTGAATCGGAGGATCGGTCGGATCATTCCCAGAACCAACTCCGGATTGTAGAGCAGGAACAGCGGTTGAGACGGATAGGAAATATCCACCGTCGAGGCACAGCCGTTAGAACCGTTTTCTTTGGAAATCATTAACAATTCCCCCGACGGACCGACGACGACTTTATGCGCGGCGATGCACTGCCGGTAGGAAGCCGTCACGATTTTTTTCAGTTCTTCCCCGCCGGACTTCCCGGCTCTTTCCAGAAGGTCCTCGTCGAACGACAGGCATTTTCGATATTGCGCGTCGTGATCGGCAAAGGCTTCTTCAAGCGCCGAAACGATGTTCTCATATCTTTTCGTCCAGTATCCTTTGAGAATTTCGCCGAAATAGAGGATCGAGGCGATATCGTCGTAACCGACCATGACGAAACCTTTCCGATCCGGAATCACGTCGGAAGTCAGTTCGATTGCCTGGCGCTTTCCGCTCAGGAACCGGATAGAACTTCTTTCCTTTTCGCCGGCGACGAACAGATAGCCCCAGTTGATCCGGAGATGATCGCCGGAACTTTCCAGCAAAGGCTGTTTCGTTTTTCCCATATACGCCAGCGTCAGATCGGGATGCCCGATCGCTTCCAGCCTCAGGTCGCCGTCTCTTTTCGTATCGTAGCAAAGGGACTCGTCGAATTCAAAAACGATCCGGATTTCATGCGACTTCCCGTCGAGAATCCGGCATTCAAAATCGATATAGGAAACCGGACGCGAAAGGATTTCGGGATCTTCCGGAAGTAACGGCGAAAAAAAGTTGACTTCCAGAAGAACGGAAGCATTCCGAAAAACGTATCGGTTCATCATCGGCGAAATCCGATGATCGATCTGCGGAATCGTCTTTTCCCCTTTTCCCAGAAAAGCATAACGGCACCCGTCGACGACGATCGCACCGCGAATCGGTTTTTTCGTCCCCGTCCAGTGACGAACCTCGTCCCGATTCAGTTTTTCGGAAAAAGACCACAGCGAAAAGTACGGATCGACAGTTATCAACGGATAAGCCGGAAGAAGATGATGCATAAAAGACTCCTCAAAATGACGTTTTCATTGTAAAGGATTTTTCTCTGTAAGAAAACCGGAAAAATCAAATCATTAAATTTAATGCTTCCGCAAGGAAAACAGTCCGTTTCCTTTCGGAATCCGGACTGCGCTTTTTGGATCTTTCCTTTTGGTCGCGAAGAGTCTCTTCGCCAGAACCCGAAACGGTCTTTTAAGCCTATGCGGCCGGTTCGACCGAATGCGACCAGGTAATGTTCTTGTACTCGCCCGCGATGTAACGGTTGTGCCAGAGTGCAACGACATGGGAGGTCACCGTATTCTCGATCACGACTTCTTTCACCTGCTCCGGCGAATGGATCGAGGAGACGACCAGCGTATACGTCGCGACGATGCCGGAGACTTCGCGCGTCAGTTTGTAATGGAAGCCTTCCGAATAATCGGCGACTTCTCCTGACCAGGTTTCCCCGCCGTTTTTCAGATCTTTCGTCATCTGTTCGATCGCCGATTCGCTCAACTCCGTCGCCGTCGATCCGCCGAATTTCGTACCGAATTCGAGGACTTCCTGATAAGCAGTATCCCGGATTTCCAGCCAGGAAATGCTTTCGTCGCCCGAAGCCATCGAAGTCGGCGTGTAATCCCACTCAAAGGTGAAATCGCCGTCGAACCAGGTATAGGAGGAAACCATGCCGTCGTTGTAACCGGTATTATCTTTCAGGAAGGTGTAACTCAGTCCCTTTTCTTCGCTGTACGGTTGAACGGTGAAGTTGTCTTTCGCAAGCGAGTTGATCGCCCAATCGGCGCCTTCCGCCGCGTAACCGCCCAGCATCTTCGTGCCGTGATCGATCATGCCGTCGACGCGGGAAGTAACTTCCGCCGTATCGGCAGTATACGCGATGTTGTGGATCGTTACCCCTGTATTCGGAGCCCATGCCACGAATCCCGGCATCGTCGGGACGCCCGTATAAGTCGTATCCCGGAATTCCGTGACGTACGTATCGTTGACGAAGTAATAGAATACATCGCCGATCCGGGCCATTCCCAGTTTGAACTCCAACGCACTCTTTTCGATCGGAACGCCGCGATACGTGCCTAACTGATAGTTATTGTACTGCGGATTTTCGAAACTCCACGATCCGTCGCCCGTCGTCGTGAACCGTTTGACCTTGAAGTTCATGTCGTTTCCTTCCAGCCAGAAGGTCAACTGCGAATCGCGCTCTTTTCCGCCGAGATAATTGGCCAGTCCGATGCCGGAATGATCGGTCGTCGCGCGGTGGATGACCGCTTCGACATAGTAGGTTTCGCTTAAATCGTAGTTCAGTTTCGCCAGACCGAAGCCGGTATTCGTCGAAGAGATGTACTGCTCTTCATCTTCGGCCATTTCGTTTTCGACCGTAAAGGTATTGTCGTTCCACGCCAGAAGATTTCTTGCGAAGAGAACCTCGATCGTCTTTTCGTTCATCACTTCTTCGGTTTCCGGATTGCTGAGCGTGTACTTGACGGTGTGCGTTCCCGAGACGGAAGAAGTCAGACTGAGTCCGTCGATCACCGCGTCCGGATCGGTCGCATCCGTAATCTTCACATAAGACGAAAGGTCGATGCCGTATTGATCCTTCGCGCTGATTTCCGGCAACGTGATCGTTTCGCCGACTTTGACCTGAACGTCGCTTGTTTCATACGCGGCCAGATTCATCGTGATCTTGCTCTCCGGACCGATGAAGATGCCCTCGACGACGAACCCGTTTTTCACCATCGCCGTCGTATAGGTGTACGTTCCGTCGCCCGCGTCCGTCAGATCGGCTTCGTAGACGATCGTATCGTTGAGTTTCAGCCCCAGAACCGCGCTTCCGGACCGAGGCAGAATCGTAAAGGTCACGTTCTCTCCGACCACAGCCGAACCCACGTCGACTTTTACGACACCGTTGTCGTTGGTCAGGATCGTATTGGAATAGGCGGTATCGCCCTGATCTCCCTTATCCCCTTTATCTCCTTTTTCGCCCGTTTCTCCTTTTTCGCCGGGATCGCCTTTATCGCCCTTGTCTCCCTTGTCGCCTTTTTCGCCGACGGGAATGATCGAGGAACCCGAATCGTTCGTCGTGCCGCTACAACCGACTAACCCCAAAATGGTCAGAACCGATAATGTAAGTGCGATGTATCTTTTCTTCATATAACTCTCCTTCCGGTTTCAGTAACCGCTTTCATACTTTCAAATTACACCAAAAGTCCGACTTTTTCTTTCATTATTTTTAATGTAGGCCGAAGCCGAAGAACAGAAGTCGAGTCTTATTTTTAAAAAAAATAAAGTTCGCTTTTATCTAAAAAAAATTCGCCGTATCCGCTCTTTCCGCCGATCGGAACAGCCGACAGCCGGAAGTCAGAGAGAACCGATTTTTTTGCTTTCAGAGATTCACGAATTCTTGAAAGAAACCAGCCTCTATGATAAAGTGAAAGCAGGAAACCTGTCCATTCACAAGAAGGAGATCGTCTATGCGTAAAAAAATCAAATTTTTCTTATTCCTGCCTTTCTGCTTTTCCCTGTTCGCCTGCCGGACTTCCGAACCGGTTTCAAGTAACACTGCGGAAGCCGTCAACGAAACGCTTCTGGGCTTGCAGAAAAGATCTTTTACGAAATTCACGGGCATATTCTATCGAGAATCCGACGGGGAAAAAGTCTTTATTTGTCCGCGTTTCCTTTTAAGCATGAGTACCGATCAACCTTTCGTCGTCGGAAACGAATACCGTTTCTCTCTCGCGGAAGAGACGGAGTTTTCCTACTATTTCGATCAGCCGATCCGACTCGACGAAGACGAGGTTCAGATCGAATGCGTCAACGATTATTCGAATCAGCCCGGAAGGCACCTGACTTTCTGCATGATCGAAGAGCATTACTCCGGTCCTTCTTTCGGAAATCTTTACGACGGACCCTATTATGCCTGTTCCGCTTTTACCTTAGAGCAAGAAAACGACATCCTTGAACCGCTTGCCTACTATGCGGACAAAATCTTTCAGACTCCCGAAGAAATCAAAGGCCTCTGTTATTCTCTCTTGGAGTGCATGGAAGCCTTGCAAAAAGCGATCGACAAAACGCCCTACCTTTACGATTTCGACACGCCCGAAGACGGCGACTTCGTCTTTATCCGCTCTTCGCTCATCGTACACGGAAGTTGAACGTCCAGTTCTTTCAGAGCCTTTCTTAAAAATGCCGCCGAAAAGAAACAAGTCAGGACTTCTCCGATCGGAAACGTCCACCAGAGAAAATCCGTCGGCGAAGAAGAAAGCGTAAACAGATAGGCGAACGGAAAGATAAAGACCGCTAACCGCAATAAAGAGATGATCACCGGACTGAGGGCTTTCCGGAACGCCTGCAAACAGCCCTGCACGGCAACGTTGAAGCCCATAAACAGATAGGAAATCGAAGCAATCCGGATCGCCTGCACGCAGACTTCCGTGATTTCCGAAGAACTCTCGCCGCTGGCCATGCCGAACAATGCCGCGATCGGTCGGGCGAAAATTTCAAAAAAGACCGTAAGGATCAGCGCGACGATCATCGTATCGAGAATGCCGTATTTCACCGTTTCTCTGACGCGCGATGCGTTTCGCTTACCGTAATTGTAAGAAGCGACGGTGATGATCGTATTGCTCAATCCGAAGCAGGCGAACAGGCTCATCTGCTGAATTTTATAGTAGATGCCGAACGAACCTTGCAAGAGTTCCGCATCTTTTTCGGACGTTCCCAGAATCAGATTCATTCCCAGCATCATCACGGAAAGCAAACCCTGTATCAAAATCGCCGGCAGACCGATCCGATAGATTTCCTTTAAGAACTTTCCTTCCGGCTTGATATCGCTCCAACGGAATTTCAGTTCCCGGTTTTTCCGGAAATGGAAGAAAGCCGCCAGAAGAAAAGAAGCGATCTGCCCCAGAACCGTCGCATACGCCGCGCCTTCGACCGAAAGATGACACGGAAAAATGAAGACGTAATCCAGAACGATGTTGATCACCGCGCCCGCAATCTGAGCGATCGTCGAATACATCGTTTTTCCCGTGGACTGTAAGAGCCGTTCAAAAAGATTAAACCCGATTACTCCGAAAGAGAGGCAACAGCAGATTCTCAGATAGTTTGTTCCCATTTCGACCGCCTGCGCATTGCTTCCCTGCATCGAAATAAAGGATTCGGAAAAGAAAATGCCGAACAAAAGGAAAAAGAGATAGATGACGGCCGAGACGAAAATGCCGTTTCCGACGATTTTTCCCGCCGATCTGCCGTTCTTTTCTCCGAGATATTTCGACAGAATGGAATTGATTCCCACGCCCGTCCCCACGCCCAAGGCGATGATGACCAACTGAACCGGAAAGGCATAGGTTAACGCCAGATTGCCTTCCTGTCCGTATTCGGGCATATTGACGACGAAAGCGGTGTCGACGATGTTGTACACCGCCTGCAAGACCATGGAAACGATCATCGGTATTCCCAAAGTCCCTATCAGTTTTTTAATCGGTTGCACGCCTAGTTTGTTTTCCATAGGTACCTCCATAAAAAAAGCGTAAGCCCTTCAAACCGGACTTACGCATCGCTGCTACACGTTCATTCAAATTTTATTCTTTCAAGTCAAAAAATTTCAAGCGTTTTTTTTCAAAAATTTTGATTTCGCAAATTCCGGAAGTCTATGCTTAAATCCAAAGAAAAAAGGAAAGAAATAAAGCATTTCCCCGTATTTCTCTACCTACAAATGGTATTTCAACGGTATCCTTTTCGATCGCGCGCGAAAGTTATTCCACGCTTTTCAGACTTTCGATCATATCGATTCTTTTCAGACTGAAATGCGTGACGAAATTGACGATGAAAGTGAAAAGGAAAGCAATCATCGCAGAAAAGAGATAACTGGTGAAAAAGATCTGACGAATGAAGCGCGCCCGCTCGATTTCGACGGTAGCGATCACCAGATGCGTGACGAAATAACCCGCTAAAAGACCGATGGCGATGCCGATGCACGTCAGAAGAATATTTTCTTTGGTGATGTACTGATCGACTTCCTTGTCGTAGAAACCGAGTACTTTCAGCGTAGCGATTTCCCTCTTGCGTTCGTGAATGTTGATGTTGGACAGGTTGTACAGCACCACGAAAGACAGAAGCGCCGCCAGGACGATCAGAATGATCACGACCTTGTTGAGCGACCGGAGCATATTGTCAACCTGTTCGATCAGCACGTCCACGAACGAAACGCTGATGATTTCATCGTTGGAAAGCAAGGAAGCGGAAAGCAAATCGCGTTGATTTTCATCTAAATCGCTCGTCGAAAAGAAAACCACGTTCGGAAGAAAGTGCTGACCGCTTTCTTCAAAGGTCGTCGAATCTACGAAAACGTAATGATTGATGTAATTCTTGCAAATACCGGAAATCTCGTACGTATACGCAACGTTGTAGATATCGACGAACGAAATCGTATCGCCTGCTTTCAATTTTTCCAGATCGGCGAGTTTCTCGCTGATGATGACTTTGCCGCTTTCAAGGCTCAGCGCATTTCCGTTCCGATCGCGAAAACAGACGATATCGCCGACCTTGTCCCCGTCCGAAACGAAGAGCGTGAGTTCTCTGGAAGAAAGCGTGGCGTTCAGACTTTCCACTTCGGTTACGCTCTCGATCGCCGGGTCGGAAAAAAGCCCGCCGATATCGCTTCCTTCGGCTGAATTCAGATAAGCCATTCCGTCGAAAGTGAAGACTTCTCCGTATTGCTTCTCCGGAATGTTGGAAATCGAATCTTTCAGTCCGAATCCGCAGAGCATCAGCGCCGTACAGCCGGCGATGCCGAAAATCGTCACCGCTACCCGCTTCTTATACCGAAAGAGGTTTCTCACCGTCACTTTATTGGAAAAGGAAAGCCTTTTCCAGATAAAATCGACTCGTTCCAGTACGACTCTCTTTCCGCCCTTCGGCGCTTTCTGCCGCATCAGTTCGCTCGGTTTTTCCCTTAAAACCGCGCTTACCGTAAAAAGGGTTGTTCCTACGACGCAGACAAACGAAATCAAAATGCCCAGAAGAGAAGGAACCGCGTGAATCGCCATGCTGAAATCCGGAACGTCGAATAAAATGCGGTAGATATTGAAAATCAAAGACGGAATGATCACCGATCCCAGCGCACAGCCGACGATTCCCCCGATCAACGTCGCCAGAAAAGCGAACAACAGGTATTTGATGCTGATCTGCGCATTGGAAAATCCCAGCGATTTCAGCGTTCCGATTTCCAATCGGTCGTCTTCGACCATCCGATTCATCGAAATCAGACTCACCAGAACCGCGACGGCGTAAAAGATCAACGGAAAGATTCCGGCCAGGTTATCGATGCTGAGCGTGTCGTCGATATAATCGGAATACGTGGAGTCATCGCTTCGATCCTGGATATACCACGTTCCTTTTTTCAACTGACTCAGTTCCTTTCGCGCGCTTTCGATCTCTTCGTTGAAAACCCGCGCGAATTCCGCGTATTCGTTTTCGCCGATTCGGATCTGTTCCGCTTGAATTTTCAGTTCTTCCCGAGTCGATTGAAGCGAACGCATTCCGGCCAAACGCGTTTCCGCCGTTTCGATTTGAAGCATCAGGGACGCATATTCTTCGCTTTCGGGATCCAGCGACTCCGATTCACGAAGACTGTCGGCGATCTGCTTTTCCAACTGATCGACGGAAGAATCCAAAGTTTCTTCGCTTAAAGACGCGGCGGTCAGCGCGCTTTTCCATTGCGTTTCCGCTTGAAGATAAGCCGCTTTCGACCGGTCGATTTCGCTTCGGTATTCCGCCAGTCGGAGAAGTCCGTTTTCCTCTTCTTCATCAATGGACTTTTCAAGCGCGGAATAGAGTTCACGATAACGGATTTCCTCTCTTTCCGCCTGAATTCCGCCGACCGCGGCGGTTGCCGAATCGATTTTTTCCAGATAGGCTTTTGAAGAAGTCGTTTCTTCTTTCGCCCCTTTCACCGTCAGATAGACGGCCGAATAATAATCGGTCTGATACGTTTCCTCCGGAACATAAGCGTAATAATGCACCGTCCCCGAGCCGATTGAAGTGCTTCCCCGATTCTGACCGGTGCCGGTGTTGTTGAAATAGAGGGAACTGTCAACCGTTCCCACGATGATGAATTCGCTTTCTTTCAGATCGTCTGCGTGCAGGGCAATCCGATCGTTGAGATGCAGTCCGTTTTTGGAAAGCAGGTTTTCTTCGACGACGATTTCGTTGCTTTTTTCCGGAAAAGCGCCTTCGATCAAATTCAATCGGTTGATTTTTTCCGGCATCGAACTGACCCGGAGAACGTATTGATCTTCGCCAAGAGAAAACAAGAGATCGCAGGTCCGCACGCCTTCCGCTTCTTCGATGCCCGCGACATCTTTCAGCGCGGAAACGTCGTCAGAAGTAAGCCCCTGTCCGGAAACAATTTTCAGATCGTATCCGTCCGCGCGATCCAGATAGCGGTCTAAGGTTTTCAGCATATCGGGCGCGGTGGATTTTAATCCGACAAAGACGAACACGCCCAAAAGGCTCATGATAAAGAGCGAGAGAAAACGCGGAATCGACCGACGAATGTTTCGGAATCCGTTCGTTAAAACGCGGTTTGTCATCTTCACCACTCGATTTCCTCGCTCTTTTTCGGATGTTCGTTGAGGTAAACTTCTTCCACGCCTCCGTTTTTAAAGCGAATGACCTTATCGCACATCGGCGCGATCGCGCTGTTGTGCGTGATGATCAGCACCGTCATTTTCTCTTTCCGGCAGGTTTCTTCCAGAAGTTTGAGAATCTGCTTCCCGGTCTTGTAGTCCAAAGCGCCCGTCGGTTCGTCGCATAAGAGAAGTTTGGGATTCTTGGCGATGGCTCTGGCGATCGCCACGCGCTGTTGCTCGCCGCCGGACAACTGGGAAGGAAAATTCCCGATCCGGTCTTTCAGACCGACTTTATCGAGAATTTCCGCCGGATCGAGATGATCCTTGCACAATTGCACCGCCAATTCCACGTTTTCCAAAGCGGTCAGATTCTGCACAAGATTGTAGAACTGAAAAACGAATCCGATATCGTTTCGCCGGTAACGGATCTGATCTTTGCCTTTCAGTTTCGTGATATCGATGCCGTCGACGAATAATTCGCCCGCGCTGGCATCGTCCATTCCGCCCAGAATATTCAAACACGTCGTTTTACCCGCGCCCGAAGGCCCGAGAATGCAGACCAATTCCCCTTTTTCGATTTCAAAAGAGGCCTTATCCAACGCGCGGATTTCGATATCTCCGGTTTTGTACACCTTGCAGATTTCTTTTGCCTGAATATACGCCATAGTCTCCCTCCGATGAAAGAATTATAGCAAACCTTGTATTCTTTTTCTATAAACCACTTTTTAAGCAATACTTTTTCATGATGCCCCGCTTTCATTGGTTGCTTTCTTTATTGTTATGCTTCCGCACTTCACGCAATAACAAAATCCGAAACTTCTTCAAATACCAGCGTCCCCAAAAGGAAAGAAGCGATGTCGGAATCTGCTAAAAAGAGGATTCCGCACGAAGAAACGAAACTTCCGTTCTTCGTCCGCATGACGCTCTGTCCCCTTATTCCCGCCTGAATGAATCCGAAATCCGCACGACCTTTGCATAACAAACAAATCGCAGAGGAAGCGTTTGCCTGATAGGCGCTTAACGAGACTGCGTGACCTTCCAACCTCGTCTCTCCGCAGGAACACGAGGAGCGGTGTTGTTTCGTATTCACCCATTGGTACGGCGCCCCGTATTGATGCGTTTCCGTATATTGGCTGCAAAAGTCGCAATAATGACCTGTATACGTATGATAATGGGCTTTCAGCGTGATTCCGCTGGTGTTGTTCGGATCCGTGAAATTCATTCGTAAATAGATTTTTTCATGATTCATCATCCTTGAAAACCGAATGCTCGTTCCTTCACGATTTTCGATGAAATTCATTCCTTCATCGTATATATCAACGGTGAACTCCTTAGCCGAATCCAACTCAAAATGACATTCTTTTTGTACCTTTACCTCTACTTCGATCATCGTATCCTTACTCGGTCTGACCGTTCGTATGATTTCATCGTAACTCTGACTGTCATTCAGTTGAATTCGATTCTTATCGTAAGTGATGTAGTAGATTGGACTATTATAAATCCAAATTCTATCCCCCTCCATCGTCCTTCCTTCAAAACTGCATTCAGCCGTCCATTCCCGATCGTTGCTGGGCGTATATTTGTATTTCATGATCGCATGGTCTCCGGGCTTATGATACCAGGCATCGGTTTCCGAATCATATCGCATAAAGTGATAATCGTTCTTGCTCGATCTTACACAAATCAGTTCCTGATCGTCTGTAATCGAAGGGATTTCCGTATGCAGTTCAACGCGTTGACAACCGATCGCTTCTAAATCCAGTTTCACATAGGCGGCCAATTTCGAAACATCTTTCATGATCTCCAAACCGCTTGTATCGATCCCGATGAAATCGCCGATATAATACTGCGTCGGATTATCTGTATCGTCATAAAACGGAGGCTGTTCTGTCCGATGAATCGCATAGGCATAACAATTATACTGTCTCCATATCGGATTCCATGCTCCGCCTGTACTGACCCAATTCCCTTCTTCGTCCTGAACGAGGCTGTCCTGTAAAACATACTGGGGTAAACTGGACCTTCGCACATATGTATTCAAGTCAATTCCGTAATATGCATTTACAGCCTTCTGAATCGATTTGACGAAGCGATTGCCTTCCCGGTTGTTCATATAAACCGGATAGTCCGGTTCTTCTTCGATCAGTTGAATCGTATCTTTAACTAAGGTTCCGCATTGGGAGGTACCGATCAGATATTCGGGAATCTCGATTCCGTTTTCTTCGAGAAAGTTCATGCACGCTTCCTCCGTCATTTCGGAAAGTAACGGAGGTTGGCTTTGTGCATCTACCTTTATCGCCGATCGATTCGACAGGGCAAAAAGAAGAATCGTCGTAATTGTGATTCCTCTTATTATTCCTTTCTTCATACTGTCTTACTCCTTGCTTGATGCTTTCTCTAATTCCCAGATTCTCCATATGGCTCCGCGTTCCGGATAATATTTACTACTACTCTTTTGAAACACCATGTAAATCTTTTTGTTGAGCTTAAAGATTCCATAATACTCGACATAATAGTAATCCGGATCGTTGGGGTAGGATACATCATATCTCTGATTCGCTTCCAGAATATTCTCCGTCAGCATCAGTTTATCCAAAATATCTTCCGTCCAGTAACGGCGTTTCGAATACTGCATTTCCGGATATTCCAGCCAACTGTCCGAAGTCAATGCGGAAGCATACAATTCTCCTTCAAACCATGGTTCATTTCTTGTTCTTAATTTCAATGTCGTTTCGCTGATCTCAACGGAAAAATCGGAAACATACGCAGAAAAAACACTATATTCATAGATAATTCTCGCCGTATATGTTCCCTCTTCAATGTCTGTACTGTATACATCTTTATGATGACAACCTGTCAGTATAGTTGCAAAGAAAAACAAAATGGCAACGGCTCCTCGTTTTATTCTTCCATTCGTCATCTTCTCCCCCCTTTATCCGATTTCTTGCGATCATTGTATACAACTATTTCGTTTCTTTATCTGATTTCATCTTAACCGACCGCTGATTTTTTTGCAAGCATTAAAAAATCGTCTTCCTATTCTTATTCTATGAAGTTTGATTTGAAAAATCATTAAACGTAATAAATGAAAGAATTTGTCGGTTCTTTCCGTAAGCCTATTTCTTGAATGTATCCATCCCGATGTTTCTTATTTCCTGCCTTTCGAATACCTGTATTGCAATAGGGTATTCAAACATCTCATTTGTTCAAATAGTTGACAATGGTTTGAATTTTCCGAAAATCGTCAATCATGTAGTCCGGCTTGTATTGTTCCAGAATTTCCTTATCCCGATAACCGTAAGTGACGGCGACTTTCCGTAGTGATAGATTGTCCGCGGTTTTCATATCGGTGTCCGAATCGCCGACATAGAGGACTTCGTCTTTATCGACGCCCAGCAAAGCGATGAGGTAGTTTAAACTCGTCGGATCGGGTTTCAACGGAAATTCCTCTCTCTTTCCCACGATCTGATCGAAAGTGTTCTCCTTACACAGATGCGCGACGATTTCCCGCGTGTTTTCTTCTTTTTTATTGGAAAGAATCGCCGTTTTCACGCCGTTTCTTTTCAATTCGTCCAGCGTTTCCTGTACGCCTTCGTACAGATGCGTATGCCGGGTTTGATTCAAAAGATACCGTCGGTTAAAATCGGCGAAAACTTTTTCTTCCTCTTCGGGAGAATGCGCGCAATCACTCAATGCCCGCGCGCAAAGTCGGCGGATTCCCGAACCGATCAGCGCTTTGGTCTCGTCATAGGTATACTGCCTGGAAAATCCCGACATTTTCAACGCTTCGTTGATCGAATCTTTCAAATCCTCCAATGTATCCGCGAGCGTTCCGTCAAAATCGAAAATAACGGCTTTGATCATCTTTTTACCCACCTTTCCATATCCGGCGGCAACGGGCAGGAGATCGAAACGAACTCGTTGCCGATCGGATGAATAAAACGGACTTCCGAAGAGTGAAGTGCCACACGGTCGATCCGTTCCTTGCTTCCTCCGTAAAGCGTATCGCCCAGAAGCGGGTGATGAAGATAACTCAGATGCACCCGGATCTGATGCGTCCTTCCCGTCTGCAATCGAAGACGGACCAAGGCGTATTTGGGATATTCTCTGACCACTTCGTATTCGGTGATCGCCCGTTTGGCCTGAATCGAACGGCTGACGCGGTATCGCGGAGAATGCCGATCCCGACCGATCGGTTCGTCGATGACTCCGCTTCGGGTTTTGAAGTGATGCTGGCACAGCGCCAGGTAGTTTCTTTCCAGCGTGCCGTCTTCGATCTGCTTCATCATGCGTCCGTACGTGAGAAAGTCTTTGGCAAAGAGAACGATGCCGGTGGTTTCCTCGTCGATCCGGTGAAGATACCGGACTTCGCGGAACAAACGGATCGAATAATAATACGCGGCGACGCGATTCGCCAGGGTCGAGTCGATCTGAATGCCGTCGGGATGAATCAGAATGCCCGACGGCTTGTTGACGATCAGAAGATAGTCGTCTTCGTAGAGAATATCTAACGGCAGATCGCAGGGAAGAAAGTTGATTTTTTCTCCCACTCGCACCGTCATCCGGTCGTCGGTTTTCAGGCGGCGGTCAAAGGCAGCCGGTTCTCCGTTGATGAAACAGACGTTCGTCCGCTTCATCTCCGCGATGCGGGATTTCCCGATTCCCGATTCGCGAAAATACTCTTCGAGCGAATAATTCTGGTATCTTTTGGTGATTCGGATCGCGATCGAGTCCATGCCTATTTCCCGTTCCCGGCGATTTTTTTCAGAATCGCCCGAGCCACCCAGACCCCGTTAGCGCCTGCCTGCGCTAATCCGCGCGTGATTCCCGCGCCGTCTCCTCCGACGTAAAGATTTTCGATTTTCGTCTGAAAGGAAGAATCGACTTCCGGACGATCGGAATAGAATTTGGCTTCGACGCCGTAAAAGAGCGTATGGTCGTTGGCGATTCCCGGCGTAACTTTATCCAGCGCTTCGATCATTTCGATCAGCGATTTCATCGTATTGTAAGGAAGAACCAGCCCGAGATCGCCCGGAACGGCTTCTTTCAGCGTCGGTGTAACGAATCCTTCTTCGATTCGTTTTTTCGTCGATCTCCGTCCCTTCTTGATATCGCCGTATTTCTGGACGATGACCGTTCCGCCCGACAATTGGTTGGCCAGACGGGATACGTCCTGCGCGTATTGATTGGCGTCTTTGAACGGTTCGTCGAACTCTTGCGAAACCAGCAAGGCGAAATTGGTATTGTCCGATCCGAGTTTCGGATCATTGTAGGCGTGACCGTTGCAGACCATCGTTCCGTTGTGGTTTTCGATGACGACGTGTCCGGAAGGATTGGAACAGAATGTCCGCACGGTGGTGCCGACCGAAGTGTTATAAATGAATTTGCCTTCGTAAAGATTTCGGTTGATGTCCGCCATGATGATGTCGTTGGTTTCCACCCGGACGCCGATGTCGACGCGGTTGTTGGTAAAGCGGATTTTGTGTTTTCTCAACGTCGCGCTCAACCATTCCGAGCCGTTTCGTCCGACGCCGAGAAGAACGTAATCGGCTCCGATTTCCGTTCCGTTTTCCAGAATCACGCCTTTGATCGTCTGATCCTCAACGATGATTTCGGAAACTTTTGAGGCGAAAAGGTAATCGACCTTGCCTTTCATCTCTTCGTAAATCGATTTCAGAAGGCCGAGATTGATTTCCGTCCCCAAATGGCGGACCTGACTTCTCAGCAGTTTCAATCCGACCGAAATGCCTTTTTTCTCGATTTCCAGCACTTCCGGCGTGTACGGATCGGTGATCTCTTTCGGTGCGCCGTGCGCCAGATTGATCGAATCGACGTAACGGATCAGATCGAGAACCGTTTCCTTGTCCAGATAATGAATCATCCAGCCGCCGAACTCACTGGTAATGTTGAATTTTCCGTCGGAATACGCGCCCGATCCGCCGAAACCGCTGGTCATCGCGCAACTCGGCTTGCACCCCGATTCTCCGTTGATATCCAACGGACATTGCTTGATTTTTTTGTTGAGAATCGGGCAGTTTCTGGAATAAATGTCCTGCCCCTTGTCGATCAGAAGAACCCGGATATCCAGATTTTTTTTGATCAGTTCGTAAGCGCAGTAAATGCCGGTCGGACCCGCGCCCACGATGATGACGTCATAACGCTCTTTCATCAAAACACCTCTTTTCGGACGATCGTCTGATATTTATCCGGCCCGACGGAAAACATCACGACCGGAACTTTGGTCCGTTTCTCGATTTCAAGAATATACTTCCGGCAATTCAGAGGAAGTTCATCGAAACTCCGGACTTGGGAAATGTCTTCTTTCCACCCGTCGAGTTCAATGTAATGCGGACGGCATCGCGCGAAATCCTCGATTCTCGGCGAAGGCGCATCGAGCCTTTTTCCGTCAAGGAGATAGTAATCGCAGATTTTCAGTTTTTCGATTCCCGACAGGACGTCCAGCAACATGAGCGAAATGCCGGTCATCGAATTGATTCGCCGGCTGTACGCAATCAGAACGGCGTCGAACCAGCCGATCCTTCGCGCTCTTTTCGTCGTCGCGCCGAATTCATTGGCTTTCAGCCGGATCTCCTGAGCCAGACCGCCGTTGTTGTTTTCCATTTCCGTAGGAAAAGGCCCTTCGCCCACGCGGGTGGCATAAGCTTTCGTCACCCCGACGATCTCGTGGATCGCCGTCGGACCTAAACCGCTTCCGGAACAGACGCCTCCGGCGGATGGATTGCTGCTGGTTACGTACGGATACGTGCCGAAATCGATGTCGAGCAAAGTTCCCTGCGCCCCCTCGAAAAGAATCTTGCTTCCTTTTTCGTATTCGTCGTTGACAAGCGTCACCGTATCCGAGACGTACGGACGGAGAGTCTCCGCCAAAACGCGGTATTTTTCGTAAGAAGAAGGAAAATCGATCGGTTCTTCGCCGTTTAAAACGAGTTCGCGGTTCTTCTCTTCCAGAATCCGGCGATACCTTTCTTTAAAGTCTTCGCCGATCCAATCGCAGACGCGGATGCCGGTCCGGGCGATCTTATCGGTATAGCAAGGGCCGATTCCTTTTTTCGTCGTGCCGATGCGCCGGTCTCCCAGTTGTTTTTCTTTCAGCGCGTCCAGCGCGCGATGATGATCGAAAAGCACCTGCGCGCGTGAAGAGATGAAGAGGTTTTCACAGGAAAACCCGTCCTTTTTCAGAAGTTCCAATTCGGAAATCAGGGCTTCCGGGTTGATGACGCAACCGTTGCCGAGAACGCATTTGACTTCCGGATTGAAAATGCCGGAAGGAACGATGTGCAATTTATAGGTTTTCCCTCCGAATACGATCGTATGCCCGGCGTTGTCTCCCCCCTGATAACGGACGACCAGATCGGCCTTATCCGAGAAATAGTTGGTGATTTTTCCTTTTCCTTCGTCGCCCCAGGCACTGCCGACGACCACTACCGTTTGTCCCATTCTTCTTCTCCTTCCGTGATTCCCACGCTTCGATAAATCGCGCCGACGTTTTTCATGTACGACGCAAACGTAAAGATTTCCTCGCACTCCTCTTCCGTGAGCACCTGCCGTTCGATAAGCAGATCGCGGAATTCTTTCTTCGTATCCAGCGCTTCAAACGTCAGAGGCTGAATCCGATCGTAGGCTTCTTCGCGGGTATACCCCTTGCCGATCAGCGCATTCAGGACTTTTCCTGAAAAAACAACCCCTTTGGTGAGATAAATGTTTTCAATCATCTTATCCGGATCGACGACGAGGTCTTCTAAAATTCGATTGAAACGGCAAAGCATGTAATCGAGTAACGCCGTCGCATCGGCAAAGACGATTCTCTCCGCGGAAGAATGGGAAATATCCCTTTCGTGCCAGAGAACGTTGTTTTCAAGCGCCACATCGACGTAAGAACGCATCATGCGCGACAGACCGCAGATGTTTTCGCTTCCGATCGGATTCCGTTTATGCGGCATCGCGCTGGATCCTTTCTGCCACGAAGCAAAGCCTTCCGCGACTTCGCGGATTTCCTGACGGGAAAGATTCCGGATTTCGGTAGCCATTTTTTCTAAAAGCGAAGCGATCAGAGCCAGTACGCTCAGATAATACGCATGTCTGTCCCGTGAAAGGACTTGCGTCGATATCTTCGCGCGATTCAGATGAAGGTCGTCCGCGACCATCTGCTCGAATTCGATCGAAGTGGTCACGTAGTTGCCGACCGCGCCGGAAAGTTTGCAGGTTTCCACGTCTTTTCTCGCTTCCTCGAAGCGGCGGATATCCCGCATCAATTCATCGTAATACAGCGCGAATTTCAACCCGAAGGACGTGATTTCGGCGTGCATTCCGTGCGTCCGACCGATACAGGGCGTAAACGGATAGGTCAACGCTTTTTTCTTCAAGATGTCCGCTAAAAGGGACAGATCTTCCCGAAGAATCGCATTGGCTTCCTTAAACAGCAATCCGTTCGCGCTGTCGACGACGTCGGTCGAAGTCAGACCGTAGTGAATCCACTTTCGTTCTTCGCCCAAAGTCTCACCCACCGCACGGGTAAAAGCGATAACGTCGTGCCGGGTTTGACTTTCGATGCGACGAATTTCTTCCAGGTCGAAAGAAGCGTTCGCCGCGATCTTCCGATAATCCTCTTCGGGAACGACGCCCAACGTACAGAACGCCTTGACCGCGCTGATTTCTACTTTGAGGAACGCCTTGAATTTAGACTCGTCCTCCCAGATTTTTTTCATCTTCGGCAAAGAGTAACGGTCAATCATTCTGATTCCTCCATCAAACAAATCTAATGTATCATTTTTTGTTTTTCATTTCCACATTTGAAAAAAAGTTTAAAAAGAAAGGTTTGCCTCGCGACCAACCTTTTATTGTCCGGGCCCTCTTCTTTTCAGGCGATAGTAAGAGGACAAACTGGAAAAGCCGTTGCTCAAAATCGCTTCCGTCCGGTTTCCGGGCGTCTGCTCGACGCGGAGGAGACGAACCAGATTGACGTATCGGCTGAAATGACAATGAAAATTCCGGTTGAAGAAGTGCGAAAGGTAATACTTGTTGTATCCCAACTGCCGGCTCATCGTCTCCAACGTGATCGGCTCGCGGAAATTCTCCTCGACGTAATCGATGATCTTCCGGATCAACTGAACGTTCCGATAGGTCGATTTCACCGGCCGGTAATGGGAGGTGATCGCGCCGAGAATCGTATAGGCCTGTCCCTGCAACAACAGGGAATCGCCGGTCTGAAAAGCGTTCAACAGAGCGAAAATGCGGCGATTGTATTCGATGTCGCGCAGAAGGTTAAAGCATTGATCGCGGTACAGGGATTCATAAAGCGCGTAGTAGGGTTTGGACACGATCAGACAATAATAACGGTTTCGTTCGTCTTTTCGGATCGAATGCGGAAAAAAGGGAGGGATAAAAGCAATTTCTCCCTGCCTGATCGAAAAAGTCGCGTTGCCGATCGTGATCTCGGTTTCTCCTTCGATCATCGCAATCACTTCGATGCTCTGGTGCAAGTGCGTCTCCACACCGACTCCGACGTATTCCACGCACGTCACACTGCTTTCCAAATCGCGGAAAGACTCGTAAAAAGATATATCCATAAAACCGCAATAATTGCAAATCAATTATAAAAAAACGCGATAGAAAAATCAATATCTGACAATCTATACTGATGCTGAGGTAAAAAATATGGATAAAGTTTTAACCGTATCGGTCATCGGCATGGGCGCGCGCGGATTTCTCTACGCTAGTCTCATGAAAGACCGACCGGATCAATTCCGGATCGTCGCCGTCTGCGAATGCATCGAAGAGAGAAGAAACAACGCAAGGAAAGCCTTCTCTCTTTGCGACGACGCTCTTTTTGAAAAGGAAGAGGATTTCTTCCGGCAAAAGCGAAGCGACGTGCTGATCGTGTCGACGCAGGATCAGGACCATGTCGCACATGCGATTCAAGGATTGCAACTCGGTTACGACATTTTGATGGAAAAGCCGATCTCGGACAATGAACAGGATTGTCTACGATTGCAACAGGCCGCAAAAATCTATCGGAAAAAGATCATCGTCTGCCATGTTCTCCGCTACGCCCCTGCGTTCGTCAAACTGAAAGAACTGCTCGAAAGTCGGATCATCGGCGATCTCGTTTTCTTCGAAGGCACCGAACAGGTGCAATATCTCCATTACGCGCATTCCTATGTGCGGGGAAATTGGAGAAACGACGCGAAAGCCGCGCCGATGATTCTGGCCAAGTGCTGTCACGATCTCGATCTCTTCCAATGGTTCGCCTGCTCTTCTTGCGAAAGCGTTTCTTCTTTCGGATCGCTTGCCTTTTTCAAAAAAGAAAACCAGCCGGAAAATGCGACGGATCGTTGTTCGGAATGCCCTCAGGAAGAAACCTGCCCTTACAGCGCGAAAAACATCTATATCCGCAACCGGTTCTGGGGAAGGAACATGATCACGGATCTTCGCCCGGTAACCGATCAGATCGTTTCGGAAGCCTTGAAAACAGGTCCTTACGGTCGCTGCGTTTTCGCTTGCGACAACAACGTCGTCGATCACCAGATCGTACACCTTCGCTTTCAGAACGGAATCCGCGCCGATCTGAAAATGCTGGCTTTCACTTCCGGCTGGGGACGGAATCTGAATTTCTACGGAACCTACGGCAACATCGCTTTTTCCGAAGAAAAAGACCTCATCGAGGTGATGCCGTTCAACCGTGAGAAAATCACGTATGCGATCTCTTCTCTCGGCGACACTTTCAGCGGACACGGCGGCGGAGAAAAGCGCATGATCGACCGGTTCTACGACAAGATCGTCCACGATCAGGGCGATGAAATGACGACGCTCGAAGAATCGCTGGAAAGTCATTACATCGGATTCGCGGCGGAAAAATCGCGTTTAAAAAACGGACAGCCGATTGAGGTTCACCCCATCGTCCGAGAATAACACACATAAAACAGAAGGCGCTTCTTCCGAACTTTCTGATCCGAATGACAACGAATCCGAAAAAACTTCAACCCTCTCGGATTGAAGTTCTTTACTTGTTATTGATTCTTTCCCTTTCGATCAGTTTGCTCTTTATGTTCTTGTAGGCCAGCCTTGCGCCGGTTTTCTCATACTCTTTCCGATCGCTCAGGTGAAACGCTTCTTCGATAAAGCCGGTTTCGTATTGCAAATGATGCGAATCGGCGTACTGCCGCATGATCGTCTTGATGTTCTCCGGATCCAGGCTCCGGAATTCGACGATACGCGTCAGCCGGGAAACGAAACTGCTTCCGAGTTTCCGCACGATTTCGCTTTTGTTTTCGTTTTGCGTCTTCGACAGGTAATTCTTGAAATCCAGATAATCGCCCGGAACATAAGAGGTATTGAGAATGAAAACCGCGTTGCTGCAATTGATCTGGTTTCCCCGATTGTCGTAAAACGAACCTTTATCGAAAATATCGAAGAAGAATTCTCGGATGTCGTTCGTGGCTTTGTCGAAATCATCGACGACGATGAGCGAATTCGGGCAGTTGTTCAGGCATTTCACAAGCGGCGAGACGCTTTCCAGATAATTGGAGGAGGACGTATTGATCAGACGATTCAATCCGTTGAGATCGCGGTATGTGTTCATGTTCAGCGTCAGCGTATGCTGGGGTGAAAAGTAGCATTTGGAAATGATCTTCGCGCATAAGGTCTTCCCGCACCCGGAAGGTCCGTTGAAAAGAAAGACTCCCAACGGCGCATCTTTTTCTTCCAGAGAAAGTTCAATCATCCGGAATTCGTCGACGATCGCTTCGATCGCTTCGTCCTGACCGATCAGGTTTTCGTGCAATTCCCGCCGCAAAGTTTCCAGTTTATGATAATCGGTAACCACTTTATAGTAGTTTTCCAATGTGTGATAGATGTTTTCCAAAGTCAGATGCCCTTTGGCTTCTACGCAGGAATTGTCCAGAACATCGATGGCTTTATCCGGAAATTTCTGATTCAGCAGATATTTTTTCGCGACGCGGACGATCTCTTTCAAGAGATAATCATCGATCTTGATCGAGTAAAACTTTTCGTAAATCGGCTTTGTTTTCAAAAGAATGTCCAATGTTTCTTCTTCCGTCGTCTCTTCGACGCGGATAATCTGAAACCGACGTTTCAGGGCTTTGTCGTTTTCAAACGTGGCGTTGAATTCTTCTTCCGTCGTCGCGCCGATGATCTGAATTTCTCCGCGCGATAAATACGGTTTCAGAATGTTGGACGCGTCGATCGCCCCTTCCGCGCCGCCGGCTTTGACGATCGTGTGAATCTCGTCGATGAAAAGAATCGCATTGCCGTCTTCCTGCACTTTTCGAATGATTTTCTTGATTTTTTCTTCAAATTCTCCGCGATATTTCGTCCCGGAAACCGTCGAGGCGATGTCCAGTTCATAGATCGATTTCCCTTTCAACGAGGGGATTTTATTGGATAAAAGTTGCTTGGCGAGTTCTTCGACGATCGCGCTTTTCCCCACGCCCGGCTCGCCTAAGAGGATCGCATTCGGCTTGTTTCTCCGGCTCAGCGCGTTGATCAACTGCCTGAGTTCTTTTTCTCTTCCGATCAGAGGATCGCGATGGTCGGCGCCGGAAAGGTGAAGGTCGGGAATCGTGTTCAGTTCCGATTTCCGTTTTCTCGAATGGTTGATGGCTTTTAACATGGCGTTGATATTGACTCCTTCCTTCGCTAAAAGTTCCTGCGCGATGTTCTTATTGGACAGGACGGCCAGGGCAAGCGAATCGGAACTGATCAGCGATTCCTTGTTTTTTTCGCTGATTTTCAAAGAATCCGCCAGAAGTTCTTTCAACTCAAACGTATACTGGACGTAAATGTTGGTATCGTCCGATCCTTGATAGAGATTCTTCACCTTATCCCTCAGGCTCAGATAATCGATATTGTATTTGCTCAGTTCTTTGGTCAGAAGATTGTCTTTGCATTTCAAAAAACTGAGAAGAAGATGCTCGCTGCCGACCGTCGGGTGGTTGAATTCAAACGCTAAGGCTTCGGCCAGAGAAATGATTCTCTGCGCTCCACTAGAAAACTTTTCCAGCATAATGATTTCCTTTCATAGATAATTTATGAAACTACATATAGAATTATTGACACAATAAAAAAAATTAAACGGAACAAATCAAAAAACGCGCGCTTCTTATTTTCGGATTTTGATGATCTGCGACCAAAGAAAAACCGATAACTGCGCCGGAATCCCGATCAAAAAAATCAGATACATATTCCACTCGATGAATTGTAAATAAATCGCGGTCAGAAGCCCCCAGACGATCGTCGTCATCAGGACGAATTTCAAAACCGGATAGTTGTCCCGATAGTAAATCCATAAAGGCGGAAGGCAGGAAAGGGGAATTCCCCAGATAAAAGCCGTCCAACTACGCGAAGAAGGCCCCTGATTTTGGTACAGATAGACGAAAACGACGGTTACCGCGACGAGGACCAACGACACCATCAGGAGCGATTTGACCAGTTTCATCGCTTTGATCGAATCTTTATTCCGGTAGTTTTCTTTCTGCGTAAATCCGTTTTCGCTTAAAAGGCAGTCGACGGTCACTCCGAAATAGTCGGCGATGGCTTTCAAGGTGGCGATTTCCGGCAAAGCCTCGCCCCTCTCCCACTTGGAAACCGCATTGGACGTATAGGAAAACAGATTGGCAAGATCCTTCTGCGTCATATTTTTTTCTTTTCTGAGGTTCTGGATATTCGTTCCGATAATCTTTCCCAATTCCATTTTTTCGTTCACCTGAGTCTTATTTTAAGGCATAAATCCCGGAAAATCAACTTTTACTCCACGATTAAACCGGAAGTTGAACCGAATTCACCGATTATTCACACGTTAGTTTAACAGTTTATTCTTATCTTGCCCGAATTTATAGTATGATTAACTATGTGAGGTAGTTTTATGAAAATAACGATCATCTGCGATGTGCTGGGCGAACCGAACAACGGCACGACGATCGCGGCGATGAACCTGATCAAGCATCTGAAAGAAAAGGGACACGAGATTCGGATCGTCTGCAACGACGCCGATAAAAAAAATCTCGACGGCTTTTACGTCGTCCCGGAACTGAATCTTCTTTTTCTCAACGCTATCGTTCACCGGAACGGAGTCAAACTTTCCCGCGTCGACAAAAAAACGCTGAACGAGGCTCTGAAAGATTCCGACATGGTTCATTGCATGCTTCCTTTCGCGCTTTCCCATTATGCGGTCCGCTACTGCAAAAAGCACAAAATTCCGGTTACCGCCGGTTTCCACGCGCAGGCGGAAAACGTATCCGCACATTTCTTCATGAAAAACTGGGACAAGGCGAACAATCTGATTTACAAATTTTTCTATAAGCGCGTCTACCGCTACGTGGACGGCATTCATTATCCGACGCAATTCATCCGGGACGTCTACGAAAGCGTCGTCGGTCTGACTCCGGGGGTCGTCATCTCCAACGGCGTCAACGAGATTTACCGCAAACAGCCTTCTCCCCGCCCGGAAAATCTGAAAAACAAGTTCATCATACTCAACGTGGGACGCTATTGCAGCGAAAAGAATCAGGACGTTCTCATCAAAGCCATCGATCTTTCCAAACACAAGGCCGACATTCACCTGATCCTCGCCGGTACCGGTCCGGACAAGGGCAAACTGACGCGTTTGGTCAAAAGGCTGAATGTCGATTGCGAATTCAATTTTTATTCGCGCGCCGATCTGGTCAAGGTCATCAATTACGCCGACCTCTATTGCCATCCGGCCGAAGTCGAGATCGAATCGATCTCCTGCATCGAGGCGATTTCCTGCGGACTCGTTCCGATCGTCGCCGATTCCAAAAAGTGCACGACGAAGTATTTCGCCATCGATGAAAAATCGCTTTTCGTCAACAAAAATCCGGCCAGTCTCGCGGAAAAGATCGACTACTGGATCGAACATCCGCAAGAAAAAGAAGCGTATTCAAAAAAATATCTGAATACCGCGTTCTCTTTCGATCAGAAACTGTGCATGGAAAAAATGGAACGGTTCCTTCTGGACAATTACGCCATGCACCGAAAAAAGGAAAAATAGATGAAGCGGAAGACTTTTTATTACAGCGACGAACTCAACGACGATTTCGCAAAAACCGATATCCGGCAAAAAAAACTGGGCAAGCATTTCAAATACGTGCATACTAACCTCTTCTGGCGGTTCCTTTGCCGCATTCTCTATTTCGTGATCGCGCCGGTTCTCATCATTCCGATCAATAAAATCGTCCATCATCAGAAGAGCGTAAACAAAAAAGTATTGAAAAAAGCCCGGAAAACCGGGTATTTCGTGTACAGCAACCATACCAGTTACATCAACGATTGCTTCGCTGCTTCCTATATGCCCTATCCGAAACGGAATTACATCATCGTCAATCCCGACACGACTTCGATTTTCGGACTGAGGAACATCGTCCAGATGCTCGGAGCGATTCCTTTGGGAAGTACGGTCAAAGAAAATATCGCGATGGTCAAGTGCATTCATCAACGGATCGCGGAAAAAAGTTCGGTAACGATCTTTCCCGAAGCCCATATCTGGCCGTATTACACGAAAATCCGCCCTTTCGGCGCGGCTTCTTTCAAATATCCGGTTAAACTGCAAGTGCCGGTTTTCTGCATTACGCACTGCTACCGGAAACGGAAATTCGGCAAACGTCCGAGAATCGTCTCTTTCGTCGACGGTCCTTTCTATCCGGATCAAAGTTTACCGGTCGGAGAAGCCACGCAAAAACTCCGCGATCAGATCTATGCTACGATGTGCGAAAGAGCCGAAAAATATTCCGACTACGCTTACGCCGATTATATCCGAAAAGTCCCCGAAGAAACGGACGCTTAAATTTTCCCGGTTCCGTAATTCCGGATTTCCACGTCATGGACGTTGTTTCTTCCGAAAACGTTCCGCATGACTTGCAGGTAATCTTTCAGATCGTCGCAGTGAACGAAAGCCAGCACGGTGCCTTCAAATCCGCCGCCGTGTACCCGAACCGCGCCTCGTGTGAGCAATTCCCGCGTCAGTCCGATCGCCAACGAGATATTCTGCCGATCGGAATCGGCGTTGATATTATTCTGCAACAATTCGTATGAATTTCTTCCCGAACGATCGACGCATTCGAGGAATTTTTCGATGTTCTTTTCTTTCAGATACGCAAAGCCTTTTTCGACGATCCGGTTTTCTTCAAAAAAATGGATCGCCCTTTGAACGGCACGGTCGGAAACCTGTTCGCGAAGTTCTTTGATCCGCTGAATGAACATCGATTCGGACACTTCTCTCAGGTATTCCTTTCCGAAAAAGCGCGCGACCGCTTTCATCTCGTCGGTAATGGCTTTATACTGTTCGGTCAGATGACTGTGCGAACCGCCGGTATTGACCAGAACCAGACAGTAAGGCGAAAAATCCGCCTGAATATTCTCGACGACGGGACAGGCGATATCCCAGAAATCGATGCGGTTCACTCCGCCGAACGCCACACCGCATTGGTCGAGAAGTCCGCAGGGTTTCATGAAGTAGACCGATTCGCTGTATTGCGCGATTTCCGCCGTTTTCAGGGCATCGATCCGATTCTCGTTGTAATACGCGTTGAGAATCGCAACGATCAGACACTCGTAGGCGGCGGAAGAAGACACGCCCGCGCCGGCATAGACCGAAGATTCCAGATAGCAGGAAAATCCGCCGATGCGATAACCGAGTTCCAGAAAACGGTGCAGAACGCCCCTGACGATAGCGATGCTCTTCCCGCTTTCCTCTTCTTTTAATTCCAGATCGTCGATTTGCAGAGCGATTTTCGGATATCCTTTGGAATAGATGACGACTTTTCGGTCTTCCCGTTTTCTTGTCGCCGCAAGAATGTCGAGGTTGACCGCGCCGACGATCACCGAACCGTGATTGTGATCGGTATGGTTTCCTAACAGTTCGATTCTTCCCGAAGAGGAAAAATAATCCGTGTTTTCCTGCAAAAACAAATCACGGAATTTCTTTTTCAATTTGTTTTTTCTCTGTTCCAGATCCATATTCAGTCTTCCTTTAACACCGCGTCGATCCATTCCACCGCGCTTTTGTTTCCCAAGTAATCGTTTTTAAATACCGCCGTGTCGTTGAGAATCGACCGGCAGGTTTCGTTGATGTAATTCCGGACGGCTTTTTCCGCGTCGGGCCGCTCGGCCGATAGGCCGGTTTCCCCGATCAGACGGCGGATCATCGCCGAATGAACGCGCATATCCGGATGCGAGGCGAAGTAACTTTCTTCGTCGAAGACCGGCTGCATCAGAATCTCCTCGATTTCCTTGCATTGCCGTTTCAACCGTGCCGGAAGAATGAATAATCCCATCGCTTCGATCAGCCCGATCGATTCTTTTTTGATGTTATGATGTTCCTGATGCGCGTGGAAAATCCCTTCCGGATGCGCTTCGTCGGTGCGGTTGTTTCTTAAAATCAGATAGGCGATGTACTTCCCGTTTGCTTTCCGCATGATCGGCGTGATCGTATTGTGCGGTCCGTTTTCGTCTTCGGCGCGAATTCCGTTTTCTTCGGAGTCATACCGCTTCCACGCTTCAAAGAAACGGTTCGTCAGGCCGACGATCTCCTCTCTTGAAGAAGAGACCAGACAGACGCAGGAATTGAACCAATCGAGATAGGAAACTTCCGTATTCGGATATTTTTCCGAGACAAATGTGTAACGGTTCCGGCATTTCATCAACGGCATGAGGTGCTTTCCGCCCTGATAATGCTCGTGAGAAAGAATCGAGCCTCCGACGATCGGAAGATCTGCGTTGGAACCGATGAAATAGGACGGAAACTGATCGAGAAAGTCGACGAATCTTCGGAAGGTCTTCTCGCTGAGTTTCATTCCCTCGTGTGCTTCTTTCACCGCGATGCAATGTTCGTCGAAGTAGGCGTACGGGGAAAATTGCAGGAACCAGGGCTCTCCGTTCAATTGCATCGGAACGGTCCGGATATTCTCTCTGGCCGGGTGATCGTCTCTCCCCCAGTATCCGAGATTTTCCCGGCACAAGGCGCATTTCGGATATTTTACGTTCGTCGATTTCGCCGAAGCCGCGATGTCCTTGTTGCTCTTCTCCGGCTTCGACAGATTGATCGTGATTTCCAGATCGTTGCCGTCCACCGAATAGACCCATTTCAGATTCTTTTCGATATCCGTCTTCCGGATATAATAGTTTTTGATCCCCAGACGATAGAGATAGGATAACGCGGCGGCTTCGTCGTCGTTCTGCAACTCCCTGAATCGGGCGATCACCTGCGAAGGCGCGGGCGTGAGAATGCCCATTGCCTTGACGGCTTGCCGCTCGAAAACGCTGTCCCCCGGTTCTTTCTTCAACGCCGAGCGAAGGTGTTCGATCAGAATGTCGGGGCGATCCAACTGAGCGATTTTTTCCTCGTCGATCTTCCCGGAATAAGGGCAATCGGCATGAAAATAATCCAACAAAAGATTTTCCTTATAAACGGCATCGTTTTCTTCCATATCCAAATGAATTCTTCCGTATACGATCCATTCTCTGATCACCTGATTGATTTCCATTCTCCGCACCCGAACTTTCTCGCGGACATCTCCGCATTATCATTTTAACAGACTCCGGAATTTTTTCCATCTCATTATTTATAATGTTTGGAATAAACGCTTAAAACCTTTTACGCCTTTATTGTCTTTATGCTTTTTTTCGCCGAACAGAGAATTTTTTGAATAGGTCTTCCTGATTGTTCCTACACAAAATTTCTTTATTGCATGTTGTAATATTTTTTGAATATGTCCATCAGTTTTACCATAATCTTAAAATGTTCTTTAGCATATTCATCAAATATCGAGATATCAGTCTGACTTAAATATCTTTCGTACTCGTCCAAAATATAACTATATTGTTCAACATCTATTTGTCTTTGTCCTAAAAGATATGGACAAACATCAAACTCCACAAGTTCAACAAATAAAATACGATCAGTTTTGTCTGTTTTATATATGGACGGATATTTCATCTTTATAAAACTATTCACGCATTCTCTCTCTTCATAAGTCAAATTATTTCTATTCTTCACAACCATCCTCCTAACCGCTACAAAAGCACATATCAAAATGTAGGAAACCGACTTTGGAATTAAATTAAGTTAAATCATTCAAGTCTTCGAATATTCTCATCAAATTTTTCTATAATATTTTTTTCTCAACTTGCGATACGTCTTATAATACAGTGAGGGAGATATTATAAATGCACCATATTCTTTATGGAAATAATGAATTTTATCTTGCCAAATTTTATACATCCAATTCAAGAAATCCAGATATGTCTCAAAATTATAGTGAATCTCTTGATCCATTGACATAATGGAAATTGGGCGTTCATTTATTTCATTAAAAATGCTATAAATCAATTCTGTTGCCGAAAAAAACACACCAGCGATCCAGAAATACAACAATAATTCTGCTCAACAGAATATTCTAAACTTTTATTATATTTCTCTAATACCTTAGTTATATTCATTAATTAATTATATTTTATCTTTACATAGAAACTTTCAACACCCATGTATCTCTTCCCCCTTTACGGTACTAAATATTAATTAGCCATAAATAATTACCAATTAATTCCAATTCTTTTCTATAAGAGCCTGTTGTTGGACCTCCTAGGTTATAAATTAAGCAGACTAAGGAAATTGCCATTAAGATCATTCCGATACCCTACAAGTGGGAATCCCACTATACTAAATATCGCAATTCAAAACTATGATTAATGGTAAAACGCCTTCTCCTTTACACTTGTTTCGTTTAATAAAAACCATCAATAGTATTTTTTTACTATATTTTCAACAAGCAAATATAGATTAAAAAACTCTAAAGCATAACTATCTAACTTTTCTTTTATTATATCTACTCTTTGCGACATAATCATTTGATAAATTTTTTCATCAATCCGCTTACCTTTTAAAAGCGCAGAACAAATTTCAAAATTAACTAATTCAAAATATTGCATATATCCACAATATTCCCCTGATTTAAATATAAAAGGGATGCTATATTTACAAAATTTGTTCAACACAGCTTTTTCTTCTTCTGTCAGGTTATATTTTTTCATAAATAAACAAGCCTCCATATTAAAGCGCGACAGGCAGGATAAGGAGTTGCCACGAGGGCAACCCGACACTCTACAAGCGATAAACCCACTTTGAAGTGTTTCTAATTCTAAAGTATAGTATTAATTATTCATCATATTTATCCCTATTATTAAGAATTAAATTAAGTGAATCACGCGTCATAAATCCACACGAATAACCTGTATCAGAGTCAAAACTCAAATGATGTAAGCCTGGTTCTTTTTTCAATTCCAAAAGCGTTTCAATGAGAAAATCAATGCTTTTATTATCCATTTCAATTTGAATAGTATATTTATCAATGCATTCAACTTTTAATCTTCCTTTAAGCGCTTGTCTTTCTTCATTTGCCATAAAATCCTCCTATATTAATCCAATATATGTACTGACTTCTTTTGCTCTTATCTTTAATTCTCTTAAAAATTCATGACACTCTTTATCCGAGTATTTGTTAATGCATTCATCCGCTTTTAAACAGTAAAATTCAATCAGATCAACAATTTTGAATCTTATACTATATGGTAATTTATCATTATTTTTTACATCTTTTTCATGCAAATCAATATCAAGTATCTCTAATTTTGCATATATGGAATTTGATGTATCATGTGAATCTTGATTTAGATTAATATCACAGAGGGTCTTTATAAATATACTTATTACATCCATATTTCATATCATCTCCTTATATAAATGGAAATCTGTATTTTCCAACTCCATTAGCTACTATCCAGTAATACGCACCAAAATAGTGTTCTGCATTATTTATTCCATACTCGTATCTTCGGAGCTGACACGAATAACCTTACTTTTTTACGGCTTGTCCACAAGTGGAAGTTAAGAAGATCGAGTTTCCCTATTGTTCAAATGCATAAATCAACTTTGTTGCAATACCCTACAAGTGGGAACCCCACTTTGATTTGTTCAAACCTTGATTTTATTCAAAATTTCAACAATGCTTTTTCCTTCTATTTTGGCGTTTTTTAGGAAATCATCCTTACCTGCAAATGACCGTATAAATGTTCCATACTTATCATCCGATAAAAACAAAGAAATTCCTGCCCCTATGCCATACTCATCACCATTCACTATTTCATATTTAATTCCGTTATAGATAAATACAAACTCATCATGCCAATCTAATAACTCCAAAAAAGTAGGATTCTTTTCGCTCATATATTTCTCCTTAAAATAGCCATTTAATTAAGTCCCAAAATGACCAATGCCCGCCAAGCCTAATCCCATTTATCCAACCATGATAATGTGGAAACTTTAAATTTGCGCCACCATGTCTAAGATCTTTATCAAACCAAGCATTACCTTTTGAATCAAAGAATCTATACTGTTTTACTCCTGCATCGTCAATAGTAGAATAGCGAGAAAATGGTTTGCCTTTTATTCCCGCTTTATTGCCTGTAACATTAGCATATTTCATATACATATTACCTGCAGTTGTCCCAATGACAGATGCAATGTTCAACCCAATATATAATCCATTATATAACCCATCACTCATTCCCGTCCAACTTTGGATATAATTTGTTCCTGTCGCGCCTGCTACGATTTCGTTTACGCCAAAAGCCATTGTTCCTGCACCTATTAAAATTAAAGCACCACCAGATATCCAACCAATAGGTCCAAAACTTAATAGCCCAATACCAGTATAAATAGCAGCTCCGCCACTTACAGTTGAGCTTATACCTCCTGCAATCTGAAACCCAAAAATTTCAGATAACCCCCAACTAATCAATGAACCAATTGCTAAACTAATTAAAAACGTACTGATTGCAAAGTGTCCAGTTGGATCTACATACATAACAGGGTTATTCAGGCAATAAGCATACAGATTAAGTCCGCCGATCGTTTCAGGATCAAGATATTCAATTGAATCGGGTGAAATAAATCTACCTGTTTCAGGATCATAGTAACGTGAGGATACTAGAAACAGCCCCGTTTCTTCGTCCCACAGGTATCCTCTGTACCGAAACGGATTCAGCGTTGCCAGTCCGTCGACATCTTCGGTAATTATGGTATTCCCGTATGCATCATATGCATATCCCCCTACTTGATTTCCTTCGTCATCGAAAATGCTTACGATATCTCCTTGAATATTTCTCTGATACACATATTCTTTGGATTGACTGCCTTTATTATAACGAAATCCCTCTAATTTGTTAAGGACATATCGGAAAATCATCTTTTCGTTTCCCTTTTTGACAGCCAGAATCTGAGTTCCGTTGGTGATATAGGTCGTTTCTACTCCATTGACGATCTTCTTTCGTCGGATTCCTTTCGTATCGTAAAAATATTCGATTGTATCGCCGTTTTGTCTCAAAACACAGAGCAACTGTCCCTGGTTGTTCCATTCAAATTCGTTGTCTTTATAGGTCGTCGGTCTTCTCATCGAATCATACGCGATTTCTTTTCCTTCGTAAGCAATCAGTCGGTCCCGCTTTTCGCAATCGTAGATATATTCTTTGACTTCCGGCGATGCCCGAGTTTCTTCCACCGTATACGGGTAGATTTTTTTGGAAAGAAGATTTCCTTCTTTGTCGTACTGATACCGGATCGTTTTGTTGAGGACGGGGTTGTCTTCACGGATCAGGCGGTTCAGGGTATCGTAATCGTATCTCGTCCGGTTTTCATCGGTTTCTACGGAGACGATATTTCCGTTGACATCGTATCCGTATGTCGATGTTTCCGTCAGATAAGTAATCTGGCTTCCTTCCGTAACCTTCACTTTCATTCTGTCTTCGGCGATCAAGTCTAATGTATTTTCATCCTGTTGCAAATAACTGTATTCATGGCAGATTTCGATTCTGTTCGCCTGTACTTTCTGATGGATCACTCTTCCCAACGCATCGTATGACAGTGTCGTCTCCGAGACCGGCAGGAAAGCGTCTTCCTCAAAATGCCCTTATCGCTTTCCCGGCGAACCGGATGGTTTTTCTCGTCGAAGAAATAGTGAACGACACTCGTACGGCACAGATCCGATAGGAAAACACGCTGTATAAAAAGCAGAAAGCACGGCAATTTCTCAATTATCTTTTCGTGGAGAATTTCATATAAAAAATCAGTAAGAACAATGATATAAAATTATTTTTACCGTGAATTCTTAAAGTAAAATTCGGCTTTAAATCAAAAAAGGGATATTTTTGCTGTTTGAAAGCATACTGAAAAGAAGGAGTAAATTCCGTTTCCTATAGGCAAAAAATACCGGAATTATTTAGAATAATTTATCAAAAACTTCTTGTCCAAATAATGTAATAAATGCTTGTTTAGGAGAATAGCCATCTAATGAAAATAAAGGAGATTCAATTCATATCTTATTAACTGCATCTATATCATCTTGGTTATAATGATCAATCGATTTACCTTTAGGAAAAAACTTTCTGATTTGTTTATTAAGATTTTCTACTGATGCTTTTTGATTGGACTTAAATGCGTCACAGAAAAATAAATAAGTTCTTTGAACACCGGTTTCATTAGAGAATTCAATTCCGGAAATATCAGAAAAGCAAGGATCTCTATCAGTGAGAATAGAGGGAAATACATCATTAAATTTTTTATAACCCAATCGTTTTTCTAAATCATTAAATAGATGAACTACTTTCGCTGAATTCTTATTTTCAATGATTTTTAAAATTGGAAAGTGTATTTCAGGAATGATAAGTGTTAAAATACATTTGCTGTCCGATACGATAGAACCAAGGAAGTCCATCTGGACAGTCATTTCATTCATGTGACTTTTGCGATAAGCAAGATAGTCCACATAAGTACGATTATGTCTGTCAAATTTGTTGTTTTCAGGATATTCGTACTTTTTATTTTGCCTTTTTCTCTTTTTGTAAGTTACTGCATAAGGCAAATCCATTTTGGTGATATCGACTTTCTTTTCTTGGATATATCGATAAACAGTTGGTACAGAAATATCGATATTCGATGAATGAATAATCGAATAAACGGATTTCTTGCTTAATAGTCCTTCCTTTAATTCTTCATTTAATTGTTTATGTTCTTCCGGTGTAAGATTAATTCCTCTTCTGGTTTCATGAAGCCGATAGATATATTTCTTTTGAGCAAATTCGGAATTGTATCTTAATTGAGTCAATGTACATGAAGTGTATTTATGAGGGCAATCAAGACATACAAATGGAAATCTATCTAATTTCTTACATAATATCTTTTTATCACCTTTTGCTTCTTTAGAAATAACGCGATTCCTTTTTATCTCTTTTGATATTGTGGTTGGATCGCATCCAATTGCATTAGCAATATCTTTGCATTTTGCTTTATGAACAAGCATATTGCTTATTTTTTTCCTATCATCATCTGTTAAATGTGACATAAATAGATACCTCCTTCGCCTATAGGAGATATTATTATACCTTATCAGACTAATTTCCGCTTTTTGATTTAAAACGGATTTTACTTTAAGAATTCACGAAATTATTTTTACAGTATGTATGCCGTTGACTTTGCTTTAAAAAAATGCTAAAATTTTAATAAAGGATGTTAATTGGAGTTGAGCGATATGACCTATTCCGAAAAGGTTGAAAATGCAAGGAAAAGATTACTTTTGACGCAGGACGAGATTGCTATCGAACTTGGCGTGAATACCTTTGCCGTTTACAGATGGGAACCTGGAAAAAGCGAGTCGAATATGAAAGCGAAAAAAACCATTCGAGATTTTTGCATTCGTAACGGATTAAATTTCGAGGATTAAAATGCCGAATACGAAAGAGCAAATTTCAAAAAACATGAAAAGCAATAAGAGTAAAGATACAAAACCCGAATTGCTTTTGCGTAAAGAGCTATGGCGTCGAGGATTGAGATATCGTAAAAATTACAAAAAACTTTATGGAAAACCCGATATCGTATTTCTCGGTGCAAAAATAGCCGTATTCGTTGACGGTAAAATGTGGCACGGCTATGATTGGGAAAATCAAAAGAACGATTTTAAAAGTCGCCGCGATTATTGGATACCTAAAATCGAACGGAATATCGAACACGACTATGAAGTAACGCAAGAGCTTATCGCTCTCGATTGGTTGGTGATGCGTTTTTGGGATTTTGAAGTTAGAAAAAACTTACAAGATTGTGCTGATAAAATTCAGCGAGCTTATAACACTCGATTAAAGGGATAGGGGATTTTTTATGAAAAGAAATGAAAAAATTTCACAAGTACCAAATTACGCTATGTTGATCGAAGCAACATTTTTGGCATTAAAACAGTTAGGTGGTTCTGGACGGAATGACGAAATTAACAAGAAAGTTTACGAGATTCTTAAAGTACCTAATAATATTTTAGAAATTCTTCATACAGGAAGAAATAGTTTTAGTGAAATTGATTATAGATTAGCATGGGCTCGCACTTTATTGAAAAATTACGGGGCAATCAAAAATTCCGCTCGTAGCGTATGGGTCATATCTCCGGAATTTATAAGCATTGAAAAAGTATGTGGAACAGAAATAGAAAAATTTCGAAATTCATCATCAGAGAAACCTCCTGGTAACATTTTAGCGAATACCGATATTATTTCTGATGAAACATTAGAATTGCCGAATGAAGTAAAATCTTGGAGACAGCGGGTATATGATATTTTAATTAATATGAATCCATTTTCTTTTGAACGGCTTACTCAAAGGGTATTACGAGAATGTGGTTTTACAGATGTGGTAGTTACAAAAAGATCTGGCGATGGCGGAATTGATGGCTACGGTAAGCTAAAAATAAATGGAGTTATCAGTTTTAATATAGCTTTCCAATGCAAAAGATATCAGGGAACGGTTGGTGCGCCTGAAATCCGTGATTTTAGAGGCTCTTTAACGCGAAATATAGAAAAGGGGTTATTTGTTACAACAGGCACATATTCAAGCTCCGCAAGAGAAGAAGCGGCAAACATTGGTAAGCAGCAAATTGATTTAATCGATGGGGAAAATTTTATAGAAATGCTTGCCGAATATTCAATAGGATTAAAAGAAATAAAAGACTATGAAGTTGATGAAGAATATTTCTCAAAAATGTAATGGAAAAACAAAAATGTTAAAAAGCATTTATCTATTTTCCGGTATCGACGGCATACACTTAGGGTTCAAACAGGCTTTTGGCGGCGAGTTAAAAACCTTTTTTGTAAGCGAATGGGATGATCGTGCCAATTTTTCCGACGACTTCGATATTGCAGGAGATATTACGAAAATTTCTGAAAGCGACATTCCCAATTTCGATATTTGTCTTGCGGGATTCCCTTGCCAAGCATTCAGTCTTGCAGGGCAACGAAAAGGCTTTGGTGATGACTTTAAAGGGATGTTGTGCGACAGTTTCTTCTTTGAAGTTAGAAAAGTCAAAGACGCAAGACAGCCAAAGATCGTATTCTTGGAAAACGTGACGAACTTAACCAAACACACCACTGGAAAGATCTTTAGCCTAATTCATAACGAGCTTGCGGGGCGGGGTTGCTACATTCGTTATATCAGAGCCGATGATTGTGATTACGGCATTTCGCAACATAGAACGCGCACATATATTGTTGCTCTCAAGGGCAAGACAACTTGCGACAACTTCCGCTTTTCCGATTTGGGTATTACATCAAGCAAAGACGGAATTGCTTTCATACTCAACGCCAATATAGGCACATATCCAAACCAAGTGCCAATTATAAAAGATGCATTGGGCATTCGGAGCGTTACACCGTCGAGTGCTTGGCATTGCAAGGTTTCTCGAAATCATTCGCGTTTTCAGACAGTGTTCCCAAACGTGAACAATACAAACAAGCCGGTAATACAGTGATTGTAAATTTTTAGCAACACTCTTAAAAAATAAAGGAATACTATGGAACTTGAATCAAAAAATAAATCGAATTTGAAAAATGAAATGCTCGCAACAGGTATGCAACGATTTGAAGTTGTAGATTTGTTTTGCGGCGTAGGCGGTCTTACATGCGGTATGCAACAAGCGGGATTCAACGTCGTTGCAGGTTTTGATAATGACGAAACTTGCGAATACGCATATTCTCATAATAACCATGCAAAATTTAATTGTCGAAATATTCGAAACGTGTCTGCAAAAGAAATTATTGACTGTTATTCCGTGGGCTCCAATAAAATTTTGGTAGGATGCGCTCCTTGTCAACCGTTTTCGACAATGAGTTATAAACGATTCAAAAATACTCCAAGAGAATTGGATGAAAAATATGATTTACTTGCTGAATTCGGAAGATTGGTAAAAGAGGTCAAGCCTACTATAGTTTCTATGGAAAATGTTCCCGAAATTCGGAATTCAAACGTATTTAAGTCATTTGTCAATTTATTAATAGAGTGTGGCTATTTTACGGATAACGGGCAGATAGTTTATTGTCCGGATTATGGAATTCCTCAAAATCGACATCGTTTTGTATTATTGGCTTCATTGCTTGGTGAAATTCATTTATTACAACCAACTCACAAACGAAAAGAAGTTTGTGTAAGACCTTATATCGAAAATCTTCCGCCCGTAAAGGCCGGAGAAATATGTGAAACGGATCCATTACACAGAACGGCAAAACTATCTGATATTAATTTAAGACGTATCAGAGCTTCATCGCCGGGTGGAACATGGAAAGATTGGCCGGAAGAACTTCGTTGTGAATGTCATAAGAAAGATTCCGGACAAACTTACACATCCGTTTACGGCAGAATGTCATGGGATAAAATCGGACCTACAATAACAACTCAATTTTTTTGTTATGGTACCGGAAGATATGGTCATCCCGAACAAGATCGAGCGTTAACGCTTCGAGAAGGAGCATTGCTGCAAACATTTCCTGAAAAATATGAGTTTTTTCCGCCAGAAACCAAGGATATATGTATGAGAGATATTGCACGACATATCGGTAACGCCGTCCCTGTTCGTTTAGGGGAAATCATAGGAAATTCAATTATCAAACATTTAGAAAAATATAAAAAAGAGGTGCGCTAATGTCAAAAGAATTCAAACTAAAAGTCAGTCCGAGAATGCTCGAACTGCTCAGTAAAGATTTGTATACCAATATGTATTTTGTTTTGGCAGAGTTAATTGCCAATTCATATGATGCAGATGCCGAAAATGTATACGTATATATTGACGACAACGAAATTCGAGTAGAAGATGACGGTAGCGGAATGAGCCCTGATAATTTAAACGACAAGTACTTATTAGTAGGTGGAGAGTCTCGAAATTCCGAAGAAAACGCACGCACTTCTAATAAGCAACGTTTAAAAATGGGTAGAAAAGGTGTAGGTAAATTGGCTGCTCTTTCTATATCAAACGGTTTTAAACTTGTTACTGTTTGCGACAAACATTGTGTTGGTTTATTTATTCCCAATCGTATAGAACATGACGACGAAACTTTAAAAGTTTTGAATCCAAGTGAGTTTTCGTTAAAGAAAATTACGACACATGGTACAGCTATTATTATGGAATCTCCTAAAGTAGCTATTCCAAAATTACAGGATACAGCATTAAAGAATTTAGCAAAAATTTTCCCAAATGACATAAAAGATTTTAAGATTCATATCGTATTTAAGGGTAAAGAAAAATTATTGGTTCCGGACGAAAAAGATGCGATTACACGATTAGCTTCATTTATCTCCATAGGCGATGAGAAAAAACATTTAGCCGAATTTTTGCCGACGGATGAGAAAAACTTACAAAAGGATCATTTAGCCGCATATGAAGAAACCATAGAAATGCTCGACAGTAAAAATGCCCTTAAGGAGATTACTGTCCGCATTTACGGTTGGATTGGAACTTATAAGACCACTCGTGGAATGAAGAAAGAAATTAATGAATTTTCAGATAACTATTTAGCAATTTTTGCACACAATAAAATGGGTTTGCGCAATATCTTACCTATAATCAGTAGAAATCGTATATATGAAAGCTATATCGTTGGGAATTTATACATAGATGCTTTTGAAGCTCCGGATTTTCCCGATATGGCTGGAACAAACCGTCAAGGTTATAATGAAAATGATCCTCGATGGATTACCGCATTGAAATATATCAGAGAAATAACAGACAAGATTGTTAGATTACACGAACAGTTCGCTACAGCAGAGAGAGCTGAAAAAGATGCAGAGAAAGAGGAAAAAAAAGAGGCCGCGGAAAGAGAGTTAAAAGAACAACTATATAATACCACAAAAAGTATCACCGAAAATATTGCACGCAAAATAAGTGCAGATAAGTCGCCCGAACAAATCGGACAAGCTGTTTCTTCCGAAATTGAGGCTATGAAACCACTCCTCGGATTCAAATCCATTGTTGACGCAAACAAAAAGAAAATAATGATAAGCCAAACATGGAAAGATAAACTGGTATCCGATGTAATTTATCAAATGCTGTTATTTAATGGCGTTCCTAAAGATGATATAATTTATTCCAATGGGCCTGATCCCGAAACAAATTTGCCAGAACATGATATTTATGGGTATTTACAAAAATTCTTTATTCATAGCGCTTCTACCGAAATGATTTATGTGTTGTTTGTAACAAGTAAGAACGTTTTAAATATTGAAGAAAATAGACCTTCTGCAAGTTGGGGTGTTTTAATGGAAATCGGTGCGGCATGGGTTACACAAAAAGACCATTGGATATTTAATATAAATAATTTCAAACCAGAGCGGCCTCTTAATATTGAAGATAAATGGGTAGCAATATATACGATAGACGATGAATCGGGAAATCAAATATTATCGCTAACCGAAGCCATGGCAAATAGTTTTTGTAATAAAATCATTGCGACATGTCAAGCGTGCGGATATTCACCTAAATCTTTTATTAATAATAAAAAATATTTGATTGATAACTTTATTGATATTTGTTAAAAGCTAAAGCGCCGCAAAAAAATGCTTTGTGGCGTTTTATTTTATTCATAAATCGCTCAATAGCCGTTGACGCATTTTAATAAAGTATTCAAAACGGTAGATTGCGCTCGTCCGAGTTTTCGCCCTATCTCGGTATAACTCAATCCCGCTATTCTGTATTCCAACGCAAGTTTCATATTGTCCGTCAAATTAAGGTTTTCAACAATTTTATCATACACGATATAATCTTGTTCAATTTCTTTATCTCGGTCATAGGCTCGTTTGCCGGTGTTAAATCGTCTGCGCTCATACAAGCGGTAATTATCGTAAAATTTGCCGAGCGTTACTGTTTTCCTATTCATTCCTAATCAAAACTTTTTTCGTTAACTTCCGCTTTTATCTGTGCTACCGCTCAAACCCGAAAAGGCCAATCATCGGAGTGAAATACGCCCATTAAAAACTTTCACATAGGAAAACGTTTGTCTGAACAACTGTTCGATCCCGTTTCCATATAAAACCGCCCTTCTTTTTCTTCCAATAAAAAATCTTCCCCCTCTGAGATCATCTCTCTGATTTTTTTCCTTTTTTGCTCTTTCGCGATTTTCGCCTGCGCTTCTTCTATCCTGTTTCCCGTCCCGGTTTGACGATTGGACTTAATGATGATCTTTTTCATTTCTTCTCCTCCTGATTGTTTGATTGCTTATGCGTCAACGTCCACTTTTGCCGCGTTTCTTCGTTTTCTTCTCCATTTGTCAATCGGCCGATGGCTTCGTTCAATTCCCGATTCGCTTCTTCCGCATATTCCAGTCTTTCATAGATGTTCTTTTTTTGACTCCACTGATGAAGCATCGTATAAATGCCTTTGGCGACCGTGATCGTCAAAGTCGCGCCGGTCAGAAGTCCCGCGATAAAAGCCTCGTCGAAGATAATGCTCTGTTTGAAATACGCTTCCTTTCCGATATATAAGCCCCCATACGTCACCAATGCAACGATCCTTCCGATCCTCGAAAGAATTTCGTCTTTTTTGCTCTCTTCCATTCCTTCTTCGATGATTTTTTTCTTTTTCAGAATGACTTTGATGATCTGCGTGATTATCAGAGTCAATATTCCGGCGGTGAGCGTAAGCGCGCTTACATGAACATAAAACCGGTAATCTTTTAAATAGCCTGTTTCCATTTTTTTCCCTCTTTTTCTGATTTCACTATAAACCGTCGGTCAGACGAAAAAAGTACCGGATTTCGGTACGGTAATTTTTTTCAAAGGTAGTATAATGCCTTATACTAATTTTCGATTGCCTTTCTTCCCTTGATCCTTATTTGTCGATTTTGCAAAAATGCCAGTGTATTTTGGATGAATTGATTTACCACTTCTATTTCTTCTATCAATGTGTGCCGCGAACGATAACACCGCTCAGCCATCTCCTCCAAACTCAGTTTCTCCGGATTGATATAAACCTGATAGTACACTTCGTGATACCGCGTTCCCAATGTTTCGTCCACGATTCCCAAAATCCCCTCAAAGATCGCTCCCCTCTCTTCCGTGATTTCTACCGCCAGTCCTTTCCGGCTCCGCTTCAACATCTTTCCCTTTCCTTCATTGACTTCCCTTTTTTTCCTTCCCTGTACTCCCTTTTCAGACCGGAAACCCTTTTTCTTCTTGCTCTATCCTTTATCCTACATGAAAAATCGACAAGTACACTATCCTAAACCAAAAAATCTCTTTGTTTCCTTTTCTTACGCCATCTTTTCCCGTCTAATTTGGCTTTTTTCTTGATAGAAAAACGATGCCTGAATCAGGAACGTTGACAGGAAAGATCGGCTCTGCTATTCTGTACGGGACAGCATTTTCATTCCGATAAGCGTATTCTGTTATACGCTACACCCGGATAAGCGAAATGAACAGGAGAACGATAAATGATTGAAGTGAAATTTTACGATGAAGTGAATGACGCGTTGTTGCGATTCGCGGTTATTATTTCCAAAAAGGAAGGTAAATGGGTGTTCTGTAAACACAGAGATCGGGAAACCTATGAGATTCCTGGCGGACACAGAGAAGAAGGCGAGTCGATATTAGACACGGCAAAACGGGAGTTGTATGAAGAAACGGGCGCTGTGGAATACAACCTCAAACCGGTTTGTGTCTATTCCGTTCTACGCAAAGATTCGTTTGAAAGCAATGACGGCAATGAGAGTTTTGGCATGCTTTATTTTGCCGATATCCTGTCCTTTGAAAGGGAATTACATCACGAAATCGAAAGAATTCTCATCACGGAACAATTGGTGAAAGACTGGACCTATCCGTTCATTCAACCGAAACTGATTGAAGAGGCACAGCGAAGAGGCTATCTCTGATTTCTTCAAATTCGCATATCGATTCCATCTTTTCCAACTCATAGTCCTTTTCTGTCAGAATCGGAATGAAATCCATTTACGGCTCACCCCTTTCCTATTCGGCGCACGGAAAAAGGATCATTTCCGAATCCGATATCGGAATTCTGACAAAAAAAAGAAGGTCGCATTTAAAGGATCACGGCCTATCTTTCATGATACTGCTGAATTCTTTTGTTCACGTAATCTTCGTCGACTCCGATCAATTGATCGTCTTTGTCCACGAATGTATGCGCAACCAGAAGTTCCGGCGTGTAATGTCCAAAATATTCATTTATGATCTTGATCACAGAATAACCTACGATCTCATCTCGGAGGTAAACTTTCACATCTACGTAACTATCCTCTTCGATAAGGGAAAACGATTCGCCATCGCTAAAATGCGGACAATAAAACAGTTCCCCCGAAGCCATCCTGACCTCTTTGACATCATGATAATAATGGAAAGACCCTGCGTCGGTATGACATGAAAAAGTGGCGTCGTCCATCGTGAAAACGATCGGTTGACCCGGTACAGAATCGAGCGCTATACTGTAAAATTCCAGCGGAAAACGAACCATTTCCGCATTTTCTTTTTCTCTGATCGTTCCGTTGCAACTGCCGAAAACAAAAGCAGGAGAAAGGATTGCCAACGATAAGAGTCCTTTTGAAATTTTTTTCAGGGTCATCGGTTTTCTCCTTTTTCTTTAAATTGATTTTATCATGCCTTCTTCCCGTGTGTCAATCAACGCAAGCGGAAAAATTCGGATAGATAGTTGAATAGAAAAAAACTCAAAAAAATGCGGATTATTCCGAAACTCCGTCCGAAAATAAAAAATGCAATCTCACAGAGAACGCATTCAAGCCCGATCAAGACTCCTAAATCGGACTTTTCTTATCGGCATTTTTTTCTGAAAAAGGCTCTTGACATTAGCGATAATGTCAGGCATACTGAAATTGCATCTGACCGAATAGACCATAAAAGAAGCGAGGAAAAAAAGATGAAAAAAAGAGTTCAACATTTATTCATAGTACAATTATGTGTAAGCGTTTTCTTCTTTGCTTTTACCGGTTGCGCCCCTCAAAAGTCGACATCGGAAAGCGGAAATCTCTCCTCTGAGACCTCTGAAAGCGCGGATTTTTCTTCCCTTTCTTCCGCGCCGGTCTCCCAAAACAATGTATACGCCAATCCGATCTACCCTCTTGTCGAAGGAGAGAAGGCGCCGACTTATACCGCGGATCCGTTTGTGATACGGGGAGATGACGGTTTATTCTATCTCTACTGCACGCAGACGGACGTATATACGGGTAAACTGACCGACGGAAGAACGTTTCTCCGCGGTCCGACCTTCACTTCGCCCGATCTGGTGAATTGGGTTTACTGCGGGGACGTTTTCTCCTCGTACGTTCCCGACTGGGGGACAAGCGGCGCGGGAGTATGGGCGCCGACCGTGGCGAAAATCGGCGACCGATACGTTTTCTATTACTCGCTTTCGACCGGAGGCGACGAGAATCCCGGCATCGGCGTGGCGACCTCGCCGACTCCTAACGGTCCGTGGACGCATTACGGAAAACTGTTTGACTCGGAAGAAATCGGCGTGGTCAATTCCATCGATCCTTACGTTTTCATCGATGAAGGAAACGTGTACATGGCCTTCGGCTCATACGGCGGTTTGATCACGTTGATTCAACTGACCGACGACGGTCTTGGTCTCTACGGAGGTCTGGAATACCAACGGGAACACAAAGTTCCTCTCGCCGGATTTGAGATTTACGATATGACCAATTACGAAGGAACGATCATCACCCGGTACGGCGATTATTATTACCTTTTTCTGTCGACAGGAACCTGTCTTTCCGGAACTTCCTCGACCTATCATGTCGTCGTCGCCCGATCGGAAAATCTTTTCGGGCCTTATCTGGATGCCGACGGAAATGATCTTTTCCGGCCGAACCGGGGAGAATACGTCGTCACTCCGATCCGGAATCATGTCATGGGTGTCGGTCATTGCGCAGTGATCGAAGACGATTTGGGCGAACTCTGGATGCTCTATCACGGATATGACTGCACCGACGAAGAAAATTCGGATAAGCGCGTGCTGTATCTCGATAAACTGGTCTTTTCCGAAGACGGATTCCCTCACGTGGAAAACTACCGTGCCAGCAACCATACGGATCAGAACGGACCTTATCTGTTTGCTTTGGAGGGACGATCATGAAAAAGCGTATCGTTCTGTTTATCGCATCGGTTCTGACGCTTGCTTCCTGTCGCGGCGCTTCGACCTCTTCAAACGATGCCCCGTCTTCTTCGGTATCTTCATCGGAGATTTCTTCTTCCGTCGCCTTCGAGCGGAAAACCTACTCCAATCCGATCCGGTTTTATCGTCAGGACGGAAGCGAATACTTCGTCGCCGCGGCCGACCCTCACGTCATTTACGGAAACGACGGCTATTACTATCTCTACATCACCAACGCAAACTGCGAAATGGGCGATAAAGGCATTCTGTTCGATCGCGGACCGATTTTCCGAAGTCAGGATCTGACGGGGTGGACCTGGTGCGGTTCCGTCTTCGAGGGGCAGACCGATCAGGCCGACTGGGGCAGCAAAGACGCCGGCGTCTGGGGTCCTCACGTGATTCAGGTCGGAAACCATTACAACTACTATTACGCCCTGTCGAGTTGGGGCGACGAGAATCCCGGCATCGGCGTGGCAACCTCGCCGACTCCTTATGGTCCGTGGACGCATTACGGAAAAGTTCTTGATCAGAATCTGACCGGCGTTAGGAACGGGATCGACCCTTACGTAGCCTATGACGGCGACGAACTCTATCTTTTCTGGGGATCTTTCTTCGGGATTGCCGCGACGCGTCTGACCGACGACGGAACGGAACTATTTTATGCGGATCAGGTCAGCGATCATCTGATCTGGGTGATTCCCGACAACCGGGGTGACCAGGCGATGGACGTGTATGTCAATTACGAAGGGACGTTTATCGTCGAAAAAGACGGCGAATATTTCTTCTTCGGCTCACAGGGGACCTGTCTGGCCGAGACGGAATCAACCTATATGGTAAAAACAGGAAAATCCGACTCGATTTTCGGGCCTTATTATGGAAGCGACGGAAACGATTTAGTGAACGGAACCTACGGCGACGTCGTGGTTCAGCCGAGTCCGGACGTCGGAGGAACCGGACACAATACGGTGATTCAGGATTTCGCCGGCGATTACTGGCTGATCTACCACGGATACGATATTCACGCCGAATCCCATTCCGACGAACGGCAGTTGTTCATGGATAAACTGCTGTGGGACTCCCAGACAGGACTTCCTTATGTCGAAGGAAAAAAGGCGTCGGTTCATTCGGTTCTGAAAGGCCCTTACATCATCAAACAGGAGGAAAAACGATGAAAAAAAGTTACGCATGGGTGGCACTCGCGCTGATCGGCGCGGTGTCCTGCTCGGGAGGAAAGGTTAATTCTTCTTCCCTTGTCTCTTCGACAGACGGAACGGTCGACGAAGGCGACATCGTCCGCGACGAAAACGGCAACATTCTTTACGACAACGTCCGCTTGGAAATGTGGTCGGTAACTACCGGCGACGACGCGAAAACGCAGGACGAAATCATCGCGCGTTTCAACGAAACGTATGCAGGAATGATTACGGTTCAGACTTCGCACATTTCCCGTTACGAACTGGAAACCCAGTTGCAGTCGACGATGGAATTCGATCGGGAACACGCGCCGGATCTGCTCTTTTCTCACAGTTCCCGATCGAACGAATATCTGGAACGGGATTGGTTACTCCCTCTTGAAGGCTATCTCGACAAAGCCGATATCTCTCTGGACAAGGACGATTACGTCTCTTCGCTTCTCGACGCGGCGACGATCGACGGACGGGTATACGGACTTCCGCAGGACGTGCATTCGGCGATGGTCGAAGTCCGCCTGGATATTCTGGAAAAAAACGGACTGAACGTTCCGCATTCCTACGCCGAACTCGTCGAAGTCTGCACGGAAGCGATCGAACTCGCCCGTGAAGGCAACCTTTGGATCCGCGGTCAGAATTCTTCGGGATATTCCGCTTCCGAATGGCGGAAAGCCTCCGTCAGCACCGATTACGAACCGTTTCCGATCGCTTACGGAGACATGTGGGTTCACGAATTTCTCGGGTACACGGCGGCGATTCAGAACGGCGGACAAATCGTCGGAAAAGACAAAATGCCGGCTTTCGATTCCGATGAAGTCGCCAACGGGCTTCAACTGCTCCGCGACTGGTCGAAACCGAGTCCGACTTCGCTCAACCGATACGCGTTTTCAAAGGATTACGGCGCCGAATACGACGTCGGATACACGCCGTTTTTAAGCGGAAACGCCCTTTTCAAACTCAACGGGCCGTGGGCCTACGCCAACGATCTCACCGATTTCGACCGCGACTTGAAGAACGACGGCGGTTCAGACAACATCACGACGATCGCGCTGTCCGATCTGTTCAGTCTGGATCCTTCTTCGGAAAACGCTTCGAAAATCAAAGGCGAGGGGCACGCGTTCATGCTGTTCAGCACCGTCAAAAGCACGACCAAAGCCTGCGCGGCGATGGTCTTCGCCGACTGGATGGTCAACAATGCCGGCATCGACTGGGCCAGAAGAGGTCATCTCCCTTCCCTGAAAAGCGTCGAACAGGCCGAAGAATATCAGAACGATCCGGATTATCTCCGATTCATTCGGAACTGGGGGTCCTGCGCCGATTACGTGGTGATCGAGCCGACGCCGTACTATACCTACATCGATACCTATTTCAAGAATTCCGTCCGGTACGCGATGGACTCTTCTTCCACCAAAACGATCGCTTCCGTTCTGAAAGAACAGACGGCCGATTGCATCGATTACATCGAACTGAACCGTTGACATGAAAAAGACGACTACTTTAAAGCGCTACGCGATCAAACGGGAAAAGGCGAAGAGAAATCTCGGAAAAGGCGTCGGGGTCGCCCTGTTTCTCGGGCCGTACGCGATCTGTTTTCTCCTCTTCGTTCTGATTCCGATGATCTACGGAATCGTGCTGGCTTTTATGAAATTCGACGGAAAGAGCCTGGTCCCGAGTGCGTTCGTCGGGTTCGACAATTTCGTCAAGGTTTTCACCAACCGGGTGATGATCAAAGACTTTTGGAGCGCCGTCGGCTATACGCTTCGGTTTGAAATCATCATCGTGCCTTTATGCATGATCATTCCGCTGGCATTGGCGCTTTTAATCAACGCGAAGCCGTTCGGATACAAATTTTTCCGGGCGTGCATTTATCTGCCGGGAATCTTCCCGTTGACGGCGACCGGGCTGATTCTGGTCCGGATGTTCTCCCGCTACACGGGATTCGTCAACGCATTCTTCCACATCGACGTCAACTGGCTGGGCAACTCGACGATGGTCTGGGTGCTGATCGGGCTTTTCTGCCTTTGGTGCGGAATCGGAGGAAACTTCATCATTCTTTCCGCCGGACTCGAAAACGTCGACAAGACCCTGTACGAGGCCAGCGATATCGACGGCGCCGGCTTTTTCCAGAGAATCCGTTACGTCACGCTTCCGGGAATCAAGTCGCAACTGATCCTCTGTCTGTTCACGACGCTGATCGGCTACATGAATCTGTACGGGCAGAACTACATTCTCGGTTCCAACGTCACCAATCCGGACGAGATCATGACCGCGATCTACCGGATTCAGAACATGCTTCTGGGTTCATCGAAGAATTACGGTCTCGTCGCCGCCATGGCGGTTACCCTCGGGCTCATCATCGGCTTTATTTCGCTGATTCAGATGATCTGCACCGGAGAAAGAAAGCGAGGTGTCCGCTATGCGCAAGAGTATGCGGAATGGCAGAAGAGCCACTAAAATCATCGCATTCATCGTGCTGGCGTTGGTTTCTCTCCTTTTCGTTCTTCCGCTCATTTACGGCGTCTTCTCTTCGTTCCGAAGTTATTCGGACATTCTCAGCCACACGGATAAGTTCTTTCCTTCTTCCTGGGACGCGTTCACGCTGGACGGATATGCCGAACTGTTTTCCAAAACGGAATACGTGCCGACCAACGGCAACGAATGGTATCCGATCTGGAACTGGCTGTTCAATTCGCTGATCGTCGCTTTGGGGGGTACGCTCCTTTATCTGGTGATCGCCTCTCTGGCCGCTTACGCGTTCGTCTTCCTGGATTTCAAATGGGCAGATCGGATCTTCGCCTTTCTGATTGCGACGATGGTCGTTCCCGGCGTCGTATCCACCCTGCCTCAGTTGATCAATATGAACAACATGGGTTTTTACAAGAATCTGATGGGGTTGATTGCCCCTTCTCTGGGCGGCGTGTACGGCGTATTCCTGATCCGTCAGTTCTTCGTTACCATTCCGAAGGATTTAATCGAAAACGCGCGCATGGACGGCGCCAACAATCTGGAAATCTTCGTGAAAGTCGTTCTTCCGATCGGAAAATCCGTGATGTTCGTCGAAGGGCTGTTCGGATTCATGAGTGCCTGGAACGACGTTCAGTGGGCGCAACTCATCATCGGAAGCGCGCCGAGAAGCACGTGGACGCTGGCCTACGGTCTCAAAGTCATCAGCGACAACTCCGAAGCCAACGAATCCATCACTCTGGCTTTTGCCAGCGCGGTCATCACGATGATCCCGATCTTCATCGTCTATCTGGTCGCCCAGTCGAAACTCATCGAAGGCGTCGCCAACAGCGGAATCAAGAGGTAAACACTATGGAAATCAATCGAGAAATCACCCCAAAAGAAGCCCGGACGCTTTACAAAGAAAGCAAAGGAAAAATTTCCGAATCCGTCGGTTCTTTCGTCACGTTGAAACACGTCAACAAAATTTACGATTCGGGCAATCAGGCGGTCACCGACTTCAATCTGGAAATCGGCAAAGGCGAATTCGTCGCGTTGGTCGGACCTTCCGGCTGCGGAAAATCGACAACGTTACGCATGATCGCCGGATTAGAAGAAATCACCTCCGGAGAACTCTACATCGACGGCGTTCTTTCCAACTATCTGCCCAGCAAGGAACGGGACATCGCGATGGTCTTTCAGAGTTACGCCCTTTACCCTCAACTGAACGTCTACGACAACATCGCGTTCGGACTGAAACTGAGAAAGGTCGATAAGGCGATCATCAAGGAAAAAGTCTTTGAAGCGGCGAAGATTCTCGATCTGGGGCCTTACCTGGATCGGAAACCGAAAGAACTTTCCGGCGGTCAGATGCAAAGGGTCGCTCTGGGCAGGGCGATCGTGCGGGACGCCAAACTGTTCCTGATGGACGAACCGCTGTCCAATCTCGACGCCAAACTTCGGGTATCCATGCGCGGAGAGATCGTCCGGATTCACGAGCAGTTGAACGCGACTACGATTTACGTCACGCACGATCAGACCGAAGCGATGACGATGTCGGACAGAATCGTCGTCATGAACAAGGGTTTCATCCAGCAAATCGGCGCGCCGATGGACATTTACGCGTATCCGGACAACCTCTTCGTCGCCACGTTCATCGGTTCTCCGGCGATGAATCTGTTCAAAGTCCGTTACGAAAAAGGAAATCTGGTGTTTGAAAACGGCTATACCCTTTCTCTCGACGAAGAAACCCGTAAAGAACACGATCGTTTTTACGCCGAAAAAGTCAGGGAAACGCACGATTGGATTCAGGACGCCGCGCGATCCGAAAAAGAAATCGCCGCCTATCTTTCCGAAAACGCTTCGCATTTGCCTAACGCCGCGGATACGGAAATGAAATCCCGGCCAAAACAGGGGATTTTCTCGAAAATCAAAGGCAGATTCGGCAAAAAAAGCGGCCATCCGAACGAGACCGCCGAATCGGTCCGAAATGCACTGGAAGTGCTGAACGCGCATTTCACGCAATGCCTGACTTCCGGACACGATCTCATTCTGGGAATCCGTTGCGAGGATATCCGCATCGACGAAGAAAACGATCGGGCGATGAATTTCGACATCGGGCAAATCGAAATTCTGGGAAGCGAATTTATCCTCTACGGCAATATCGGCGCTTACGACGCGAAAATCAAGATTCAGGGGCAATGCGATTACGCCCCTCACACCGCCGTCAAGGTCAGCCTTCATCTCACCCATGCCCACCTGTTCGATACCGTTTCCGGCATCAACATTATTCAAAAGCGAAAGGATTAAATTATGAAGCAGAAACAACTCTTGAAAGTCTTCGCACTTTCCCTGACTCTCACCGGACTCGCTTCCTGCGGAACCAAGACGAATCCGAGTTCTTCTCCCGACGGCAGTTCCTTGATTTCCGTCGGTTCGAGTTCGATCGCAGAATCCCCTTATACCTTGAAAATCACGGCGATCGGCTCTTCGACGATCAAGGTTTCCAAAACGTTGCAACTCCGCACTTCGGTTACCGGAACCACGCAGAAAGACGTTACGTGGACGAGTCTGACTCCGGATCTCGCCTCCGTCAACGCGAAAGGGCTTGTTACCGCGCTGGCCGCAGGAACGGCACGCATCCGGGCCACCCTCAACATCGACGAAAATTGTTCCGCCGTATTTGAAGTCAAGATCGAAGACGCGACTTCTCCGGAAAACGTGACGATTTCGGGATATGCCGGAGAGACCGCGTGGGTCGGAGAAACCTGCTCGCTTTCCGTTTCGGTCGAACCGGAAGAAGCCGCCGCGACGGTCGTATGGTCCAGCGATAATCCGTCCGTGGCTTCCGTCGACGAAGAAGGACTCGTTACGTTCCTTCAAGAGGGAGACGCGATGATTTCCGCAACGTCGGCTCTGGATTCTTCCGTCTCCGACGAAGTTCATTTCTCCGTCCGGTACGGCACGTTCAGGAGCAATGTCGGCAGTGCGAATTTCGACATTTCCCACCAGGCCGACGAGGTCGATCCGTATGTGGAAATTCCGGACACCGACGATAACGCTTCCGCCGGATACAACACCCTGTACTTCGCGCACATTCAATCGACGAAATTTTACGTCGAAGCGACGTTTCAGGGATCGAAGCAGACCGAAAACGCTTGGGATTGGCAAGGAATCGGTCTGGGCGCCGGTTTAAGCGACAACGATGCGCGTTTCTTCACGTTCTCGCCGCATTACGCCAACGCCGCGAACAATTTCAACAAAGTCATTCTCCGCGAAAGGCCGGAGAGTTGGGGTGCCTTGACCAACCGTTCCCAGATCTGGGGAGAAAACGGATTGAACGACATCGATTACACGGCGAAAAACAAGATCGCCATGATCCGCAACGGCAACGAATACTACTATCTCATCAACGATAAGGTGTACTATTACGATCTTACCGAAAAGTACGATTCGATCGCCACGATTCCGTTCCTGGTTTTATACGATATGCCGGCCCGGTTCACCGATTATTCGGCGACCGACGACGAAACCCTCGTCGACGCCAAACTCGCGGAAGCCAACAAAAAATCGTTCTATGCCGCTTATTCCAATGTCGATTACGTGGACGACTCCAATTTCACTTTCAAGGATTTAAACGGCTACTCCAAAGATTACAAGGTGAAGTCGATCGGCGACAAGGCCAAAATGTACAAAAGTTTCCAGATCGAATTCGACGTCGACAGCATGATCTTCAATTCAGCCAGAAGCAGTCATACCGGTATGACGGTCAATCTCTCGCGTTACGATGCAGCGGACGAAGTGGAGACGATTTCTCTGGGCGTATCGACGAATCAGGATAACAACCGCGCGATCATCGGCCGGTACACGAAATGGAATTACCCGAATTCTTTCGACGATCCGAACGGACACCGCAAGTGGTACGAAACGACCGAATGCGTGAAAACCGACGCCAAAGCCCTGTCTCACGTCAAAATCGTTCGGGAAGTCATCGGTGATTTCACCTACTTCCACCTGTACGTCGACGGAATCGAATACGCTTTCGATCTTTCCGACGAAGGCGCATCGTCGGAAATCAAGGTCCCGTATACAGGCGCTTACCTGATGTGGGTGGCTTGCGAATACGCCACCTGCCATATATCGAACTTTGTTTATCAGTCCGATATTGCGCTTTAAAAAGAAAAAAGCATAAAGCAGAAAGAAAAAAGGAGAAAAGATTTATGAAAAAGCGATATGAGAAGCCGGAGATCGAGGCAGAAACGATCAGAGAAGAAG